>Ga0210409_10000236_pt1 | contig 109602 bp, 98 predicted proteins | sample IncBWH17MmetaG_FD_161649 | JGI IMG/M metagenome (GOLD analysis project Ga0210409, IMG submission 161649) | Forest soil microbial communities from Barre Woods Harvard Forest LTER site, Petersham, Massachusetts, United States - Inc-BW-H-17-M | ecosystem: Environmental > Terrestrial > Soil >...
AGTCTGCAACTCGACTGCATGAAGCCGGAATCGCTAGTAATGGCGCATCAGAACGGCGCCGTGAATACGTTCCCGGGCCTTGTACACACCGCCCGTCACATCACGAAAGTGGGCTGTACTAGAAATCACCGTGCCAACCGCAAGGAGGCAGGTGCTCAAGGTATGACTCATGATTGGGGTGAAGTCGTAACAAGGTAGCCGTAGGAGAACCTGCGGCTGGATCACCTCCTTTCTAAAAGAGAAGAGAGTTCGACCCGTCCTTCGACGGTGAAAAACTCTCCAATGGGTACAGGATTTGCACTGACATATCCTGCCACCCGCGGCCTCTCACGGGGCCGGCCTTGGTTTCTCAACATTCGGGTTCTGGCAAGTCTCATCTCCATTCCGCTCGCGGAATGGATCCCGCGTCCGACATCCGGACCGGGTCGATCAGGTCAAGAAGCTCACAGGCAAACGCAGGCCCGGTTCGACGCAAGTCGAACCGGGCCTTTTTTATTTTGCCGCGGAATTCTTTTGCGAAACTATCCCCGAATGGAGCATGTTGGCGCGGGCGAATTTCCGCTTTGGGCGTGCGCAGCTAGCATCCCTTGATGAGCACCAATTCGGCTGCTTTGTCGTCTCGAAATACAATCATCCATGGACTGGATCTGATGAACATCACTTTCTTTCCCTTCCAGGACGAGTCTGCGTAGCAGTTGCGGAGATATGGAGATGCGTCGGCCGGAGGTGTAAGGTAGCCAAACCTCTTTCTAAGATCTCCCTCGGATTTGCCGAGAACGAGCTCATTGCGGTGATTGTCACCGATCATCGTGCCGGTGGCGATGTCGAGATTCATCCTGTAGAAGCCATTCTTCCAGAGCACATACTTTATGTTCTTCGGATCGCTGTCCTGCGGATACAGGGCCATCCAGGCGCCCGTGATCACGAGCAGAAGCGCAAGGAAGATAGCCACAATTTTGAGGCCTGTTGTGGGCTTCATCGCTCACTTGCCTTGCAGGCGCGAGACGAGAAATTTCAGGAAGCGGTCGGAATCGATGCCCACGGCGACGTTCACATTCGGCTTCACGGGATTGACGCCGACGGTTTCGAGCACATCGCCGTTCGCCGCGATTATGTCCACGGTGCCGTGACGGTTGGCGATGGTTTCACCGCGCGCAAACTCACCGGTGGTTTCCACGTCCACGCGCAAGGCACGCGTCTTGAGGAATGACGGATCGATCGCCGCTCCCACCGCCAGCGCGTCGTGGATCGCGCCGCCGCCGAAGCCGGTTCCCTCGTAGAGCTTGATCTGGAAGCGGCCGAGCGCTGCGGCGAACTTTGCCTGCGGCCCGGCGTTCCGTTCGAGCTCAGCGACGTGCGAATTGTTGATGAGCGTCACTTCCGTCACGTCGAGTCCCACCATGGTGATCGGCCACCCTGCATTGAACACCACGCTGGCGGCTTCCGGGTCGCAGTAAACATTGAACTCCGCCGCGGCGGTGATGTTGCCGCCGGAAATCGAGCCGCCCATCAGCACCACGTCTTTCACCAGGGGAACGATGGACGGATCTTTGCGCACGGCGAGCGCGATATTCGTTTCCGGGCCGATCGGGATGAGCGTGATCTCATGCGGGTATTTGTGGACCAGCTCGATAATCAAATCTGGCCCGAAATGAGCGTCGGCGGTGCAACGCGACGGCGGCAATTCGGCGCCACCGAGAGCGTTCGTTCCATTCCAGAAGCGGTCCACCACGAGTTTGGAGAAGAGCGGCCGCTCGGCGCCCTTGGCCACGGGAATATCGCAGCGGCCGGCGAGCGAGACAATTTTCAGGGCGTTCTCGAGGCCCTTCGGAGCAGCCACGTTGCCGGCGACGATCGTAAGAGCTTCGATGTGAATCTCCGGTGAGTTGAGCGCGAGGAGAATCGCCAGCGCGTCGTCGGTTCCCGGGTCTGTATCAATGATGACGCGATGCGGCGATTGTGCAAATGCGGGCTTCAAAACTATGGATGAGAGGAAGAGGAACGGCACGGCGAGAGTTGTACTGATGAGGAGCATGCGACGGATTCGCAGCATGATTATTCGGGCCTCGCTTTCGGCGGGTGATGATAACACTTGCTGGGAGGGCGATGCGGTTCAAACCATCGGCGGATCAAGATACAGTCGAAACTGGGTCGCCTGACAGCGAATGATAAGGCATGACAAACGAGCACGGGTGGGGTAGCTTTAGACTATGGAAACTGTGGATATAAAATTGCCGTCCGAGCTCCTGAAAGCTGCAAATTTGGAGCAGAGCAGCCTCTCCCTGGAAGCCGCTCGATTGCTGGCGCTCGAACTTTATCGGGAAGATAGGCTTTCGCTGGGACGCGCGGCTGAACTTTGCCAGACGCCGCTGGCGGCTTTCATGGAATTTGCAGCGAAGCACGGGGTCCCGCCGCTGCGGTACAGCTTTGAGGACCTGGAAGAAGAACGCCGAACTGCTGACCGTCTCAAAGCGTGATCGCCGTAGCAGATGCGTCTCCGCTCATAATTCTGACAAAGCTTCGTTGTCTTGCACTCCTCAATCGAGTTTTTCCCCAAGTTGTCATCTCTGCCGAAGTTCACCATGAAATTGTAATCGCCGGTGCTGGACTGCCGGGCGCATCGGAGGTATCGAATGCAGGATGGATTGAAGTAAGGAGCCTTCGCTCGCCGGCAGACCTGCTTCCCGCCCAGCAGAGACACGGGCTGGGTCCGGGAGAGATGAGCGCAATTCTGCTGGCTAAGGAACTGCGCGTGGGCCCTCTGCTAATCGACGATTACAGGGCTCGCAAGTTGGCACAGGCAGAAGGTCTTGAAATTCTGGGAAGTGTCGGTTTGCTTGAAACCTTTTATCGGCGGCGGTATTTGACCGATCTTCCGGGTGCATTTCGGCAACTCCTCGCGCAGGATGTCTATATCGATCAGCAACTGCTGGATCGTCGTCTGCGCGCTTTGGGCCTTCCTCCTCTATAAGGGAAATCGGCAATTGCTCTTGTCTATCTGCCGAGGGGGCTACCGAATACTCTTTGGTATCGCTCGCGCATTTCCCTCCCCTGCGGCAGAATCGCGGGCAGCTCCGGCGGCGAGAAAAGCAATCAGCGCGGCAAGAACGATACCCATCATGCGAGTTGCACGGCTCGTGCTCATGGTCATTAGGCGCTCCTCATCGGCGGGCGATGATACCACCAGGGGCTGTAACAGTCTGTGTGACAACATCCGTTTTTCGTCACGGCACGGCTGAACTTGTCCCGAGCGTAGCCGAGGGAGCCGTGCCGTAAGTGTTGCAAATTCAGTGCGGCTTCAGCCGCTGAGGGACTGATTTCAAAGTTCTCACACAGACTCTGCAAGCCGCGTGATTTACCTCGGCCCTTCGGCTGCGCTCAGGATCTTCGGCTGCGCACGGGCAGCCGCTGATCGTGGCTGCTACAAAGGCCAAACGAAGTCTCTGCGCGCCGGACCGAATTCCGTGGTGAGCAAGAGCGGAAGTGAAATCTTGAAAACCTCGAACCACTAAAACCCCACCCTTTGTCCGCCGCGGCGGACGAAAGGGCTGCGGCACCCCAATTCAAGATCCTACAGGTCAAATCCGAAGGCTGGACCACCCGCTCACTGGCCCTCTCGTGTGACTTTCTGGCGTGACTCGATCCGGAGAACTCTCGTGGTACTCTGCGATTGTGATAAACCCTCAATCGCCGCAGGAAAAAGGAGACATCCTGCATGATGCCGTGTTCTCCATCGAGCGGCACATTTTGAACACCGCACCGAATCTCAAGGAAAAGAATTTCACTATTGAGGGAAAGAAAATTATCAACTCGGAGGGCGTCCATCACGAGATCGACATCTGTGTGACGGTGGAATCTACTCCTGGGTATTCGGCCATTTACATTTTTGAATGCAAGAATTGGAAGGACGCCGTAGGGAAGAATGAGGTCATTGCGTTTATCGAAAAGATCTGGTGCTGTAATGCGGCGCATGGGTATTTTATAGCTAAGGTATTCAGCAAGGACGCGGAAGCACAAGCTGAGAAGTGTTCGAGGCTAACGCTGCTTCATGCGGCCGCAAATGATCCCGTGAACCTGGCCGTTCCTGGCGAGCTTCACACGGTGCTTAACACCTTGAAACACATGGACATTGAACTGCGCCAGAGAAATAGCAAACCAGCCGCCAAGTTCGATACGTTTGATCTAAACACCGTGATCGCGGAACTCAGTGGGGCTCCATTTCCGTTCGCCGACCAGATGCGCATGTTCGCGGAGGAGATCGTGAAGCGGCACACTTTGAAGTTTCCCTCCCATCGCTACCCGGTCGGCGACTATGATCGCGAAGGTGTCGATACCAGAACCTTTCCGAATACCGGAGAGTTCGTGGTCAACGGCAAGGACATCGAGCTTCTGATCATGCGAGTCAACTACACGGCGACGATTTTTCGGCCAGCGATCAAGTGGAGTTTTGATATTGAAAAACGGGGCCGGGTTATGAGTTTGGAGCCGATTCTTCTGCCATGCGGAACGGAGTTAACCAGCAAGATTATTATCGCCGATCCAAGGGAGGCGGGCGGCTGAGGCGGTGGCCAAGCCTTCGATGCAGATTCTTTCCACAATTAATTCCGCTGGTAACAGATGATATCTCTCGACTTCGTTCTCAACAAGCTGGCGCAGTGACCCAGGCACGCGACCGAAAGCGCGGAATTGGCGCGGCGCGCGCCGATGGTTGATCCAAACGGGAAGACCAAGTCAAAAGCCGCACCCTTTGTCCGCCGCGGCGGACGAAAGTGCTGCGGCACCCAAATTCAAAATCGTAGAGACTAAATCCGAGGGCTGGTCCACCCGGTGCCTCAATCGCTGTCCAGCGGGGCGGTTTTCCACACCTCGCGAGCCAGTCCTATTAGTAGTTCTTGGCGCTCATCGATGCTCACTGCTGTCCAATGGTCAAACGCCTTCAGTTTTGTGTTGATCCGATTTATCGACGAATTCTTGCCGACCACATTGATTCCAGCGATACTGCTCGTGAGATAATGCTGCGACTTTGTGTATTCCTGCTTCTTTTGGGAGAAAAAGTCGTTGCTGGCCACGATGTTGATCGGCTTTTCTAGCAGCGTCAGGTTTCCGAGCTTGATTTTGTATTTGTCATAAGGTGCGCCAAGATTCTGGTGTGCCCACGCTTCGAGGAGAGAGGCTTGAGGCTTGTCGGGCAGGATGTGCTCAATTTCGAGCGTCGCATATTCGGAGAGCGGCCCCGGCGTTTTTTGACCCTTATAAGCCATGTCAACGAATTGCGTCAGTTTGGACAGCAGGTACCGCGTTCTGTACTGCTGCATTGAGTCGAGAGTATACCGCCTAAGCGCGTCCGTAAGTGCTTGCTCCTTTGCAAGCATGCCCTTTTGAAAGTGGTCGGCGACAAAATGGTTTAGTTTCTCGCGTTGGCTTTCAACGTCGGAAAGTTCGCCAATTGCGCGCAGCTCGTCGGCCCATATTGAGAAGTTCCGCTCCAACTCCTTCGTCGGCGTCTCGGTAAAAATATAGTAAAAAAGAAAGCTCTCTAGTTGTTCGACAAAGTAGTCGAATAGCCGTTTTGGGAAGTGTGCGGATGCAAGCAGAAGCATCTGGTGCAGGCTAAAAGCCCCGCCTGACAAGCGCTTGACATTGTCCATCGCTATGCTTGGTGCGCCATCGTTTCCGTAGCCCCTTGCGAAATCGAGATAATAATCGACGTTGTGGATGATTTTCCGTGCGAACTCGAAGGGCTTGGCCGTGTACTCGCACCTTGCCGCATTCTGCTTCTCTGTTAGCCAATCGTATATCTGGTCCTCGCGCAGAACTGACTCGGTTTTGTCACCGCGCTTGATGCGAATCTCGTAATTGGCCATCAGGAAGTAGCGCAGAAACCGTAAAGGCTTCTCATTCGCCTTTTCGAGTGGCTTAGTAATCCTTTTCCACTCGTCTCGAAGAACTGCAAACTGTTGGTTCGAGACCTGCCTAAATAGCAAGTTCTTGAGCAAATCCATTGGATTGAGGCTCACGCCGCGCTCATTAATTGTTTCAAAAATCTTGAGAGCATTGCCGAGGTCGGTCGAGATTTGTATGAACACGACTTCGTTGGCCAAATAACCCCAGTATTTCCGCAGCTCCGCGTCGTCCGGGTAATTGTCTTTAAGATGCTGATATATCGTGTCGTACGCGTTGACAGGTTTTTCCAAGGACCCATAATTTTGTACACCTGCAGCACGTATTCGGGCGCGCACGGTTGCGGGATCGGAGTTTGTCTCGACGATTTTGCTCACCACTTCGGCAGCATTTTCATATCTAGGCTCTAGCTTCAAGCTGGCCCTGGTGTTGCCTTCCTTGTCTACGTAGACGCTCGAAATGAGTGGATTCAGAGCCTGGACTTGTTGGTGATTGTGAAAGCGCTCCCTGAGAGCGCAGAGTAGAAGAAAGAGCGTCGTCAGTCGCTGTTGACCGTCGATCAGTTCATAGTGGTTTCGTTCCTCGTGCCCAGTTTGGGATACGAGAACTGTTCCGATGAAGTACTCTCGTCCAGTGTCGCCGTCCATCTGCTCGTCGATGTCTTCTAGAAGCTCCTCGACCTCTTTGTCGGTCCACACGTACTCGCGCTGGTAGTCAGGGACGATATAGAAGCATTCGTTGAACGCTTCGGATACGCTGTACTTGAAATTCTCAATTTTTGCCATATCGGCAATCTTTCGCGGATTATCCCTTCCCTGGGCGTGTGAGTATGTTGCTGGTGAGCACGGCAGTCAAGTAGTCGAGGCAGGAAAACGCCTCCATTCTTTCGCGTGCATGCGGGCGCTTTCGTGGGGCTGTTTGGCAGGTGGCCAAGCTTCTGATGTACATTCTTTCCATAATCACTTCTTCCGACAACGGATGATACCCCTTAGCGCGACGCGCGACAGTCTAGCGCCACGACTCCCAATGCCTGAAGAGAGATCCTTCGTCCGCCGCGGCGGACTCAGGGTGACGTGCGGAAATACAAAGGCGCCAAACAGGAGTTTGGCGTTCCCAGGAAGCGCGCGGAATTGGCGGGGGTGTGTTGGCCGCGGCTCGGGGTTGGTTTTGTTGTTGGTGTTGGTTGTGATTCAAAATCGTGAATAGCAAATCCGGGGGCTGAGCCAGCCGCGACGTTGCGGGTTAAGAAGCCGGTGGGCGTGGTCACGGCCGGACGTTAACGACGCCAGTTTTCTGCCCTACGATTTCTTCTCCATTGAAACTTATGGAAGCGCTGTTCCGTAATAAGCAGTTGGGGGGCACATCAATGACAGCCCAAGAAATGACAATGCGACATGATCCTCAGACACCGCCAGCGGACTCGACAACCAAGCGAATTTTCATTGGTCCGAATGGCTTGCGCGCGGGATGGCGCCTGCTAATCTTCATGGCGATCGTAATGGCAATGTCGAAGGCAGCGCAAATAATCCTCAGGCGCTTCTTCCCAGCCGCGCTGGATCCGGCGCAACTGACACCTATGAGAATCATCGCGCCGGATCTACTTGTCTGCTTCATCTTGGCGGTTGCGGCCGGGATCATGAGCAAGATGGAAGGCCGCAGGCTGGGCCAGTATGGCCTTCCCAGGAGCGAAGCGCTGAGGAAAAACTTTTGGGTTGGAATATTGATAGGCTTGCTCGCTACCAGCAGTACGGTGCTTGGAATTTTCGCCCTGCATGGCGTACGGTTCACAAGTGCGGCTGTCCATGGCACCGCGATTTTGACCGCAGCGGCAGCCTGGGGCCTGGCATTTTTTCTTGCCGGCTTGGCCGAAGAATTTTTGTTTCGCGGATACGCGCAGTTCACGCTGACGACCGGCATGGGATTCTGGCCGTCGGCATTTTTGTTGTCGGGTTTATTCGGGCTGGTTCACGCCAGCAATGGCGGAGAATCCGTTTTGGGAGTTCTGTCGGTGGTTTCGTTCGGTTTGTTGTTGTGCCTGTTTCTCCGCCGGACTGGAAATTTATGGTGTGCGGTCGGCTTTCACCTGGGATATGACTGGGGTCAGACGTTCTTGTACGGTGTTCCAAACAGCGGCTTACTACCCTCCCAGAGTCTTCTCAATGCATCGTTGAGTGGGCCGCGCTGGCTGACCGGCGGAACGGTCGGGCCTGAGGCCAGCCTCTTTTGCCCGATCATCTTGGCCATCGTGGCAATCGTATTCAGCTTGAAATACCGCGAGGCGCGATATCAACCCTTGAGCGGGCCGGCAGCTTCCTGAGTCGAGCCACGGAGAACGCAGAGGAGCTCAATCTGGTCAATGAGTGTAACGGAGATTCATTGTACTGCAGAAGCTGCTTCGACATCTCTTCGGTGTGGCACCTACCTCGGATGATACCGCTCGAGTTTACTCCCGCCTTCCCGGTAGAAGGCACCGGGACGCAAAAGGCGCGACGCCAAGGCTCCCTCCTTCGCTAAAGCTCCCTCCTTCGCTAGAGCTACGGCGGGCAAGCCGGCGGGGAAGCCGGCGGGCAGGCAGGATAAAAGGCCGTGGCCTGACGAAAAACGGGCGTGGTCAAATACGGCCGAATGCCCAGGGAGGGAGGTCGCGGAGGAGGTCGGGGGGGAAGCCCGGCATGGCGGACAGGCCCGCCTCCGTCCGCTGCGGCGGACTCCGGCGCGGCAAGGAAGCGGGAGAAGCGCTGCGGAGGCTGGCTTTGGTGGGGAGGCGCGCGCTGCGGGTTTTGCCGTCGTCGAGGGTATAACGGACGCGGCGCAGGCGAATGGGTCCGCGAAGCCAGCCGTGCCGGCGGCGCCAGAGAGTTTCCTCGCGGGCGCGCTGGAGCTTTTCGAGAGTGGCGGGGGAGAAGGGGGCGTGGCGGCGGCGAAAGCGGGCCGGGTCGGACTTGAAGCGTTTGGCGAGTTTGTTGACCCAGGTGTGGCTGACGCCGAGAAGCCGGGCGACGCGGTAGGCAGGCCATCTGGGCGCGGGAGACTGCCACCATTGCCAGACGAGCTGCTCGATGAGGCGGGATTCGATGCCGCTGCGCCAGGGGAGCGGCGCACGGCGGCGCGCGGCGCGGGCTTTTTGAATGTTGATCAGGCGCGCCTGGCGAGCGCGCGGCGATTTGTGGCCGGGTCCCTTGCCGCCCATGGCGCGATTCTCCGGGGACGAATTCAGGGCGCGCGGAGGCCGGAGCGACAATAGGGCCGGGAGCACCGCGTAAGCCGGCGTGAATTATAACCGCCAAGTACATACACAGGTATGCAGATTGCGGAAAAATGAGGAATAACTTTCCTCAGGGGCTGAAGCCCAATGTAGGCAAAGCGCTTATGTCGGAGCTAAAGCTCCGACCCCCTAAGATGAATGACTTTTCCCGCAGCCTGTATCGTAAGCAGGGACCTCGACGCGATGGGGCTTTCGCGATTCAGGAAACCCGCCGGAGCCCGTAACGGCGCCACACCATCGGCGCGTTTCCCATCGGCGTGTTCAGCCATTTGATGACGGAGCTCCAGACATCGCGGCGCTCCGGGCGACCGAAGGAAACGCTCTCGCGCGGACCGGTGGCGGACTCCAAGGGGATCAATCCCCGCATGCCGCCGTGGAACGGCTGCGCCTCCATGGCCGGCGACTCGGTGAACTCCCGAGGCGCTTCGACTCGCCTTGGCGACGCCACCATGATTCTCAGCAGGTTTCTGGCAAACCACACCAGCGCCACCAGAGTCGCGAATTGAAGAGACAGGCTCCCAAATTCGAACCAGTTGTTTTGAATCCAGTCTGTCATTCCGTTCATAGGTTGGCCCCCGCCATACAACGGTACGCGTCGCAGTTGCCGGATAAAACTGGCGAAAAGGCCAGAAAAAGGACAGGTACTGCCGGCCAAGCCGGTTCCGCTCGCGCATTTCCCTGCCCTGCGGCAGAATAGCGGGCATGAAACCGCCAATGAAAAATTCAGAGGTGGATCCGAACTGGGACCGTCGCGTGCGCGGAAGCTTCATGCGCCAGGGGCTGATGAAACACCTGGGCGCGGAATTGATGGCGCTAAGGCAGGGCGAGTGCGAGATTCATGTGCCGTACCGCGAGGAGCTGACGCAGCAGCACGGCTATTTTCACGCCGGCGTGACGGCGGCGATCGCGGACACCGCTTGTGGGTACGCCGCCTATAGCCTGATGCCCGTGGATCATTCCGTGCTGACGGTTGAGTACAAGATCAACCTGGTGGCGCCAGCGGCTGGCGACGCGCTGGTGGCGCGAGCCCGCGTGGTGCGGTCGGGCAAGACACTGAAGATTTGCGCGGCGGACGTGTTCGCAGTGAAAGACGGCGCGGAAACCCTCTGCGCCACGACCCTCTCGACTATCATGGCGCTGGCAGGCAAGCCGGACGCTCCGCCCAGCCCTCGCCCGAAGCCGCATTAACACCTGCGGCAAATCCTCCCGGAAGTACTATTGGCCGGGCGGCGCGATGTTTGCGAAATTGGGAGGCAGCGACACGCTCATGATCCTGCGATTCCCAGCTCTCGCGTTGGCACTGTGGCTGCTCGCCGGCAATTCGCCGGTGCACGCGCAAGCGCAGCAGGACCCGAGCGGGCCTGCGCCGCAGCCAGCGGCGGCGAATCCCGCGCAGCCAACAGACGTCGCGAAACTGGCGAAAGACGAGTCCCCGCAAAAGCCCGAAGCCAAGCCGCGCAAAGTGATCACCAATGACGACATCGAGGGCAAGGGCGAAGCAATGTATCCCTCCTCCGGCGGCGTGATTGACCTGAGCCGCATCAACGATTGCGACCGCAACTGCTTCGAGCAAGTGCGCCAGGCCTCGCGGATCGCGGCGGGATCAAGTCCAAGCTGGAAACACGCGCTGCTCGAGGGCATCGAGAAAGTCAGCAACGATACGGCCTGGCAATCGATTCTTTTGCAGATGGCGCGCATCAAGGGCAAGTATTGCTCGCTCGAAGCGGACAAAAACGCCGACCTGGCGCGGCACTCGCGGCCGGGCACGGTGACCGAAGGAGAGCTTTCGATCGAAGAAGCGTACGAGCGGAAATTCCGCGCCTTGCAGCAGGAAACGGCGGCCATGTACGAGCGCGCCGAACCTGTGCGCGCCAAGTACTCAGGCATGATCGTTCAGTTCATGACCATCCAGCAGCAGCGCGTCATCAACGTCACCTGCCCGCCGGTGCAGCGGCCCACCTATTACCAGCCCGCGGACGATCCCCCCGATGACCCCGCAGATCCGTAAGGCAGTGGGCGCGGCGAATGGGGCACTTGCCGTGTTCGCATTGCTGGCATGCGGAATATTTTCACCGGCCGCGGCGCAGACTAGTTCCGGGACGCACAATTCCGCGGCGGCTTCCTCTCCGGCCACAAAATCAGACAACGTTCAAGACAAGCCCGACACAGCGGCCAAATCCGGCACGGATGACTCCAGCGCGCAGAAACCCGCGAAGCCGCGTAAAGTGATCACCAACGACGATCTTGATGCGGCGCATGGGCGCGGGGCCGCGCGCACCGGCGGTAAACTGAACGACCTGGCTCCCATCGGCGGCCTCTGCGATGACGGCTGCGCGCACGAGGCTCGCGAGCAGTTGGGTATCGGGCCGGAGCGCGAAGGCGAATGGCAAATGCAACTGGCGGCCGCGCGGCGAAATCTGGCGAGCGACGCACGCTGGCGGCAGGCAAATTTCGAGCTGACTCAGGCGGCGCAGCTCTATTGCACCTACGCGACGCAGCAGAGGAAGGCGGCGCTACCCACGGGGGACGATTGGAATTCGCGCGTGGAGCGCGCCGAGCGGGAGCAATACGCCGACAACATGGGGCGCACGCTGTCGCAAAAACTTTCGAATGCCACCGCAACCATGAACCGCGTGGTGGAGGAGACGCAGGATAGCGAGCCGGTGCGTGCAGCGATCATGAGGGTGCTGGCGTCGCGGCAGCTGAATTCCTGCTCGTACATCTACGATCCATGATCCGTGCAGGGACCCAACTTTCGGGGGAATGTGTCTGATGCGCGATACGGAAACTAAATTTAACCGGGTGCTGGGTATCGTCGGCGCGGGGCTGTTGTTGGCCGTGTTGATCATCCCGCGCCTGCGCAGTGATGGCGACGCCTCCACGCGCAGCAAGTCCGCCGAATCAGGCCGACAGCCGCTGTGGAAATACAAGAGCGAAAGCGGCGGCATCATCAGCATCGCGCTGGGCCCCGACGGCACGGTGTACGCGGGAACGAACAATGTGGTGCATGCGCTCAGTCCCGACGGCAACGTGAAGTGGAAGGCGTCGGTTCCCGGGATGCAGCACCTTTCGATTGGTTCCGATGGCACAATCTATGCGACCAGTTCTCACGGATTAATTTATGGACTGGGCAGGGACGGAAAGATTGTCTGGGATCCTCGCGTGGGCTTGATCGGCTTCGATGCACCGGGGGCTGTTGGCGCCGACGGCCTGATGCTGTACGCCAATACGGTTTCCGACCTATACGCGTTCAATCCGCAGCGATCGACATCCGCCGTCTGGTCGCAGAGTACCTTCCGCGAAGGCGCGGTTTCCGAGAACGTCAGCCTCCCCGGCCGAGCGCGCGTGGGCCAGATGCCCAGCAAGAATTCGCCGGTAATCTGGCGCGATGAGACCATCATTTTGGGCCGGCAGCACTGGCTGCACTATTTCGACACCTACGGCACGCCCGGCTGGTTCGACGAACTCACGCCGGGAACGCTTGGCCAGGCGGCGCTGGACGACGACGGCGTGGCCTACGTTCCGGATGACCTGCACACTATTTACGCGGTCACCCATCAAGGCAATTTGAAGTGGAAATACGCGGCGGATGGAGGAGTGCTTGGCTCACCGGTGGTGGGCGTGGACGGAACGATTTACATCGCTACGTCTGGCACGATCCATGCGATTTCGCCGGATGGCTCGGCCAAATGGAAGGTGAAGATGCGGCAATCGTGCATGACCAGCCCGGTGCTCGCCGCGGACGGCACCATGTACATTGGCGGTGACATCGGCCTTTTCGCGCTAAACTCCGATGGCAGCGAAAAATGGTACATGCGCACCGGAACGGTGAGCCAATCGCCCACGATTTCGCCTGACGGGTCGATTTATTTTCCGTGCGGCTACATGTGGGTGTGCGCCGCAAAAGATGAAGGCTCGCCGCTGGCGAAAAGCGCGTGGCCGAAAATTTACCACGACGCGGCCAACACCAGCAGGATTCTGACTCCATTCTGACCGGGACATTCATGCAAAAAATGGGGGGCTGCGATCAAATCGCGGCGCCCCATTAGTGGCCATGCGGTGTTAAATTTCCCTACTCGTCGTCGCTCTCGGACGTGAACGGGAGCACCGGCGTCCCTTCCTTGCGTACGGCATCGAGTTCATCCGGCTCAATTCCCAACGCCTTGAGGATCGTCGCAGCAACCTGAGAAGAAGCGACGGGCGTCTTCACTGTGCGGCGGTCGAATTCGGGATTGGAGACGATAAGCCCGACGTTCGTATCGCTGTAATTAAAACCGCCGTGTTCCTCGTTCTTGAATTGGGAGCCAGTGTAGATCGTGCCGTAATTCGGCCGCACAATGATGTCGGGAGTGCGGCTATCATGCAGCGGGTCGTTGAACAGCAGTTTGATGTCGTTCCCCGACATCACTTCGTCAATGAACAGCTCCTTGGCATGAGCATTGAAGTAATCCGCCACGGACTTGGTCTGGCCTTGCTGTCCCGCGGGCATCCACACCAATGCGATGTCGTCATCCTGCACGAAACCGCACGGTCCGGAGTTGCAATTGTTGCCAGCGTTGTTGATGAGGATGCCGATGGGATTGTTGTTGTCGAGAGCGAAAACAATGTCGGCAAAATGTCCCGGCTTGTTCGTTTTCACCGGGTTGATGGGCGACTGGCCGTGCTTGGCGGTAACGATGAATAGCGTCGAGTCGTAAATGCCCTCTTCCTTGAGTGCTTTGATCATCGCGCCCAGCGCGTTGTCCGTGTTCTTCAGGCCGAAATCGAGAACAGCCGTGGGGGTGCCCAGGCCGTCCTTGTATCCGCCCGGCTGTCCGTTAATGGTTGGATCCGTGTCCGTCGGGCACTGGTTCACGGGAGGGTGTGACACATTGTTGTCCTGTTCGAGTTTCTGGCCCACGCTCACTCCCTGGAAGTTCATGCCGAATACTGCGGGGACTCCGGCGCCGGGTTTTCCGTCGTGGGTCCGACCATGAATTTCGTTCAGGATGGCCTGGACCTTCAAATTGTCATTCTGCGCCGTACAAACCACGCTGACGGTGTTGTCAAAGAAGCCGGCGTTGGTGATTTCGGGGGTGAACAGATCATCCACACCTTTCCCCGAAGGGCCGTTGGCGATGTCGTAGGCAGGATGTTTGTCTGCCCAGGCGGTGCGGCCATGGCCCTCGAACTTTACTACTTCGAAGATGGTGTTGCTGCGCATGGCGTTGTGCGGAAACATGCGCACGCATTTTCCATTCACGATGTGGTTCGGCAGCTTGGTGATATCAATTTTGTTCTGGGATACGCCGTTTACATATACATCGATGCTCTCGTCGAACACCATCATATTGCCGGGGCCCAGCGGATTCGCGCAGGTCGGGTCCGTCGGATCAAAAATGGTGCGGTCGTAGCTGACATCATAGAAAAGTCCGTGGCTCATCTGTGAGCCTCCGGTAATCAGGGCCAAAAGGCCCGGGAAAGAATCAGAATTGGTCGGGGTGTTTGCATGCGTGTAAGTGATGCCGTGACGGCTGAGTTCGGCCAGAGCCGAATTTGGGTGCGCTGCCACGTAGTTGGATACATCCAGCGCGTGCAATCCATCCACGCTGATCAGCAGTACGTGCTTGATTTTATGGTCGCGGTCCCATCCATCATTCGCGCGCGCTGGAGCAGCCAGCCCGAGAAGCGATGCGACCAGAACACTGGACACAAATGAACGAAACAAACCCATGCGATTTCCTCCTTCGGAATTGGTGGCGCAGATAACGCTGGGGGAGGGTAAGGGCGGGCAGATTAATGCTCTGTAAATCCCCGGTTAAATGACAGTCCGCTACGGCCGCGGCCTATGGACCGGGGACGAAAATCTTCTGGGGGGCGGCGATTTCGACGTTGCCGATCTCCGTCGTCACTCGATAGCTGCGAAGCTCACCTTTGGCCTTCTTTGAGCGGCTGGTGGTCCAGGAGAGCCAGTACTGATTCTTGAGCGCCATGTCCAACTGCGCGAGAAAGGGCGCGAAAGAAATAGGCGTCTGCGTGCCCTGGAAGAAGGATTCGCCGCCGGTGGCGTCGGCAATCTGCGCCAGGTTGCTTTGACCCTGGCTGGCACGGAAGAAATTGCGCGAAGCGCGGTCCACGCCGCTGGTGAACAGGGCATGAATAATGACGCCGGCTTTCTGCGCCGTCTCGTAAGTGGCGGTAACGTCGGGGCTGAACGGATCGCCGCGGAAGCGGTCTATGCCGTCGGCGAGCAGCAGGATTTCACGCCGTGCGCCAGTGACCGGCCAGTTTTTAATCAGGTCCATGACCGAGAGGTAGATGCTGGAATAGGCCGCGCCGCGCCCGAGAGGCAGCCGCAGGGATTTCGCCACGGCGTCGTGATCGGTGCTGAATTGCGAAGCAGCCTGCACCGTGCCGTTGCGGGCGTAAAAAATCCCGATGCCCGTGGACTTTGGCTGCGCCTTGATGAAGTTGCTGATGTCGGCGAACTGCAAGCCAAGATCCGAAGCGTCCATATCGTCAATCACGATCGCAAGCTCGAGGGCCGCTTTGTCGCCCTGGGCGGGAACCCAGGAGGTCACTTTCTGCTTCTCCTTTTTTTCGAACACGGAAATGTCTTCTATGCCCACGGCGGGTGGCGCTGTGTATTTGGGACCCAGAACGGTAACCACGGTCGTGACCGTAGCGGTCTGAGCATGAACCGGAACGGCGGCGAAGAAAATGCCCGCGACTGCAGCAAAAATGCCGAGGGAAACGATGGTCCTTCTCATGGAAGCCTCCTCAGTCAAATGGTGGAGCGCGGCCGCCGGGGTTATTTTTCCGCGGGGACAAACACTTTTTCTGCTGCCTTGATTTCCACGTTGCGTTGCTCTGTCGTGACTTTGAAACCGCGAAGCTCGCCCTTGGAATTCTTGCTGCGATTCGTCGTCCAGGCGAGGAAATACTGATTGCGCAGCACCAGGTCCAGTTGTGTAAGGAACGGCTCAAAGGCAATCGGTGTTGAAAAGCCCTGGAAGAAAGCCTGGCCGCCGGTTCCATCGGTGAGTGTGTTCAAGTTCCCCTGGCCGATATTTATGCCGCCTGTGACACGTCCCGCGCGGCCGACAGCGTTCACAAAAATCGCGTGCAGAATAATGCCGGCTTGTTGCGCCCTCTCGACAGTCTTGGTGACGTCGGGACTGAATCGCTCGCGCCGGAGCCGATCGAACCCGTCGGAAATGACCAGGATTTCCCTACGCGCGCCGGAGACCGGCCACCCGCCAATCAAACCCATCAGCGAATTAAAAATGCTGGAGTTGGCTCCAATCATGCCCCGAGGCATGCGCAACGCGTTGGCTGCGGCATCGTGATCCGGCCCGAATGGAGAGGACTGCTCGACCGCGCCATCATTGGCGTAGAAGATGCCTACGCTGGTGGATTTGGGCAGAGCTTTGATGAAGCTGCGCAAGTCGTCCCACTGCTTGGCCACATCGCGACGATCGGCGTCGTCAATGACGATGGCGAGCTCCAGGCCGGCTCTATCGCCCTGCGCCGGCACCCAATTGAGAACGTCCTTGGGCGTTTGGCCTTCGCGCACGACCACATCATCTTTGCCGATGGCAGGAGGCGGAGTAAATTTAGGCCCGAGCACGGTTACCACCGTGCTCACGGCAACAGTGTTCGAGGATTCTCACTGGGCCTGCGCCGCAGGAGCAAGCGCCAGGAACACGAGCGCGAAACCTACGAAGCAGGTCCCCAACCATCGGCGATGATTGCGCATGCGCGCCCCCTCAGTGAATGAAACCGCAGCTCTGGCCTCCGCAGGAACAGATTGGGGCTGGGACAAAACGCAGAGTGGCAACTGTACGGGTGGATGTGCGGACGTGTCAAGCGGGGGAGCGCGCCGGGGTGGGCGGGTGCGCAATCAGGCGGCTGGCTGGGCCGCTCTAGTAAACCAGGGTGAGCTTCTTGCGGCGCTCCACCCACTCTTCGCTGGCGAAAATCCGCGGGGTCAACTCAATCAGCCGCGGCAACATGTTGAAGACCGCCACCGGACCCCAGTCCGTGCCTTTGCGGGTGCGAAAGCCCTTGCGATTCAGCTCCTCGGCAACTTTGACGATGGAAATGTCCTGAATGATCAACTCCATCATGCTGAGCAGGCATTTCATCTCGTCGGAATCCTCGGCCAGGTGGCCGCAATCCTCGGCAACGTGCACGCCGTATGGTGCTTCCTGAAGTTCTGGTGCGGGCGACGGTGCGGCCCCTTCCATTTCCCGTTCCCACTCGACCGCGGCCAGCCGCCAGCCGGCGCGTTCGCGTTGCTTGATGTATTCCGGGTCCAGAGAGCCTGCTACTGCTTCGCGCACCCGCTCAAGTTCCGCCATGGTGACTCCTTTCTTTGAAAACGTGATTTGTGACCGGGTCCTTCACTTTCATTCGTACCGCAGCGCGACGATCGGATCGACGCGCATGGCCCGCCGCGCCGGAATGCAGCAGGCGACAACAGCCACACAACACAACAGCACCGCCACAGCCACAAATGTGGCAGGGTCAAGACTGCTCACGCCAAACAGTTGGCTCTGCATCAGGCGAGCCAGCGCCAATGAGCCCGCGAGACCTAAGGCGATTCCCGCCAGCGCCAGCCGTGCGCCAAAACCGACAATCAGGCCGAACACGTCACGCCGTTGCGCTCCCAGGGCCATGCGAATTCCCATTTCGTGCGTGCGCAGCGAGACCGTATAAGCCATCACGCCGTAAATACCGACGGCCGCAAGGAGCAGGGCCAAGCCGCCAAACAGCGAGAGGAGCAGCGTGGAAAATTTGCGACTTGCAAGAGATTCAGAAAAATAGGCGGCCAGCGGCTTCACGTTGTAGACAGGCTGATCTGAATCGAGCGATTGAATTGCGCTTACCGCCGCGGTTGCCAGCGACATCGGCAGCGGTTTCGTTCGCGCCAAGATAGTCATCGTGTTGAATGGATATTGCGCCGCCGGCGCAAACACTTCGGGCAACTCCGGCTGATCAGTACCCTCCTGATGAATATCGCTGACGATCCCGACGATTTCGCGGAAGGGCACATCATCTTTGGGCCAACCCTGCTTGATGCGTTTGCCAATGGGATTTCCGTTTGGCCACCAGCGCTTGGCCATGGTTTCGTTGATCAAGACGACCGGAGCGGACTTCTGTGTATCGGCGTCCGTGAATCCCCGCCCGGCGAGAACCGGCGTATGAATTGTTTCGAAGTAGTGCGGCTCGGCGATATTGAAAACAGCGCTGGGTAATTCAGCCTGAGGCGGGACCGGGCGATCGTCGAAAACGAATACCGAGTCCCAACACTCGCCCCCCAGCGGCGGACACATCACGGCGCTGGCGGACTCAACTCCGGGGAGATTACGGACGCGTTCAACGGCTTGATTCATGAAGGTGACCCAAGTGGGTTTTTCCTTGTATTTGGCGAGGGGCAAATTCACGTCGAGGGCCAGGACGTGGTCGGCGCGAAAGCCTGGGTTCACGGCCATCGCTTTGAGAAGGCTGCGAATCAGCAGCCCCGATCCGATCACCAGGACAACCGCGAGCGAGACCTCGGAAATCAGAAGCACGGCACGTAATCGCTGGCGATGGCGGCCGGGAGTGGCGCTGCGTCCGCTCTCACGAAGGGAGGTGTTCACGTCGGCGCGCGAGGCCTGGAACGCCGGAGCAAGGCCGAAAAGAATGCCGGTGAGAAAAATGACCGCAAGAGTGAACGCGAATACCTCGCGGTCCACTTCTGTGTCCGCGAGCCGCGGAATGTCTTGAGGAGCGATGCGAAGCAGAGGACCGATGGCCCAAACGGCGATGAGCAGGCCTAAAATTCCCCCGAGCAAAGAGAGCAGCAGACTTTCCGTGAGGAGTTGCCGCACTATGCGACCGCGTCCTGCGCCGATGGAAGCCCGAATGGCAAACTCGCGCTGACGAGCGGCGGCGCGAGCCAGCAGCAAGTTGGCCATGTTGACGCAGGCGATGAGCAACACGCAGGCGACGGCGCCGAGAAGCAGGAGCAACGCGGGCCGGATTCCCGAGACGCGCGACTCATAGAGCGGCGTAATAATCGCGCCTTCACCGCTGTTGGTCTCCGGATACTGCTGCTCCAACCGTTTCATGATCGTGTCGAGCTCCAAGCGCGCCGCTGAGACAGGAACACCCGGGCGAAGGCGTGCCAGGGCGGTAAGGCCCTGGTGGTTGCCACGATTGAGGTAGGACGGAAGCTTGGCTCTAAGCCCGATAGGCGTATACAGATCAATCTTCAGCTGGAAGAATTTGAAGTCGGGCCGAAGGACGCCGACGATGTTGTAAGCCTCGCCATCGAGCATGACACCTTTGCCGACAATCGTGGGATCAGCTCCGAATCGTGTGCGCCACAGCGCGTAGCTGAGCACGGTGGCAGGGGCCGCAGAGGGGGCATCCTCCACCTCGGAAAAGGTGCGCCCGACAATTGGTTTTGCTCCGAGCAGTGGGAAAAAGGCGGCGGAGACTCTGCCGGCGCGAAGCTGCGTGGGTTCGCCGGCGCCAGTCAGAATGCAACGGTCTGCGCGAGTGACTGCGAGGCCATCAAAGGATTGGTTTTGCTGGCGCCAATCAAGGAAGTTCATCCAGGAAACGCTCATGTCCCCCGTGTGCGTCTGAATTTCCCGGATGGACATCAGGCGATCGGGTTCAGGATAGGGCAAGGATTTCAGCAGCACCGCGCGGACCACGCTGAAGATAGCGGTATTGGCGCCAATCCCCAGCGCAAGTGTGATGACAGCGACGGCCGTGAAGCCGGGGCTCTTCGCCAGCATGCGTATTCCGTAGCGGACGTCCTGCAAAAAGTTTGTCATTTCCATTCACTCATATCGAAGCGCAACGATTGGGTCTACCCGCATCGCCCGCCGCGCCGGAACGTAACAGGCAAACAGCGCGACGAAAGTCAGCAGCAGCGGCGCGGCCACAAAGGTCACGGCATCGGTGCTGCTGACGCCGTAAAGCAAGCCGGAGAGCCAGCGCGTGACGGACAGCGCGGCGCAAAGCCCGATGGCCACGCCGGCCACCGCCATGGTGGCTCCAAAGCCGAAAACCATGCGCAGCACGTCACGCGGCTGCGCCCCCAGCGCCATGCGAATGCCGATTTCATGCGTGCGCTGGTTCACGAAATATTTCATCACCCCGTAGATGCCGATGGCGGCAAGTAGCAGCGCCAGACCCGCGAACAAGACCAGCAAGAGCATGGAGAAGCGGCGCCCGCTGAAGGCCCGGGAAACAATCTCGTCCATGGTTCGCGCGGCGAATAGAGGAACTTCCGGATCGACGGCGTGCACTTCGCGCGTGATGCTGTCAACCATGGCCGCGGGATTATGATATCCCGGGCGGGGCCGCACGATGAATGCAGCGCTGAATGAGGCGTTCTGAAAAAGCGCGCCATACACCAGCGGCAGTTGAACCGTATCGAGAGCGTTGTCCTTGACGTTGCCGGCGACGCCAACGATGGTGTACCAGGGTGCCGCGTTGCGGTCGAAGGTAAACGCGCCGGGAGGCGCCTGCACTTGCTGGCCGATGGGATCCTGGCCGGGAAAATATTGTTTTGCGAAGGACTCGTTAATCACCGCCACGAATTGCGATTGCTCGTTGTCGGAATCGGCGAACGGGCGCCCGCGGAGAACAGGAATGCCCAGGATGTGGAAATAATCGGGAGAAACGAAGGACCAGCCGGACTGGCCCAGCTCACCGAAATTTCCGGGCCGGCCCTGAATCTTGAACGCGAGCGTGTAGCGCAGTCCGGAAAGCGGCACAACGTCGCCGATGGCGGACTCCTCCACGCCGGGAAGGCGGCGGAGCCGCTCGAGGGCTTTGCGGAAGAAAATGATTTTATTCTCTGTGGTGAAGTAAGGGCCGGTGGTGGGATCGTTCGGTGAAGGCAGCCACACACTCACGGCCTGCACGTGATTGGACTGAAAACCAAGCGGCACGCTTGCCAGGTTCCAGAAGCTGCGCACCAGCAGCACCGCGCCGATCACCAGCATCAGCGCCATGGCGAATTCCAGAACCACCAGAGCCGAACCGATGCGGTTGTGCCGCACTCCGAATGTCGAGCGCGACCCCGATTGCCGCAGCGTTTCCTGCACGTTGGGATTCGACGCGGAAAGTGCCGGAACGAGTCCAAAGAGGACAGCGGTGAGCACACAAATTCCGAACGCAAATGCCAGCACCGGCTGGTCCATCTGAATAACCTGCACTTGCGGCAGGTCCGCGGGAATTAGCCGGATGAGCAGGTCGAGCGTGCCGGACGCGAGAAGCAATCCCAGCGCGCCGCCCGTGAATGAGAGCAGTAAACTTTCGACAAGAAGTTGCCGGATCAATCGCCCCCGCGTGGCTCCCAGCGCCAGCCGGATGGCGATTTCTCCCTGACGCGCTCCCGCGCGAGCGAGCAGGAGGTTGGCCACGTTGACGCAAGCGATCAGAAGAACAAAACCGACCACGGCCAGAAGAACCAGAAGCGCGGGGCGCACATTACCGGTCAAATCCTGTTGCAGCGGAATGACGCGCAGCGACCAGCCGAAATTGTCGAGGTAAGAATTCGGATACTGGCGGCACAGCGCATTCGAAAGCGAATCGAGCCGCGCCTGAGCCATGGCCACCGTGACTCCAGGTCGCAATCGGGCGAACGCTCCCGCCAAGAACCGCGCCTCGCGGACCTGCGGATCTGGAAACGGCGTCGCGCTGAAACCGGAAATCCCCCAAATCTCCGCGCCGTTGACGATAGCGCGGCCAGGGTGCCGGAAATTGGGAGGCATCACGCCTACGACGGTGAACAGGTCGTAATCAATGCGCAATTTCTTGCCAATGATGTTCGGGTCGGCGCCGAAGCGTCGCCGCCACGCGCCATCGCTTAGCACCACAATCGTTCCGATCCCCGGCACCTGGTCCTGTGGTCCGAATGTGCGGCCCATGGCGGCGTTGACCCCCAGCACGGAAAAGTAGCTGGCGGTGTCGAGGACCACTTCGACGCGAGCCGGCTGATCGCTGCCGGTCAAGTTCGCGTTGATGGAATTCAGACCGGAAACCGACTCGAAGATTTCCGACTCTCTCTCCAGGTCGCCCAATTCCGGGACAGAAATTCCGCCGTCGTGCTGGTTCATCACCCGGAAATCGCCGGTGATGCGCACCAGTTGTTCCGGGTGCTTATAAGGTAGCGGGCGCAGCAGGACGGAATTGACAATGCTGAAGATGGCCGCGTTCGCCCCGATGCCCAGCGCCAGCGTGAGCACAGCCACGGCCGTGAAGCCGGGATTCTTTCCCAGCATCCGGCTGCCATAGCGAACGTCTTGCCACAAAGTCGCCATCGGGACACCCCACAGGCGCAGATAGGCAGAAATGGGGCAAGTTCAATGCCTCTCGGATGTGAACCTATGTTCATGAAAGAGTGGGATTTAGATACCACTGTTCGCGGGTTGCGAAGCGGCTTCTGCCCGATAGTGGGATGCCTTGTCGCTGAAACGAACATCGCGTACCGGCGATGGCTGGTGTTATCTTGTCCGCGCCGGAGGCCGCATCTCGGGCCGTTCGGGCAGGGGGAAACGATGGGGCGATGGATGCGAATTGCAGCGACGCTTGTGGCCGCCTGCACAGCAGCGGGGGCCGCGCAGGCGCAATCACCGGCGGAGCGGACGGCGCGATACCTCGAAACGGCCCGCGGGAATCCGGCGCTGCTGGAAGATTTTCTGGCGCGCATGCCCAAGGGTGGAGATTTGCACCACCATTTGACCGGCGCGGTGTACGCGGAAAGTTACATTGATCACGCCGCCGCCGACAGCCTGTGCATCGAAGTCCCGAGCATCAAAATTGTCGCGCCACCCTGCGACGAGGCCAAGGGACGCTGGCCGGCCGCGCGGGCGCTCACGGATTTTCCTTTCCGCAACCTGGTCATTGACACCTGGTCCATTCGCAATTTTCATCCCAGCGCAGAGGACCGCGACGTGCGCCTCCATTTTTTCGCCGCCTTCGGAAAATTCGATCTGGTCACCAACAAGCATTGGGGCGAAATGCTGGCCGAGGTGACTCATCGAGCGGCGGCGCAGCATGAAATTTATCTGGAGACCATGTTGACGCCGGACCAGGGCGAAGCCATCCAGCTTGGTCGGCAGATTGGCTGGAACGACGACTTCGCCGTAATGCGTTCGCGTATGCTCGCGGCCGGGATGGCCAAAGTGGTGGCGGATGGTCGGCGCAACCTCGACGAGGGCGAGCGAAAAATGCGCGAAGTGCTGGCCTGCGCCGGCCCGCACCCGGATCCCGGTTGCGCAATCACCCTGCGCTATTTGAATCAGGTGCTGCGCGCATTTCCAGAGGAGGAAGTGTTCGCGCAGATGCTGGCAGGATTTGAAATCGCGAGCGCCGATCCGCGCGTGGTGGGAATCAATCTTGTCCAGTCACAGGATGAATACCGCGCCCTGCACGATTTTGAATTGCAGTTGCGCATGCTCGATTTTCTGCACCGCCAGTATCCCCGGGTGCACATCACTCTTCACGCTGGCGAGCTGACTCCCGGCGAGGTAAAACCCGAGGAATTGCTCGCCTCGCACATCCGCCAGTCCATCGAGACAGGCCACGCCGAGCGCATCGGCCACGGCCTCGACGTGATTTACGAGCGCGACGCCCCCGGCCTGCTGGCGGAAATGGCCAAGCAGCACATCCTGGTAGAGGACTGCGTGTACAGCCATGAGCTCGTGCGCGGGATGACCGGCCCGGAAAATGTGCTGCCGATTTATTTGCGCGCGGGAGTGCCGGTAGCCATCGCCACAGACGATGAAGGAATCGTGCGCTCGCAATTGACCTGGTATTTCCGCCGAGCTGTCGAGGGGTACGACCTCGATTACATTACCCTGCGGCGTATGGTGCGCGACAGCCTGGATCACGCTTTCTTGCCCGGCGCGAGTTTGTGGGCGGCGCCGGAAACTTTCACGATGGCTTCGTCATGCGCAGGAGAAGCCATAGCGGCTGAGCCTGCGACGGCGGCATGCAAAGATTTTCTAGCGGCGAATGAGCGGGCGCGCCTCGAATGGAAGGAAGAAGTGGAATTCAGCCGCTTCGAGGCGCAGTTCTGACGAGAGGTCGTCTCGGAAATGACCTTTTAGGGGGTCGGAGCTTTAGCTCCGACATTCAGCGTCCCAAAATCGTCGGGCTTCAGCCCATGAAGAGCTTAGCTACTTGCCCGCTGTGGCGATTTGCACCAGTGTTTCCGCCGGTGGCGCGGCAGCGTTTACCAGAGCTGGTGCTTGCGCCGGAGCCGCCGTCTGTGCCAGGGCCGGTCCCGTGGCGATCGGCAGCGGGCAATCGGGAGACAGCAGTGCAAGCTTTCGCTGAATAATTTCCTGCGCGTATTTGGCCATGTAGTGAACGATAGTTTCCACGCGGATCTTAATGCTCCCGCTCGGTTTCGTGGAATCCAAATCCCCAAATTTGAAAAACAGGGTGCCGGTGGCCTCGATAATTTTCTGCGTGGGCGTGTAAGTAGGCTGGTCCATCCCGCACTCGTAGCTGGAAAGCCGGATGACGCAGGTGATCCACGGGCAACGAGCCGCCACTTTTGCTCCCCACATGATTTCGTTGGTGTTGCTGCTGTAGGAGGAAGTCCACACATCGTGGATATCGAACGGGCTCTTGATGTGCCCGGCGCGCAGATCCGGCTGGAACATCCAATTCATCAGGTCCAGGTCGCCGGGGAGATACTGCAGCCACAGCACGGGATAGCCGTGCGCCTGCAATTCGCCTTCGATTTCGTGGCCGATTCCCGTGTCCATGTGATACGGGCGCGCCAACACCAGGATGCAAGGCTTCTGATTTTGCGCGCACCACGCCAGGATGTCGCGGCTCTGCTGGCGAACTTTTGTCGTGAAATTGTCGAGCGCGCGAAACCCCACTTCCACGGCGCGCTTGGTCTCTTCCGGATCAAGGTCAAAAATATCTTTCAAGCCAGTATGCATTTGCTCGGTGACGAGGTGTCGATCACCCAGGCAAACAAACGGGGAAGCGTAGACGATGTTGTTTTCGGCAAACACGTCGCGTTCCTTCATGAATCCGGCTTTGATGTTTTCCGGTCCAGCCATCACGCGAGTGCACGTGACTGTGTCCACCACGTGGCCGTGCAAGATAGAAGGAAGCGAATGGATCATCGGGCTCAGGAGAATATTAATCTTCTTTTTTTGCCCATAGATGAGCTCGCCGTAATGCCCGCTGATGCATTTCACCGGATAGCAGCAGTCTACCGTGCCGCGCCCTTTCCCGAATTCGCGGCCCTGCTCTTCCGATGTGTCTGAGCTGAAGACGATATTTTCTGAAGCGATGCCGATGGCCTTCAGAAAGCCTACCCAGAATTGATGCGTGGTCCAGATATTCAGGACCTTGGGTATTCCGACGCGAACCTGCGAGCGGTCCTTAGGCGGAGACGCGGCGGAAGGCTTCTTTGCGAACCATGTCCGCAATATTGGGAAAGGCATCTTTGGTCCTCTCGATGTCAGCCTTGATGACTTTCATTTCATTCAAATCTTCGACCAGTCCTTTGGGACATGAATTATTCACGATCACGCGCTCCCAGCCCGCACCCACGGGAACCTTGCTCCAAGGGCGACCCAGCCCACCGTCAAGCTCCACGTCAATGAAACTGCGCTGGCAATTGACCGGGCACCAGTGGCACACCGTTTCCAGCGCAGTGGTGGTCTTGTAAGTCAGCTTTTCGATGGCGTCAAAGCCGCGGAATTTTGTGCGCCCGCCTTTTTCCCACCACTCGAGCGCCACCAGCCCAGCGCCGATGGCGCCGGCTTCTCCTGAGTAGGGGTGGACCACGACTTCCGCCTCCGGAATTTTCGAAAGGATAAAGTCCACCTGAGTTTTGACGACAGCAAGATTTTTGTGCGTCCCGCCCTGCAAAATATATTTCCTGCCCACTTGCTGCAGATTGTTCAGCCCGCCGGCGTAAATCCATACATTCAGCGGCAGAATGGCGCAAAGCCCGGCCAGAATTTCATCCGCCTGCCAGCCTTTGCGCTGCTGGTTGACGATATCGCTTTGCAGGAAAACACCGCAGCCCATGGACAATTGCGGCATGGCTTCGGCCAGAAACGCGCGGTCGGCCATGCTGCTCATGGGAATGTTGAAGCGTTCCGCCACGCCCTGCAGAAAAGCCCCGTTGCCCGAGGAGCATTGCGAATTGAGGCGGAAATCGGTGACCGCGCCGTTATTCAGAATCATGATTTTCACGTCCACGCCGCCAACGTCGCAGATGCAATCGGCATCGGGGAAGAAGTGCAGACCGGCGGTGGCGTGGGCGATGGTCTCAACCACGGGACAATCAGCGCCCAGAATTCCCTTGAGCAAATCTTTTCCGTAGCCGGTGATGGCCAGGCCCAGAATTTCTCCGGTCCCCACCGCCTCGCGGATCTGGCGGAACAGCGCCTTGGCGTCTTCGATGGGATTTCCTTTGCTCAGGGCGTAGCAGGAGAAGAGCAGCTCTTTTTCTGGCGACATGCACACGGCCTTGGCGGTCGTGGAGCCAAAGTCACAACCAACGACCACGGGCCCGAGCGATCCCGTCCACGGAGCTTCGCTTGAGATGGCCACCGGACGCTGCCCATTGCCATTTTTGTGGCCGTTGCCATTCGTGTGGCCGTTCCCGTTTCCATTTCCGTTCCCATTAACTGCGCCGTAACGCGCTTTGAATGATTGCAACTCTTCGGGATCGCGCCACAATCCGCCACGGCCCATTTTCTTTTTCTCTTCGTGCTGCCCCTCGTCAATCCACCAGCGCAATTTTTCCGAGCCCTGGTAGCGGCCCGTGGACGCAGGTTCGCCGCGGGCGACTTCGACGCAGCCCTGCGCTGCGTAATACAGCGCGTCACTGGGCACAACGATGAGCGAGGCGGGATCCTTGCCCTCCGGGATTTCGACCTTGCGCTCCTTCCAAACTTTCGTCAGGTGATGGCGCCAGGCCTCCTGCAGTCCGGTGAAGAATAGATTCGGCCCACCGAGCAGAAGAATTTCAGGAGCAGGCGTATTTCCGCGAGTGAGCGTGGCCAGATTCTGGTACACGACAGCTTCGAACAACGAAGCGATGATTTCCTCGACCGGCACGCCGGCCTTGAGCAGCGTATTGGCGTCGGCTTCGGCGAAAATGCCGCACTTGCTGCTGACTTTGTGCAGCGTGTAGCCGGTGTAACGCATGGCCGAAAGTTTTTCGGACGAAATTTCGAGCTTGCGAGCGGTTTTCTCGATAAACGTGCCGGTGCCACCGGAACAGGCGCTCTGCATCAGCACCTGCTTGCTCTTGCTGCCCTCGTTGCCGCTGAAAAAAATCGTCTTCATGTCTTCGCCGCCGATTTCGCTGACGAAGCGCACGTTTGGATGGACTTTTTCGACGGCAGCAGCGACGGCGACCACTTCCTGGATAACTTTTCCTCCCAAAAGCGGGGCGATGATGCCCGAGCCGGAACCGGTGAAGAAGATGCGGTCGTCTCCGGGAGTGAGGCCGTGCTTCGATTCAAGGAAATTCAAAAACTCGAGGACCTTGTCGGCTTGCTTGGTGTTGTGGCGTTCGTAGGCCTGCGCGAGTATTTCACCTTCGGCAGAAACTAGAGTGTACTTGCACGTTGTGCTGCCCACATCGATGCCGCAGACTTTGCATTTCCGCGCTGGGACTTCGGCGGGATCGGTCGGCGGCGAGAGAGCCGCGGCCGCCAACGGCTGGATCTGAATAAACTTTTTTTCGCTGGCCATGGAGATCAGCCTCTCTTCGTGACCGAAATTTGGCTTACTCGTTCCGTCGCGATCAGGCGTTTACCACGCTGCGATCGCGGGCCAGATGGGTGACGTAATTTGCCGCCAGCCCCGCATAGCCGCGGTGCGGCACTTTGTACGTGGCGCGGCGCAATTCCGGATGGCGCTCCTCGTATTTGCGGATGGTCTCGGGCTTCAATCCCGTTTTCGCCAGGGCTTCCTCGAACTCCGATTTCGCGCGCTTCTTCGCTTCCGTCAGGATCATCTGGCAGCGCGAGAGCGCGTGTACTTCGGAGTCGCCTTTGACTTCGATGGGCGCGTACAACAGATCGGGATATTTGCCGATGACGTTGGCCATCGAGCCGATAGACATGGTGTTGGGCATGCAGGAGTAGGGAGAAAGTTCGCAAATCATGTGCGCTTTGTGATGGTGATAGGCATGCAGCGCCTTGCCGATCAGCATGTGCCCTTCTCCGCCGCGCAATTCAAAATGATAAAAAGGCTCGGCCAGTTTTTTCAGCTCTTCCTGGTCCGGCAATTCGTTCGGGAGATTTGCCAGCGCTTTGCGGAATCGGTTGTACGTCCCGCGATAAATCCGCTCGAGCGCATGCAGCGCAAATTCCTGCGCGCGCGGGTGCTTGCTGACCACGTTGCGCTGTTCGAGTTTGCGGATGGTGGGATGCAACAAATAGTGCAGCCACACGGCAACCGGGGGCGGAACCACCTCGCTGTCTTCCTGTTCCAGCCAGCGTTTGATGTTGTAGTTCCCTTCTCCTTCGTGTGTCTGCAGCCAGAATTCGCCGGTAATTTTCACCTTAGCCTTGGGCCGCAGGCGATCCACTTCGATGGCGTCCCATTTCCTGCGCACCTCGCGCAAAGCTCCGGTGAAATAGTCGCTCATCAAATGCCAAGCCAGCGTGTGGTATTTATTCCCGCGGTTCGGCCGGTTACGGAACACCTCGTATAAATATTCGACACACTCTTTGAGAACCCGATCCGTTTCGCCGGCCTTCACTTCGTAGGGGCGCGTCATGTATTCGAGATCCGTAAGCACGTCCCCGACCAGCATTCCCCAGATGATTCCCAGGCTCAGGGGCATGTTGATTTCCAGGCCGCCGCCGTCTTGCGGGGACTGATCCAGTTCATCCTGGGCCATCAGGAACATCCGGAAATCGCGCAGGCCCATCCCGTCGAGGGCCATGGCGTAGGATTCGTGGTACTGCCCGAAGCGGCACGGGCCACAAGCGCCGGCGGTCAGAAAAACGTAGTTGTCGATGACCTCCTGCTTGGACTCGGCGGCGACTTTCTTTTTGAGCAGGTTCACCAGGCTGCCGGTGGTGAAAATGGTGGGACAGCACGCGCCCACGTCGATCAGTTCTTTGCCCGCGTCCAGGTCCTCGCGCACGATATTCGGCAGCGGCTCAGCTTTGTACTTCAGATTGTGCAACGCGCCTTGAATGATGCGCTCATGTTTCCAGGTCAGCCCGCCGTACAGGATGGTGACTTTGTCGCGCTCTTCGCGTTTGAAGGGTTTGGGCCGGTACGCTTTGTAGTGATTGACGCCAACCGACGGGCTGATGGTGGTCAATTGCGGCGATGCCATTTTGTCCTCCTTCAAATTTCAATCTGCTGGTTCCCAAACGAAGATAACGCGGAAGCCCACTCCGAATAGTCGACGCGCACACATGGATTAAGTACAAATTTGTGAAGGGGATCACAAGCGACAATGAGCGACATCATGCGACACTCTGCGCAGTGCGTATGGGGCCGGCCAACTGGCTGCCACTATACAGCAATTCGGTAATTGTGGAAGAGGATAGCGGAACAAAAAATGGTGGGCCTGGACTGACTTGAACAGTCGACCTCGCCCTTATCAGGGGCGCGCTCTAGCCACCTGAGCTACAGGCCCACATTCGCGCGGAAAATCGCGAAAACTGCTCCGCGTATTTTAGCACGCGATTGCGGATTTCTTGCAGCCGGTGACGCCAGTCCTACAGTTTATTCAGCCCGTCGAGCGCCGCCACCTTGTAGGCTTCGGCCAGCGTGGGATAATTGAAGACGGTATCGCGAAAATATTCGATCGTGCCTCCGAAGGCCATCACCGCCTGTCCGATGTGAATGATCTCCGTAGCGCGCTGCCCCAGGGCATGCACGCCCAGCAACTTCTTCGTATTCCGGTCGAAAAGAAGCTTCAACATGCCGGTCTCGTCGCCCAGCATCATGCTTTTCGCCAGCTCGTTGTATTTTGCCACGCCCACTTCGTAGGGCACCTTCGCGGCGGTCAATTTCTCTTCCGTCTGCCCCACAATCGAAATTTCCGGGATGGTGTAAATGCCGTAGGGGTACAGCTCGGGGATACAGTCGCACGGCAGCCCGAACATGTGGCAACTGGCCAGCCGTCCCTGCTCCATGGAAGTGCTCGCCAGCGCCGGGAATCCGATCACGTCGCCCGCGGCGTAAATGTGCGGAACGTCGGTCTGATAATAGCGGTTCACGGTGATTTTGCCGCGCGCGTGGGTTTTCAACCCGGCTGCTTCCAGGTGAATTTGATCGCCATTGGCCTGTCGCCCCACGGCGTAGAGCAACCCGTCGGCAAGAATTTTCTTGCCGCTCTCAAGCTCGGCAAAAACACGATCGCGATCGGTGTCCACGCCAACGCTGGTCACTTTTTCGCCCAGCCGAAATGTCATGCCCATCTGCCGCAAATGGTAAGCCAGCGCTTCCACAATTTCGCGGTCCACAAAATCGAGGATCGTGGGGCGCTGGTCAATCAACGTGACTTCCACACCCATGGCCGCCAGGAAGGAAGCGTATTCCAGCCCCACCACACCCGCGCCGACTACAATCAATTCCCGGGGGAGCCCGTTCATGCCAGTGAGTTGGTCGGTATCGAGAATGCGTTTGCCGTCGAAGGGAATTTCAGAGTGACGCGCCGGACGCGTGCCGCAGGCAATCAGGATATGCTCGCCCTGGAGAACTTTCTTTTCTCCGTCGCCCTGCACCTCAATCGTGTGCGCGTCCGCGAACTGCGCCGTGCCTTGAAAAACGGAAACGCTGTTGCGCTTGAGCTGCGCGCGAATCACTTCCGTCTCCCGGGTGATGATGGTGTTCACCCGGAAGGAGAGATCCTGGAGGGAAATGTCGCGGCTGCTGCGGGTATTGTTCCCGTAAAACGCTTTCACTGCCAGCCCGGTCAATTGAAAAATAGCCTCGCGAATGCTCTTGCTGGGAATCGTGCCGGTATGCACGCACACGCCGCCCATCATCAAGGTGCGGTCAATCACGGCCACGCGCTTGCGCAATTTCGCTGCGCAAATTGCGCCCTTTTGGCCTGCCGGGCCGCTGCCGATCACAATCAGGTCGTATTTCTCGTCAGCCATAAGACCGGCTACTTTATCTCCGAATGAATTCGGGAACAATGCTGTCAGGTCGATTCTTCCATCCGCATTGGTCCGGGATTGAATGTCGCCTGTTTGGAAGGGGGAAGAAGGCGAGCCTGGCTGATAAGTGTTGCATTGGCATTTTACAACAATGTGAAAACCAGCACGATGGGGGTATAGAAGGTTGTTGCGCCGAAGGGTGTTGGAGTCGCGACTAGAAAATGTGAAGTCGTTTACCGTGAGCAACTTAGGCGTGGTTGCTGTTTTCGCCGGTGTCGCGATTAGCCTCCTCCGTGAGAGTGCTTGCTTCGGCGGCCAGGGCTTTTTCTTCGCCCCGTAGATTCGCCCGGTATGCTGAGCTCGCATCCGGCGGAACCGCTTGGGGCGCGAAAAACGCAAAGCAAGAACAACGGATCCCTCGCTGCAATACGCTTCGGGATGCCGCCCCTTCGCCGGGTCGGCATGTGTGACGATTAGAAAAAAATAAGGCATTAAGATTGATGAACATGGCAGGAATTCTACTTCCGGGATATGACGATTAGCCGCCTTCGCGAGAAGGCACGCTTCGGCGGCCAGGGCCCTCCACAGATCTGGCGGGCAGGAAATCTGGTGGCTGGAGACTGTTGGCTGGACGCTGGAAGGCCAATGTGTTGCGATTAGATTTTTGCAGGGCATTTGTTTTGATGAACTTAGCCCGAATTCTAATTCCGGGATGTTGCGATTAGGAAATGCAGCGCCTAGTGGCGAAGGACTAGAGGCAAATGAACTCGTAAGGGCGTGGCGCCGACATCCCGGGCTCAAGGGTGCGGGCATGGCGTCGGTGAGGCAGTTCCATTTCGGGAAGGATTGCGTTCGCCCCCGCACGATTTACTACGAAACCTCCTTTCCACAATTTCCCCAAGGTACTCTGGCAAGACGTAACGCGGGGGTCAATGGTACGTCGGATTCATTTTGGGGGGCGGACCGATTGTTACGGAATCGCTTTTATGAAATATGGGGAGTAACGATGAAAGTCCGCATACTGCTGGAGTTGGCTTTCCGTCTGAGCTTGATCCCTGTCAATTAGATACCCTAGTGATCTCCGCAGAATTTTGCCCGCGTTTCTGCCGTGAGGCAGGTGACGTTGAAGGTGAAGCCGCTCTTTCGTGCTGAGGTTTGGAACATTTATCTCAATTGGTGCATTCCACTTGAGGTTAGCAAACCGCCAGTTTGCAAATGGACTTTTAATTTCCGCTTCACTCGTCCTGAGGCAAACTACGCCTGTCAGTGTGAACATGCCCGTCCCGTCATTGTAGAAAAAAGACGACACTGGCAAAAACATAGTTGGCACCCGGCTCGGAAGTGCTTTCTGTGAAGCGATTTGAAGCATCTCCTGAACAGTCTGGGCAAGGTCCTTGAGCTCGATAGGAGGGACGGTGAATGCGCTGGGCAATACTGTTTCGAATTTCTTCTTGAACTCTTCCTGCTTTTTGAGCTGCTTCTCCGTGTCTGGGTCTAGAAAGTCTGGTGGATTGCAGCGGAGAGTTATCTTCACCACGCTCTTTGCACCCACTTTGCCCAAGAGTTCCATAAACTCTTCGAAGCTGGTGAATTGGAGATCAAGATAATCGAGCCAGAATATGCTCCTTTCATCCTTTGCCTCGTACTTTGCCAAAAATGACGAGAAGGCGGTTCTTTCGAGTTTCAAACGACGGGAGCGGCATGGAAGGTGAAACCGCTGACGCTTATATGTGTCCTCGTTCTCCTCTATACAGACCATCCTGATTTCCGGAAAAAATTCATAGATGAGCCGGAAATCCTCAAGCGTTGGTCCACCCATCCCGTAGTACGTGTAGGCGCGAAGGTCTTCAGACCTCCCTATATGCTTGATCGCGTCGATAAGGGTAAGCCGATCTACCGCCTTGTTTAGACGCAGATGGTAAGGTGGGTGCCTCAATGAGAGCGGGCCTCCTTCAGAAACATGTCGAAGCACAATTCGCCAACTTCGGATGGGTTGACGTCTCGCTCGTTGAAGAGATGTTCTGAAACGATTTCGACTTCTTGGACCGTCTTGACATATGAAATTCGACGATGGCGAGGTTCTAGCCTTCGGGGCATTGGCAGCATGGGCTTGTACTGCTCGCCAGGAGGTACAGACGTAGCTGTCTTATTGAACTTGAGATTTTCAGATTCGATTTTGATCTCATCAAGTGTGAGCAGGGTTCCAGTCGCAAGGTACTTTCTGGATTCATCCGCGCGCATCTTCCACTTGTTTGTATAATCCGTGAAAATGCGCATCCCCTCGCGCATTTTGTTCTTAACCTGCAAATACAGTGCCGAGGATGCGTCTACACCGCGTTTGGTCGTAGTCGTCGGGAGCTTTGACGCTTCCCCTTTGAATTCCACGATTCCCGAAATCGCAATGAATTGGGTGTGATAACGAGGGACGCCAGCCTCTCCCCAGCCGGTAAGTTCGGTTCGATCGCAGAAGACGACGGCCCGGTCATTGCAGATAATCGTCCACCCCGCATCTTCAGACGAATATCGTTTCTCATCTTGCTCGTTTTCAATTTCGTCGATCGAAGGAATTGGCCTTGTGAATCCGACGGCCAGGAATACCTCGATGCCATCGCTGGTTTTCGTTCGAAACATGAATGGTTGGATTTCTTTCGAAACGTTCCTCGCACTGCGCTCCTTGCGAGTGCAAAGAAGCTTCATTGAGCGCGGCCTGACAGTGATCTTGTTTACCGTGACACTGAATCCTTTATGGATGATGAAGGCGTAATGTGTCGCCACCATTCGCTCGAGCGACGATTGAAAATCCTCTCGATCAACACTAAAGCGATCTGCGATCCATGGGTGAAGCGAGGCCACTACTAGACTCGTTCCTTCGTAACGCATAGGTATCTTTGCCGGCTCAACTGGAAATTCCCAGTTCTTCTCGTCCTCCATCCAACCACCAGGCACCTCAACCTCGTACGCATCGACCCCATTTTTAGTAGTAATAATGCTCTGGGTCCCCAGCTTGAAGATTGCACGCTTCATCCCCACGCCGTACGCGCCCACGCTTCCTGGTGCGTCCACCGGATGGCTCGCCGTGCGCCCCATCCTGAATGCATACTTGTGTAAGCTCCACGGAATCCCTCCGCAGTTATCAGCGATCGAAAATGAATGCTCATCGAACTTGATCTCGGCCCAGAAACCAGAATAGGGCTTTGATGATTTTTCTGCTTTGGCTCCTTTGGTTACTTTGGCGCGCAGAATTCCGTCCACACAATTATCGAGCAAATCCAGGATCGCGTCCTCCAATCTGATATCCCGTGTGAGCATATGTACGAAGAACGCTTTTACGGGCGACGCACTAACCGGTTCGTACTGAGTTTGCTTTTCGCTCGTCATGCTTCACTCCTGTCGTCCAAATCATTTAGAGCTCGCCGGATGGATACCGCGACCGCGCGAGCCAATTGGGGAGGAACCGAATTACCGATTTGGCGGAAACCGTGCCACTTGGTGGGGTGAAAGTAGAACCAATCAGGGAATGAGTGAAGCCTAGCCGCTTCCCGAACTGTGATACAGCGGTCTTGGAAAGGGTGGATTGGCCTGGGTGCCATATACGAACCGCGCTCGGGACCGGTTCCGGCGCGAAGAGTCCGCGCCTGACCATTCTTGGGTAATCGATGGAATCGACTCACTTCCTCGTAGCTTCCCGGCTTAGTCCTCTGAAAGCGCCTGATCGTCTTCAAAGTATGGACAGTTCGAAGACAGCCGGTCAGGCCGTCCCCGTTACGGCATGGGTGCCTTGAGATATCTTCCTGGTTGCAGGTATCGCCGCGCAAAACACGGGCGTAGTCGCTGGGTGACCCCAAACGCCCCGCATATCCGTCGCGTTCAAGCAGGTACTTGTATTTCGCAATCCTCGGCAAGTCGCCGACTGCTTCCCAAACGGTCGGGGCATCTATATCTCCATCGACGCCGAACCAAAACAGGGGATCTGGATAGAGTGGGGCTTCAAGACCCAATTTGTAACCCAAGACAAAAACGCGGCGACGGCGTTGGGGAACGCCGAATTCAGCAGCGTCGAGCACATATATTGGGTCCACCACGGAGTAGCCAGCCCCTTTAACATCGCGTACGAACCCATCCAGGTTTTCCTTTGCGTCGCCCAATAGAATTCCTTCGACGTTTTCAACCACAAAATAGGACGCCGACAATTCGGCGATCAGGCGAGCGAGATGATGCAAGTTCAGGTTGCGTGGGTCACTTCGATTCCGCCTTCCGATAAGCGAAAAGCCCTGGCAAGGTGGGCCCCCAAACACAACGTCAATTTGCTTATTCGCGATTCCAGTCATTCTCCTGAATTGTCTGCCCGAAACGGACGTCAGGTCGATGCGGCGCGCCTTGCAAGTTGGGAAGTTTTGCAAGAATGTATCCACGTGGATTTGCTCGATGTCTGCGGCAGCGACTACGTCGAAACCTGCTTGCTCGAACCCAAGCGACATCCCCCCCACGCCGCAATAAAGGTCGACTGCTGCGAGGCGAGCGCGCTTTTTCATTGGATGCCCTTGAAGAACTCGCAATGGCGTCTGACGCAGCACTCGTGGCACAGCGGATTGTGAGGACGGCATACGGTCCGACCGTGAGCTATGCATGCCACATGAAAATTCTCCCGGAGTCGAGGGGGAACCAGCGCTTCTAATTCCGGATGAGACTGATCGGCGCGCTTCCTCGCCGTCCAGCCTAATCGACGAGAAACACGAAAAACGTGTGTATCGACTGGAAGCACTTGGCGGTTAAGTGTATACATTAGAACGCATTTTGCAACTTTTTCCGATACGCCAGGCAAGCCGATAAGAAATTTCTCTGCAGCTTGGGTGCTTAGGTGTCGTAATGGTCCGAGGTGGCAAGTTCCAAATTTGTGCTTGATCGATCGAAGCGCCGCGCGAATATGTTTCGACTTCACGGTGGAAAGTCCGGCCGGCTTCAGCGCAGACCGAAGCCGAGACGTAGGTAAGAGAATAATTTCCCCCCAATCTCGAAACTGATTCTTAACACGGCTATATGTGGCATTTGCCGTTTTTGAGGAAGTCTTATTGGAGAGAATTATGTAGATGAGATCGTCGAGAGGATCTGATGGGTTGCCAAATCGAGGCGTCCCGTAGCACTTCGTGAGAGCTCCGCAAACAGTTTCGACAATGTATTTTCGTTTGGAGGGTGGCTTCCGCCAAATCGTTCCAGTCTTTTTGACAGGATCCGACGTGTCGGTTGTGCCCGCCAACAGGGTTTGAATTTTAGCTCGACCTGACGGCAGAGTTGCCGTTCTTGGCCGTGTGCGCAGACCTGTCGAATCTGTGTTTCCCACGATCTACCGCCTCCGGCGTGCAAGCATACCACCAGCGTCGATTCTGGCGCGGTTTAGCGGATCTCTTGGCAGGGCGGCATTAGGGGCGAGTGGCCCGGACTTGGGGCTCTGACCTTTCGGGTGTCGCATGGTTGGGCCCCCGCAGACTCGATCGGGGCGCCCCGACCGAAAGCGTCGGGGTAAGGGTTGGACCCTCCTTCGCCTGGGCGACCGGCTACGGCGGGCAAGCTGGATTTGAAATTGGAGTTGGGTTAGTTGAAATCACCTATATCTGGCACAGGCAAGAGAGAACTCGGAGCAGGCGAAGGCGCTGCTCCTCGCCGGCGAGTCAAGCCTCGCCGTATGAAAGCGGTGTCGAGCCACCGCACTCCATACCAGCCCGAGCAAGAGAAAAGCGCCCACCTCCCCGCGGCAGCAGATGCGGGGCCCGCCACAAAGAGGCGGGAAAGGCGGCCGCTACGAGAATCAATGGCCGCCCCGCCTAACGCCGGTTTCTGGACGCGAAACCCACTTGTCTGATAGTGTCGCGGAGGTGCCGGCGGAATCGATGGCAGAGAATGTTCGCGTCGATGCTTTCGGTGCGATTCCATGACGAAACCGTTGCTACTCTGTCTCGTGGCGCTCACTTGCGTTGCCCCTCTCGCGGGGAGGCAGACCAACACATCAAAGCCCGGGTCGTGGTCGGGCACCCTGGTCTCCAGCAGTTGCAACGCGGACGAAGCCTTTGGGGAAAATCCCGACTGCATCAAGAATGTGCCGGGCGCGAAAGTGTCGCTGTACGACGACACCGACCGGGTGATGTACTCGCTTGAGCCCCAGGAATCCGTGCACGCGCATCTGGGAGACAGCGTAACCGTCCACGGGACGCTCGATGGCGCGACGATTCATGTCGCTGCCGTCGAGTCGATGTCCATCGGACTGTCCGTCGGCGAGAAGGCTCCCGCTTTTTCGCTCCGCGACGAATTTGGCCGCGTGCAATCTCTCGATTCATTGAAAGGCGCGAACGGGACCATTCTCCTTTTTTTCCGTTCGGCGGACTGGTGACCCTTCTGCAAAGGGCAGCTGGTCCAGCTGCAAAGCGCCATGCCGCGATTCGAAAAGCAGGGAGTGAAGCTGGCGGCCATCAGCTATGACAACGAAGAAATCCTGAAATTTTTTGCCGACCGCCACCAGATCTCCTACCCCTTGCTGGCGGACCCAGACTCCAAGGTCATCCAGGCGTATGGCGTATTGAATCAGGAAGCCACCGGCATGCAGAAAGGCTTTGCGCGCCCGGGATACTTCTTCCTCGACACCCATGGCATTATTCGGGAAAAATTTTTCGAACCGAAATACCGCGAGCGGCTCACGGGAAACAGCATCATCGCCAAGCTGTTCCCGGAACTGGGCCAGGAAGTAACGGAAACTCTCGAGGCGCCGCACCTTCAACTGGCCCTCGAGCAATCCGATCGCACCGGCGTTCCCGGGACGCGCATCACGCTGGTGGTGGAAGTGTGGCTGCCTGCGGATGTACACGTGTACGCGGCGGGCACCCACGGATATAAGCCCACAGCGCTGGTGATCGATCCTGTTGCAGGGCTGGAACTCGAGCCACTAGTCTATCCTGCATCGAAGATTCTGTACTTGCCCGCAATCAAAGAGCGTGTGCCCATCTTCGAGGACACCTTCCGCATCAGCCAGGACGTAAAAGTGAGCTCCGCAGGGTTGGGCAGCTCGCTGGCGAAGGATGGAACAACCTTTACCATCAACGGAAGGCTTGAGTATCAAGCGTGCGACAAAACCACGTGCTACCTGCCAACTTCCGTGCCGGTCAAATGGCAACTACAGGTGTTTCCCCTGGATCGCACCCGCGCCCCCGCTGAGGTTCGACACAAATAGCACGGCTTACTTCGCGTTTTTGTCCGCCTGCATCAGGCCGAACACGTTCCCTTCCGTATCGCTGCAATAGGCGAGGTGCCCGACCCCCGGGATAGCCATCTTCGGCACGACGTTTTTTCCGCCGTGCTGGATGATGCTGGCCACGGACTGATCCACCGACGCCACATCCACGGTGTTGCAAGTGCCCGCGCCGGGATACTGCCGCTGCAGCAACCCGCCGTTGATGCCCGGCTGCGAGTCCGGGCCGGTGGAGACCAGCCAATACTCCGTAGGCCCGGCCCATTTCTGGAAGTTCCAGCCGAAAACTTTTTTGTAGAATTCCACGGCACGATCCGGATTATCCGCGGGAATTTCAAAATGGATGACTCGAGACATAGCACTGCTCCTTTCAATTCTTGACTTGAGTACTCTCTTTGAATGATGCTTCCGTCAGGCGCGCGCCGCGGGCGCAGAGCCGGCGCTGCCGTATTTCTGTGTGGCGTAGCCCACGATCAATCCCACCAGCCCGCCGGGCAGCATGATTTCCAGGTAATACTTCCCATTCATGAGCGCAATGAAAAACGCCAGCAGCAGGCCCACGCCCAGACCGAACAGAATTCCCAGCGGCAGTGAATTCACTTTGCGCGCGAAATAGCCGATCAGTATGCCGGCGACGATCCCCTTGATGGTGGAACCGAAAACAATACCGATCAATTCCGAGCGCGCTTCCGGCGTAAACCAGGCGGTCAGGCCGTCGAATGCGCCCAGGATGCCCCCGAGAATCAACCCGTACACAATCTTGTTCATGGCCGGTCTCCTTGTCTGCCGAACTTTCTAAGAACTAGCAAGCGGGACCTCAGCGGCTAAAGCCGCATTCCATTCCCGACCGTTTCGGCACGGCTGAAGCCGTGCCCTGACGGAGAATCGAAATCTTCACACGGCCTCTGTCGCGGACTTCTGGGTTCGTCATTCTATTAAACGCCCGCGGGAATTCCTTTAGCCCCGCGACCACAAAAACAGCAGCGTCCGAAGAATCAAGTAGGTAATGACCAGGACGATGGCCAGCCGGTAGCGCGAGCTCCACCGCACCAATTTGCGGAAAATATTTTCGGGATAGGCCGAGACGGGCAAGCCGTCGAGATAGTGCGCAATGTCTTCTCCCAATCTGGCTGCGGACGCATAACGGCTGCCGGCATCAGCGGCCATGGCCTTGCGTGCAATGGCCGCCAGCGGCCGCGCCACGCTCGACGATTCATCGTTGGACGATCCTTCCGCCAGCGGCACCCCGGCTAGAAGAAATTGCAGCACCGCTCCCAGCGAATAAATATCGGCGCGCTCGTCGAGAGTTTCGATTTCACCGCGCGCCTGTTCCGGAGCCATGTAGCCGGGCGTGCCCAGAATCGTGCCGTGCGCAGTCTTCACCGGAGCTGCCGTCACAGCGTCGCCCACTTCACTGCCCGCGCCGGGCGTCGCTCCTTCTGGGTCACGCAGAATCTTGGCGATGCCCCAGTCCATCACCAGCACTTCACCGAACGAGCCGACCATGATGTTTTCCGGCTTCAGGTCGCGATGCAGAATCCCGCGCGCGTGCGCAAACGCCACCGCGTCACAGATGCGCTGAAAAATTCGCAGCCGGTCGGGCAAGGGAGACGCCTGCTCCATCATCCGATCCAGCCTCTGCCCCTCGACGAACTTCATGGCATAAAAAACGCGCCCGTCGGAAAGCGTCCCGGCGTCGTGAACTGGCACAATTCCGGGATGTTCCAGGCGCGCCAGGATGTTCGCTTCGCGCAAAAGGCGCGCGGCTAGATCTCCAGAATCGTCGGGAAGATCGAGGATTTTCAGAGCCACGCGGCGGCCGAGGATGCAGTCTTCCGAAAGATACACGGCGCCCATGCCGCCGCTGCCGATGCGCTGCACCAGGCGATAACGCGTGCCGGCTACATCCGGAAGCGCGCTGGCGGTTTGCAGCCGCGCGATGGCGTCGTCGGAAAGCCAGTTCATTTCGGTTTCACCCCGAACAGCGCGCGAGACTCCTGGAAAAACTCGTTGTTGGAACCGGTCAATTCACGCATTTTTATGAGCGCGATGTCGCGAAACTCGCGGCGGACGTAGGAGAGATAGTTCGTCACCTCGTCGGTGGTGAGGCCGAATTTGCGTGCCAGATCCGCGTAGGCCAGGCGGCCGCGTTCCTCGTCGTTCAAATCATAGGCTTCAAAAATCCGGAAGTGCAGCTCCTTTCCGCGCTCCACGCACAGCTGGCGCAATTTTTCGATCGACTGGGTGAACAGATTGCGGACGAATTCCTGCTGGAAGTATTCGTCCAGCGCATCTTCGGGCGAATCGCTGCCGACTGGCGCCTTCGCGCGCTTCAGCTCCTTCTCGGCAGTGGCGAAATCGAGCGGCAGATGCGGTGCACCGCCGCCGCGTTTCAGGCGCTTTGCGGCCTTGGCCTCGTTGGCCACGAAGCGGTCCACGCACAGGCGCAGGAAAGTTCGCAGCCGCGCTTTCCGCGGGTCGAAACTTTTCAGATAGTCCTTTTCCACCAGCCGCAGGAAGAATTCCTGGGTCAAATCCTTGGCATCCTCATTCGATTTTCCCCAGCGCAGGCGCAGATATTTGTAGATGGGCTTCCAGTAGGCCGCCACGATGGCATCGAGCGCGCGGGATTGTTCCGCAGGATCCTTGCTTCGCGCGGCCTGTATGGCAGACCACCGCGTGGCGGGAAACTTTCCGCCCGGTCCGCCGATCTTTGTATCTTCACTCACGCGAGCGCTATCAAATCAATTTCCACGCGGATGTCTTTCGGCAGCCGCGCTGCCTCCACCGTGGTCCGCGCCGGCGGATGATTCGAGAAATATTTCGCGTACATTTCGTTCATGGCCGCGAAATCGTTCATGTCTTTCAGAAACACGGAAACTTTCACGACTTTGTCGAGCGTCGAGCCGGCCGCCTCCACAATGGCCTTCAGATTATCCAGCACGCGGGCGGTCTGCTGCCCGATGCTCCCTTGCACCAGTTCCCCGGTCGCGGGATCAATGGCGCCCTGCCCGGAAACGAATACGAAGCCGTTGGCGCGGATGGCCTGCGAATAGGGGCCCAGCGGCTTGGGTCCTTTGTCGGTGTGGATGATTTCTTTCACGATTCCTCCTTGGAATTTTCCGAAAAGCGCGTATTTGGATGCGTCAGGGATGCGATTCGTTAACAACTACATAGCGCGCGCGAAAATCGTCCGGGATTCCTTTGTCGTACAGCCACACACGAAAAGGCTCGGCCAGATTTTTGCCGGTAGTTTCCTCGAGCGCCGCCCGCAGGTCATCGTAACCGGCTTCCTGCCCGCGCAGCAACGTGACCAGGTGGTTGATGCCCGCGCGCACCGTGGCTTCACCGCACATGTCTTCGAGCGCGATGAAAAACAGCGGCGCTTTGGCCAGGGCGATCCGGCGCTCAGCGGGCATGGTGGAGAATCCAGTGACGCCAAGCGGCTTTTCCGCAGTCTCCTTTCGCGCAGCATCATATTCGCGCAGAAACTTGTGGATATCTTTTCGCCGGCTGCCCTCCCCTCCGGCCGCTTCGTCCACCACGATGGTGGCGTAGTCGGCCAAGCCCTCGCCAAGACCCAGCGCGGAGTCAGCAGTGGGATACATTTCATCGCCAAACCAAATGTGTGCCATCGCGTGGGTAATTTTTTCAAGAAACGCATCGCTGTGGAGGCCCAGAGCCAGCGCCGCCGGATTTACCAGCACGCCGCCCGGGAATGGCGCAGCCGCCGCTCCTTCCTCCCCCACCAGATGCGCGCGCAATCCGGTTGATTCGACAATATGCAGAACTCGAATGTTTTTATCCGGCGCGCCGAAGGCCGTCTGCAATGTGTTCCAGGCAGCGGCGAGGCGGCCTTCCGCCTGCGCCGGATCTTCCCGCAGAGGTTCAAGTGTCCAGAAGCTCACTGAGGCAGGTTTGTGAATCGCTGAAGATTCAGAATATCGGCCGGCGACAACGAACTGCGCCAGATCGTCTTTGCGCAACAGGTAACGATAGACCGCCTCGCCGCCGGTCTGCTTGCGGCCCGCCGGCGTTCCGCGCGACAGAACCAGGAATCCATCCGGGACGCGAATCGTCACCTGCGTTTTGTCCGGCCGCTTGGGAAGTGGAGACATGACGTGCCGGGGAGGTTGCAGTGCCGGGAACCCGCCGCGCGAGCCGACATGAAAATCATTTTCGCCGATGGTGATGCGCGCGCCGGAGTCATCAGGTGAAGACAGCGCGTACTCGATCACCAGTTCGCGTTTCTGTTTTTGCGTCCACGATGGATTGAATGGGATGCGCAGTATATTCGGCGAGTCCGCTTGATATTCCTGTGGCAATTCGGCGACCGGCGTATCATGACCGTCCACGGTGGCGCGAAGATTTTTGCGGCCAAACTTTTTTTCGGTGGGAAAAATGGCATCAACAAATTGCAATTCGGAATTGCCGATATTTTGAAGCGTGAAATTAACGCGCAAGCGCAGTTTCGGCGCTGCGCCGGAAACAAATTGTATCTCGCGCGACTCTTTCAGAATTTTGTAGCCGGGCGTAATCGGAACTGTGCAGGCTGCCTGACAGATGAGAAAGAGTAGAAGGGCCGGGAGAAAAACGCGCGCGTGCGGCCGTGCCGCTGCGTCAGGAGCCGGCGAATCGCCGCAGAATCTCCACGTCTTTGGCCCCGTGCCGGCGATAGGCGATGATGGCCGCGACTTGAGAGTCGGGCACGCCGCGCCGCGCCAGCTCGTAGAGAGTGGATTCACGCAAGCCCGCATTTTTCATGCTGGCGAGAGACGCACCGGACAGCGCCGGCTTGCCCGCCGCGTGATGCCGCGCCACTTCCAGAATGATCGCATCGGAAAGCCCGGCCAGGTGCATGGCCTGCAGCTCGCCGGCGCCCAGTCCCAGTTGATTCATGCGCGCCAGCTCCAGCACATCCTGTTCGTGCATGCCCACGCGGATCAATCCGGCCACTCCGTCCCCGGCGGTGAAGGGTTCCCCGCGCGCATGCGAAATCTGATAGACCTGCAAGCAGCCCTCGTCGGACATCCCCGCACTTCGCACCTTGGCGATTTCGGCTATCTCCGCCGGGGTAATTCCTTGCGCTTCCAGTTTCTTCGACGCGTCGTGGCTGAGCCCAGAGGCGTACAGTGGCTTGGTGTCCAGCGGCTGCACATGTTTGCATCCGCCGATCAAAGAGCCGAGCAGGAAAATGCCGAGCAACGGCGCCAGGCGCGAGCACCAGCGCGAACGCGCGCTGCCATCCAGCCCGCGGCTGAGAGGACCCGCTGGGGTAATCTCCATATATTTCATTGTACCGGGAGGCGCCCGCGCCGCGGCAGCGATGACGCGCAATGATTACTGGCCGATGGAGCAAGCGGCTCGGGTCAAACATTGTAAACGCGTTCGATATCGAATACGCCGGGGATGCGCTTGATGCCGGCAAGTATACGCTCGAGCTGCTTGCGGTCTTTGACGTCCAGCGCCACTTCAATCCGCGCGTGGAGATCCTCGCCCACTTTCAAATGTGCGGATGTTGGCGTTCGCATCGCTGATCACCGTGGTGATATCCGCCAGCATGCCCGGGCGGTCTTCGGTGAAAATTCTCAGCCGCACCGGAAAGGTAGCCTGCGTCGAGCCGGCCCAGTCAACGTCAATGCGCCGCTCCGCTTCATACAGCAGATTTTCGACGTTCGGACATCCTTTGCTGTGCACCGCAATGCCGCGCCCTCGCGTCACGTAGCCCACAATGTCGTCGCCCGGGATCGGATTGCAGCACTTCGAGCGATACACCATCAGGTCGTCGTGGCCGCGCACCACCACCGCGGCATCGCTCATCCCCAGCATTTTTTTGACGGTGGTGACCAGCTTCGGCCGCTGGTCTTCGGTCGGGTCCGCCAGCGGCACGCCGCTCACCTTCGCCAGCACCTGCCGCGCCGACCATTTTCCATAGCCCAGGTCGGCGAACAGATCCTCAATCCGCCCGCAGCCGTACTCGGACGCCACGCGCTGCCATTCGTCCGAAGAAAATTTCTTCAAGTTAATATTCGCCTGCCGCGCTTCCTTCTCAATCAGCCGGCGGCCCACTTCGGTGGCCTGCACACGTTCATTCAGATTGATCCACTGGCGAATCTTGCTGCGCGCCCGCGAAGTATTCACAAAGCTGAGCCAGTCGCGTGACGGCTCATGACCCTTCTGCGTCAGAATTTCGACCACGTCTCCATTGGCCAGCGCATGCCGCAGCGGCACGATGGCTCCATTCACTTTCGCGCCGTTGCATTGATGCCCCACTTCCGTATGAATCGCGTAGGCGAAATCCACCGGGGTGGCTCCGCGCGGCAGCACCACCACACGGCCCTTCGGCGAGAAGGTGTAAACCTCCTCGGGGTACAGGTCCACGCGCAGCGTCGAGAGAAATTCGCTGGGCTCCTGCATCTCCTGCACCCACTCGATCAGTTGCCGCATCCACACGACGCGCTGGTCGTCCTCGTGCGATACCGCGCGGCCGTCCTTATATTTCCAGTGCGCCGCCACGCCCTGCTCGGCGATGCGGTGCATCTCCTGCGTGCGAATCTGCACCTCGAACGGCTGCCCGGCGTGGATCACCGTAGTGTGCAGCGACTGGTACAGGTTCGGCCGCGCCATGGCGATATAGTCCTTGAATCGGCCCGGGACCGGCGGCCAAATCTGGTGGATGACGCCCAGCGCCGCGTAGCAATTTTTCACCGTGTCGGTAATCACGCGAATCGCCAGTAGGTCAAACACCTGGTCGAGCGTGCGCTGCTGCTTCTGCGTTTTCAGGTGCAGCGAGTACATGCGCTTGATGCGCCCCTGCACCTCCGCGGGGATTCCGTTTTCCACCATCTTGGCGCGGATGGAATCCTGCACCTCGTGCAAAAATCTGTCGAACACTTTCTGCTTGTTCGAAAGTTTCTTCTGTAGCTCGAGAAACGATTCCGGCTCAAGGTAGCGGAAAGCAAGATCCTCCAGCTCGCCGCGGATTAAGCCCATGCCCAGCCGGTTCGCGACCGGCGCGTAAATATCCAGCGTCTCTCGAGCAATGCGCTGCTGCCGCTCGTGGTCCAAAAACTGCAGCGTGCGCATGTTGTGCAGCCGGTCGGCCAGCTTGATCATCACCACGCGCACATCATTCACCATGGCCAGCAGCATCTTCCGCACGTTCTCGGCCTGCCGCGCCTCGGGAGCCAGCAGGTCCAGGCGGCTGATTTTCGTCGCGCCTTCCACCAACCGGCTCACGTCTTCGCCGAACATGTCCGTAATCTGCGTGAGCGGAATCTTGGTGTCTTCCACCACGTCATGCAGCAGCGCCGCGCACAGAGAAGTCACATCCAGGCGCATGTCCGCCAGCACATGCGCCACTTCAACTGGATGCGACAGGAACGGCTCGCCGGAAAGCCGCGTCTGCGTCTTGTGCTGCTCGGCGGCAAAGTCGTACGCCCGGCGCAGCAGCTCCAGGTCGTCGCCCGGCCGGTTCCGCCGCAACTTGTCCATCAACTCGACAAAGCGCAGGTCCACGGTCCGCCGTGCAGCGGGTGTAATAGACGACTTGGGCGCAGGTTCCATGGGAGTCAATATTCTACTGCGGGAAGGACGAATCCGCCGCGAATGTTCGCCGCCGTCACGGTAGTCCTGCCTTCATCCGGCATTTACTTGCCCTGCTCGGCGGAGGCGTTCAGTACCACAGTCAGCGGCTCGATGCGCTCGGGCTTCACGTAGCGGTTCACCAGGAACCGCTGCCCGTCTTTCGTCACGTCATAGGTAAAAATGTCGCTCGAGGAAATGGACGCCCGGCCATGAATTTGGAATAGCGGAACAGGATTGCCGGTGGAGAATGAGTCCGCCGTAGCCGTGACGGGCACGGCGGTCAGCATGCCCTTCGGTCCAATGTAGAAAATCTCCTTCCCATCGGCGCGCCAGCGCGGTTCCGTCCCACCGCCACGCGAGACCTGCCACTTTCCTGCCGCCGCCGGAAACGTGGTCACGTAAATCTCGAAATTCCCCGACTCATCCGAGGCGTACGCCGCCCACCGGCCATCCGGAGAAATCATCCCGTTGCTTTGATTCGACCGGGTAGTGAGGAACGGGGCTCGGCTTTGATCGGCCAGGGTGACCAGCTCCAGCCGCGGTCCGGAAGCATTGATATGCTGGCCCAGAATTTGCTTGTCGTCCACCGACCAGGAATTGGGAAGGAAATCGTCTGCGCCCGAAAGTTCGAGGGCGGCCTTTTCACGCTCCAGGCCTGAGGCTCGCTTCAGGAACAAAGACAGGCCGGTCGAAGGTATCCCGCGATATGCAAGCGTGTTTCCGTCACGCGACCAGACCGCCACAACTTCCTCCGTCGGGTCAAAAGTGAACCGCGAATTCCCGGCCTGCCCCAGGCTGAGCAACCACACATCCACGTTGTTGGCCTTCTGATCGCTGATGTCCACCGCCACCCGCCGGCCATCGGGCGAGATCGTCGGATTCGCTATCACCATCGGTTCTCCCACGCGGCCCAGTTCCTTGCCGGAGCGGTCCATCCAGGTCAGTGCGGAAAGCACCGCGCCGGTGCTGGTGTCGTGAACCACCGTGCCGTTATGCGCCACGGAAAATGCCCCCCAATAGGTGGACGGCTGGTAGCCCACGGCGCTCACAACCACCGTCGCGCTGCCGGAGACCACCGCCTTCGACGGATCAAACGGCACGCTCACCAGCTGCCGCTGGCTGTCCACAAAATACAAGTGGGCTGAATCGTATTCGAAACTCGAGCGAGCCTGTATAACCAGGCGCCGTTCTTTCTTTTCCTTATCCAGGGAACTGGCGTAGATGCCACTGGTGTGATCGTCCGCGGCATTGCCGAAGTTCCCGCCCCAGAACAAATAATGTTTTCCGTCTGGCAGAAACACGGGCCAGCGATGGGTCTGGTCGTCCTTCAAGGTGATCGTATCAGTCACTGCGGATGCGCCCGTGCCGTCGGCGTTGATCCGCCAAATGGCGATGCCGACATTGGGCGAATACAGAATCACCCCGCCGGCTCCCCAACTGCCGCCGCGTGCTGCGTACGCACTCGCCAGCACCTGCGGCGGTCCGCCGGCAACGGCCACCTTCTGCAGCTTGTCGTTGGCGAAAAATCCCAGGTAAGCATTGTCCGGAGACCAGAACGGATAGCTCGCCCCCTCCGTGCCCGGCAACAACGTGGCCGCCGCAGCTCCGACGCGCTGCACATACAGCATGGGAATACCGGAATTCTCTTCGGGTGAGACAAACGCCAGCAGGGAGCCGTCGTTCGACAGCGCCATGTGCCCCACTTCCGAAGAGACTGGAATGGCGAACTGCATGCGCGTCGCCGGCGCAGGCCGCTGCGCGGCGAACCAGGTGATGGCGCATGCCACTGCCGCGGCGGCGGCGAACGCAATCCAAGTTGGGACGCGGCCCTTGCTAGGTGCTTCGGTGATCCGCGCGGCCCCGGTCGCATCGCTGCCGGATAGCGCGCTCAACGCGAAGGAAAGATCCCGTGCCGACTGAAAACGCTGCTCCGGATTCTTTTCCAGGCAGCGTCGAATGATGCGATCGAGCGCCGGCGAAATAGGATGAGAGGCGTCTGTCAATTCCGGGGGGTCTTCCCTCAACACCGCGGTCATCGTCTCCGCAGGAGTATCGTGGCGGAACGCCCGCCGGCCGGAAAGCATTTCGTACAGCATGGCGCCAAACGCAAAAATATCCGTGCGCGGGTCGGCCGCTTGTCCACGCACCTGCTCGGGAGCCATGTAGCTGGCCGTGCCCATCACCATGCCGGCCGCGGTATGCGAGCTGCTGGTGCGCGTGATGTCGGCTTCCGCTTCCGTCGCGCCAGGACCCTGCACCAGCTTGGCCAGCCCGAAGTCGAGAATCTTGATCCGGCCGTCGTGCGTGACGAATACGTTTTCCGGTTTCAGATCCCGGTGCACGATGCCCCTGTCGTGCGCCGCAGCCAGCCCCTGCGCGATCTGCACCCCGTACTCGATGGTCTTGCGCTGCGGCAGCGCGCCGCGGTCCAGCACCGCGCGCAGGCTTTCGCCTTCCAGCAGCTCGGAAACCAGATACGGCGAGCCGTCGAGTGCGCCGATGTCAAACACCGCCAGAATGTTCGGATGATTCAGCGCCGCAACCGCGCGCGCCTCCTGTTCAAAGCGATGCAGCCGGTCGGTCTCCCGCGCGAAGCTCTCGGGAAGAAACTTCAGCGCCACATCGCGCCCCAGCCGCGTGTCCCGCGCGCGATACACCTCGCCCATGCCGCCAGCACCAATGGAGGCAACGATCTCGTAAGGTCCGGCTTTGGTTCCGGCGGCGAGCATGTCGAAGCGCATGATTATACATGCCGGAGTTAAGATTCGTCCGGCCGTCCCGGGAACGCCAACGTGTCCTGAGCCCAGCCGAAGGGTCTCCTGATTGGCGGTTTTCTGACCTATGACGAATGTGTTGCGAGTAGAAGATTCCAAGTTGGTGATAACAGGTGTAGTTAGCTGGGATTCTGCTTTCGGGATGTTGCGAGTAGAAGTGGTGAGGGACAGGGAGGAGTGGTCCGCGGTTAGAAAGCAAAGGCCGGACGGTGAACAGTTCTGTCTGGAGTCGCGATTAGAATAGCGGATGTCCGTGGTTTTTGAATGAGTTGCGAGGATTTCTGAAACAGGAGGTGTCGCGATTAGCTTTTTGTTCACTTTTTCGCCATCCCATTTCGGGAAAGATTCAAACGGTTCAACCAAAATCGACTGCCTGCACCGCATCCGAGAATCCCCTGAAGGTACGGTGACATTGGAAAACGACGGTTGCAATAGTACGGAGGCATCATTTTTGAGAGCCGGCGTTCCCAAAGTTCTGTATACATTGACAAACTTCGATGAATGCCATAACCTTCCTCGGTGCCAAAGATGACCAAGACCGGGGTTCGGACGAAAAGCTCCGCGGCGAACGGTAGCTGCTGCCCCGCGGCGCGGCCGCCCAAGCTCGGCACCGACCGCGCCCGGGAATACGCGCGCTGGTTCAAGGCGCTGGCCGATCCCACGCGCATCGGCATCCTGAACCTGCTGGCGGGGAACCGCGAGTCCGTGTGCGTCTGCGACATCGTCAAGCACTTCCCCATCGGCCAGCCCACCATCTCGCACCATTTGAAAATTCTGCGCGCAACGCGCTTCGTGCTGCCGGAGCGCCGCGGCACCTTCATGTACTACCGCGTGAATCGCAAGTGCCTCGGGGAATTCCCGCACGCGGCGCGGTTGATCATGGACATTTAAATGGAAAAGGCGAGGAGCAATATTTTGCGTTCAGATACATCGACGAACTTCAATGGAATAAGACAAGGAGAGATGAATATGGCCGGTGACATCAAGGAAGTGGTGAAGGACAAGTACGGCGAGGCGGCGCGACGTGCGGCCGCGGGCCAGACGGGAAGTTGCGGCGCGGCGAGCGCGATTCCATGTTGCGACCCAATCTCGTCGAATCTGTATCAGGCCGGCGATCTTGCCGGATTGCCGCAGCAGGCTGTCGCGGCCTCGCTCGGATGCGGAAACCCCACGGCGCTCGCGCAATTGCATGCCGGCGAGACAGTGCTGGACCTCGGTTCGGGCGGAGGCATTGACGTGCTGCTCTCAGCCAAGCGCGTGGGACCCAGCGGAAAAGCGTACGGGCTCGACATGACCGACGACATGCTGGCGCTGGCGCGTGAAAACCAGCGCAAAGCCGGCGTCGCGAACGTCGAATTCCTGAAAGGCGAAATTGAAAATATTCCTCTGCCGGACAATTCCGTGGACGTGATCATCTCGAATTGCGTGATTAATCTTTCGGTGGACAAGGACAGTGTACTGCGCGAAGCCTTCCGCGTGCTGCGCCCCGGTGGACGGTTCGCCGTGTCTGACGTGGTCGTACGCGGCGCCGTGCCGGTGGACATTCGCAGGAACATCGAACTGTGGGTCGGTTGCGTGGCCGGCGCGCTCGAGGAATCGGACTACCGCGCCAAGCTCACCGCCGCGGGGTTTGCCGACGTGGACATCGAGCCCACGCGGGTCTATGGCGTCGAGGACGCGCGGCAATTTCTCGAAGGACAAGGAATGGACGTGGATGCCATCGCCCACGACGTGGACGGAAAATTCGTGAGCGCGTTTATCAGGGGACGAAAACCTTTGGAACCACAGATGAACACAGATAAACACAGATGAGGGAGCCGAAAAATGGAGCGGACTTACAACGTGTTGTTTCTGTGCACCGGCAACCGGGCGCGGTCGATCCTGGCGGAAGGAATCCTGCGCCACAACGGGCGCGCGAATTTCCGGGCCTACAGCGCCGGCAGCCATCCGCATGGCGTGGTGCACCCGATGGCGCTGCGGGAGCTGAAGCGCGCGCGCATGTCCACGGATGGATTGCGCAGCAAGAGTTGGGATGAATTTGTGAAGCCCGGCGCGCCCACGATGGATTTCGTATTTACGCTGTGCGACGACGCGGCGCGCGAAACCTGCCCCGTGTGGCCGGGGCAGCCCATGACCGCGCACTGGGGATTGCCGGACCCGGGAAACGCCGGCGAAGACATGAAGTTACTCGAACGCGCATTCCGCGACGCGTTCATCACCCTCGACCGGCGGATTGGACTCTTCTTGAGTTTGCCGCTCGCGAGCCTCGACAAGCTGGCAATCAAAAACGCGGTCGAGCGGATCGGAGGCGAGTGACCGATGCTCCGCTCCCCACTTGTATATCGGCTAGGAGCCGGATTCCGCGGCGACAGCGGGAGTGTCGGGCTGCTTCTGCATGGCGGAGCGCAGCATCATCCCCGCGGCGTACACCACGACGACGACTACCAACCAGCGCACGTAGGTGAGCGGCAGCGACCGTACGATATAAGCCGCGATGAGCACGGCGGGAATGCCGCTGAGCGTCATGATGATGGACGCAAAGCGATCGTAAGCGCCTTTGCGGATGAAACGCAGCCCGCCAATGGGCATCAGGAACGCGCAGGAGCCCATCATGATGGGGAACGCAGCGCGCGGGTTCATGCCCAGCAGACTGATCATGATCAGGCAAGGACCATAGAGGCCAATGCCCAGGCTCATCAAGGCGCCGAGCGAGAAATTACCAAACAGGCCAATCGCCAGGAGCGCGCCGCGAAGCTCGAGAGTATCGCCGCCCGCAAGATTGGGGTGGAGTTGTGTGCGCAGCATCAGGCCCGCGGCGGCCAGCAGCGCGAATCCCATGCCGATCTGAATATTGCGGCGCGGCCAGCGCGAGACGACTCCGGCGCCGAGCCAGGCGCCCATCACCGATGCCGCGATCAGCAGCAGCAGCGTCCAGATATCCACTTCCACGATGGAAATATAGATGAGCGCCTGCACGACGGTGGGAAGCGCGTAGCCCACGTTCAGCGTGCCGGGAATTTTTTCATCGGCCACCGAGCCGCGGAATTTGAAAGCCGAAGTGGTGGTGGCGAAATTGCCGATGCCCAGGGTGTCGAAGAAGCAAGCCACGAATCCGGTGATCGAGTGATAGAGCGTGTGCGGCCGGTCACCGGTGGTCGAGGCGTGTTCGCTCTTGGCGAAACGAATCCACGCCAGGATGAACCAGACGCCAACAACAACCAGAGCGCACAGCAAGGCGTTCTTGAGATTCCACATGTGCGTGGATGCTAGCGCGGAACGGGAGGAAATAAAATGGAAATTGCGAAGGGTGGCGGTGGAAGGTTCACTGACAAATAGACGCAAAGGAAAAAGAGGGGGGAACTTCAGCGGCTAAAGCCGGCTTGTCTTGCCGTATTCATCTCGCGGTTAAAACCGCGATCCACAAAGAAGATCGGAGCCGCGGCTAGGAGGTGGGCTGCGCGTTCTCCATCTTTTTCTGCTTGATGGCCTTCACCTTGTCCACAAGCTCGTCGGCCAGCTTGGTATCGGCGTCGTGAGCGGCCAGCGTGGGTTCGGTGTCGGCCTTCTGGCGGTAGAGAAGGTTCAAGTAAGCCATGGCGTCGTCGTAATCGGTTTTGTGTTCCATGGCCTGCTGGAGACTTTTGATGCCCTCGTCAATCACGGGGCCGAACTTCTCCTGGAACTTGGCGGCCAGGGCGGGCGGCATGGGGTCGGTGTCCTTCACGGACTTCTTGGCGGTGCGGTTGAACTCCTCGCGCATGTCTTTGTTGCCGCGGAAGGCCATGGACCAGTCGATGACACCGATCCAGTAGTAAGGCTCGGGGTCGTTGGGGCTAATCTCGATGTGCTTCTTGTGATAGCTCTTGGACTCCTCCATCTTCTTGGGATCGAAGGGAGGGCCGCCGGCCATGCTGTATAGGATGGAGCCGATGCCGTCAATGGCAGGGAGGTTCTTGGGATCCTTTTCGAGGACCTGCTGGAATTCCTCAATGGCCTGCTGGCCCATGCGCAGGTTTTCGGGCGAGGGCGCGCCGGGAATGTACTGGTTGACGTAAGCGGTCGCGAGATAGAGACGCGCGTTCAGAAGCGTGGGGTCGAGTTCCTTGGCCTGCTTGAAGTGCTCGACGGCGTTGTCGAATTGGCCGGCCTTGAAGGACTGCACGCCCTTGTTGAGCTTGTCGCGAGCGCGCAACTTGTCGCAGCCGCCGGCAACAGCCAGAGCGGCGAACACAACGGCCAGGAGCAAACGTGTGTGGGGCTTGTGCAGCATCCCTTGCTCTCCTTAATGATGGCTGCGCCCGCCGTGCGGAAATTCGCCCAGGGCAGGCGGGAAACGAGAAGTTACGGACCCCTTTGTTTACTGGCCGGCTTCGACCTTAGCGGTGATGAGCCCGACCTTGTCGATGCCGGAGCCGCGCATGATGTCGATGGCGCGGGCCACTTCGGCAAATTCGACGGCGTCATCGCCCTTGACGAAGGCGACCTTTTCGGCGCGCTGCTTGAAGATGTCCTCCAGCCGCGGGCCCAACTGATCCCAGTTGGTTTCGTCCTGGTTGATCAGCACCTTGCCGCCGGCGGTGACCTGAACCACGATGGTTTTGGCCAGCAGCTCGGGATTCTCTTTCGTGTTGGGCGGAGCGGGCTGCGGGACCAGAGCGTCGAGTCCGTGCGGCGTGGTCGGCGTGATGACCATGAAGATGATGATCAGCACGAGCAGCACGTCAATCAACGGGACGATGTTCGGCTCCGACATGCTGCCTTTGCCTGTACCAACTGCCATTCCCATGGAAAACTCCTTTACGTCGCGGAGAAGCTAATCCTGGCCGCCAGCGGGCGGAGGAGGAGCAGGCGCTTCACCCTTCTTCTGATTCTTTTCCGTGAGCAAGCCGAGATTGTCCACACCGGCGGCGCGCACCTCGTCCACGGCCTTGACCACTTCGCCGTACTTGGCGCGGGCATCGGAGCGGACGAAGACGGTCTTGTCGATGCGATTGGCGATCTGGTCTTTCACGGCTGTGGTTATCTCGGAAAGAGTGATCTGCTTGCTGCCCAGGTACATTTTGCCGTCGCGTTGGACGGCCAGGATGATGGCGTCGTCCTTGTCCGCGTCCTGCATATCCTGGGCGTTATTCACCTTGGCCATGTCCACGGAGACGCCCTTCTGCAACATGGGCGTGACCACCATGAAGATGATCAGCAGCACCAACATGATATCCGCCATGGGAATCACGTTTGGCGAGGCCATTACCGGCGGGGCTTTGGGCTTGTAAGCCATCGGTTACTTCTTTCCGCCTCGACGAGTAATGAAGTAGTTGATCAGCTCCATCGAGGAGTTGTCCATCTCGACGTCGAAGGCTTCCACTTTGTTGGTGAAGTAGTTGAAGGTCCACACCGCCGGCACGGCCACGAGCAAGCCGAGCGCGGTGGTCACCAGGGCTTCGGAAATTCCGCCAGCCACGGCGGACAAGCCGGTGGCTTTGCTGGACGCGATGCCCTTAAAAGCGTTGATGATGCCGACCACGGTGCCGAACAAGCCGACGAAGGGAGCCGTGGAACCGATGGTGGCGAGGCCGGAGAGGCCGCGCTTCATTTCGGCGTGAACGATGGCTACCGAGCGCTCCAGTCCGCGCTTGGCCGCTTCGATCACTTCCTCATCGCTCACTTGCGCGGAAGCCGCCTGGAACTCGGAAAGCCCGGTCGCGACGACCTTGGCGATGTGGCTCTTCTTGTTGCGCTCGGCGATGGAGATGGCTTCGTCGAGTTTGTTGTCCTTCAGCGCGCCGGCCACCTGTTGCACGAACACGCGGGACTGCTTGCGCGCGGCGCTGTACATCAACGCACGGTCAATCATGATGCCGACGGACCATGCGGACATGACGAACAGAATGAATACGACGGTCTTGGCCGGGTAGCCCATGTTGTGCCACATGGCCACCAGGTCCCAGCTGACCTCGGGCGTTTGAAACAACACTGCAAGGACTGCATTCGCGAGCATAGAGTTTGCTCCTCCATTCCTATCGAACGATCACGGCAGCAAGATTCTGCCGGTCGGAACTTCTCCCCAATCGAGCACCGGACCGCAAGCAGGCCCGGGCCGCGCCCAACTGACTTAACCGCCCAGCGTAAAGACAACCTGAACCGTGGTATCCACTTCGACCGGCTCGCCATTGAGCATGGTGGGCTTGTAGCGCCACTGGCCGACGGCGTCCATGGCCGCCTTCATGAGCAGCGGAGGACCGGAGACGTACTCCAAGTGTGCAATGCTGCCGTCCTTGGCGATGATAGCGTGCAGAATGACGGTGCCGGAAATGTGCGCAGTTTTGGCGATGGGCGGGTAGATGGGCTGCACCTGGCGAACCAAAGATGCCTGCTGCACGTTGCCGCCAACGCGGATGCGCGTGGGGTTGGCCTTCGGCGGGGGAGGCATAGAGCCAACTCCGCCGATGATGCCGCCCAGAACTCCACCGGCCGAACCGCCGGCAATTCCGCCCGGAACGCCACCGATGACACCGACGTTGCCCACATCCGGCGGGAGCTCCTCTTCCTTGATCATTTCAACTTTCTTGGGGATGACGGTGGGAGCCATCATCTGGCCGTTGTGAATCAGGCGCGTCACGGGCTTCACGATCCTCTGCACCGGAGCGGCCGGAGGAGGAGGTGGCGGAGGCGGAGCAGGAGCAACCAGGAAGGTAGTAAGCATCTGCTTGGGCAGCGCCTCGGTGTAAATCAGCGGAATCAGGATCATGACTCCCACGATCGCCAGTTGCACGATGGTGGACAGGAATGTGGTCCACGCGGCGTTCGTGCGTTTCGGCTGCACAGATGAAACTACCAGATCATCAAACATGGTTACCTCCTTGCGGCCACCACGCGCTTGTCGGCTGCGGATCCGGCGCTAATGGCGGCTCCCTGACCCCGATACTTCATCCAAACGACCACGATGGGGGCGGCAATGCCGAAACTGGAGTATGTTCCTACCACAACTCCCACCACCATGGCAAAAGAGAACGCGCGGAGTACCTCGCCGCCCATGAGGAACAGTACCAGGACGGTGAGAAAGGTCAGACCGCTGGTGAGTATGGTACGCGACAGGGTCTGATTAATCGAGCGGTTGACGATTTCCGGGAACGATTCTCGGCGCATCAATCGCAGGTTTTCTCGGACGCGATCGAAAATGACGATGGTGTCATTCATCGAATAGCCGACCAGGGTCAGCAGCGCAGCGATGACCGTCAGCGAAATCTCATAGTGAAAGAGCGAGAAGAAGCCCAGCGTGATCAGCACGTCGTGGAAGACGGCGATGACGGCTGCGGCTCCGTACACCCACTCGAATCGAAACGCAATATATACCAACATGCCGCCCAAGGCATAGAGCGTAGCAAGAACGGCCTGCTTGCGAAGCTGGGCGCCCACCTTGGGGCCGACGATCTCCACATTGCGGATGGTGAAGTTGCCCAGCGTGAATCCGTTCGAGAGGGCGGCGATGACCGTGGGCGTGGCACCGTCCGCGTTCTTAAGTTGGTCGAAGCTGGTGACGATACCGCCGAAATCGCGGTCGCGCGCTGCAGTGAGCTTGACGGCGAGTTGGTTGTATTTGTCTCCGGCAGCCGCGCCCAGGGCCAGCGGATCCTTCTGCGTCAGGTACAGTGCCAGCGAAGAAGGCGTGATGGAGTTGAAATCCTGCTTCCCGGCGGTGTCTGCCGTGCCGAACGTTTTGTGCAGCACGTCAAGGATGGCCTGCTTGCCGGCGTCGAGCGATTCGTCGCCCGTGCCGTGCTGCTCCAGCCCGATGACCACGTCGTTCTGGGCGCTCTTGTTGGAGATGTCGCTGATTCCCTGGATGGAGCTGTTGGGGAGACCTGCCTGCCTGAGGCCGTCGCGGATCTTGTCAATCGGCGGAGGACCGGAGAAGCGGACATAGACCAGCGTGCCGCCCCGGAAATCGATTCCGTAGTAAATGCCGTGGGCGCGGAAGATGGAAACCCAGCCAATAGCCAGGAGGACGAGCGAAAGAGCGACGAAGTATTTCGCCTTGCCCATCCAATCAACGTTTACGTCTCTGAAGAGTTCCATCGAGTCCTATCCGTCAGTATTGGACACCGGCCTGGCCGGGTTTGTTCCCGGGTGCCTGATGCCGCAAAAACCGCCCGAATCCCTCGCGCCCCAGGGAAAACAACCGTATTCGCGCCGCTAAATGCTCAACTCCCCCTGGCGCTCCATGTGGGCCAGATGGTAATCGAAAATGGCCCGCGAAACGTAAATCGAAGTAAACACGTTGGCAATCAAACCGATCACCAGGGTCACCGCAAACCCGCGCACCGGGCCGGTACCGAACAAAAAGAGAAAGATAGCCGAAACCACGGTGGTCACGTGCGTATCAATGATGGTCAGAAAGGCCCGTTCAAAACCCGTTGCCACAGCCGACGCCGGAGCTTTGCCGTTGCGCAGCTCTTCGCGGATGCGCTCAAACACCAGGACGTTCGAGTCCACGCCCATGCCGATGGTCAGAATTACTCCGGCGATTCCCGGCAACGTAAGCACTGCGCCGGCGTACGCCATGAAGGCCACCAGAATAACCAGGTTGAGCATCAGGGCCACAACTGCATTGACACCGCTCAGCCGGTAATAGATCACCAGGAAAATCATCACCACGATCAGGCTGGCGATGGAGGCGCGCACGCCTTCCCGGATGGAATCAGCGCCCAGCGACGGGCCGACGGTGCGCTCTTCGAGATACTTGATCGAAGCCGGCAGAGCTCCGGCGCGCAGAACCAGGGCAAGATCCTGCGCCGATTCCTGTGTGAAGTTGCCTTCGATCAGGCCGGAATCTTCAATGCGGCCATTGATGACCGGGGCCGTATAGACATGATGGTCGAGCACGATGGCCATGCGGCGGCCGATGTGCGATTCGGTGAACGGGCCGAAGCGCGCCGCGGCAGAAGTAGACAGCTTGAAATCCACCTGATATTTGCCGGGATTATTCGTGTTGGGACTGGTTGTGGCGCTGCGTAGATCCTGCCCCGTAACAACCGGCGCGCGGTCCAGAATATAGAAAGCTTGTTGCGTCTTCCCGCCGGCCTGCAGGGATTCGTCCTTGCCGGAAACAATCTCCGAGCCGGGAGGCAGCACGCCGCCATGTGCGCCCATCGCGGCTATCTCCGACGGGTAGGTCTGATCGTCGGCCACGGCTTTCAATTCCAGTTGGCCACCGGCCTGGATGACGGATTTTGCCCGCGTGGGATCGCCTTCGCCGGGAAGCTGGACAAGAATTTCGTTATCGCCGCGGCCGGTGAAAGCGATGGTCGGCTCGGTCAGGCCCAGGGCGTTGATACGGCGCGTAATGGTTTCGAGCGCCTGATCCATGGTGTTTTTTCGCAGGTCGGCCACAACGCTCGGCTTCATGGTGAGCTGGTAACCGTTGGGCTCACCGGCTGCGGGAGCCAGAGTCCAATCGGCAAACTGCGTAGTCACCAGGTCGCGGAAGTTTGCCGACGTAGTTGGATCGACATTGCGGACCAGGATGTGCGTATCGTCCTGGCGGCTGATTTCGCCGGTCAGAATATTTTTCTGGTGCACCTGGCGGGTGATTTCATCCACGGCTTGATCGCAACGCTGGCCGATGGCCTCGTCCACTTGCACCTGCAGTACAAGATGGCTGCCGCCTTTAAGGTCCAAGCCCAGCTTGATGCGGTCGGCCAGATTCTGCTTCACGGCAGCGAGCGAAGTCGGAAATTCCGGCAGGCCCACCAGGCCAAAAATGCAAAGAATAATGACGATCGCGATGAAAATGAACTTCCACTTGAGCTGGGGATTCATGCGGGCCGGCTAGCTCTCCTTCGCCGGTTCGGCCTGGAGGCCTGCGATGGCGCTGCGCGAAAGTTTGATCTTCACCTGATCGGCGATGCGCAATTGCACGGCGTCATCTTCCAAGCCAACGATGGTGCCGTAAATGCCGCCGTTGGTGATGACCTTGTCGCCGTTCTTCAGGCTGCGGAGCATTTCGTTCACTTTTTTCTGGCGGCGCTGTGCCGGCAGGATCATCAGGAAATAAAAAATCACCATGATTAGAATAAGGGGGAGGAAAAGCGCAATGCCGCCGGACTGCCCCTGAGCCTGCGCCAGGGACGCCAAGTTGGCAGCAATGTTCCATTCAATTATCCCTGTCATGTGAACCATATCCGCCATTGCGGCCGAGCCCGCCGCTTCGTGCCGCGAGTCCGCCGAGGCCGGCGAACCTTACTGCTTTTACCGAAACTGCTGCCCCGCCTTGAACCGCGCCCAACGCCTGCTTGGGTTTGCCTATTTGAGGCGTGCCTGGAGGTCAGAGCGGAAACTTTCCAGCTTCCCAAAACGGATAGCCTCCCGAATTTTGCGCATGATGTCAAGGTAAAAGTACAGATTGTGGTGGGTGTTCAGGATGGCTCCCAGCGACTCCTGTGCGGAAAATAGGTGCCGCAAGTATGCACGCGAATACCGCCGGCACACCGCGCAACCGCAGTGTTCGTCAATCGGGCGGGTATCATTGGCATAGCGCGCATTCTTAATGAGCAAGCGGCCTGCCGAAGTGTACAGGCAGCCGTGGCGGGCACTTCGAGTGGGCAGGACGCAATCCATCATGTCCACGCCGAGCGCGATGTAGTCCGGGAGTTGCTCGGGCTTGCCAACGCCCATCAGGTAACGCGGGCGGTTTACGGGAAGGCGCTCAGCCGCAGCGGCGGTCATCGTGCAAGTAACGTCGTGCGACTCGCCCACCGCCAAGCCGCCGATAGCGTATCCCGGGAAATCCAAGGCCACCACAGCGTCGGCATTTTCCCGCCGCAACGCAATGTGCGTGCCGCCTTGCACGATGCCGAAAAGCATCTGCCGCGCGGGATCGCCGTGCGCGGAAAAATAATCGCGCGAGCGGCGCGCCCAGGCGAGTGTGCGAGCGGCTGCTTCGCGAGCGCGCGATTCTTCCGAAGGCGCTTCAATACACTCATCGAGCACCATGATGATGTCCGCGCCAAGCGCGATTTCGATTTCCAGCGCCTTTTCAGGTGAAAGAAAATGCTCGGACCCGTCCAGGTGCGAGCGAAACGTGACACCGTCGTCGGTCACTTTGCGAAGGTCGCTGAGACTGAAAACCTGGTAGCCGCCGGAGTCCGTAAGTATCGGGTGCGGCCAGGACATAAAGCGGTGCAATCCGCAAAGCGAGCGGATGAGCTCGTGGCCGGGGCGGAGATAAAGATGATAAGTGTTGGCCAGAAGAATCTGCACACCGAGCGCTTCGAGGTCTTGCTGCGTCTGGCCCTTCACCGTCGCGGCCGTGCCCACGGGCATGAACGCCGGCGTTTCAATGACGCCATGCGGGGTGGTGAGGCGGCCCAGACGCGCGCCGGTGGGATCGGTCGCTAGAATGTCGAAGCGAAAACTCATCCGCAGGAGTTTATCAGGAAGGCCGCAGAATCCGCACCGCGTGGCAGGCGAGCAAAACGGACGCGGCTATTTCATGCGTTCCCATACAAGTGCACGGGTAACAGCATTACCGTCCTGAGTTTTGGTGTTAAATTTGATTCTCAACGTGTCGCCCGAGATCGAGAAATTTCGTTTGATGGACTTGCCTATGTCGCCGGGAAACAAGGCGATCTCCAGGTGGTGAGTGACGACGCCTGCATTTTCGTCGATGGTGTAGGTCCCAAAATATGCGTCGTACCCAAGGATGCTCTGTGCCGTGTCGTTCGTTCCGCGAACCTTGGCCGCTTCGCGGCATTCGTCTGGAATCATTTCCACTGTGCGGCCCTGGCGGGAAAGTTGCGCCGCAACGTGTCCTGACCGGTCATAGATGAGCACGCCCTTGGGCGTTGCCGCAAGTCCGGGATCTGGAAGCACATTTCCGTTTGCCAGGGTGCTGACGCGCGAGACCAGGCTCCAGCTGCCGATCAATTGTTCGCGAACGTCGGGGAGAGGATTTGCGGCGACGCGGCCTGCAACTGTGCTCTGCGTCCCCGCACTGAACACGATGAGAAACAACAATGCCGACAGCGCAAGATTTGATTTCCTCTTCCACATGATTTGAGCTCCTTGCAGCGGAAATTGACGGGTTCGCTGCGCAACTGCGTGGCGACACTATACGGGAATTTGTGGGACGGCAGCGAGAAGAGTCTGCGTGTAGGGATGTTCGGGCCGGGTAAGTACTCGATCGGCAGGTCCCAGCTCGACGATGCGGCCGGATTGCATGACGGCGACGCGCGAGGCAAGTTGAGCGACGACCGGCAGGCTGTGCGAGATGAGTATCAGCGTCAGCGAAAATTCGCGCTGCAGGCGCGCCAGGAGCTCGAGGATTTGCGCGCCGATGGAAACGTCGAGCGCGGAGACAGGCTCATCGGCAATGATCAGCTCCGGGCGCAAGATCAAAGCCCGAGCAATGCCGATGCGCTGGCGCTGTCCGCCGGAAAATTCGTGGGGGTATCGATCGAGCGCTTCGGCACCGAGGCCAACCGACGCGAGAATTTCCGATGCACGCGCGCGACGCGACGCGCCCGGGAGTTGTGGCTCGTGAATCGCCAGCGGCTCGGCGACGATGGCGCCCACGCGCATGCGCGGATTGAGCGAGGCCACGGGATCTTGAAATACCATCTGCATGGCGCGTCGCAGAGCGCGCAATTCGGCGCCGCGGGCACGCAGCCAATCCTGGCCGCGGAAACGAATATCGCCGGAGTCAGGCTCGATCAAGCGGAGCAGCATGCGCGCGAGGGTCGTCTTGCCGCAGCCGGATTCGCCCACGATGCCGAGAGTCTCACCGCGGGTAACAGTGAGGCTGACGCCGTCCACAGCGATGCCCCGACGCGAAGTTTGGGTAAATGCGCCGGTCGAGACAGCATAGGATTTTCTCAGTTCGCGCGATTCGAGTAGCGCCTCGTTGGACAAGTCAGACTTTCTCCGCGGCGAGAAAGAGCGCCGTGTTCACCATCTCGATATCGCGCTCGAATTCCGGCTTGTCCGCCTCCGCAGCAGCATAGCGCGGATGAAAGGCTGCGAAATCGTCCGCCATGGTAGTCACCATCAACCGGCGCGTCTCGATGTACGCCACATCGCTGCGGCTCCACCCCGCCACTTGCATCCAGTGGTCGAACATCCTGGGAAGTTCATGTACTTCGCTTGAAAGCAAGCGCAGACCGGCGGCCTGAAACATTTCTTCAAAATCGCGCCGCGCGAGCGAGCGCGTATGTGAATCATCGCGGGCGATTTCGATGCGATTAGCCATTTCCGCGCGCGCAGAATCGTCGGGCACCAAGATGTCGATCACGCCGACGCGGCCGCCGCGCTTCACCACGCGTGCCATCTCGCCAATGGTGCGCGCAGGATCGGGCATGTGGTGCAGGCTGTAACTGGTGACGGCGATGTCGAGCGAACCCGCCGCGATGGGGAGCGATTGAGCGTCGCCGATTGCGAAAGCCATGTTGCCGAGATTCTCGGTCTGCGCGGTGCGGCGCGCGCGGTCGAGCATCGCAGGCGTCAAATCCACTCCGCAGACCCAGCGCACCTGACGCGCGAATTGAAGAGCCAGCGTGCCCGGACCGCAGGCCAGGTCCACGACGCGATCGGTTGGTTTCGCGAAAACAAGACGCGCAAGCGCGTCGGCGAATTGCGCACGATAGCTGACGGCATAGTCGGCGAATGCGGTGGCGGTGCGCGTGAACCGATCGCGGATTAGGTCTTTTTGCTGTTGGTCGCTCTTCCCGTTCATGGGATTAGGATACACCGCGCGCGTTGATCCGGTGTGGCTAGGCGCAAGGCGGGGACGGCGGTATCGCACTCCGAGATGTGCCGGGCGCAACGCGGGCCGAAGGCGCACCCCGGCGGCAGCGCATCGAGCGCCGGCACGGTGCCAGGGATGGCGACAAGTTTCCCGCGTTCCAGCCGCGGTGCGGCGCGCAGCAGGCCTTCTGTGTACGGATGTCGCGGTCGGCGCAGGACATCCGCCGACGGCCCCTCCTCGACGATGCGTCCGGCGTACATGACCATGATGCGGTCGGCGATCTGCGCCACCACTCCCAGGTCGTGCGTGATAAACACCAGCGAGAGTTGCAATTCACGGCGGAGCTTTGCGAGCAATTCGAGAATTTGCTGCTGCACGGTGACGTCCAGGGCCGTGGTTGGTTCGTCCGCGATCAGCACGCTCGGCCCTGCCGCCAGCGCCATGGCGATCATCACGCGCTGGCGGAGGCCGCCGGAAAGCTGGTGGGGGTATTGGCGCGCGCGGAGCTCAGGCTCGGGGACGGCGGCGCGTTTGAGTGATTCAAGGGCGCGGCTGCGGATTTTACTCTCCGGCAACTTTGGCGCGTGAACGCGGATAGCTTCTTCCACTTGTGCGCCAACGCGCATAACCGGATTGAGAGCGGTCATGGGTTCCTGGAAAATCATGGCCATGTCGCGGCCGCGGAGCGCGCGCATTTCCCGGGCAGAAGCGGCCAGAAGATTCACGCCGCGGCCATCATCCGCGTCATCACGGCGCTCAAGCCAGGCTTCGCCGATGCGGTGGGCACCGGGAGGCTCGAGTCCCAGCAGGGCGAGTGCCAGCATGGTCTTGCCGGAGCCGGACTCACCGACGATGCCAAGCGATTCGCCTTTGGCGAGAGTGAAGGAAACGTCGTTCACCGGCCGCACCCAGCCAGACGGAGTTGGCAGTTCGACGGAGAGGCCGCGGACGTCCAGCCTTGTCACCATGGAAACATGATAGCCGCGCATGGCTTGGCAGGGAGAAATTTTGCGGCGAGAATTGCTTATGGCCCTTCCCCAATGTCCTGAATGCCACACGACAGCGAAGCTCGCCGGCAAGCTCCCCTACTGCCCGAATTGCGGCTGGAATCGCGACAACGCTATCAAGGCGCTGCAGCTAAACCTGAAGATGATGCCGGTGGGAATCCTGGTGTTCGTGGGATTTGTGGCTTTTGTCATGCGCGGGTGGAGATTTCATAACCCCATACAACTCGCGTTTTTCTTCGGCGTCCCGGTGCTCGGTCTTTTGCTCAATTTTATTTTTACCCGCGTGAGCCTTTCAAAGTTGCAGGCGCTGCCGGCGCCGAAACCGCGCCCCGCAGCCGCAACGGACCAAGCCGGCGGATTTGCGTCGCCCGCCGAGGGGGATTTTGAACCTTCGCCCGAGGCCAGCGCACAATACCAAGCATTGCTGCGTACCTCGCGGCCTCGCGAGATTCGCGTGTCGTCGCAGGGAAAATTCGGCGTGATTGCGGGATCGCTGATGGCCCTCGGCTTCGCCAGTGCGATTGGATTCCAAGTCTACACAAAATGGGCGCTGCATCAGTCCTTCGCCCGGTTTCAAGGAGGCGACTGGGCTATGGCCGGGGTCGGAGCTCTGCTGCTTCTTCTCCCGTATGGAATCTGGCGCGGGCAGAATGCGGAGTGTGACCTGCTCGAAAATGGTGAAGTAGCTCTGGCCAAAGTCACGCAGCAGTGGACCGGCAACAAGAACAGCGCGTCCATTGAATGTGAGTTCAAGGATTCTTCCGGCCAGGTTCGCAAAGTGATTTCTGCCGACAATACCAGGAAGCTGTATCAGGGGATGAGTGTTCCCGTTTTCTACGACCGCGACAATCCGAAGCGTCAGATCGCCTACTGCGCCACGCTGCACGAAGTGGTCACCTGAATTCCGACCAACCTCCATCGCCGTCCCCACGCAATTCCTGAGAAAAACCGAAAGGCCGTGCTGAACGGTGGCGCGCATTTTGCTTCCATTTACGTTGGGGAATCATCTGGAAGATAATGCGCGGGAGGAGGCGTCATCATGCTCCCAGGCTTGCGTGCAGCTCTGAACTATCATCCGATCCTGGTACATTTCCCCATCGTGTTGTGGCTCGCGGCGCTGCTGTTCCAACTGCTGGCCGTCGTGCGGGCAAGCGACGAGCTGCAACGCACGGCTGCGCGGATGCTTTACCTTGGAACTCTGGCCGCGGTGGTGACGATTCTGAGCGGCTGGGCGGCGGAGAATTCCATTCCACCGGGCGAGGCGCAGCGCGCGCTCGGAGTGCACGAAACCTTGATGCTGGTTACGTCGAGTCTGGCGCTGGCGTTGTGCCTGTTCGCATTCTTTGCGCGCAAAAATTTCACGGCACAGCTGCGCAAGGTGATGCTCGCCGGCCTCGTGATTCTTGCCGTCCTGCTGACCATTGGCGCCGACCGCGGCGCGCAGTTGGTGTATGGCTACGGCGCGGCGGTGAACTGGTCCACAGCGCAACAACAAAAATAACTCCGGCTGCCGCTCACCAACGAATCGAAAAAAATCAGTAATCGTTGGCCGAGCCTTCCAGGAACGCGCGCAGCTTGCGCGAGCGCGACGGGTGGCGCAGCTTGCGCAGCGCCTTGGCTTCGATCTGGCGAATGCGTTCGCGCGTGACGGCGAACGACTGGCCCACTTCTTCAAGCGTGTGCTCGCTGCCGTCGTCGAGCCCGAAGCGCATCTTGATAACTTTTTCTTCGCGCGGCGTCAGCGTCTTCAGCACCGAGGACGTTTGTTCCTTCAGGCTCAGGTTGATCACCGCGTCGGACGGCGAGACCACCGCCTTGTCCTCGATGAAATCCCCCAGATGCGAATCTTCCTCTTCGCCAATCGGCGTCTCGAGCGAAATCGGCTCCTGCGCAATTTTCAAAATCTTCCGGACTTTGGCGACCGGAATATCCATGCGCTTGGCGATTTCTTCCGAAGTCGGTTCGCGCCCAAGCTCCTGCACCAACTGGCGTTGCGTGCGCACCAGTTTGTTGATGGTCTCGATCATGTGCACCGGAATGCGGATGGTGCGCGCCTGGTCGGCAATGGCGCGAGTGATGGCCTGACGGATCCACCACGTGGCGTAGGTCGAAAATTTGTAGCCGCGGCGCCATTCGAATTTGTCCACGGCTTTCATCAAGCCGATGTTGCCTTCCTGAATCAGGTCCAGGAACTGCAGTCCTCGGTTGGTGTATTTCTTGGCGATGGAAACCACCAGGCGCAGGTTCGCCTCGATCAATTCCTTCTTGGCCTGCTCGGCTTCTGCTTCGCCGCGGGTGATCACCTGCAGAGCGCGCTTCAGCTCCGTGGGGCTGATTTCGGCGGCGATTTCGATTTCGCCCAATTCCTGGCGGCGCGCCTTCAGGTCCTTGCGCGCTTCGGCCTGCACGTCGGCTTTCGAGGCTTCCACGCGGCGCTCAAGCTTGGTGATTTCGCGCTCGAGGTAATGAACGCGCTCGACGGTCTGGCGGATCTTGTCAATGAGCCGCTTTTTCTCGAAGGGATTGAAATCAATGTCGCGGAACTTGTTGGACATCTCCACGCGCGTGCGTGCCAGCGCGTAACGGGCGCGGAGATACGGTCGCTTCTTCGATTTCGGAACTTTTTCGAGCTTGGCCGCCTGCTTCATGCCCAGCAGGTAGAGCTTGGCGACCCTGTCGATTTGCTTCAGCGTTTCTTTGGTCTTGTGCTCGATTTTTTCTTCGGTCAGCTCTTCGTCGTCGAACTGGACGATTTCCTTGATGGAGCGCGAGCCGGTGCGCAGGTCTTCGCCGACTTGCAGAAGCTCTTTCAGAATCAGCGGCGCGCGCGTAATGGTTTTCAGGACCAGCAATTGTCCGCGCTCGATGCGCTTGGCGATGGCCACTTCGCCTTCGCGCGTCAGCAGCGGGACGGTGCCCATTTCGCGCAGGTACATGCGCACCGGGTCGTTGGTTTTCTCGAGCGTGCCGGGAGTCAGGTCCAGCTCGCCATCCTCGGCGGCGTGATCTTCCTTGACCACCTCCGGAGTTTCCGCGGCATCGGCGGCCGCCAGCGCAGCCTTGGCGGTGGAGAGGTCTTCGTACACATCGATGCCGTAGCGCTCGAAGGTCGAGAGCAGATCGTCAATTTCCTCCGAGGAATGCACCTCGGGCGGCAGGATATCGTTCACCTCATCGTAGAGCAGGTAACCACGTTCCCTGCCCATGGCGATGAGCTGTCGTACCTGATCGTATTTTTCCTCAAGGGCCAACGTCACTCTGTCACTCCTTCACGAGGCTGGGCGGCGCAAACAAAAGGTTTCCCAAGCACAAAACGGCCGAGTTGAGACACCTCGGCGGTGATTCCCAGTAATGATATTTGGACGGATATATAGGACGAATCCTTGAACCCGTGCCCGAACCCTGCGCCCACGAGACCCGCGCCTCTACGGTACGAGGTATTAGATGCCGCCCGCGGGCTGCCCGTTTCCTCCAAAACCTTACGAATGTATAACAAACGGTGCAGCGAAGTCAAAAGATTTAGTCTTTTGATGCTCTGGAGGGGGTGGAAAGATTCAGAGTATGCATGGGGTAAAACAGCAGATCCCTCGCTTAGACCCGCTTCGGGATGACAACCCTTGTCGGGTCGGGAGACGACAACAGCAGATCCCTCGTTGGGTCGGGGGAAGCAAACAGCAGATCCCTCGCTGGACCCCACTTCGGGATCACGACCCTCGTTGGGTCGTGATTTGTAACGATTAGAGGGGGGTGCGCTCCTTTGTTTTGAATGAGTTACATGGGGGTTTAATTTCGGGTTGTAACGATTAGGTTTTGCGTTCTGGAAGCAGGAATCTGGAGTCTGGACGAAGAGTCCATCACCCACGAGCTTCCCAAGGCATGGGCGGAGTTTTGGGGCGGCGGATGGTCTGGCCGTCTACGTCGATTTTGGCCATTTTTTCCACGGCGTGCAGGACGTTGGTGAAGGTGGGGATCAGGCGGTCGGACTTTTCCAGGAAGAACCCCAGGGACGAGCCGAGCTGGTTGTTGCGGCGGATGAAGAGGCCGCAGGCGGTAGCGTGGCGGTACACCGTCTGGCGGTTGGCCAAGCGGAAGCGTTTGGCGATGCGGGCCGGGCTTTCGAAGCGGCAGAAGGCGTCTTCAATGGCCGCGCGCAGGGGATGAGCGCAAATGGCGCATTTTCTGCGATGTCGGGAGGGTGCCGCGCGCCCTTTTCTGACCAGCCGGGATGGAACAACGAATTGCATATGCATTGGTAGCACAAAATCGGGCAGTAATCAAGTACTAATTTTTAAGTGTAGTACTTTCTGTGGGTTGCCCTTCCCCGCCCAGTCCAGTCGGCGAGTGGTAGGAAACGGGGACAGGCCACCCGCCGAGAACTCCGGAGCCGAGTACCGCTCTGGAATTGACACAGAGGTCTAACCTTCGTATCTTCATCGTTAAGTACTATCACCGGATCGATCCCCGTTCTGCGGAGGTTTCTTAAATGGGTGCCAACGAGCAACTGGCTCTGGAGGCCAATCTTGAGAGTTGGAAGGCAGAGAGGGCGGTCGGACTGACACCTGAACGAAATGCATTCGAATACTACTGCTTTGAGCGATTCCTGCAAGATTGGGTCGATTCCGACGAGGAAGTGCAGGCCGGAATGATCGGCGGTTCCCAAGATGGGGGTGTGGATGGCTTCTACTTTTTTGTGAACCGGGAACTTGTTACAGAGGATGCAGTCGCTCCGGACCCGAAAACTGTGATGAACACCGACCTATTGCTTTTTCAGGTCAAGGAAGGGGACGGTTTCTCGCCCACTTGCATCGATAAGCTAACCCACTTTACGGAGGACCTGCTGGATCTCCAGCGCCCCGAGTCTCAATATCACAGCCAGTATAGGCCGCAGCTGCTGCAGCTGATGCGACTCTTCAAGGACCGATACAGACACATCATGGGCGGTGGCATGCCTGCATTCTCAATAAACTACTTCTACGTTTCCAAGAAAGATGTGGAGCCGAACACGGATTGCAAGGCTAGCGAAAAGGCTCTGAGGGACAAGGTCGCTCAGTTGTTTGTTAAGGCTCAGTACAGCTTCAGCTTCGTGAATGCAACTGGACTCTGGGCTCAGGTCCAGGCGAGACCCAAAAGGAAGAAGCGGGTTCTTACGTGGGCCGCACAGCCAATTGAGACTCCGGAAGGTTTTCTCGGATTAGTATTTCTCTCAGATTATTTCAAGTTTCTGACAGGCGATCACGGAGAGCTCAACAAGAGAATATTCGAGTCCAACGTAAGGGGCTATTGGCAATATACTTCGGTGAACAAAGAAATCCTGGGGACACTTCAAAAACCAACGCAGGCGAGCGAATTTTGGTTGCTCAACAACGGAATAACCATTCTCGTCAGCGATATAGACTCGGCCGGCTACACGCAGATGGGGCTAATTGATCCCCAGATAGTGAATGGACTCCAGACCTCTAGGGTGATTTACAGCTACTACAACGATGCGTCGATCAACTCCAGCGTACCCGCGAAGGACAATCGCCGGATTTTAGTCAGACTAGTCAAACCCACGGACGAGGCCGTTAGAGACGAGATCATCAGAGCGACTAACCGGCAAAACCAGATGCCGCCGGAATCTCTACGAGCCACGGACGAGATTCACCGGCAAATCGAGGAACATTTTCTAAGATTCGGACTTTACTATGATCGACGAAGGGGGCACTACCGAGATGAAGGAAAGCCAATCGCCAAAATTGTCAGCATTGTGGAAGCGCTGCAGGCAATTTTGTCATGCATTCTACGAAAGCCAGACGATGCCCGGGCACGGCCGCGTAACTACTTCGGCACCGATCCGAAGTACTCCTACGACGATGTATTTGGTGATGGCAGATACAGCCTGAACGTCTACCTCAAGAGTGTCGAGATCCTAAGGCGCGTCGAGAACTTTCTTGGCGCGGTCGAGACGGAACCCATACACCGCCGCAATTTGAAATTTTACCTGTGCATGTACATAGCGTCGGCCGTGATGAAGAGCGCATTCATTCCTCCCGAGGAATTCGTGAAGTTGGATTCCGCGATGATTTCAGAGAAGCTTCTGGAAGAATGTCATGAGCGCGTACGCAGGGCCTATGATTACGTCGCCGAAAGAACCAAGGTAAACGGCGAATATGATTACGATGGCGTAGCGAAGGGCTCTAAGCTGCCAGAGAAGCTTCGCGCTGGCCTAAGGGCTCGATACAATCGAGCCAAGCGAACGAAGAAATCATGAAAGCGCCTCCGATGCCTCTGCCGTGAAGCTGACAGAAAGGGGGGTACTAAGCATATGAGCACAGAGTATGGGACGAACCGTTGGTGGGAGTACTACTTGGTTCGATATCTCATGCCTTCGATCGCAGGCGTCGTGATTGTGTTGTGGCTGTGTGGCAAGGGGGGTGATGCGCTCCGCGCAGCACTTCTTCTGCCAGCTAAAGGAGCTCACCTCGATACTGCTTCGCTCACGCTGATATTCCTATACGGCAATCTGTTTTGCTATGTCGCTTCATATCCGATCCTCGTCTTCCATGTGACGAGGGCAATTGACTTCAAGAATCAAAAGTGGCCCGGTACATATCTGTTCGATGGCTATCTTTCTACGGTTGTTGTGGTGTTAGGCGGTTTCGCGCTAGCCCATTACGGGCGGACGCAATGGTATCGCAAGGGCGCCATCGCGCTCGTAGCTTGGCTGGTCGTCGTACAAGTCAGGCGTCTTTATGAAGTGATTTCGTCGCGAATTTCGGTCCGCGGGGTAGACGGAGAAGTCAGCCCGGCTTTTGGATTCGCGTTCAGCTTGGCAAAACGGCGAGGACTCCTGTCGGTGACCGAAAAAACGCCGATCATCCGAAAAAAGACGGCCTGGCGGCAGGACTTCATGGCGACCTACCGCCACTTAAGGGAGCATGCCAACTCTGGATTCATCTTCCTGTTGGAGCTGGCACTTGCAGCGCTGGTTTCTTTAGTTATCCAAGGCAAGAATCAAACCACCGAAGACCAGTTGAGCGCAGTTGGTGCTCTTTTTGCGTTATGGGCTGCGCCTGCGGTCTTCGTTCACCTGTTGGGTCAACATTTGGAAAGAAGATTCTCGCAGTATGACCGACGGTTGGAAGAAGCCAAAACAGGCAAGCGCCAGAAATCCGGCGAAAAGAAGTCTTATGAGAAATCAACCGACGCTGAGGTCACCATCGTGAAGTGGCACACGTGACGGCGTCCTTGGCATATCGGTGGCGGTGGCCCTGCCTTTCGCGTAAGTACTTCCGACAATTGATTGCAGCGCGCCGCCGATGATGCCGCTCGGGTAACTGATCACTCGTGACGAACCCCCAAGAGAAATGAAACAGCAGATCCCTCCGCGAAGAGCGCGTTCGGGATGACAGCGCGAATGGGAAAATTGCGGGTGCCGCGCGAGGTGCGGCTGCGCTCACCACAAGTTCCCTTCGGGGTTCAGGGGGTGGGAGGCTTTTGAGTCGGTGTGAGAACTCTGAGATCAGTCCCTCAGCGGCTGAAGCCGCACTGAATTTGCAATACTTACGGCACGGCTGAAGCCGTGCCCTGACGAAAAGCGATGAGTGTACGGCAAATTGCCGCACTTAGTTCTGGACCTGCCCGGCAAAATGCCGTACAATAGCTTTGTGTTGGGAGGCCCATTGTGTCACCGACAAGGAGAGCACCAGTTCGATCGAAGCGCCTGGAAATTCGCGCCACTCCGGACCTGAAGCAGCTGATAGAGCGCGCCGCGAAAATACGCGGTACCTCGGTTACGGATTTTGTGGCCGCTAAATTGCAAGAAGCGGCGACAGAGGTAATTCAGGAAACTGAATCGTTTCGCATGCGCGAAGAAGATCGCAGGGTTTTTTTCAACGCGTTGACGAACCCACCTGAACCCAACGAGCATGCCAAGGCTGCGGTTGCTCGTTTCAAGAGGCAGGTAAGAATCTGATTGCAAGCCAACTCATAAATGCCCCAGCTGACGATCACACGGACCTCAGGGGTTGAAACCCCTGAAATCACGCTGCTTTTCGGCACGGCTAAAGCCGTGCCCTGACGAAAAGCTATACATGAGATGACTTCTGGAAGAAGGTAAAGAAAAACCGCAGTTCTTTTTCGAGCCGCTCGGGCCTGCACATGACCGGGCGGCTTTTGCTTGTGGGGAGCCTGGTTTAGACAGCTACCTGAAGACGCAAGCAAGCCAAGAGGCCAAGAAAAAAACATCCGCCGTCTTCATCATGACCACGGACGGAAAAGCTGTCGCGGGTTTCTACACGCTGTCACAGTATGCGATTCTGAGCAGCGAGATTCCTGAAGAGATCAGGCGCAAACTGCCAAAGTACGGCCAGATACCGGCAACCTTAATCGGAAGGCTGGCTCGGCACACGGCCTATCGCAAAACAGGCGCTGGAGATTTGCTGCTCGCGGATGCATTAAGGCGTTGCTTGGACGCCAGCAAACAGGCCGCATCGTGGGCGGTTGTGGTCGATGCTAAAAGCGAGTCTGGCATGGCTTTCTACAAAAAGTGGGGATTCGTGGCTTTTGCAAGTAATGCGCTGAAACTGTTTCTGCCCATGGCGACTGTCGAAAAAATGTTCGCGTGAATTGGTACTACCAAAGTGCGGCGGCAAAGTGGCGCGCTAGATGGGAAGTTCAACTTCCGGGAAAATCAAATTCTAAGGCTGGCCCTCCCGCCACGTCGACCGGCGCCCGACAGGCGACGACGGCCTTGCGCCGGCTCGTTCATCTCGTCACCAGGGCGCATGTTCTGAGGCCGCCGTAGCCAGGGTGTTTACTTGCTTCCGCCGGGTTTTTGTTCCGGAGCCGGGAAGAAAAGAAGCTCGCGCACCTCGCCGGGCACATCGCAGGAGATGGCACCCTTGCGCGCCCAGGCGAGTGCCTCGTCCATATCGGCGCATTCCAATATCCAAAATCCGCCCATGTGCTCCTTGGTCTCGATGTACGGTCCGTCGGTGACGAGCACCTTGCCGTCGAGCTGGGCCCGCAGCGTCTTGGCGCTGGCGGGCGGGGAAATGCCGCAGGCGAACTTCCTTACGCCGGCAGCAATCATTTCGCGGTTGAGCGCGTGGATCTCTTCCATCATCGCTTCGGTTACGGTGGACGGATCGAAGTCGTCGGGGAGGTAGTTAGCAACCAGATATTGCGGCATGATTTCTCCTTTTCCTGTAACCGTCTTCGGGCCGGACGGTTGCCCTGCCTGCAGTATGTAGACGAACGGCCGGGCCGGAATTCGACAGCTGGTGCAAGAAATTTTGCCTCTTCCGCCTTAAGGCAAAAGGCCTCCCGCCCAAAAGAAATGAAACAGCAGATCCCTCCGCGAAGAGCGCGTTCGGGATGACAACGAGATGCAAATCAGGCGGCGGGATAGGAAAGCAACAGCAGATCCCTCACCCGGACTGCAATACGGTTCCCTCCTTCGGCCGGCAGGCGGGATGACAAAGCCAAGGAGCAACGACTATGGGGCCATGCCTTCGTCCATCCATTTTTTGAAGAGGGCCACGCGGTCGGCGGGCCAGCCGCCGTCGCAGGGCATCGAGCCCTTTTCGACTGCGCCGTAGACTTCCTGGGCTTTCGATTTCACGACGGCGTAGGAGGAAAGGTCGAGGCCGAAGGGCTTCATCGCGGAAACGTCGTGGTCGCGGAACAGCGGGCGAATGTCTTTTGCGAAACTGAGGGCCATGGGAAGCCTCCAAGTGAGATGGCGGTAGATTGCAGGGAGAGGACAATAGCAAAGAACGGGCGGCGTGAAAAGACGTCGGAGGGCCGAACTGCTTTAACACAGAGGGCACGGAGAACGGCGGGAGGACGCAGAGAAAGGCGAGCAAGAGCAAGAGGCAAAGACGATGAAACAGCAGATCCCTCCGCGAAGTGCGCGTTCGGGATGACAGCGTGGGAAGTCAGGAGCTGGCGAGGAGGATTGTCCGGTAGCGCGACGGGGCGTCCGGAAACGTTCCAAGGCCCGGGCGAGGAAAGCGGAGAAGACGCTGTAAGTGGTGATTCGACAGCGAGATGGAAGATGTTGGCTGGTGGGCAGGGACGTGCATGGGTAGCAGTGACGGAGAGGGGGCACCTTCATGGGGCAGCTTTGGCAGGACGTGCGGTACGCACTGCGGATGCTGGCGAAGGCGCCGACCATGACCGCGATTGTGGTGCTGACGCTGGCGCTGGGAATCGGGGCCAACACGGCCATATTCGGGATTGTGAATGGGGTACTGCTGCGTCCGTTGCCTGTGAAGTCGCCGGAACAAATCATGGTGGTGGCCTCGAAGGTGGAAGGCGACACGCTGGGAATTTACACCCTTTCCTATTTGCAACTGGTGGATTTCCGGAAACAGGCGAATGTGTTTTCCGACCTCTTTGGTTATCAGCTCGATTTGGGCGGGCTGAGCGTCGCCGGCAAAGCGAATCAATTCCTGTACACGCGTGTGACGGGAAATTATTTTTCGAGCTTGGGCGTGCAGCCGGCACTGGGGCGGCTATTCCTGCCAACCGAGGGAGAAGCCGGCGGCAAGGACCCGTACGTTGTGCTGGGGTATTCCTACTGGCAAAAAAAGTTTGGAGGCGATGCCGGGATCGTCGGGAAGCAGGCACTGATTGACGGCCAGGAAGCCACGATTATCGGAGTGGCGCCGAAAGAATTTCAAGGCACCAGGTTCGCCATCGATCCCGATGGGTATGTCCCGCTGAACATGGTGCGGGCGGAAGATGCAGGCGCGCTGTGGAGTGATCGCGCGTCCCGTTCGCTGGTGGTGATGGGGCGGGTGAAACCGGGAGTGGGATTGAAGCAGGCGCAAAGTTCAGTGAGCCTGGTGGCGGAACGGCTGGCGGAGCAATATCCGGCGACGGACAAGGGCGTGACGGTGCGCGTGATTCCGGAAAACCTGGCGCGGCCGCAGCCATATACAAAAAATATTGTTCCGTTTATCGCCGGCCTGTTCCTGGCGCTGGCGGCGCTGGTGCTGGTGCTGGCATGCGTGAACGTGGCAAATCTGCTGCTGGTGCGCGCGACGATGCGTCAGCGCGAAATGGCCATTCGAGCGGCGATGGGGGCGAGCCGCGTGCGGTTGGTTCGCCAACTGCTGACGGAGAGTATCGTGCTGGCGCTGTGTGGCGGAGCCGGGGGTCTGATGGTGGGGGTGTGGGCCAGCGCGGCGGTCGCCTCGCTTTTGCCACCGACCAGGTTGCCCATCCAGTTGAACTTCAGTTTTGATTGGCGAGTATTTGCGTACGCCATGGCCGCGGCTCTGTTGACCGGCACGCTGGTGGGGGTGTGGCCGGCATTGCGCGCGGGACGAGCGGACGTGAACAACGTGCTGCATGCAGCGGGGAGAAGCGACAGCGCGGGAGTGGGACGGCATCGAGTGCGCAGCGTGCTGGTGGTGGCGCAGGTGGCGGGCTCTCTGGTGCTGCTGATTGTCGCCGGGCTGTTTGTGCGCAGCCTGGTGCAAGCGCAGCGGACGTATCTGGGATTCGACCCCGACAATGTGCTGAATTTGACGCTGAACCCGCGAGAAGTGGGATATGACGAAGCACGGGCAAAAACTTTCTACCGCGAGCTGGAAACCAGGGTGCGCGCATTGCCGGGAGTGCAATCGGCGAGTTTGGCGTTCACTGTGCCGATGGGAGACGTGCAAAGCACCGACTCGATATACCTCGAAGGCCGCGCACTCGCTCCCGGCCAGCAACCTCCGGTGGTGATTTACAACCGCGTGGACTCGGCGTACTTCGACACCATGCGAGTGTCGCTGCTGCGCGGGCGCGTCTTCCGAGACCAGGACGATGAAAAGGCGCCGCTCGTGGCCATCGTAAATCAGGGCATGGCGAATAAATTCTGGCCCAACGAAGACGCCATCGGGAAGCGGTTCAGCACGAAGAGCGCGACGGGACCGTTTGTGGAAGTGGTGGGAGTGGCGGCGGATGGGAAGTACGTATTCATCGGCTGGGACAAAGAACCGTATTTCTTTGTTCCGCTGGCGCAGGATTTCACGAATTACCGGACCTTGCAGGTGCGCTCAACGGTGCCGCCGGAAACGCTGATCGCCCAGGTGCAGAACGAAGTGCGCGCGCTCGATCCGAACATGCCGGCTTCCGACGTGCAGACCATGCGGCAATCGCTTTCGGGGGGCAACGGGTTTTTCATCTTCCGCGTGGGCGCGATCCTGGCCGCGGCGTTGGGGTTGGTGGGGTTGACGCTGGCGGTGGTGGGCGTATACGGAGTGGTTTCGTATGCCGCGAGCCAGCGGACGCATGAGATTGGGATCCGCATGGCGCTGGGCGCTGCGCGGAGCGATATTCTGCGGCTGGTTTTGCGGCAGGGGTTGGTGCTGGTGGTGGCCGGCGTGGTATCGGGCGTGGTGCTGGCGTGGTCGGTGACGCGGTTGATGGGCACATTGCTGATTGGAGTGAGCCCAACCGATGCGCTGACATTTGTGGGCGCGACAGTGCTGCTCGGAGGAATTGGGCTTTGGGCGTGCTACACGCCGTCGCGGCGGGCCATGAATTTGGACCCGATGGTGGCGCTGCGGTACGAGTAGCGACCTCACAAAGATAAACGAGGGGCAAGATCCTCAGTAGCTTCCGCTGGATGCCTGCGGCTTTCCACAATCCAAATAGGAGCAAAGACAAATCACATCGGTGGCGCTACTGGCTGGCGAGGAGCTTTTGAAGTTCGAGGCGGCGGCCGAGCAGAGTGCGGAGTTCGTCGCCGGAGGGCTTGGACTCGATTTTGCGCTGCAGTTCGGCGAGCTCGGCTTCGACGTGGCGGCCGCGCAGGACATTCATGCAGCTTTCGGCGGCTTCCCAGGTGAAATCTCTCGCGGGCTCGAAAAGGATTTCAAAGAGCAGGCGGCGGTCGCGCTCTTCGAGCGCGGCGGCGAGTGCGGCCGGGTCGGGCCGCTCGGCGGCTTTGGTGATCAGGATTTCGAGCAGGCGCTCGGTTTCGAGGCCGCGATGGAGAGAATCGGCGGCCAGGTCGCGGGCGAGTTTTTCGCGGAAGCCTTCGGCTTCGACGAGCATGCGGATCAACTGGCGCTCGGCGGGCTTGATGGCGGGAGCGAGCAGCTCCGCTTTCGGCTTCACTTCGCTGCGGCGCTCGGCGGCGGCGCGGCGCAGGGATTCGCGCAACACGGGCTCGTCCACGCGCAACTGAGATGCGATGCGCGTGGCCCATTCGGAGCGCAGCAGGCGGTTGGGAAGCCGCTGCACGTAGGGCATCAGGAAATTCAGCGCGGCAACTTTTCCGGCGGTGGTGGAGCGGTCCATCTGGCGCGCGCGGCCGATGAGGTAATCGAGATACGGCGGCGCCTGGGCGAGCAGTTTGCGATAGGCGTCCGCGCCCTGTTCCTTCAGGAATTTGTCGGGATCGGCGCGGCCCGGAAGAGCCAGCACGCGGACATCGAATTCTTTTTCGAGCAGCAGAGTGAGCGAACGTTCGGTTGCTACTTGCCCGGCGGTGTCGGGGTCGTAGTTGACGATGACACGGCGGGTGAAGCGGCCGAGCAATTTTATTTGTGGCTCAGCCAGGCTTGTGCCGCAACTGGCGACGACATTGGCGAACCCCGCGCGCGCGACGGCGATGGCGTCCATGTAGCCTTCGACAAGAATGGCGAAATCGTTCTGGCGCAGCGCTTCCTTGGCGCGGTCCACGTGGTAGAGCACGTTGCTCTTCGAATAGATGGGCGTCTCCGGCGAGTTCATGTATTTGGGCATGTCGTCGCCCATGGCGCGGCCGCCGAAAGCGATTACTTTGGCGGATTCGTTGGAGATGGGAAACATGATGCGGCGACGGAAACGGTCGTAGAGGCGGCCGCTCTGGTCGCGGGAAAACAGGCCGGATGGTTCGAGAAGTTTTTCAGAATATTTTGATTTCAAGTGTCGCAGCAGCGCGTCGCCGGCCGACGGAGCGTAGCCGAGGCCGAAGCGTTTCATCGTTTCGTGATCCAGGCCGCGGTCTTCGAGATAGGCGAAGGCCACTTTTCCTTCGGGGCTTTCGTGGAGCTGGCGCTGGAAGAATGCGGCCGATTCGCGGTGCATTTCGACGAGCGCCGAGCGCTGCTGATTTTCGAGGCGCTCTTCGGGCGAGCGCTCGCGCGGCTTGGGAATGGCGATGCCGCATTTTTCGGCGACGGTGCGAATGGCTTCCGGGAACGTGGATTTCTCGAGCTCCATCACGAATTTGAAGACGTCACCGCCGGCGCCGCAACCGAAGCAGTGGTAAATCTGCTTCACGGGATGAACGGCGAAGGAGGGAGTCTTCTCCTGATGGAAGGGGCAGAGGCCGGTGAAATTCTGCCCGGTTTTTTTCAGGCGCACGTATTCGCCGATCACGCGGACAATGTCCGCCTGCTGCTTAACGCGTTCCGCGAATGATCCTGCTTCAGCCATCAATGGCACCTGGAAAATGGAAAAGTGAAAATGGAAAATGGGATCGTCATGTTTGGCTTTGCCTTCATCACGCCTGATTCCTCATGGCTTCAGCTTTGCAGATGCCTTCAGGTTCTTTGTTGAACGGATATAGCCGTTCACAAGTCTGATCACACTGATTGCCATCGCGTCGAGTCGCTTGTAGGTTTCATCCGCAATGTATCTGGCATCCAGGGCTGTCGTCAAATGGTCGCGCAGTTCGTAAACTGAGCCGCGGCTCTGCCGGCAGAACTGGAGATTTTCCTGGTATGAAAATCGACCGTACCCTTCGGCAAGATTCGCAGTAACTGAACTGGCGGCGCGCCTGATCTGGGCGGACAATCCAAATTGCTCTTCTCGTGGAAGCGACTTTGTCATTTGGTAGAGCTCTTTCCGCAAGGCTCGCGCAACCCTCCAAGTCTCTAGATCCGTGAAGTCAGAAATCCTGTTTGGCCGACTGCCCCATGGATTATTCTGGCCATTTTCCATTTTCCATTTTCCTTAGGCTTTCAACTCTGCAATCGTGATGGCATCGCCGCCGCGCTCCGGCTTCTCGTGCGCAATCTTCTCGACTAGCGGATGGGTTGACAAGAACTCCGCTAACCCGCGCTTCAGCGCGCCGGTGCCATAGCCATGAATGATGCGCACCGACGGCTTGCCGGCCAGGGCGGCTTCGTCGAGGAACTTGTCCACTCGGCCGGTGGCTTCCTCCACTGTGTTGCCGATCACATTGATTTCGTCAGCCATGGGCTCGTCGCTGGGCTGAGCGTGGACCGTGACTCCGCGAGTGAGGGCTGCGGTAGCAGCGACCTTGGCCGGCTTAACGTCAGCGTCCACGCCGACGATATCAGCGAGCGCGACCTTCATGCGCATCGGGCCGGCTTCGACTTCGGCCATGCGGCCGTCGTGACGCCGAAAGACCACCGGCTGTTTGATTCCTTTCACCACCACGCGCTGGCCGGCTGAGAGTTGCTCCGGCGCCACGGGCTTTGGCGGGATCATCGCGGAGACGCCTAAATCCGGCTGCGAGGCGGCGAGTGTTTCGACTACGGCGGCATCGGCTTCGGCGCGCGCGTCCGAGGCAAGCTTGCCGAACTTCTTCGAGGATTGCTTTTCGAGTTGCGCGCGTAGGATGCGATCATGGATTTCGGCGGTGAGCCGCGTGACTTCGCTCTCCAGGCGCTTCTGCGTTTCCTGAAAATTTTTCTCGAGTTCCGTGATGCGTTTTTTCTGGCGGTCCGCCCATTCCGTCTGCAGCGAGCGCCGCTCGGCCTCGAGCTGCGCGAGTTCTTCGCGCGCCTGACGCTGCAGGTCGTTGATTTCGTCGCGGCTGCGATGAAGATAGGCGATGAGGTCGCGGGCTTCACGCGATTCCGGAGAAAGAGTCGCGCGGGCGCGATCGACGACCTGCGACGGCAAGCCGAGCCTGCGGGCAATTTCAATGCCGCTCGACGTGCCGGGAACGCCGACCAGCAACCGATACGTGGGGCGAAGGTTTTCTTCGTCGAATTCCATGGCGGCGTTGACGATTCCCGGAGTTGTGGAGGCGTAGGCTTTCAGGCGATCGTGGTGCGTGGTGGCCAGCGTCAAGGCGCGCAGGGTGCGAAACTCCTCCAGCAGCGCCACAGCGAGCGCGGCGCCCTCTTCGGGCGCTGTGCCGGTGCCCATTTCGTCCACCAGGATCAGCGACCGTGCCGTCGCCGTTTCCAGCATGGATTTCAGATTCAACATGTGCGCCGAGAATGTAGAAAGATCCGCGGTGATAGATTGCTCGTCGCCGATGTCCGCGAGTACGCGGTCAAATAATGGAAGCTCGGCGCGATCGGCGGCCACCGGAATTCCAGATTGCGCGGAGAGCGCTGCGAGGCCGACGGTCTTGAGCGCGACGGTTTTTCCTCCGGTGTTCGGGCCGCTGACGACCATGACGGTCTCGTCGCCGCCGAGCGCGAGTGAGAGCGGCACGGCCTTTCGTCCCTGGGGCCGGAGCGTGTGTTCGAGCACGGGATTGCACGCGGCTTCGACGCGCAGGAAATTTCCGGCGGAAAATTCGGGCATGGTGCAATCGAATTCGCGCGCAAAACGGGCGCGGCCGAGGAGGGAGTCGAGGTGCGCGATCGCGGAGGCGGCGGATGCCAGCGGGCCGCGGTCGGCGCGCACGCGTTCGGTAAGCTCTTCGAGGATGCGCGCGATTTCCGCGGTTTCATCTTCGGCGAGCTGCACCAGGCGATTGTTCAGGTCAATGGCTTCGAGCGGCTCGACGAACACCGTCTGGCCCGTGGCGCTGGCTCCATGGACGACGCCGGGAACGCTGCGGCGCTCGGACGCGCGCACGGGGATAACGAAACGGTCTCCGCGCAAGGTGATGTAATCCTCGCCGGCCGGCTCACCGCGCGCGCGAAGAATATTTTCGAGGGATTTCTGGATGCGCGTTCGGGCCTGGGCCATGCCGGCGCGGATGCGCTTTAGTTCGGGCGAGGCGTCGTCGCTGATTTCGCCATTGGGATGAATGGCGCGGCGAATCGCAGTCGAGAGGTGGCGCAGGTCCGGTTGCGCCGCGGCCAGTTCGGCGAGGCGCGGATATTTTGCAGCCTCCCCTTTGAAAGATTGGCGGACGCCGAGGACCGTTTCTGCAAGCGAAGCGACGTCGAGCAATTCGGCGCTCGAAAGCATGGATGCGGGTATGCCGAGGCGCGCGAGCCACGGATCAGGATCGGCGAGCGAGCCGAAGCCCAGTTCCGAGCCGGCGCGCAGATACGCGACACCTTCACGTACCAGCGCGAATTCGGCGTCGAGCGTGGAGGCGTCCTGCCGCGGCGCGAGCGACTGGGCGTGGCGGCGGCCCGGAGCGCAGGTGGTGAATCCGCTGACGATGTCGCGGAGCCGGTCGAATTCGAGAAGTTGTTCTGCGGAATGCGGCACAAGTATCCCCGCGCGAAGCTGTGTTGGAAGACGTTGCGAACCAACTCTACCGGGAACTAGAGGCGCCGGAGAGATCCTTCGTCGCGCTGCTCCTCAGGATGACGATGCTCGTCGCATGGTCAATTGTAGCCCGGTTGCCTGTGGGAAATCAGGGGGATGAATTGCGGCGGGATTTTTGCCCCTGGAAGTGCGAAGCGAGATGCGCGGCGGCTTCGGCCGGCGAACCCGCGATGCGAATCAGCGGCTCGCCCTGCTCGCCCCACGGCGACTGGTGGCCGAGCTCGACTTCGCGCACGCGCTCGATCACCGGCTGCCAGAATTCGCCGAGCGCAACGAGCGGGCGGCGCGCCATGGCCCCTTTGTTGAGCATTTCCCAGACGACGGCAAGCTCGACCAGAGTTCCGGTGCCGCCCGGGCAGACCACGTAGCCCTGGCCGCGCTTGACCAACTCAAACAGGCGCTCCTGCCAGGTCTTCATGCGAATTTCTTCGTCCACCCATTTATTTACGCGCGCGCGGAAAAAACTGGCGGTGATGCCGAGCGTGCGCCCGCCGGCATCCTTGGCGCCGCGCGAGACAGCTTCCATCACGCCGCCATATCCGCCACTGCAAACCGTGAATCCCTGCGCGGCCAGAGCCCCGCCGAGCGCCTGGGCCGCGGCGTACTGCGCGTCGCCGGCGCGGGGACGCGAGCTGCCGAAGACGGTGATGATTCTGGACTTCTCTTTCATTTTTTCTGTTTGTGAAAGGGGCGATTGCCGAGCGTCTCGACCATGGCCACGGCGATTTCGTCCATGGGGCCGGTGGCGTCGTGCCCGTGCTCCGCAGTGTTGTTGCAGAAAATGGCGAAGACCAGCCGTTCACCGGCGAGCGTGGTGGCGTAGCCGGCGAGGGTGTGATGATGACTGTGCGTACCGGTCTTAGCCTGTATGCGGCCGGATGCGGGCGTGCCCTGCATGCGAAATTCGAGCGAGCCATCCACCCCGGCGATGGGCAGCGTGGAAGCAAAATCCGCGCCCCAGGGTTGTCGCGCGCCGTATTGCAGGATCTGCACGATGGAACGAGGAGTGATCAGGTTGTTGCCGGCAGCTCCCGAGCCGTCGGTGAAGATGACGTCGCCATCGGCGATGCCCACGGTCTTCAGAAAATCCTGTTCGAGCTTGAGGCCCACGTCGCTCGACCCGACGCCGATCTTTTCGCTCGCTACGGTGCGCAGGAACAATTCGGTATGGAGGTTCTGGCTTATTTTGTTCGTGAGCCGCACGCTTTCAAGGAGCGAAGGGGACGTGTGTTCGGCCAGGGTTAGCGCCGCGCCTGGCGGGTTGGAGAGAGCTTGCGGGACCAGGGAGACTTCTCCGGAGGCGCGTCTTTCCGGAGGCGGGGCGTGTTGCACGCGAGTGGTGCCCGCCACGCGGACTCCGCGCGATTCGAGGATTGATTTCAAGGCCTCAGCCGTGGTCTCCGCAGGATCGGTCATCGGCAGATCCAGCTTCGCGGGCGGATGGCCGAGGGGAATCGAACCGCGCAATAAAATGAAATCGAGCCCCGGCCGCCGCAAAACCGAGAATTCGGGTTTCCCTCCCGGCGCACCGGTGATGATTTCTTCCCGGAAAGTGCCGGCCGCTGCGGCGGGTTGCACGGTGAGGACGGCGGGATCACCGGCCGCCTCGCCCGGGCGGACTTCCACGGAAATGGCGTTTTCATTGAATGCAATGGCGCTGACCGGAGCGCCGTAGGTGAAAAATAAATCGCCGATTTCCCAGCCCGCGGGGTAAGGGTCGTAGGGAAAGAGGCTATCGTCCGCGACGATATCGCCGTCAACTACTTTCAGGCCCTTGGCCACGGCGGCGTCGGCCATTTCAGTCAGGACTTTATCGATGGGGCCCTCGCGTTCCGCTTTTCCAGCAAAAGGAAACTTTCGATTGGACAGGTCCGGATCTCCGGCGCCCCGGAAAATCAAATCGCCGGCCAGTCGCCCGTCGGCGCCGAGCGGAACATTGGACGCGAGGAAAGTCGAGTAGCGGTGTTCGGGACCGAGGGCAGCGAGCGCGAAGATGGTGGTAAAGACTTTTCTGTTGGAGGCCGGCGTGAATATTTTGCCGGCGTTCAACTCGTACAGTGTTTCGCCGGTGTCGCGGTCGGTGACCAGGACGCCCCAGAAGGAGTGTTGTGCATGCGCCTGGGCCAAAATGTTATCCACGCGTGCGCGAAACCGGGCGACATCGGGGCGCGATTTTGTGCGCGGTATGGCGGAAGGAGATGTCCCGTTTTTCGCGGCAGGCGAAGGAGTCTGAGCATTGGCAGGCGACGCGAAGAGAAGGAAAGCAGCGAGGATGAAGAAGAACTCTTTCCAGTCCCGGCGGCGCCGTTTCTCAAGAAATTTTGTCAGAATCATGCAACCTCGTTGAACTGGAAGAGCGGCGAGATTATATGACGTCGCTTCAGCCAGCGCAGTTTCTTTGATACACTTGCATGGTTGCCCGCCCACTAAACGCGTATAATACCCACCAAAACTGAGGAGGTACTGATATGAAAAAGGTATTGGCACTCATGCTTGGAACGGCATTCTTGTGTCTCACAGCGGCCAGCGCTACGCCGGCGCCCAGGGATGAAAAGGACATCAAGGAAACTGACCGCCTGCGCAACGCCGGGCAGGTTGCCAAGGAAATCATGAATATTCCCGACGACATTCCGCAGGATCTGCTCGACAAGGCGGATTGCGTGGTGGTGTTTCCGTCGGTGCTGAAAGCGGCGTTTATCGTGGGCGCCAGCTACGGCCGCGGCGCGATGACTTGCCGCAGCGGCGATGATTTCCGCGGACCCTGGGGCGCACCGTGCATGATGGCGCTCGAAGGCGGCAGCTTCGGACTGCAGATCGGCGGGCAGGCGACTGATTTTGTGCTGCTGATCATGAACGAGCGCGGCGCGAACGCGATTCTCACCAGCAAAGTGAAAATCGGCGGGGACGCTTCTGCGTCTGCCGGCCCAGTGGGCCGCAATGCCGCGGCCAGCACGGACGTGACGCTGCGCGCGGAAATTCTGACCTATTCGCGTTCCCGCGGATTGTTCGCGGGAATTTCGCTGGAGGGTTCGACGCTGCGCCCGGACAACGACGCGAATGAGCGGCTGTACGGGAAGAAAATCGACGCCAAGGAAGTCGCACTGCACGGAGCGGTCCCCGTGCCGACAGCGGGCAAATCGCTGATCTCCACGCTGAACCACCACAGCCCGAAGAACAGGTCGAAGTAAATTTCCCTCGAGAATCCTGCGCCGGAAGGCCGTGGCTTTCCGGCGCGGGTGGAATTCCTACCCGTCATCGTCAGAGCCCCGGCCTTCCAGACTTTGCGTGAGAACTACAAGAGAGGAACTTCAGCGGCTGAAGCCGTTTTGATTTTGCTGCATTTCTGTCGCGGTTCCCTCGGCTTCGCTCGGGACAAGTTCCACCGCGACCTACAAAGATTTTTGAGTGGTCACACGGACTCTTCCAGCGCAGCCCTTGACTTGCACTCATACATGACTTATAGTCATGCACTCGTTCCCACTCGGGAGAAAATCGAATGCCCCCCAGGCAGGTCCCGGCACCCAGAACTATTTCCCATCCGGCTCGGCCAAGCCGCCGTGAACGCCGCAGCGCGGATATTCGCGAGCGATTGTTCCGCGCCGCGCTGCAATTATTTGCCGAGCGCGGCTACCTGAATACCACGGTCGAGGACATCACCGACGCCGCCGATGTGGGCAAGGGCACGTTCTTCAATTATTTCCCAACCAAGGAGCACGTGCTGGCCACCTATGGCGAGGAGCGGCTGGCGGCCATCGAGCGGGCGCTGGAAAAAGCGCGGAACGCAGACGGCCGCGTGCTGCCGATTCTCAAGGAACTTATTACCGGCCTTTGCGGGCAGTCGTCGCAAAGCCCGGAACTGTTGCGCTCGATTTTTGCGGCGCATTATTCTTCGGCGCCGGTCCGCGGTGCTCTGCAGCAGCGGCTGCAGCGCGGCCGGCGGCTGTTCACCGAAATGTTTGCGCTGGCCCAAAAGTCCGGAGAAATCCGGAGCGATCTTTCTCCGGCGGATCTCGGGCGGCTGACGCACATCATTTTTATGGGCCTGGCGCTGGCTTGGTCGCTGAATCCCGATGCCGCGCTGCAGAAAACCGCGGATGAAATCTGGGAATTGCTGGCGCCGAATCTGGTGAATTCAAATAGTGGAGCGAAAGGCAAGAAGGTCCGCCGCGCAGCCCGTTGAATTAAGCGAGTGTCGGGCGTGCCGGCGGGCGGGGCTGAGTCGTTTGGAAGCACTCTAACATCCATTGAAGAACAGCAAATCAGGAGGAGGTTCCGTGACACGCCGAAGGACAAGCTTAATTTTCGGGCTGGCGTTGCTGGCGCTCGCGGCCATGCCGGCGCGCGCGCAGAGCGGGTCTTCCGCAGGTTCCACGACAACTTATAGCCCCGCCACGAATGTGGGCGGAGCGGGTTCCACCGGCGTGCAGGCGCAGAGTCCGTATGCCGGCAGCGTGCCAGCGCCGCTGGTTCCGGGCGTCCTTTCCATTTCGCTGCAGGAAGCCATCGGTCGCGGATTGAAACAGAATCTCGGGCTGCTGCTGTCGAATGAGGACATCCGCTCGGCGCGCGGGGAGCGTTGGACGCAACTGAGCAAATTACTGCCGAACGTGACCACGCAATCGAATGTGGCGGCCTCGCAAGTGGACCTGGCTACGTTTGGATTCAGCATTCCCGGCTTTCCGCAAATCGTCGGCCCGTTTTCCTATTTTGATTCGCGGGCTTACATGACCCAAACGCTGTTCGATTGGAAGGCCATTAACAAAACACGATCGGCGGTGCAGGGCATCGAATCGGCGAAGTACACATATAAAGATGCGCGCGACCTGGTGATTCTGGCCGTGGGCTATACCTACTTGCAGGCCATTGCCGGAGAAGCGCGCATCGAGACGGCAGACGCGCAAGTGAAGACGGCGCAGGCTCTTTCCGACCAGGCTTCCGACCAGCTGAAGGCCGGGACTTCACCGGCCATTGACGCGTTGCGCGCGAAAGTGGAATTGCAAACGCGCCAGCAACAATTGATCGCCGCGCGCAACGATTTCGCCATCCAGAAACTGACACTCGCGCGAGTCATCGGGCTGGCTCCCGGCCAGCAATTCGAATTGACCGACAAATCGCTGTACCAGCCTCTCGAGGGAATGGCGGAGGAGGATGCGGTGAAGCGCGCGTACGCTTCGCGGTCGGATTACCAGGCGGCCATGGCGGATCTGCGTGCGGCGGAGTTTTCGCGCAAGGCCGCGGTGGCGGGATATTTCCCCACGCTCACGTTCAGCGGCGATTACGGAGTGGCCGGAAAGCATCCGGAAACGAACGCGCACGGCGTGTTCGACGTGAGCGGGTCGCTGAACATTCCTATTTTTCAGGGCGGCAGCGTCCACGGCGACGTCCTGAAAGCGGAGGCGCAACTGGCGCAGAGCCGCGAGCGCGTGGAAAATCTGCGCGGGCAGATTGACGCCGATGTGCGCACTGCGCTGCTGAATCTGGAATCGTCTGCGCAACAGGTGAAGGTAGCGGAGAGCAACGTGGGCCTGGCGGAAGAAACGCTGCGGCAGTCGCGCGACCGATTTTCCGCGGGCGTCACCGACACCGTGGAAGTGGTGCAGTCGCAGGAGATCGTGGCCAGCGCTCATGAGAATTACATCTCCAGCCTTTACGCTTACAATTACGCCAAGATTTCACTGGCTCGTTCGCTGGGACTGGCGGAAGAAAGCGTGAAAGAGTATTTCAAAGGAAAATAAGCCATGGCAGAACGAACCGAAATCGAACTGAACCCGGCCCCTCCGGGGGAGAAGCCCGGTGCGCCGGAAACGCACTCGGCAGCCCCGCCGCCGAAGTATGCGGAAAACTTTATGCGGTCGCGGCCGGGCGCGCACTGGTACCTGATTGGCGCGATTCTGGTGCTGATCGTCGGGGGATTTTTTGCCTGGCGGTATTTCACCAGCTATGAATCCACCGACGATGCGCAGGTGGACGGCCACCTGATGCCGCTCAGCGCGCGCATCACCGGCTACATCATCAAGGTGAATGTGGACGACAACCAGTACGTGCAGGCCGGCGCGGTGCTGGCGGAAATTGATCCCAAGGATTACCAGGTGGCCGTGGATAACGCACGCGCGGACCTGGCGGTCGCAGAAGCGACGGCGCAATCGCTGAATATCAACGTGCCGGTCACTTCCGTTAGCACGTCCAGCCAGACGACGGCGTCCGAAGCGGACGTGGAAAATACGCGTGCGGGAATTGAGGCCGCGGAGAAACAGTTTGAAGCCACGAAGGCGCAACTGAACCAGGCGGAGGCCAACGACTGGAAGGCGCAGGCGGACCTGGTGCGTTACAAGCAGTTGGTTGAGAAGCAGGAAATTTCGCAGCAGGTGTATGACCAGTCGTATGCCACCGCCAGGGCCACTACTGCGGCCGTTGCATCCGCCCAGGCATCGGCTGCGGCCGCGCAGCAGCAGGTGACGCAAGCGCACAGCCGGCTGGCGCAGTCACAGGCCAATCTGCGCTCTTCGCTCACCGGCCCGCAGCAAGTGGCTTCCACGCGTGCACGCGCACTCTCCGCCGTGGCGGCCGCGAAACAAAAGGAAGCCGCGCTGGAACAGGCGCTCCTGAATCTGCAGTACACGAAAATCCTGGCGCCGGTCGGCGGCGTGGTGAGCAAGAACGCCGAAGTGGGCATGAACGTCCAGCCGGGCCAGCAACTGTTTTCGATTGTGCCGCTCGAAGACGTGTGGGTGACCGCCAATTTCAAGGAAACGGAACTGAAATACATGCGCCCCGGACAGCGCGCGCAAATCAAAGTAGACGCCAACGGCCGAACATACAAGGGGCATGTGGACAGTATCGCCAACTCCAGCGGCGCGCGCACCAGTCTGTTGCCGCCGGAAAATGCCACCGGCAATTTTGTGAAAGTGGTGCAGCGCATCCCGGTGAAAATCGTCCTCGAGCCCGGACAGAATAGCGACCACTATCTCCGCCTGGGAATGTCCGTGGAACCGAAGGTGACGGTGCGGTGAGCTCGGCCGGCGCCATCCCGCTGCAGGACACCTGGCGGCGCACCGGAGTGAATCCGTGGATTATCGCGCTGACGGTGACGCTCGCGACGTTCATGGAAGTGCTCGACACCAGCGTCGCCAACGTGGCGCTGCCGCACATCGCCGGAAGTTTGTCCTCCGGCCAGGATGAAAGCACCTGGATTCTGACGTCCTACCTGGTATCGAACGCCATCATCCTGCCGCTGAGCGGATGGCTTTCGACCATCATCGGCCGCAAGCGTTTCTACATGTCCTGCGTGACGCTGTTCACCATCAGTTCGTTCTTGTGCGGACTCGCGCCCAGCCTGGGCGTGCTGATTTTTTTCCGCGTGCTGCAGGGTATCGGCGGCGGGGGGCTACAGCCGAGCGAACAGGCCATCCTGGCGGATACGTTTCCGCCGGCCAAGCGCGGCATGGCGTTTGCGGTGTACGGCATGGCGGTGGTGCTGGCTCCCGCGATTGGCCCCACGCTGGGCGGATGGATTACCGACAATTTCAACTGGCGGTGGATTTTCTTCATCAACATTCCCGTGGGAATAATTTCACTGTTGCTGACGAATCGCCTGATCTCAGATCCGCCTTATTTGCAGGAGCAGAAGAAACGCACTGGGTTTCGCGTGGACTACATGGGACTGGGCCTGTTGGCGCTGGGGCTGGGCGCGCTGCAAGTGGTGCTCGACAAAGGACAGCGTGACGACTGGTTCGGATCCAATTTCATCGTCACCATGACGGTGATCAGCGCCATTTCCCTGGTGGCCGTGATCTTCTGGGAGTGGTTCCACAAGGACCCCATCATTGATTTGCACCTCTTCAAGGAGCGCTCCTTCGCTGTTGGAAATCTGCTGATGTTCATGGTCGGCTTTGCGCTGCTCTCCAGCACAGTTCTGATTCCGCAATTCCTGCAAACGCTGATGGGCTACACCGCGCAGGAAGCGGGATTGGCGCTGATGCCGGGTGGGTTTGCCATTCTGCTGGCCATGCCGTTGGTGGGATATTTGCTCGGCCATTTTGACGCGCGGCGGTTGCTGCTTTTCGGGCTGCCGGTGCTTTCTCTTTCGCTGTTTCACATGACCTCGTTCGACACGTACATTGATTTCCGCACCGCAGCGACGGCACGCGTGTTCCAGGCCATCGGCCTGGCATTTCTGTTCGTGCCCATCAACACGGCTGCGTACGGATCCATACCCAAGGGCAAAAACAACGCCGCGTCGGGGTTGATCAATCTCTCCAGAAACATCGGCGGGAGCGTGGGCATCTCCGTGGTGGTGACCATGCTGGCGCGCCGCGCGCAAGTTCATCAAAATAACCTGGTGGCGCACCTGACTCCGGGGAGCCCAAAATTAGAGGCCTTCCTGGCAGCAGCGAAACATTTGCTGATCGGCCGGGGCTCCAGCGGGTACCTGGCCGCGCAGCAGGCCCGTGGACTTGTGGGCGGAATGCTGGACCAGCAGGCCACCATGCTGGCATATATAGATTGCTTCTGGTTGCTGGGTGTGGCCGTCCTGCTGATGATACCGTTCGTCTTTTTGATGAAAAAGGTTCAGCCGGGCGGATCAATCGCCGTACACTAGCGCCCCGGCAGGCAAGAAATGAAGATCCGCATCCTCACGGTCGAACGCGAATACGGCAGCGGCGGCGCCAATATCGCCGAGCAACTGGCGGCGCGGCTCGGCTGGAAGCTGTGGGATACGCAGTTGACCGAGGAAATCGCGCGCGTCGCCAACGTGGATCCGAAAGCGGCGTTGCGCTGTGACGAGCGGCGCGATTCGCTGCTATATCGTTTATTCAAGGTGTACGCGCGCGGAAGCTATGAGCGCTCACTGCCGCTGGGTGAAAGCCGCGTGTTCGACACCGACCGCATGGTCGAGCTGCTTCACCAGGTAATCGAAAATGTGGCCTCGCGCGGCAATTGCGTCATCGTCGGCCGCGGTTCGGCATACATTTTGCGGACTCGCCCGGAAGCCTTTCACGTGTTCGTGTACGCTCCCGGTGATGAAAAAATCCGGCGCATCATGTCGCTGGGCAAAAGTGAGGCAGAGGCGAAAAAGCTGGTCGAGGAAGTGGACGCCGAGCGCGCTGAGTTCATCCAACATTATTTCGGGGCGCAATGGCCGGCCCGCTGGCTTTACAACTTGATGATCAACTCAAAATTCGGGGACGAATACGTCATTGAAAGCATCCTGCAGCAGATTTCCGCGCTCGAGAAGCGTCTCTCAACGCAGCATATCGAAGCATGAGTATTTTTTCGGCTGCCCACCGGCCCGGCGAAACAAGGAGCGTGGATGAGCTGTCCCATCTGTGAAAAGCGGCCGCCGAAGCGGTATTGTCCCGCGAAGGGCGAGAAAATCTGCGCGGTGTGCTGCGGGCGTGAGCGCGAAATCACCATTGATTGCCCGGCCGATTGCCCGCACTTGATTTCCGCGCAGCGCTACGAGCGCGAGCACCGCCAGCCGCTTTCGCCCAATGAATTTCCCTATCGCGACGTGGAGTTTCCCGTGGATTTTGTGTATGAGCGCTGGCCGGTGGTGGCTGGACTTGCCGGGACGATCCTGAGCGTGCTGGCGGAAGACAAGGAGTTCAAGGATGCAGATGTGTTCGTTGCGCTCGAGGCGCTGATCGAAACCGTGCGCACCCTAGGCACGGGAATTTATTACGAGCGCCCGCCGGCGGCTCCGCTTCCTCGCGCGCTCTATGGCCGAATGTCTGAATTCTTGCAGGATTTCAAAAAGCAGGAGTCCAGCCGTACAGGATCCACGACGTTGAAGGACTCCGACGTCCACAAACTGCTGGTGTTCTTGTTCCGCGTCGGAAAACAGGAAACCAACGGCCGTTCCCGCTCGCGCGCCTTCCTGGGATTCCTTCGCGCGCGCTTCCCTGCTCCCGCGGAAGCCGCAAAAGAGGCCTCGCGCATCATCATTCCGTAGCGTTCGCCGCCTGCATTTTCGTTTAGGGCGTCAAGCTGAGCGCCATCTGCGGCGAATACTGCGGTTGCGCCGCAGGCATGGCGGGGCGCATGCTTATGCCGTACTTGTGGCGCAGCTTCTCGAACCGCGCGGCGATCTCCTTGCGATAATTTTCCGGCGCGTAGCCGCCGCGCCCGTACCATTCCTGGTAACGCCGCAGCAATTTCGGAAATTTCTGCCCGAGGAAAGGCAGAAATTGTTTCAGCGAGGAGGGCATCAGGAACAGCACGCCGCCAGCAATCCATAGAGCCCGGGATGCGCTTACCGCGCGAACCAACTGGTCGAGATCCTCTTCGCCATCGGTCAAGCCCGGCAGGATGGGCATGGCATTTACGCCAACTTCGATACCCGCGTCGCGCAATCTGCTGACCGCTTCCAGGCGTAGATCCGGGCGCGGTGCGCGCGGCTCGAGCAGGCGCGCCAGGCGCGTGCGCATGCATGCGACACTCATATTGACCCGCACCGTGGATCGCTCGGCGATGCGCCGCAGCAGGTCAATGTCGCGCACAATCTGGTTCGATTTCGTGGTGATCTCCAGGATCAGCCCCTCTCGTGCGGCCATTTTTTCCAGGATCGCCCGAGTGGCGCCGAATTCGCGCTCCGCTGGCTGGTAGGGATCGGTGGCCGTGCCCAGAGCAATATGTTCGCCGCGGGTGTTCTCCGCGGCCAGTTCGCGCTCCATCAGCGCTCCAGCATCCTGCTTCACGAAGATTTTCGACTCGAATTCGCCGCCGTCGAGCTCCATGTACTCGTGGGTGTAGCGCGCGTAGCAATATTTGCAGCCGAATTCACAGCCGCGGTAGGGATTGATGGTCCAGCGGAACGGCACCCTCTCCGAATCGCAGTGATTCAGGATCGAGCGGACCGGCAGAAGGAAATATTCAGTCCCGCGCTTGGCTTCGGCGCGGGGAGAGGAAGCGGCGAGGCGTGCAATGCCGACCAGGTCCGTCGCGGGCTTCGTTCTCCGGTCGGGGACCGGAGTGGGCGCGGAAGCAACGCTCGGGGACTCACAGGCGCCGTGGCGAGCGGCAGTGGGGAAAAGAGTGAGACTGGTCTGCTTCGGCCGGGTCCGCCGACGTGGGAGCGTCGCCGGGCTGGGCCGAAGTATGGGAGAAGTGGCCATTGAATGCCTCGCCGCACAGGGGCAGACTATATTCGCTTTTTGTTCGCCATGTCAAGTGAAATCGTTCGCTTTTGTTTCGCCTGTTCCGAGGGCCAGTTGCCACCCCGAAATCCCCGCCCAGCGGCCAGCAGCCGGACCCCGGCTGCGTGCCTATACTTAAGAGATTCCTTTAAGGGGTAGGGGTGTGGCCGAAGTCGGGATACTGATTATCGACGACGACATCGTCAGCCAGCGTGCGCTGAAGCACATTCTGGATGCCGAGGGCTGGCGGGTGCGCATTGTGCCGCTGGCTGCCCACGCGCTCAGCGAGCTGGCCAGTGGCGGCTGGAACCTGGTGATCGTCAATGTCGAGCTGGTGGACATGCGCGGGCCGCTGGTTGCCATCCTGAAGGAGCTGGTGCAGGCGGACACGATTGCTTATGACGGGCCGGAACCCGCGGGAGCTGCGGCGGAGGCGAGCGTGGCGGAGGGCACCGTGGTGGCCCTCACCAAGCGACTGCGCGCGCTGTTCCTGGTGCCGCCTTTGGCCATCAAGCAGGCCGTACCGGTGCTTGAGCAAGAAGGACTTCCCTACATCGTCAAGCCCTACCACCTGCACGACTTCCTGGAAAAAGTCAGCGAGTTGCTGCTGGAAGCGGAAGCCATCACCGAGCCGATTCGCAGCATGAGCGCACTCTCCGCCGGGAAGAAACGCGTGCGCACCCGCCGCATCTTGCGCGACGGCCGCCGGGGAACCATGTTCGCCTCCCGCGAGGATTACCAGATGACCGAGGAAGAGCTGGCCGAGTGGGAAAAGCAGGAAGAAGAAGACCGCAAGAAGCGGGAGAAGGAACGCAAAGACCGCGAGCACCTTTAGCCCTCATTCCGTAGCTGGTTGCCGGCCCATTAGACCCCCAAGTAAGACCCTGCAAGAAATCCTCCGCCGCCCGTTCTGAATAATGAAACGCGTCTGGAGCGGCCCTGTGTCGCTCCGGACGGTCCAGGAGGCAGTCATGGGCATGAAGCCAGTAAAGGTGTTCCTCGGAATTTGTGTAGGCCTATTCATTCTCTTCGTGGGGGTACTGCAAATGTTCGATGTGAATCCAGAAATGCGGGCGGAAGGCTCGACGGCCGTCCCTGCGCCCGGATCCAGTGGCTGGCGGTTGATTGACTCGGTTTCTTACGAAAATCTGACGATTTTTCCGGTGGTCAGTTCGCACGACGGAGACACCAGCGACTTCGCCACGCTCGATGAGGCGCTGGCTTCAGGCGACGCCGTCATCACCGAGCACGGGAATTACATGCGGCGGACGCGCGACAGTGTGGCCGATCCGGTGCAGTCGGGCTCGGCGCAGGTGAATCAATTGGTGCTGGTCAACCGCGGCAAGCGGCCGCTGATCCTGTTGGCCGGCGAAGTTGTCTCCGGCGGAAAGCAGGACCGCATCATCGGCAAAGACCGCATTGTGCCAATCGGAGCCGCGCCGTTGCCTCTGGCGGTGTTCTGCGTCGAGCACGGCCGGTGGACGAGCAGCGGCGGGACGTTTGCCGGAGCAAAGATGATGGCGCACCCAAGCGTGCGAGAAAAAGCCGCCGTGGACCAGGACCAGGGGCGCGTGTGGGCCGCCGTCCGCGGACAGGACAACATGGCCAGCACTCTGGAAGTGCGGCCCGGAGCCGCGTCCGGCACAGCCTCCGGTGGAGTGGCCGGCGCACCGCCGCCCCCTGCACCCGCGCTCAACTCGCGCACGATGAATGATGTGATCGCTTCGGTGGCGCCCACGGAGTCCTACAAACAGATTTACCAGTCGCGCGCCGTTGGACAGTCGGTTGAAAGTTTTGCCGAGCAGATCGAGCGGCGATTCAACCGCGCCACCAGCGGGCTGAAAGGCGAGCGCGTGGTGGGCGTGGTAGTGGCGTTCGGCGGCGAAGTGGCGTGGAGCGACGCGTTTGCCTCCTCCGAGCTTTTCCAGATCTATTGGCCGAAACTGCTGCGCAGCTATGTTGTCGAGGCGCTGACCTGGCACGCCAGCCGCGAGACGGCATCGCTCGAGGATGCCCGCGAATTTCTGCGTCCGGCGACGGGCCGGTTCCGCGAAGAGACCGAGCCGGGAGTGTATAGCTGGCGCGAAAGCAACGCCGGCCGAGTGGCGCAGATTGAACTCGAGGCGCTGGCCCCGAAACCAATGACCCTGCACTGTCTGAAAGTGGCGACCCGGTGAGGGTCGCCATCCCGAGGCGGGCAATCTTTGCCCGCCGAGGAATCTATTTCTAGCTTCTCGTTTCTAATTTTCGTTTTCGCCTCGAATCTGTGTTCATCTGTGTTCATCTGTGGTTCCAAGGTCTTCCTTCCACAGTCGCACTTCGCTGCGATCTGGAGTCTCCACCAAAAGCTCGGCGACAGTTTTCTTGAGAACCGGGTGCCGCGCTTCCGGCGCAATCTCCGCAAACGGCACCAGCACGAAGAGCCGCTCCGCCATCCGCGGATGAGGAATCTCAAGATCGGGCGTGCGCACAATGCTCGCGCCAAAAAACAGGATGTCCATATCAATCAAGCGCGGCCCTTTCGGGGTGCGCCGGGTGCGGCCCATGTCGCGCTCGATTTCCAGCAGCGCGTTCATCAACTGGCGCGGCATCAATTCCGTTTCCGCTTCCACCACGCAATTCAAAAACCAGGGCTGCTCGCGCAATTCCAGCGGTTCGGTTTCGTAGAGCGAAGATTCGTGCGTCACACGCACCTCGTGCGTGCCAAGCGCTGCGATGGCCCGCGCAATATTTCCCGCGCGATCTCCAACATTAGCTCCCAGCGATAGATAAACCGTCTGCATGTGGTCTGGCACATTGTAGCTCTATGCCTACGGGATCTGCCCAGCGGTAGAAATGAACGATCGGCGGTGGAATTCAGTCCTGGAGACACGCGACCTCCCCTTCGCCGCGGATTCGCCGGTAATTCATTCGCGTGAGGTGATTGACACCGCTGGCCCTGCCGAGTAGGCTATCTGCGAAGTCTCGTTACTCCCGGTTTACTCAACGACGCTCGACTTCAGGCCTGCGTCAACACCACGAGACGCATGAGCTTGCTCCCTGTTGGAGGCCCTTATGCGACTTGGGAAACCGTCCTTTCAGCCTCGTGTTGAAGTGTTTGGTTTCCCGCGTGCGCCTGCCCGCTACGCAATCGCGTTCACGCTGGCGCTGATCGCCGCTGCGGCCGCGGCGCCAATGGCAAGCGCGCAAACTCCGCCGCAATTCGTTTACACGGTCAGCACGATGTCGCACAAGATTTCCGGGTTTCAATTGAATCCAACAACGGGCGCGCTTACACCAGTTCCTAACTCGCCATTCGAGGAGAGACTGGCGCCCAGCGCGCTGGCTGTAAACCCCGCCGGCACACTTTTGTTTATCGCCAATGGTGCGGACAACGACGTCTCGGTTTTCAAAATTGACCCGGCGACGGGCGCGCTGACGGAAGCGGCCAATTCGCCCTTCACGGCGGGCAATGGGACCAGTCCGACAGTGCTTACTACTGATCCTTCCGGGAAGTTCTTGTACGTCGGGAATGCCAGTTGGAATCCCAGTCCAATGTTCGGTGAAATTGACGCCTACACCATCAACCCTCTGACGGGTGATTTGACGCCAACGCCGGTTTCTTCACCGCCTCCGAACGCGGGGATTATTTTTTCTCCTAATCCCACCGGTGTCTACGCCCATCCAAATGGACACTGGATATATTTTCTGGGAGGCACGGGCGGCAGCAGCATTGATAACGTCATTCAGGGCTTCGTCATCGACCCAAATACGGGAGACATTGGGAATTTTATCCCCCAGTACCGGGGGATCGCAGGCGCGTCGGGGCTTGCGGGCGATCCGGCCGGGAGATTTATTTTTGACGGGTGGGGGGAAACATGCGCAAGGATAACCCAGCTTCAGATTTCCTCAGTCGATGGTTCGTTGACTCCGGGACCCACCTATGACAGCACGAACCAGGGCTGCGGCATTCTAATGAGGTTTCCTGTAGTCGATTCCTCCGGTACTTTCTTGTATTCAGACGCGGGGTCTTTCTTCGCGGGCACTTTGGCGCCCATTGACGCGTCCTTCCTTGGAAGCCAGACGAATCTTCCCAATGGCCCATGGGCCGCAGATCCGCTGGGGCCTTTCGTGTTCACGGCGAACGCAACCTTTCCTGATTTACATGTATATTCGGTCGATCTGATCACAGGGGCGCTGGCGGATGTTTCGGGTTCACCGGTCCATACCGGCTTCAGTATCGATGCCATCGTCGTCACCGGGACCCCGAATCGAGTGCCAGCCCCCGTTGCGGGATTCAGCCCTGCGGGCCTGACGTTTACGAATACGACTGTGGGAGTTCCGAGCGCGCCGCAGATGATCATGCTGGTGAATTCAGGCACGGCGCCGCTTGCCATCGCGGGAATTTCCGTGATCGGCGCAAACCACAGCGATTTTGGGCAGACAAATAACTGCCCGGCGTCACTGGTGGCAGGCACCAATTGCACCGTCACGGTCACCTACACACCAAGCACGACCGCCGCGGAGACAGCTTCGATAAACGTGGCTGACAACGCCGCAAGCAGCCCGCAAGCGGCCAGCCTGACTGCCGTGGGCGTAATCCAAACGCCGCCAAATCCTGTTCCGAATCCGGCGAGCTTGAGTTTTTCCCTGATTCCCGTCGGCACTACGGAGTCGCAAAACATTTTGATCACAAATACAGGCACTCAGACGCTCAACATCAGCCAGTTCGCCATGGCGGGCCCGAATCCAGGCGATTTTGCGCAGACCAATTCATGCAGCGGCTCTGTGAATGGGGGCACCTCTTGCGCGGTCAGCGTTGTGTTCCAACCTCAGGCCGCCGGGCAACGGGTTGCAATGATGAACGTAACCACAAACGGGGGACTACTCGGTGTGCCTCTCTCCGGCGACGCTTCGGCCCCGTTTGGCATGGCGCCATCCGGACCGACTACACAGACTGTGCCGCCTGGTCAACCCGCGAATTACTCGATTAATTTCACGCCCGCGGTTGCATTTTCGGGCGCGGTGCAATTTTCATGCACGGTGGTTCCGGCAGGACCGACGTGCGGCGTAACGCCGTCACTGGTGCAGGTCACGGCGTCGAATAATCCGGCGGCAACTCCCGTGAAGGTGACCGCGACGGCACCCGCGGCGGCAGCGCGGCAGCACGCGGGATTTTTTGCACACAGATTGCTGAGTGATGATGGGGACCTGAAAGCGGTGGGGTTTGTTCGCGCCTACGGTGCGATTCGCTGGCCGTTAATGCTGCTCACTTTTCTGATGCTGGCTCTGCTTGCGAAGTCGAAGCCTGCCGCAGCCGGCTCCCGTGCGCCAAGATTGCGATTCCGCCCGCTTGCCGCCGTGATGTTGGTTGCAGCACTAGCTGCCGTGGCATCCTGCGGTGGCGGCTCAAGCGGACCGCCGCCCCCTCAACCGCAGAATTTCACCGTGAAGGTACTTGCAACATCCGGACCGGCCACGCAAACGGTGAACCTGACACTAACTGTGCAATAGAATTGTTCGCGCCGGGATTCTGATTTGCCCCGCGGCGAGTATGATCGAAACATGGCCGGGAAGGATGCCTTGGCGGGTGGCGCCTTGCGGCGCGCCGGTGCGGTCTCCATGATGATTTTGTTCTCCGGGATTTGTTTGTCCGCACAAGATAAACCGCTGGGAGACATCGCACGGGAATCGCGCGCGGAAAAATCGCAGGCGCCGCACGCCGCCAAAGTTCTCACCGACGACGATATCGCCGGTAGCAGCGCAGTTGCGCCCGTCAATCCCACGGCCGATCCCATCGTGGTCCTCAACAAGGCGCGGATTGGAGTCCTTCACGACACAAATCATACCTGCGTGTTGGAATCCACCGGCAACAGCGGCCCCGGATGGAACGATAGACGGACGCTAGAAGTGTCAGGGGCAGGCCGCCTGCACATCACCTTGAGAAGCAAAAGTCCGACAAACGATCCCATCGAATATCTGATCGTCGAAAATCAAGTGTTCGACAGAAGGCTTGGCGGCCCGTGGGAACGCGCCGATGCAAAGGCTGGAGTCGATGCAAAAAGTCTTGCCGAGATCGAGCAAGCAGCCCTGCTGCCCCAAGTGTTCAAGTTTGGATTCTCAGCCGGCGACTTGAAGTTCCTTGGAGGCGAGACGTTGGGCGTCACGCCCACATTGCGCTACCAATACCAAGGCCACGTCTACAACATGGACCGGACCATCGACGTCTGGATCGGCGCCAACGACGGCTTGCCTCGCAAGACCGAAATGCTGACCGTCACGCGCGATACGATCACCGCCACGACGACGTGGAGCGAGAGCTTCTCGTGCACCTACGGTGGAAATGACATCATCAAAGCGCCGATGTAGTGCCCTCCATCGGCGCACCGCCAACCAACTTTCTGGAATGAAGTGTTAACTGAAGAGATCCGGCTGGCGGCGGGGCTCGTCCTTGGCGCGCGAGGGATCAAGCGGCAGGCCGAAATGTTTGTACGCCAGCGCCGTGGCCATGCGGCCGCGCTGGGTGCGGTCGAGCAGGCCGAGCTGCATCAGGTAGGGCTCGTAAATTTCCTCGATGGCGTCTTCTTCTTCGCTCAGGGACGCGGCGATGGTGTTCAAGCCCACCGGCCCGCCGCCATATTTCTGCAGGATGGTGAGCATCAGGTTGCGGTCCACTTCGTCCAGGCCGTGCTCGTCCACGCCCAGCATTTTCAGCGCGTCCTGCGCCACGCTGAGCGTGACGTGGCCCGTCGCGCGCACTTCGGCGAAATCGCGCACGCGCCGTAGCAGGCGGTTGGCTACGCGGGGTGTGCCGCGGCTGCGGCGGGCGATTTCCGCCGCGCCGGCCTCATCAATTTTGATGCCCAGAATTCCGGCGGAACGGTCCACGATCAGCTGCAAATCATCCGCTGAATAAAACTCCAGCCGATGAATGATGCCGAAGCGCGAACGCAGCGGCGCCATGATCAGGCCCGCGCGTGTGGTAGCGCCGATGAGCGTGAAGCGATTCAACTGGTACGGGTGAACGCGCGCGCCCGGTCCCTGGCCGATAATCAAGTCAATGCGAAAATCTTCCATCGCCGGATAGAGAATTTCTTCGAGCGACGGCTGCAGGCGGTGAATCTCGTCGAGAAAGAAGAAGTCACTCAGGTCCAGCGAAGTGAGCACGGCGGTCAGGTCGCCCTTTTTCTCCAGCAGCGGGCCGGAGCTGATCTTGATCGCCGAACCCATTTCGTTGGCCAGAATCTGCGCCAGTGTGGTTTTCCCCAGGCCCGGAGGGCCGTAAAGCAGCACATGGTCGAGCGCTTCGCCGCGGGCTTGTGCGGCGTCCACGGCGATTTTCAGGTTTTCCTTCACGCGCGACTGGCCGATGAAGTCCTCCATGCGCTTGGGCCGGACGCTGGCTTCCAGGCGCGCGTCCTCATCAAACGCCGCGCCGGAAACCACGCGATCCCGCAGCTTGCCTCGTGCCTGTCCCTCTTGCATGTGCTCTTCCTCGCTGCCGGCCGAACTCACTCTTCTTCAAACACTCCGATGCGCCGCTCGGATTCCGTAAATTCTTCGCAGGCGCGATCCAGTTTCTCGTGCTCGCGGGCGAACCGTTCGCGCATGGCGCGGTACGATGCGACGCTGTCCCATCGGTCGATGGTCAAATAGCGCCGGGCATTTTCCGCATCGCGCAGCAACTGCGTGCTCTGATAGCCGGGGTTGCGGCGAAACAGTTCCGACCAAGGCCCGGAGCCGGAGTAACGCATCTCGAACTCCTTCACTTTATCCGCGCGCGCTACAAATTCCCACATGAATTGGACCACGCGAGTCTCCGCCAGCCCGCGCGTCAGCCGGCACCGCTGGCGCGAGCGCTTTTCTGCATCGCGCCGGTGCCGAGAACCTGCAGCGAGGCGCGCAGCAGCGATTCGAAATCCGTCTTGCCGTCACCGCGCGACTTTTCGATGGCGCGCTCGACGGCGCGGGCTTCGTAACCAAGGTTCACCAGCGCCGAAGCCACGTCGGCTTCGAGTTGCGATTTTGTGATGGGCTTGCCGGACTCGGCGATGTCTACCGCAGCGAGCTTGTCGCGCAATTCCACCACCATGCGCTCAGCCGTCTTGCGGCCCACGCCCGGAATGCGGACCAGTTGCGCCAGATCGCCGGTGCGAATCGCGGGAATCAGGTCCTCCAAGCTCATGCCGGAAAGAATTTTCAGCGCCAGCGAGGGGCCCACGCCGGAGGCGGAAATAAGCAGCTCGAAGCAATGCTTTTCGCGCGCCGTCAGAAAGCCGTACAGCGTCAACTGGTCTTCGCGCACATGCGTGTGCGTCAGCAGCAGAGCTTCGGCGTGCAGCGCTCCCAGGCTCGCAAACGTCGAGAGCGGAATCTGCACCTGATAGCCGACGCCGCCCACATCGAGGATCACCTGGTTCGGGCGTTTTTCAATCAGCTTGCCGCGGAGGGAACCAATCATGTCCAGCGATTATTCCTGAGCGCGTGAAGAGTGTCAACGCGGGGCGGCGAGTCCGCCAATGGCAGGTGCTGAGTTCCGCCGTGCTTCACGAAACATTTGACGACGAGTCTGCGTATTTGAAAATGAGCGGGCGCGTTGCAAAACGCCGCGGACGTGTGCGCGGATGCCATGCGCTGCTCGGTGTACGGAAATTCGGATACGGGGAATTTTTCTCGCCTGCCTACGCTCGCACACTGTCCGCAAGCGAGAGGACGGTGTTCGTTCGCGCAAACGTTCGAAATAATTGTCATCCAGGAAATTATTCTTTGCGACTTTTCCAAATTCTGCTTTCTGCCGCAAACGCGCTTCGTCTAATCGCGTGCAAGGGGCGAATGAGCGCAAGGAGGAAAGCAAATATGTCCCGTCGCGGAATCTATCTCGTGTTTGCAGTTTTGACAGTCATCGCATTGGCGCTGCCGGTTGCGGCGCGCAACGACAATCCCACTCAACCGAAGCCGGTCGTCAGCATGTCGGTGGATCTTAATAACTCCGCCACTCTCGGCGGCACACAACTGAAGCCGGGCAGCTATTCCGTGAAAGCGGACGGCGACAAAGTGACGCTCCTGCGCGGTGGAAAATCGATTGCCGAGGCGCAGGTACAGTGGAAAGACGAAAACGGGAAGGCCTCGTATTCGAGCATCGTCACCGAAGGCGGCCGCATCCGGGAAATTCACTTTAGCGGAAAATCCAAGTACGTGGAGATCGCGCAGTAGCAGGCTCCTCACTCGGTGAGCGGGAGGTCGGACGGGCGGCGCTTGATGCAGCAGGCGCCGCCTGAATTTTTATGGACTTCAGGGGTTAAAACCCAAATCTGACGAGCTCGGTGCATGTCGCGGTTGAAACCGGGAGCCACAAACCTCTAGCGTTACGGAGCAGCGCGCGGACGTATCCGGAAACCCAGGTAGGATCACTTCACGCCGGGAATCAAATCCACTTCATCAATCACGCCGACGACAGCCATGTCGATCGGTGAATTCGGCCGGCCCACCGACGTCATCGCCGAATAGCCTTCGGCGGCCAGCAGCACGCGCTCGCCCACGCCAGCATCCACGGCGTCCAGCGCCAGCACCGCTTCGCCGCGATCGGAACCGTCGAGATTGAGCGGCTGCACAACGAGAATTTTGCGGCCCACGTGCGATGGCGCCTTTTGCGTCGCCACCACATCGCCGATCACGCGTCCGATGAGCATTTATTTCTTCACTCCGGCCGGCGGCACGTTAGAAGGAATGTTGAGGGCGTCCACGATGCCGACGATGGTCGCTTCCGTGGGAACTTCCGCGGGGAGAAACGGGAAGCTGGCTTCCTTGCCGCGGCACCAGTACACCGTTTCGCCGGCTCCCGCGCCGACGGAATCAAGCGCCACGAGCACTTTGCCTTTGTCGCGGCCGTAGCGGTCGACCGGCTGCACCAGCAGCAGCCGCTGCCCATGCAGCGCCGCATCTTTCATCGTCGCCACCACGTTGCCGATCACACGCCCCAGCAACATCCGTTACCTTCCTTGGTTGGTTGAGTACGACGCCATGACCTGTGCCGCTACTTCTTGCGCGCGGCGGCCAGCTCAGCCTCGTGCAGGGCGTCGAGATGCACGGAATCCACGATGCCGATGATCGCGGCGTCCACCGGGCGGTCTTTGCATTCGGCAGCCATGCGCGCGGAACTGCCGGAAACGACCAGCACGGTTTCGCGGAAGCCGGCGTCCACAGTGTCAACGGCGATCAAATAGCCAGATTCGTCCCCGCCTTCGGGATTGATCGGTTTCACGATGAGAAGTTTTTTGCCTTCCAGGCGCGGGTCTTTGCGAGTGGAAACTACGGTGCCGACGATGCGGGCGAGGATCATGAAGGAGCGTTCAAAGTTAAAAGTTTAGAGTTCAAAATTGACGGCAAGTTCAAACCCACAACCGAAAACCGCCGGGAGCCGACAGCACCGAAACGAAAGCCGAAGCTTCGCCGGGCGCGCACGCGCGGCCTCGGCGGCGCCTCTTCCCCAGCGCGGGCCAGCTACCTGGCCGCGGCCATCGGAGTCTTGCCGATGGGAAGCACATCTTCGAGCGACTGGTGCGGCCGCGGAATCACGTGCACGGCGATCAATTCACCTACGCGCCGCGCTGCTGCCGCGCCTGCGTCCGTCGCTGCTTTCACCGCAGCCACGTCGCCGCGCACCATGGCGGTCACGTAGCCGGACCCGATTTTCTCCCATCCCACCAGCGTGACCTTGGCCGCTTTCACCATCGCGTCGGAGGCTTCGATCATCGCTACCATGCCGCGCGTTTCGATCATTCCCAGTGCTTCGCCCATTCTCTACCCTCCCGCAAACCGCTCCATCTCTGCCCAATTTGGTGATGCCCAAAACTTTGCCAGCCCTAGCGCTTCTGCCGGTCTTTTTCCAAAGCATTCTGCACTTCTTCGTCCACCAGCGCTTGCAGTTCGCGCCGCGTCAGCGTGATGCGCTCCATTGCGGCGTTGTCCGAAGTGACCGGACATTCCGGCCCGACGCTTGCAGCCGTTTGCAGGCCGTAACGCGCCCGCGCCGCGAGCAATTTTTCCACATCCCCGGCGGAAAGCAAGACTTGTTTGCCCAGAAGCTCCGTGACCAGGGTGACGCGCGCGAAGTGCTCGGTGGTTTCCATGCGGAAAAAAGCGGTCAGCAGGTCCGCTCCATAGGTGACCACACCGTGGTTGGCCATCAAAATGGCGTCATAACTCTGCACCAGCGGCTCGATCGCTTCCGTCAGCTCCGGCGTCCCGGGAGTTCCGTAGCGCGCCACCGGAACACACCCGAGTGAGAGCACCAACTCGGAGAGGATGGCCTTGTTCAGCGGAACGCTTGCGGCAGCGAACCCCGTGGCAACCGGCGGATGCGCGTGGCACACGGCATTCACGTCCGGGCGCCGCCGGTAAATCAGCAGGTGCATGCCCAGTTCGGAGGAAGGATTGGCGCGCCCGCTCAATTTCTGCCCGCGCAGATCGGTGACTACCAGGTCGTCCGGCGACATCATGCCTTTGCAGAAGCCGGTGGGGGAAGTCAGGATGCGCCGCGGATCGAGGCGCAGCGAAATATTTCCATCCGTCGAGGCGACGTAGCCGCGTTCGTGGAACCATCGCCCGGCCGTGCAGATATCGCGGCGGTGCTCGTCTTCCGTCTTCAGCGTGCCCGGCGATATCGAGTCAGCGTACAGCGTTCCCTCCGCAGGGAGACCCCTCTCCCCGGCGACTAGGCGTAGATGCCGCGCAAACGCAGCGCGCGAGCCACGCGGTCGATGGCCACCATGTAGGCGGCGATGCGATTGCTCACCTGGTGCTTCTCCGCGAAGCTCACCACCGTGTCGAAGCTCTGGTCCATCACATCCTGCAAGCGTTCGTTCACTTCGCTTTCGCGCCAGAAAAATCCCTGGCGGTCCTGCACCCATTCAAAGTAGCTGACCGTCACGCCGCCGGCATTTCCGAGAATGTCGGGAATGATGAATATGCCCTTTTTCTCGATGATCCCGTCGGCGTGCGAAGTGGTGGGCCCGTTCGCGCCTTCGCAAAGGATTTTGCATTCTACGCGGTGCGCGTTCTGCGTGGTGATCTGGTTTTCGGTGGCCGCGGGAACCAGGATTTCGCAAGGATGGAACAGCACTTCCTGCGCGGTCTGCTTTTCCCCGCCGCCGGGAAATTCCGGCAGAGGCTTGCGCTGCGTGTACACCCAATCGTACAGCTTGGGTATGTCGAAGCCCTTCTCGTTGTACAGCCCGCCGTGAATGTCGGCGACGCCGATAATTTTGTAGCCCGCGGCGTGCAGCAGCAGCGCGCCCTGCGAGCCCACGTTTCCAAATCCCTGCACGATCACGCGGCAGCCCTCGCGCTTCATCTTGAATTTCCCGAGGGCCCGGTCGCAGCACATCATCAATCCGCGCCCCGTAGCTTCCTTGCGTCCTTGCGAGCCGCCGAGCTCCAGCGGCTTGCCGGTGACCACCGCCGTGGTGGCTTGCCGCACGTGCATCGCGTAGGTATCCATCACCCACGCCATGGTCTGGTCGTTTGTGCCGATATCCGGCGCCGGGACGTCGCGCTCCGGGCCGAACCACTCGCTCAGTTCCGCGGTGTAGCGGCGCGTGATGCGCTCCAGTTCACTCTTGGAAAGTTTGTTGGGATCGCAAATCACGCCGCCCTTCGCGCCTCCGAAGGGAATATTCACCACCGCGCACTTCCACGTCATCCAGGCGGCCAGGGCGCGCACTTCGTCGAGCGAAACATCCGGCGCAAATCGGATGCCGCCCTTGCCCGGCCCGCGAATGGTGGAATGCAGCACGCGGTAGCCGATGAAAACTTCCAGTTGGCCGCTGTCGCGCGCGATGGGAATGTAAATGGTGATTTCCTTGCTGGGGTATTTCAGATAGCGGTAAAGGCCCTCTTCGAGCGAGAGTTTCTGCGCCGCAATTTCAAAGCGCGCCTCTGCGGACTTGTAAACGTTCAGCTCATCCTGCGCCAGCGCAGACATGACTGCCTCCTAATATGATTTGCCTGATGCATATGAATGTACCGGCAGTGCGGTATTGCCGCCGGCCGCTTCTCACCCCGATGAAGCGCCGACCCTACAGCGGCGGCCAGTATACGAACACGCGCAAATCGGCGCAAGGCAAGCGTTGCGCGCGCGGTCATTGCGCGAGAGCATGTCCACATTACTCAACGGCTCGCGTGGCGCTTGATAAATTCGTCGAGCAGAAGTTTCGTCAGCCGGCTCTGTTCGTGGCGGATTACACCGTCCTGGTGCAGCAGGTCCGCGGTCACGTAGCTCAGTCCCATGCGCGCCAATTCCTTCAAGGAGGGGTTCACGGGTTTCGCGCCCTGCGCTTCGTAACGTTGCAGCAACCGCTTCGTCACCGGAGTACGGTTGATGACCACGAAATCGAACAAGCCTTCACGCGTGTGCTCGTAAATCGCGCGAACGTGATCCGCCACCGAGTAATTGTCCGTTTCGCCCGGTTGCGTCATCAGGTTGGCGATGTAGATGCACGCCGCCCGCGAATGGGCGATGGTTTCCGTCACCTGCTCCACCAGCAGGTTGGGAATAATGCTGGTGTACAGCGAGCCCGGTCCCACCAGGATCAGGTCCGCTTCGCGAATCGCTTGCAGAACTTCCGGCACCGGCCGCACGCGACGCGGAACCAGGCGCACTCGCCGCACGCGCTTGCGCGACTTCGAAATATTCGTTTCGCCGGCGACGATTTTTCCGTCCTCCAGCTCCGCTTCCAGCGTGACATTCTGAGCCGTGGAAGGAAAAATCCGCCCGCGGATGGCCAGCACTTGCGACGATACACGTACGGCCTCAGGAAAATCGCCGGTCACGTTCGTCAGCGCGGTCAAAAATAAATTTCCGAAACTGTGGCCGGCAAGCCCGCGGCCGGTCGGGAAGCGATACTGGAAGAGTTGACCGAGAAGGTGCTCGTCTTTCGACAGCGCCACCATGCAATTGCGAATGTCGCCGGGAGGCAGAATGCGGTATTCGCGCCGCAGTCGCCCGGAGCTTCCGCCATCATCGGTGACGGTGACGACGGCGGCCAGGTCGGCAATCGGGCGCTGTACCCGCTCCTTCTTCCGTCGCGCCACGTGTTCCTTCAATCCGCGCAGCACCACCGATAGCCCGGTACCGCCGCCCAGTGCTACCACGCGGACGGGCCGCGACGACTTCGGGAAATTCGTTTGTCCAGTTTTCACGCGCGGTTCCTGCAATTACCCGGGCGAACCCTCTCGCTCCGGGTACAGCAGTTCTGTAAAGCGGGGGTCTTCCTGCAAAAATGCGAAATCTTCGTCGTTGCGAGCGTGGTAGCGATTCTCCGGGCGCAATTGAATGGCGATTTTCAAATTGGCCATGGCCGATTCCGCTTCGCCGGTCAAGCAGTCGAGCGCCGCCATGGCATATACGATGTGGTCCGCTTTGGGCGCCGCCTTGCGAGCGCGGTCCAGGTGCTCGCGCGCCTCATCCCAGCGGCCCAGGTTCATCAGCGCCACTCCTTGCGTGTAATGTTCCTCCGCGGTCTTCGCCGGGACCACCGGCATTCTGGAGATACGCTGCTCGCAAATGCGGATATGAACCTGTGCGCGGTCGGACAGTTCCCTAGTGGGCCCTTCCAGCACGCGCTCCAGGAACTCCTTGGCGCGATGGAACTTCTGCTGCTGGAAATGCTTAAGCGCCTCTTCGTAGGATTTCAACTGCGCCTGTTTGGCAGGGGCCAGCGGATCGGGCGGCGCGGCATGCACTTTGGCCTTGCCGGATGACTTTAACGTCTTATTTTTCAGTAGTTTGTGGCTAGTTCGAGAGGATTGGCTGGTTCGCACCGCGCGACGCTTCACTGGTTGGCTCCGCTTCCCATCTTGGAAAACATAGCAAAGTCGCGCATTTGCGTCAATGCGCCTTCTCGCAGTCAAATTTTCATGTTCCCGGCTCATGGTCTTGCGTCTGATGCCGACTAGAGTAGAATCACGGCAACAAGCCTGTTGAACGCGTCTTTTTCAGGTGGCCTCCGTGCCGCCTGGTAGGAAAATTGTTCAACAAGTGCCTTAGGTAGGGAGGGTGTGATGCGCCGCGTGCGGAATTTCGCTCATGTTGTGGTGTCGTTCCTTCTGTTTTCTGGTGTGGCCGTCGCGCAGCAAATCTCTGAGGAAAATTTGCCGGGTGGCGCGCCCGCGCCTGCCGGCGAAGCTTCGCTCCAAATTTCGCTGCGCCTCGAAGATCATTCCCCTTTCAGCGGCCAGGCCACTTTGCGCGTCATTTCTGCGCAGGGCGCCGACATGAACGGCGCCGCCACCGACACGGAAGGCGAAGCCATCTACGCGAATCTTCCTCCCGGAAAATATACCGTGGAAGCCAACGCGCCCGGCTTCCTGCCCATAAAGCAAACCATCGAGATCGAACCAGGCAAGCGCGCCCAATCACTCTTCCTCGTCATGAAGCCCGACGTGCCTCATGTACCTCTCGCACTGGGCACTCCTGCTCCAGACGAGGGCGCAGCCGCCGCCATTGCCCATTCCTGGCTGCCCGCCGACTTGGACGACAAGATTCCGCCCGTGTCCGCGGGAGTTGCTTGCTCCCTGCCCACGGTTCTCCAGGGCGCCGGCCATCGCGTCAAGCAGCTCGCCGCCAATCTCGAACGATTCAGCGCCACCGAGCACGTCGAACATTTCGCCGTGGATTCGCTCGGCGCGCGTCACGCCCCCGAAGACCGCTCCTTCGAATACGTCGTCACGGTCATGCAATCCGGCAACGGCCTGATCCTGCTCGACGAATACCGCAACGGCAGCACCGACCAGGCGCTATTCCCCGCGCGCATCGCCACCATGGGACTGCCGGCCATGGCGCTGATTTTCCATCCTCAGCTGGCCACTGATTTTCATTTCCGCTGCGAAGGCCTGGGCCGCTGGGACGGCCATCCGGCCTGGCAGGTTCATTTCGCCCAGCGCGAAGACCACCCCAATCGCATGCGCTCCTACCGCGTCGGCGGTGCCGTAGTTTCCGTGCCCATGAAAGGCCGCGCCTGGATTGACGCCGCCACCTATCAAGTCGTCCATCTCGATTCCGAACTCGTCCATCCCCTCCGGGGCATCGGCCTCACCGAAGAGCGCCTCTCCATTGATTACAAGCCCGTGCATTTCCAGACGCACACCGCCCGCCTCTGGCTGCCCCAGGCCGCGGAAATTTACGTCGAACGCGCCGGCCGCCGTTACTACCGCCGCCACACTTTTTCAGATTTCAAAATCTTTACTGTGGACACCGAACAGAAGATCCATCCACCGAAGGAGTCCTACGCCTTCACCAACACTTCCGACCGCGACATCACCGGCATCCTCACCGTCACTCCTCTTCCCGGCAAAGCCGCCCACGCCATCACCATCAAGTTCACCATTCCCGCCGGCGGCAGCATCTTCAAAATCGTCGGCCCCGGCAAGGACGTCAGCATCCCGGTCGAATCCGTCGGCGGCGCCACCTTCGTCCATAACGGTCCGGCCGACGCCATCCGCGCCGACGCTTACTTCGTCCGCGAAAGCACCCTGGACATCATCGCCGACACCGCCGTCCCCATCAACCGCCTCTGAAAATTTGCTCTACGCGGGGCCAGGCCACCCGCCAATCAGACTAGCTCACATCTCGTAGAATATCGTAAAACCTGTTCTTCCATTCCTTGCCGTTATAGGTGAACTTGACGACCAATCCCTTCTCGACGTTGCAGAGTATGTATTGCTCTGGAAATTTTGCGGGGACATCAGTTTCAAAGCAGAATGCTGCCCTTCCCGCAATCCGCAATTCCAGGACGCGAGTAACCGAATATCCCTCTTTCTGTAGTCGATCTAAGACATCCTGCCGCCATTGTTTGTCGCTCGGAGAGGGGGAGTCGGCAATCATATGAAACGCCACTAGGATTGGCTTCTGCCGACCAATCGTATATACGGGCGACCGAGTTGTCAGAAGGCAAATCCCATGCGGGCTACTGGCAGCCCACCATCCGCGTGGGACCTGAATACTATATCCATCACATTGAATTGAACTCCCGTGGACGGCGCGCCAGACAGTTGAATAAATCGGGCAACGGGCGTAATGGACCACGAGGAGGACTGCCAGTGCGGAGGCGGTCCAAAACCATTGCTTCCGTTTTGACATCAACGTCTCCTGGTTTCTGAAATCACAACGCTCCACATATTCGCCCTAGAAATCAAACTACCGTCCCAATCGTCCTCATCTCTTACAAGCGTCAGGAGTACACTGGGCTGATTGGATGACGTTGTCGGCTCCTTCTCCCGAGTACACTTGGTTGCGCTAGCGACCAAGGCTCGGAAGAAAGGAGCCGAGCGATGCTCATTATAGGATGTGATTTTCACACGCGCTATCAGCAGATTGCCATGATGGACGACGCCACGGGAGAACTGCTGGAGCGACGGTTGGAGCACGAAAACGGGGAAGCCGAAGCGTTCTACCGCGGATTGC
>Ga0210409_10000237_pt1 | contig 109525 bp, 80 predicted proteins | sample IncBWH17MmetaG_FD_161649 | JGI IMG/M metagenome (GOLD analysis project Ga0210409, IMG submission 161649) | Forest soil microbial communities from Barre Woods Harvard Forest LTER site, Petersham, Massachusetts, United States - Inc-BW-H-17-M | ecosystem: Environmental > Terrestrial > Soil >...
CGAGGGGGGAAAACCCCGCCTTGGCGGTCAGCTTCTTGTTGGAGCCGCTGCTCCAACCGCCGCCGCGTCCATTCGCGTCCTTCCTCCAACACTTCCAATTCGATATCTCGTAAAGACCGAGCTGCTGCTTTATCCGAATTCATATTCCTTTCTACGGGTTAAGGTTCATGTTTCCGGATGAGGAACCGCTTCACGCCTCGATTATGGTGGTAGTGTCAAGATGCGCTCACCAAATTCCACCCGTCATACACGAACTTGACATCATTGGTCGGACTGCCCGAGCCTGTGGAGTTGCCCCACACTTGCTTGTGGATGCGCCTACCCTTAGCATCAGATTCGAATCGCAACACCTGCTGCGGCCCAGCACTGGTTTTGTTTGTCAATGCCACCAACCGGTTCTCGGCATCCCATCCGTAGTACCAGCGCCCGTCGCTGGTCAGGTTGCCGTCCGCGTCATACGCGAATTGTTCGGGTATCTGCGGCACAAACTGATTGCCCGTCACCGTGCTCTGGCCCGGAGCCGAAACAGTGATATTCGTCCAAACTGGCAGGCTCGCGTTATTTACACTCAACTGCAGCCGAAAATACTCCCCTTTCCGGTACGCCGTCTGCCCGTTGACGGTCACCGTGTTGGTCGCGATGCTGATCCCCATAATATCGACTGCTCCGGGCACATCCCGGTTCGTGTACTGGTTCAGAAGGTTGGCGAAATAATTGGCCACTCGCTGGTTCGCGCCGGCCGCGTCCCCGCCCGCTTTGGTTTGCGTCCGGTTGCCGATGGTGTCGAAACTGTAATCAAACTGCTGACCCGCTACCGGCGTTTCATCCGCGAAAAACTTATGCCCGCTCGTCACCTGCCCGAGCAGATCGTGATTGAACCGCCAATAACTGCCGTCCGCCAGGCGGGACATGATGCGCTGGTTGGCCGAATTGTATGAGTAATTGAAACTGGCCGGGGAAGCCGCAGAGGGCACGGATGAGATTTGCGCCAGCCGATTCAGGAAATCGTATGTTTTGGTCGTTGTCATGCGCGTAGGCGCGCCCTGTTTGAAGGTAATTTGCCCGATCAGAGCCGAGTTGGCAAGATATCCGTATGTGGCCGAGTTATTGTTGAGGTCGCTGACGGTCTGCAGCCGCGAAGCTGCATCGTAAACGTAGGCAACGGAGCCGAGCACCGCAGATTGCGGGTTAAGCAGAACCGTGTTCGTCCGGCGCATCAGTGTATCATAACCGTTGGTCACCGCGAGTCCGGCCAGAGTGCCGCCGCTGTAAGTTTCGCTCAACAAGTCGTTCGCATTGTCGAACGAGTCGGTGGTGGTTGCACCGCCCTGGGTGATGGCGGTAGTAACGAATTCAATGTTGCAAGCCCGATTGACTTTGCGGCACTGCATTACTCTCCTCGTAATATTTGCCGATCTTCAGAATTTGAAATACGATATCTTCTAAGTCTCGAGGATCCTTCCGTGGGTTGAACCTCAGGTCGAATGAAATCACGGCATTTGTAAGTTCAGCTATTTGTTGACTCTGTGCAAGCGTGCGCAAATGCTTTGAGTACTGAGAAAATCGCCAAACGTACTGGTCGTACATAACGACCTTTTGATAACGGGATCCCACTCCTATTCCCAAGCAGAACAAAGCCGCCACCGCGACTACAACAGCAAGCTGTCCTGCCGCTTTCTTGCCGCTCGTTGTTGCCCGCCATGCAACAGCAATGGCGGCGAAAATAGTGATTAGCAGTATCCACATAGGTTGGCAGCAGCACCAAATTGCGTTATTATAGCTCTCGGTGGCCTCAAAAACCTAATTTACCAGCGGTGGCCAATCCGGGCTATCTGGCGGTGTAAACGCATACCAACTAGGAGGCCATGTGGATTTTCCACAGCACGCTCGCAGTGCATCCAAGGTTGTAGACTGACAATTATCCCCCGGCAGGTATCCAGCACAGGTGGGGTGCATTTTGAAGCAACGCCCCATGTCTGAATCAGTCAGGATGCCTTTATTGCAACACTTTACTCGTGTGACCGGATATTCTTTATCCCCGGGATCGCATGGATCCTGTCGCAAATCACAATGCTTAGCCACCCACGACCAGCCATCAACATCGTGACAGCAGATCCGCCACGGTGCCGAAGGAGGGTAGATGTGTGCTGGTGGCGTACTCGGTGGATCCGGGTCATGCGTCGGTGGCGTTGGCCGAGGCAAGGGCCATCCGTTCACTAGGTCGGCGAATCCTAAAATGTCAACTCGGTTAAGCGGACTATTCGCTACGAAGCAATAATGATTTGGTCCAACCTTCTCCCCAATAGGGTCGCGACTGATCCAACGCCCGGTGGTCGTGTTCAGGTTGCGATGCCCGTAGTCCAGTAAATCTGTCTCGTCATCCTGATACTTCGTCGAGAACCGGATTGGATTTGCCTTGGCCATTGGTCCGGTAGCGCGGACCAATTCACCGAAGGGGCCGTACTCGTACTGAGCCACAACCGTTCCGTCCCCGGCGTTCGCCAACGCCGAAACGTTGCCATTTCCGTCGAAAGCGACAAAGCAATTCGTGGTCGTCGAGCCGTAATAAACCACTTCCAGCAAGCCGCCCACTCCGCCAGCGCCCTGAGGCGAACCGCTGAGGTCAATGCCCCACAAATAAGCGCGGACCGCGACGTTCGCGCTGGTCAGTTCTCCAAGCAGGTTCCACCCGTCATAGACGAACTTCACGTCGTTCGTTGGGCTGCCCGAACCTGCCGAGTTGCCCCAAACCTGTTTGTGAATTCTCCGCCCTTTGCCGTCATATTCAAACCGAATGACCTGCTGAGGGCCAACTGAGGCATTGTTATTCGTCATGTTGACGAGCCGGTTCTCCGCATCCCAGCCGTAATTCCACCGGCTGTCACTGAGGAGATTCCCATCATAATCATACGTGAACTGCTCCTGCGTCTTGGGCACAAACTGGTTGCCCGATTGCGAACTCTGGCCGGTCGCGGACACCGTGATATTTGTCCATACTGCAGTCGAGCCGTTGCTCACATTTAACTGCTGCCGGAAATACTCACCTTTCCGGTACGCCGTCTGCGCGTTCACCGCCACCGTGTTGGTCGCGATGCTGATTCCCATGATATCGACTGCTCCGGGTACATCCCGGTTTGTGTACTGGTTCAGCAGGTTGGCGAGATAATTAGCCGCTCGCTGGTTCGAGCCAGTCGCGTCCCCGCCCGCTTTGGTTTGCGTCCGGTTGCCGGTGGTGTCGAAGGCATAGTCGAATTGCTGTCCCGCGACGGGAGTTTCGTCAGAGAAGAACTTGTGCCCGCTAATCACCTGGCCCAGCGGATCGTAATTGAACCGCCAATAACTGCTGTCCGCAAGGCGGGACACGATGCGTTGGTTGGCGTTGTTATATGAATACCCGAAACTGACCACGGATGACACGGATGAGATCTGTGTCAACCGATTGAGGAGATCGTATGTCTTGATCGTTGTCATGCGCGTGGTCGCGCCCTGTTTGAAGGTAATTTGCCCGATCAAAGCCGAGTTGGCAAGGTACCCGTATGTGGCCGAGTTGTTGTTGGGGTCGCTGACGGTCTGCAGCCGCGAAGCTGCATCGTAAACGTACGCCGCGGAGCCGAGCACCGCGGATTGGGGGCTGAGAAGAACCAGATTGGTCCGGCGCATCAGGGTATCATAACCGTTGGTCACCGCGAGTCCGGCCAGGGTGCCCCCGCTGTAATTTTCGGTCAACAAGTCGTTCGCGTTGTCGAACGAATCGGTTGCGGTCGCACTGCCCTGCGTGATGGTGCTTTGCCGACCGCGCCGATCGTAAGTGTACACGAGGGCTGCTGTGTTCTGGGGATCGTTGGAATATGTGACGCCGACCAGGTTTCCGTGGTCGTCATTGGCATTGCCATCGTTGAACCCATACGTGTAGGTAGTCAGGACCCGCTGCCCGATGCTATTGGTCCTGGCCCAGGAGCGCGTTAGCAATCGGCCTCCGGCAGTATAGGTGTAATCCGGGCCGGTGCTGTCCGCGTAGCGCTTGTTGTCCAACCAGGCGCGATACGGATTATAGTTCCAAGTGGTCACGGCCGCGCCGCTCAGCGTGCCATAATTGGTCCACGTGGTCATGGTTTTCATCCGTCCCTGGGCATCATAAGTGTAGGCCACCGGATACGTGCGGCTCCCGCAGTTGTTGGTGAGCAAGCCCGTGGCCGCATAGCGGTTGGTCACCACGGTTCCATCGGGCTGGGTAATCTGCACAGCCCGCAAAGAGAGATCGTAGGTCGTTGCGGTCGTTTGCGGGGACTGCCCCGATCCGGGCGCCGGAGTTGTGGCCGCGACCAATTGGCCGGCGTTGTTGAGCGTGTAGCTGGTCGTCCCGTTTCGCGCGTCTGTGATCGTGTTCTGCCGGCCCTGGGCATCGTACCCGTATGTCATGGAGGTCAGTACCCCGAGGCTGGAATTCGAGACGGCGGTCGAGACCAGCCGGCCATATTGATACTGGCGTAAGGTCTGGGTGCCGTCCGGCGCATACATCGTTTCAACCCGGGCGGTCCCCGGGACCGTCACGCCGGAAGTGACGACCGGCGTTGACGGGTCCCGGTACACGGTGGACCAGTTGGTCAGGCTGCTCGTGGCTGTTTGCAGCGTTGAAACCTTCGCGCCAGTCGTCTGACCGCTGTCGAACAAATAGGTGTCCACCTCTGTAAGGTCCGGCATATTTCCCGAGGCCGCTACCACCGTCTGCTCGACCTGGGTAATCCGGTCGTTGCCGCCTTGGATGGTGCCGGCGGCGATGGCACTTAGCATCGAATCATAGGTAGCTATGCCCCGAGTGGCACTGGTTAGAGCCAGAATCGTGTATTCCAAGTCGCCCTTTCCGTTGTAAGTGTAAATGGTGGCGACTCCGTCAGGGTCCACCTGTTTCCAAGGTCTTCCGAATTCATTGTAAAACGTGAGTTGGGCGGGCGGGTTGTTCGGGTCATCCACGCCAGGCCGCGGCGCGTACACCGTCTTGTAAACATTCCCCGCCCCGTCGGAATATGTCCTGGTCCATTCCGAAGAATCACTGCCGTCGGAATTAAGTTTGATTTCCTGGCTGCAGACCCGATAATATGAGCCGTCCAGCTCGACATCATTGACGTAGCGCACTGGGGCCACGGCCGTGCCGACGAGTTCGTTGAGTTGGCCGTCGCGGGAATACATTTCCACTCGCGTGCCGCCGTCCGGGTAAATGTTCGTCGTGATGGTGAGCCCGGAGGAAGAGTTGTAAAAATTGGTGTGGCTGGTGACCCCGTTGAGCGCATTGGTCTCCAGCACTACCCGGCTCAACAGATCATATTGCGATTTGGACAAGATGACCACCGACCCATCGGTGCCGACGCGCATCGCGGCCAGGACGCGTCCCAAACCATCCAGCAGGTTTGTGGTCGTAATCACGCTCTGGGTTTGCCCGTTTACCGCCACCACCTTGCTGGTGCCCAATAACCGCTTCGAATTGTAGTCATAAATATAGGTCGTGGTCGCGCCGTCGGGATCGACGCTGTAACTCAATCCGCAGCAATCGTTGTAGCGAAGCTGGTTGGTACGATTGGCGAGGTCAGCAAGATCATAACTGCGCCGCAGCCGGTCCAAGTAATTGCCGGAGCCATCGGTGTATTTATAAGTCTCGGAGGAGAGCTTTACTCCCTCCGGGATGGACGTTGTCACCCGCGACGTGATGTTGCCCAGGTCATCGTAGATGGTCGCGGTGTATGTCCCGTTGGGGATGGAACCGGGGTAAGCCACAGAGTCAGGCTGGCCGCGCCACTCATCGACTTCGGAATAGCCCGCTGCGTCGTAATAGATGCTGGCGGTTCCATCCTGCCGGCTGACGATGTATGGTTTGCCGTCCGGGTTGTTCTTCGTGTAGGTGTACAGGTTGGCGGCATCTCCCCATTGCGCGCCCGGGTTGGGGCACACCTGGGTCTGGTACTCGTTGGTGCTGATAACGTGGCAGTATTGGCGCGAGATTTCCTGCAAGGCTCCCTGGACCGGCGCCCGCACAATCGTCCGGCGAGCCACCCACGGGCGGTTGGTGCCGAAATCGTCTATGCCGTCCACACCTGCGCTGAGCGTATAAGCGTAGGAGGCCACCTTGCACGCACTGGTGATCGGATTGGGCTCGCTCCCCGCCGGTGGCGCGGGATTGTTCTCAAAAGTCGAGTAGTTCGTAATGACCCGGCCAATGGCATCATAATCATAATACTCGAAGCTGCCATCCGGGTGATCCACACGTTGCAATTGATTCGCGTTTCCGCCATTGCCGGGATCCGACGAGTAATACGTGTACGTGGTGGTCCTGGTGGTTGTACCGTCACCTTCCGTTCTTTGCGTGAGGACTTTATCATTGAGAGCGGGGACAAATTGATAGGACTCCTGCACCAGGCCCAGTTCCTGGCCGTTTAAGCTTATCTGGCGAAAATAATTGCTCGTGATGCCATTAGGCACCCACCAGCTTGAAAGCGTGGTTTGCTGGTCCGGTTGCAGGAGATCCCAGCGGTAATTTTGAGCGGTGTAAGTGTATTGGAACGTCCGCGTTGCACCTCCCCTTAGCTCGGTGATCCACAGCCGATTATAATGAGTAGCCTGGTCGGGATTTTGAACTTCCCACGTCGTAAACGGGGGCGGACCGTTGGTTTGATAGTAACCACTCCCTCCTAAAGTCACGTCACCGATGTAATAGCACTCCAGATGATACTCATAGGAGTTGATCGTGTTTACGTTCACCAATATCTGCGGGGTCGCAACCTGCTGTATTACCCCGCTGGCGTTTGTCAGCACTTGCACCCCGGGACGGCTAAAGGGCGCCTGCAGCAGGGAAGGCACCGCCAGATTTGCCAGCGCAGCGTTGGTATAGAGCTGGATAAAACCAGCGTCCACAAGGCTTGAACTGGCCCGCCCAAGGTACAACCGGAAATTGAGGCTATCGTTCTCAACCGCTGCGGTTCCTGCGGACTGCACCCCGCCGCTGCAACTACCCGAACACCCACCCCCGCCGCCGCCACAATCCGCGCTGGTGCTCGGCGGGCATGGGGTGTGGTCCCTTTCCTGCTCCGGTGGCAACTCTACGTCCACGGTTCCCACAACACTCCAGGTCGGGTGTGCGAACGAGCAGTCCGTGCACATGTTAGTGTAGCCGGTCGGACAAATCTGCCAGTCGCCTGAAACTTGAGCCGTTATCTTAACGGTCCCCGAGTGCTGCGGACAGTAGATCTTAAAATGGTAGCTCCCGCAGCCTGTATTTGTGATGGTATATTTGCATCCGGTGCCGCCCGCGTCGATGCTTAACGTGCCCGGGATAAAGGTTTGTACTAAGCTACAACCGCCTCCCTGGGTGTCATAGCTGAGTTGAGCGGCGTGTCCCCCGCCATCGCCCTCGATACATTCACACTTGGAAGTTAGGACAGGGGTCGTCCCGGTAATCGAAGTTGCAGGGGGATAGCCGCCCGATTGCCAGGAGGCAGTGCCTATGCCAATTGCTGCTCCGGCGCACCCAAAGATGTTGTCGCAGTTACTATCGTCCGCGATGACAAATCTCAGCATTGCGGTTAGGAATACGACCGTTGTCAAAGGAACCCAGATTCGAGTTTCGTTTCGGTTTTTCATGCGGTTGCCTTTTTGAAAGTTGACATCTACTTTAGAGGGGTAAAGACTTGGAGGCCATTGGCCAAAGTCAGGCCGTTAGGAGAGGTGTAGTTCTGCCAATCAATCTCCCCCAGCCCCGGATCATAGATTCCGTTGCCGTTAGAATCCCGTAAATAATCCGGAACGGTGGCTCCGGAAGTGTCAATCGCCACCCTTTGCCCGACCTGGCCGGCGTAGTCCCACGCGGCAGTTGCGTTAAAGAGCGCGAACGCCATGCCGTTAACGGTCTTCCCTACTAGGTTCACTTCCCTAGCGGGCACTTCCAGGCGGACCCAGCCGCCGGCCGCGGGCAGCGGCCCCATGTACGTGCGGGTTCCCCACCCCTGGATGCCGTCCTGGCCCCAGAACGCCCGGTGATACCAATAGCTCGCGTCGGTGGCTTCCCATTGGAGCATCACCTCCGAAGGCAGGTTGGTCTGATTCAGATACACGTAACAGAAAATCGTATCCGCCGGACCGAGCGTCCAGGTGACGCTGCTGTTGTAGAAATAATGCTGGTGCATGCCCGAGAAGTTGGTCGAAACGTGGCAATAGCTGCCGGAATAGGGGCTTGGGCTATTCGTCCACGTCCAATAATCGTTGTTCAAGCCAATTGTGGATGAGGGAATCGAGTCGTCCACCCAAACAGTGGCCGGGGCAGCCGAGGTGACCGCGACTGAGTGGTAACCGATATCGACGATCGTGTTGGTCTCTTTTGGCCCAGTCGTCGTGAAATGATACATCCCCGCATTCGTGGCATTCTGACTGCCCGCATCCACGAGCAGGCTATTGGTTGGGACGTTGTAAGAAATCAACGGTCCCCGGACCCAGTTGAAATTGGTCACCCACACCACCCCGGCTCCGATTGGCACTGTCCCTGTGGTATTCGTCGAAAAGACGTTATGGCTGTAATCGGAAAGGCTCGTGTTGTTGGTGTAAGCGTCGGCGGTGTTGTTGGTGCTGCCGTCAAAGGCGGTGTCGCGGATACTCACGGGGGTGGTCGTATTGCGGTTAATGGAAAGATTGCCCCCGTGGAAGGTGCAATTTCTGACCACATAAGTGGTATCCACCTGGCCACCGGCCAGCGACAGCCAGGCGCGGTCGAGGAACGAGTTAGTGAGATAGACCGCGGTAACATAAAGTCCCAGGCTCCCGCTCCAAAACTCGCTGTTTGAGCAGCGCACAACCAGGTAGCCGTTATCGTCGCGGAAATGATTCCCGCTGCCGCCTTCCCCGGCCAGGACCGAGCATTTCAAGAAGCTGCCGTGAACTTCGGGCGAAACCGACAGCGTTGACGCCCACCCGGTGATGCCGCCCGGGCCGTAGCCGCCGGCCCAATTGGTCGTCGATTGCTCCTGGACCGTGTTGTATCGAACCCAATAACAAGGCGCCTCCAGCGTGCCGTTGAACGCGACCACTTTGCTGTTCCCGGCATGAATGCCGTGGCCGGCGTGATACCAGCCAGAGCTCGTGCGGAACCAGCCAGCGGCCGTGCCAGGTGCAAAGGTCAAATTTGCCTCGGAATCAAAACCGCCAAAGACATAATCGAGCGGGTCCGCATGGTACCCCAAGTCGGGGATGCCCGTGTCATGCTGCGCCTGTGGATAGAGAGTCAGGTCGGCATAGTTGGTTGTATTGTAGAAGACAATGGGCGGCCAAGTGGTCAGTTGGCGCAAATCGGCCAGCAGTGCCGGATGAATATTCGTCGTGCCCGAGCCGTGGCATCCGCTGTCGGGCAGACCCTGCGCCAGATAATAGCTCGAAGCGCCGACGGCCTGGTAAATGCCCGCGCCGCTCGTTGCCTGCCGACAATTGGAAACCACGAATGAGGCATTCAGATTGGTCAGCCCGGTAAGGATGCAATTGGTCAAACCTGAAGCAGTTGGCGACGCAATCGAGCTTCCGAAAGTCCCGGATTGGTCGCAGGTCACCTGCTGAGCCGAAAATGAAGAGCAGGTGTTTAAAACCGTTCCGCAACCTGAGGCGAGCACATTGTAAAGACCGACAGTCCGTGAACTCGTGCTCACTACCGCATTGCTGCACGACACGAACTGGCAGTGCCAGATTTGATTCCCCGTGTAGCTCTGCGTGATGGACACCGCCCGGTTGGCATACGAAAAGCGCAGGTGCCGGAAGGCATTGTCCGCATCGCTGGTATCCTCGAGATATGTGGCCGCGATCGGCGCGGGATTGCCCGAAGCGCCAGGGGCCGGGGCGCCGACGGTCCAATCATTTTGGCAACTGAAAATCCCCGGCTTGTAACGATCCGTGCGGCACCAAAGAGGACCGGAAAAGGAGATCTTTGCGGAGGGAGTGTTGCTGAACTGGCAGATCGTTCCGCCTTCCACCGTTAAAATTCCACTTACATAAAACGGACCGGTGCATAAGTATTGACAATCCGATTGCAGTGTGAAGTTAGTTACACTTCCGTTGAGGATATAGTCCATAACGAATCCATCCCGCTCCTTTTGCGCCGACCGAGCCAGTTTCAGCCTGGCTTTGCTTTTCCTGACTGGGCGGGCCGCCGAAACCCACAGCTCTTTGGATGGCGAATAGTGTCGAGCCAGGAGCTTCGATTGGTCGGCAACCCGGGCCGAAGCCTGGAGTTTGCTAAGCTCAGGTTTGATGACGGGATACGACAGATCCTCCAAAATGAATTTTCGCCCCGAGGAATGTATCCACTGTTTTCGCACGTTGAAACTGTTAGTCCCATTCCCAAGGGAACCGATGAAGAAAGCTTTACCCGCCGGCATGGACATGCCTGCGAAGTGAAGCGTCACCGAGTCCATGGTTCCAACCGCAGTCACCGCGTTCGTGCCACTCGATGGATCAGTGACTGCCGGGGTTTGAACATCCACGGCCGGATCAGGGCTGTCGAACGTCTCGGTCAGAAGCTGAAGCCGACAGTTTTCCGACAATCCAAGCAACTGTGGATCAGGCGGTTGCGCACGGAAGACCAGATCGCACTCGAATGACCCACGGTTATAGGTCGCCACCAGGTCTGCCTTGAAATCTGTAAAAGCCGATGGCCAGGTGACCGAGCGGCCGTCGGCGGCGAGCTGGCCGATGGAATTCGTCAGTTCCGCAATTAGTACATTATTCGTCCCGTCGAAATAGCTGATGGCCACCGGGCGCGTGTGAACCACTTCTCCGGACGGGAGCGTCACGGCGATGACCCCGTCGTAAATGTCAGCCGGCGCAAATACCTGGTAGGGCCCCTGAAGGGCTACGGCGCCTGAGCCATCCGGCAGGATCGTGAACGACTCCTGGGTTTCCAGCCATTGGCCGTTGGTTCCCATGTAATGCATGCCTGTGGCAAGCTCATAGACAAGGTTCGTCCTCGTGATTGTCCCGCCAAAGGCAACACTTTCAACCACAGTCGAGGCCCAGGTCCGGCTGTTGGGGCCGCGGTCGATGATCGTGTACTGGCTCGACAGCGGGGAAGCGATGGCGGGGCCACCAGGGTCCAAGGTCGCTGGTTGGGCGTAGCTTTGGCTCACCAGGCAAAGCAGCGCTGCGGAGCAGCAGATTTTCGTTTTCATAGTCTTTAACATCTGTGGCGATCTCAGCGCAGTGGGCGGAGAATTGGAAGCGTCGGAAAGGGGTATATTAGGGGGAGATGGAAATTGTTCCAGGGATGACAATTTCTGCGAAGACGGCTTGTTGAATCCGTGCCGCGAGGGAACTCAAAAGCAGTTATTCGGTCGTTTCGAACAACTGTCGGCGCGCTGAGGACAGCGCGCCCTACCTGAGCGCCAGCGGGGCAACGCGTCCTAACGTCGTCTCAGACAGGGAACGCGGATTTCCAGCGTGCCGCTGGCGGTCGAAGTCGGGGCTTACCGGAGGCCTAAATAGGCCGCGACCGCTTGATGGCGGCTATGCGCACCGAGCTTCTGATACAGCTCCGCGCGTTCAGTGTGCACCGTGCCCTCAGCCACACCAAGCTCGGATGCGATTTGCTTGAGGGAGAGGCTGGCCAAAAGACACGCGGCCACTTCGTGTTCGCGCGCGGTAAGATGGGCAGGACATGCGCCCGTGCCAACACCGCGGAGGACGCTGACCAAGGTGGCCCATGAAAGAGCGCAAAGGGATCCCCGACCCATTGTTATTTCGCTGAGCACGCGCGAGAGGTCTTCGATCGGGAGCCCCTGGACGACGTAGCCGTCGGCCCCCGCGATGAGCGCTTGCAGGATGTGAACCCTTTCCGCCCGCGCGGTGTATACGAGGATGGGAGCTTTGGGCAGGGAAGTCCTGATGTCACGGATGCCGCGGACTCCGCCGCCGCGATTCCAGGGATCCATGGCCACGACGAGTCTCTCTCTAGCCGCGCCACCGCGAAGGTGAGCGACAAGAAGGTCTTCAACTTTCAAGTACTTGTCCACGCGGTTCCCGCGCGGCACAAGCGCTTCCTCGATCGCCGCCTCGGCGTTCGCATCGAGGCCGACGCAGACAACGCGCATGCACAAGCGCAGGAGGAGCTCCGCCTTTTGCATCACGGTCCCCGGCAGCCGGTCCTCTTCAGACGTGCGCGGCACAGCCTCTTGCCGCGGTGCTTTTTCCATCGTCGGGCGCAACGGTTTCATGCGAACTCGTTTTCTGACAGGGACTTCTACCGATGTGGCCAATTGGCAACATCTGCCAAGCTGGCGGCCTCAACCGCCTGGAGTCCCTACAGTATATTCGGTCGAAAAGGGGACGATCTTTCAACAAAATGGAAAAATCTTCTCCCTCAGCCAAGGAGTGGTGGATTTCATGGGGGCCTCCTTTCGCGCCCTGCGCCACAGACCAACTCCCAAACTCGTTAAACGAGCAGTTCTCTCAGAACAAGTCATGGGCGGCCTCTGGCGGTTTCTATCGTGCGACGCAGCTACCGTCGCACCATGCGAGGTGGTTGCCACTAGGAGATTCCCAGGGCAAGCCTCGGGCGGACTCCGCCTCATCTCGCCCTCGGGTCAATAACTCTGGAAACCGTATCAGGAAACCGAGCTTTTCACCTAAGAGAATGCGCCACCAAGTCACGTGCGGTGCATTAGCGTCCAGTGAGCCCTCCCGAGCTCGGAAACCAGAGGTCCGCTTCGTGCTTATGCCTCCGTTTTCTCTGTGATCTCCTGTTCAACTTCCTGGATACGGCTAAACGCACTCGTTAGCCCCAGCTCTCGACACCCCTGTCAATGAAATTCGGCACGAAAGCTGCTCTCATTCTTTCCGTGGACTGTATTAGTCCGCTCCCTTCTTGTTATTTGAAGGGCAAAAAATAGAAAGTTGTGCAAGTTATGAATGATACCAAAGAATCGGAACCAAATCCTACACAAAATCAGAACGGAAACCCTCCAGCAACGAATCCATCAACCCAGGAACCCATCGCCCTCCCGCCCGAAACCGGCGAAGTCGCAACAAGCAAACCACCCGCGACCTCTGTCCCCGCCGCGTCCCCGCCCCACAAATCCGCCTTTGCCACCGCCAAGGCTTTCGGAAAACTCTTGCTGAAAGGGACAGGTAAAAAGGTCCAGGACAGCATATTCCTCTGGGAACACGGAACGGAAATCGAGCCCTGGCCCGAACCCGTGGACGGGCCCGCTCTCCTCGACGCTCTCGAGGCCACCGTCAAGCGGTTCGTCATCCTGCCCAAGTGGGCGGCTGAAACCCTGGCCCTTTGGATTCTGCACACCTATGCCTTCCTGTTGCGCGATGTCTCGACCTACATCGGCCTGGAGTCGCCCCAGAAACGCTGCGGCAAAACCACCCTCTTGGCCGTCATGTGCGAACTCGTCAACCGGCCCGTCGTCGCCTCCAACATCAGCTCGCCCGCCTTCTTCCGCGTCATCGCCGAGGCGACCCCGACCCTGATGATCGATGAGGCGGACACCCTGCTGCGCGGCAACGACCAGTTGCGCGGCATCCTTAACGCCGGCTACTACAAGAAAACGGCCTACGTGGTCCGAGTCGAGCACCGGCCAGCCAAGGTCTCATCGCCGGGCCCCGACGAGGCCGAACGCGAACGGCAGGAGCCCGACGGCGATAGCAAAAACGGCGTCGCCCAGCAGCCAGAAGGGAACTCTGGTCCAGACTTGGCTCGGTTCTCCTCCTGGTGCCCGAAGATGATCGCTACCATCAAGCACTTGCCGGACACCCTCCGGGACCGCTGCATCATCATCGAAATGCAACGCAAAACCTCCCGCGAGAAGTGCGAACGGGTCAAATACCTGCAAGGGACCGAACTGCGACGCAAATGCGCGCGCTTTGTCCAGGACCACGCCGAAGCCCTCGCCGATGCGCGACCGGACCTCCCGGCGGACCTCAATGACCGTGCCGCTGACATCTGGGAACCGTTGCTGGCCCTGGCCGACCTCGCGGGCGGCCAGTGGCCGGAGCGGGCGCGCAACGCCGCGTTGGGCCTCAGCGCCGGCGCCCAGGAGGAGAGCCCCATCTCGGCCCTGCTCCTCGACCTGATGGTGATCTTCGCCCAAACAACCGTCGCCGCTCGCGAGGCGGCAAAGGACCCTTCCGGCAAGCAAACGACCCAGTTCGCAGAAGGCCGTGTCTTTAGCCGTGACCTCGTCGCCCTCCTGGAGCGTTACGCCGACCACCCCTGGTCGGAATTGCGCCGAGGCAAAGCCCTAACCGAACTGTGGCTCACCAAAGAGTTGCGCCCCTTTGGCATCAAACCCCGGACCATCTGGATCGGGAACACATCGGCCAAAGGCTATGTCGAAGAAGACTTCCAGGAGACCTTCCATCGCTACATTTCGAAGTCGGCAGCCCTGGCGATGATTGCGGACGCTCGGGCGAAGTCGCAGCCCCCCAAACCAACCGACGGCCAATCGCCAAAGTAAGCAACCTCACCGCCGTACCCCAGGCCGCGTCCCTTCTCCCCGCGGCCTGGGCCTTCCGCCCTTGGGCTTTGGTCCCGTAGTCCCGTGGTCCCGTAGTCCTGTGGTCCTGTGGTCCTTTAGACCTGACGGGTTCACTGACGTTTTCTGACGGGTGATTTGACGGGTAAATCGTGAAAAAAAGCCTGTTTTTTGCGGGTCCTGACGGGTTGACGGGTTCAGCCACCCCCAAGGGTATATACCCCCATCATAATCGTCCCTTGCGGCGCCGGAGCGAAGCGCAGGCGGGTCGTCCTCGTTCTCGTCCTCGTAATCGATCTGTAGCCATGTGCACCCACCTGCACCCATCTGCACCCTGTTTCTGCGGCATCCGGTCAACCCGCACCCACGTCATTCCACCCCGCTTCGAACTGATCCGAACCAACCCGAACATTAAAATATTTTCCTTGATGAAGTCGTGCGCCCGGCCCCGCCTCGCCCAGGCGCTGCCTATCAAGAATCCACTTAGTGCGCGTCAGAGTGCATGAAAGTCTCCCAGGCCAGATTCCCGCTCTCGGCCACCGGCACAGCGCCGCGGTAGCAAATTCCGTTCACCTCACGCGAGGGTCAAGCGCTTGGGTTCAGCGACGGACTGCGCAGAGTGGTGGCGGGCTTTGTCCCAAACGATTTCGATGGCTTTGAGCAGGTCCGCCAGCGGGAAGGGTTTCCAGAGCATCAAGCCGTGAACGCGGCGGATGAACCGGTCGGTTCTCGGGTCGGCCTGATGGCCGGTCATGAACACGAATCGCTTGCAGAGGTGCGGTTTGGCGCGGTCGATGGCTTTGTAAAATTCATCGCCCTGCATGTTGGGCATCACCATGTCGCAAACAATGATATCGAAATCACCGGCCATGAGCTGCCGCAGGCCTTCGGCGCCGCTTGCCTCCCGGGTGACACAGAAGCCATGGGACTCCAGGAACAATCGCAAGACCTCGGCAAATTCGGCGTTATCCTCCAGCATCAAGACCGAGCTGGGGTCGCGAGCGGCATCGGCGTTCGTCGCAGAGGTGGCGTCCTCGCCGGCAGCCGCCGGAGCGGGAACTGAGCCCAGCGCCGTCTGAACGGCTTGAAGCATCTCTTCCATGGTGCCCTTGCGCAGGTAGCGATTTGCACCCTGGCCCAACATCCGCCGCACCGTGGCGTCATCGTGCTCGAACCCGGTGTAGAGAAGGACCGGCACGCCGGGATGCTTCGCTTTCAGCAGCGTCATCAATCTCATCCCGGTCTCGCCCGCTAGGTTCAAATCCAGGATGATCAGGTCCGGGCGGACCGCTTCGGCGTGACGCAGCGCCTCGGTTGAATCCGCGGCGGCGAGGACACGGTAGCCTGAGTCCGTCAGGTACATCGTCGCCATGAAACGCCAGTCGCTTTCGTCATCGACGAAGAGGATGGTTTTGCCCGGTTCGGTCGCGGGCGCGGTTTCGCTAACGGTTGTTTTCAGGATTCGGGCAATGGATTGTTCGAGGTCTTCGTAGTCGATGGGTTTGAGGAAGAAATCGGCCGCGCCGGCGGCAAGGCATTTTTCCCTGCACCCCTCGGATTCCGCGCCGGTGATGACGATCACCGGGAGATTTTTCCCCTCGTCGATGCGCCGCAGCCAGCTCAGGATGACGAAGCCGTTCCAAGTGTCGGTGGGGAAATCCAAGTCGAGCAACATCAGGTCAGGCTTTTCGCGGCGCACAGCGCTTACGGCCCCGGGGCTGTCAACGGCGGTAAGCACGTCGTAACCGCGAGCGCGCAGCTTCATTGACAGCGCTTTCAGGATAATCACGTTGTCATCAACGATTAAGATCCGTTTTTGGCTCATTCTCGCGAACTGTTCGTCGGCTTGGTACCCAATCCATGGCCGCAGCGGCACCGAAAATGCCAAGACACGACCGGCCAGCATCCGATTGCACGTTTGCGACAGGTATGGTTCAGCAGGATACGGGCCAAGAATCACATGATTTGCCTCAAAAAACGGAACCGAACGTGATGTAAGTTGCTGTGCATTAATGACCTAGGCCGTGGCTATGCGACGGGAATTCAACGCCAAGGCGCAAAGAAGCAAAGATGCAGTGATCGGAATCGGGCTCCCGTGTTGAGTTATTGACCACGGACTTCAGGAATTTCACGGATAGGCCGCAGGAACGCGGTGGGGACTTAACGCAGAGGCGCCGCGCAGCGAAGCCGCAACCAAATCCGCCGAACACGTAAACCGCAGAGCCGCGATGAGCGCAGAGAACCCAAAGGCTCACGACTAGCGGAATCTTGCTGAAATTGCTGCATCCTTGGAGAGAGCACTGCAAAGACGCAGTGATCAAAATCGAACTCGGCTGTTGAGATGTTGACCACGGATTGCACGGATATCACGGATTTCTCTTCGGCCATCCGTGGAATCCGTGGTCGCCAACTCAGCTTACCCGCCGCACTTCGAGGTTCAATAGCGCTCCGAGCTTGTCGAGCTTCGCGGCGATGTGGCCGACCCCGATCGCACAGTGGTGGGCCGGGCCGGCCTTGGACCATTCGTTCATGAAGGCCTTCGCGCCGATACTAAACCGGTAGCGGCTGTTGGTGTTGCCGATCTGGAGCACCGGGCCGGGAACCGATTCACCTTCGGCGGTAAGCAGGAACACTTTCCCGCTCGCCGCCTGCACAACGGACAACAGAGTGACCGGGCCGTGCTTGACAGTCATCTGGATCGAGAGTCCTTTGCCGGGCTTGCCGTGATACACAGGCAACGGCACCAGGCCGACCCGGCCCTCCGCAATTGCGAAATGCGCCGGGCCGTCGTGACCCAGATAAACAACGTCGTCCTTAAAGTCAGCGAGGTAGAACTCCGAGAACGAGCCGCCGGCGCCGAACAGGTCCATGATTTTCATCGCCTGAGCGTTCTTGATTTCACACTCGCCGGCGACCGGCACATGATGGCCCGTGAGCAATGTGTTGCCGGCGATCACGGAGGTGACGATGTCCCGACAAGGATAGCCATCCTCGCTCTCGTAATAATAGGCGAGCGACCCGAGCCGGTGCTCCCGGACGAGCGCATCGAGCGCGCACGAGGTGCGGGCGGCGCCAGCCAACTCGGCCGGCTCGCATTCGGGCGAAACGTCGAACTCACGACGGAACTGCTCCAGCTTGGCCTTCACCTCGGCGTCGGCCACCGCCTCGCGGAGCTTGTGCAGGCCGCACATTTCCAGCAGTTCGAAGTGGTTCCCAAAGGCGGCGGATTGCTGGGTCATGTCGCTATAGACATCGAGCATGCCGCAGTAGTAATGCCCGAGCACGCCCACCCGGTTTTCGCGCATCGCCACCATGACCTTCGTCGCATCGACCCAATCGCGCAGTTCGGTCCAGGCGGCTTCATCCTGCAAGTAGCCGGTGACCAGGTGATATGGGATCCCGGCGCGGTTGAAGACGCATGCGAGCTCCGGCGCGCTGCAGGCCTGGCAATGTTCGAGCCAGACGCCGGTCATCAAGCCGCGGTCGCCCAGGGCGTTGAATTTAGTGTAATCAAGTTGCGGCACGGGCTGGAGGTTCATGACCACCACCGGCACCCGCGCCTTCTGGACGACGGGCAGCACAGTGGAGGAAAGCGCATAGGTCGAGACGTAAAGGAATATGAGCTCGACGTCTTCGCGTCGGAAAAGCGACGCGGCGGCGCGGGCTTTGTCGGGGTTATCGACCATGCCGGCATGAATCAGGTCGGCATCAAAGCTGCGGAGGCGGGCGGCGACTTCGTTTTGGTAACCGGTGAGCCGCTCGAGCAGGCCATGGAACTGCGGCCAGTAAGTGTCGAGACCGATGCCGAAGAGGCCGATTTTGGTTGGCGCGGACATGGCTTTGTTTTAACGCAAAGACGCCAGGACGCAAAGGCCCGAAAAGAGGGGCACTGTGCGCTCTGTATGACCACAGCGAGAAATGTTGTTTCTCCGCGCAGGCTTTTGCGGTTCCAGGTTGCAGGTTGAAGGTTGCAAGTTGGTTGCGTGAACTTGCAACTTGCAACCTTCAATCTGCACCCGATTCCACAACGAGTTTGGTTCCGGCGATGCCCGACCAAGTTCTCTTGTGGCTTCATTGCTGTTCCATCATGCGGACGGGGCCGAAGAGTTCGAACTGAAGCGCTAGAAAGGGCTGGCTCCGTCCCAACGAGTCGGGAGAATCTGCAGCCAACCGATCAAATCCAACTCGCGAGGGGCTCCATCGCTTCCCTGCGCCGTTTGGGCCTTCCTAACGTCCAGTTCGACGATACTCTTGCATCGTGCCTGAGCTGCCTGAAGTTGAAGTCCTGGTCCGGCATTTGAGACCGCTGTTGCAGAACAAGAAAGTGCGCCGCGTGGAGGTGCGCCGCGCCAAAGTGCTTGCACCGACCTCTGTCCGAAAGTTCGCCCGAACGCTGACCCATGCAAGGTTCACGGGTCTGCGCCGCCGTGGGAAATACCTTTTGTTCACGCTGCGCGGGGTTAACTCCCGGGCCCCTTTTATGCTGGTTGGGCACCTCGGAATGACCGGACGCATGTACCTGCTTCCAACCGGTTCCCAATTGCCAAAACATGCCGCGGTGGTGTTGGATTTGGGCCGTCAGAATTTCATTTTTGAGGATACGCGGTATTTCGGCAGGCTGACCCTCGATCAAACCGCGACGGACCGTCTTGGGCCGGAACCGCTGGAAGCGGGGTTTACCCCCGCAAGCCTCAGCAAGGGCCTCCAGCGTTCAGGTCAGCCGATTAAGGTGAAACTGCTCGACCAATCACTGGTGGCGGGGATCGGGAACATTTACGCCAGCGAGGCGCTATTCCGGGCAGCCATATCGCCGTTCTTGCCGGCAAACCGATTGAAAATCAGCGAGGTAGCCAGGCTTTGGCGGGCCATCCGCGCAGTGCTCAACGAAGCGATTGGGTGCGGCAGCACAGTGCCGCTGGATTACCCCGGTGAGGGGAAGCGCGACGGGCTATTTTATTTTGGCCGTGCCCCCGGCACCCCGGATTTTTACGAAGAGCGTTTGCGCGTGTACGATCGCGCCGACCTCCCCTGCCCCACTTGCGGGACTGCGATCAAGCGTTCCGTGCAAGCGGCTCGCAGCACCTTTTACTGCCCCAAATGCCAGCGCAGGCGGGCATGACAGCAAAAGAGGTCGGACTTAGAATCGGACTTAGAATCGGATTGACGTCGCGGATACACGTCACTAAATTGCGCTCTCTTTGGGTTCCAGAGTAGCTCAATGGTAGAGCGTCCGGCTGTTAACCGGAAAGTTGCAGGTTCGAGCCCTGCCTCTGGAGCCATTTGTCCATTCCGCCGCAGCGGAGGGAATCAAACCGTTAAGGTCAGGCTGCCTTCAACAGCCCTAACACCTCCTCGTCGGTGGTTTGGGGAAACACAGCGTAATAACGGCCAACCGCGTCGAAGTTCGGATCGACCCACCCCACGATCACCTGCTCGGCGACCCTGTGAAGGCGCTCAACCGCTTGAGTGGAACCGACCGGAGCCGCGACGGTAATTCGGCGGGCACCCTGACGCCGGGCAGAGAGCACTGCCGCCTCAGTGGTGGCACCGGTAGCTAACCCATCATCCACCAGGAGCACCGCTTTTCCCGCCAGGCTAAGCGCGTTGCTGCGATGGAACCGCGCCTGATAGCTTTGCAACCTTCCCGTCTCCTCCTCGATAATGTCCGTCAACTCAGCCCGAATGATGGGATTGTTTCCGATAACCGCCTCATCAAGGACAACCACGCCGTGTTCAGCCAGCGCGCCAACGGCGAACTCCCGGTGCAGCGGGTGGCCGATCTTGCGCACGATCAGCACGTCCAATGGCAATTCCAGCACTCGAGCGACCTCCGCCGCGACGACGACCCCGCCCCGCGGCAGGCCCAGAAGGAGGTCGGCACTTACACCCTGCTCCTTCAATTGGCGGCCGAGTCTTTGTCCCGCATCTTCTCGTGATGCGAAAAGCATCAGTGTTACTGATCGGCCCTTCGGCACAAAAAAGCAATGGCCGACGTTCTTGCGGCCTTAAAACGTTCCAACGTTTCAACGCCCTAACCAGTAACCAATGTCCCCACTTTTTCGCCCAGAACAACGCGCTTGAGGTTGTGAGGCCGAAAGAGGTCAAAGACGATGATCGGCATGCGGTTGTCCATGCAAAGCGAGAAGGCAGTGGAATCCATCACTTTGAGCCGCTTTTGCAGCGCATCGATGTATTTGATCTGCGCGAAGCGCTTCGCCTTGGGGTTTTGTTTCGGGTCCGAGTCGTAGATGCCGTCCACCTTGGTCGCCTTGAGGATCACCTCAGCTCCAATCTCGTTGGCCCGCAAGGCCGCGGCGGTGTCAGTGGAAAAGTAGGGATTGCCGGTGCCGCCCCCGAAAATGACCACCCGGCCCTTCTCGAGGTGGCGCACCGCGCGGCGGCGGATAAAGGGTTCGGCTACCTGCGCCATGGTGATAGCGCTTTGCACGCGGGTAGCGACGCCAACTTTTTCCAGGGCATCCTGCAGCGCCAACGCGTTGATGATAGTGGCCAGCATGCCCATGTAATCCCCGGTGGCGCGTTCGATGCCGCGCTCGCTCCCGCGCAGGCCGCGGAAGATGTTGCCGCCCCCAACGACGACCACCACCTGGACCCCCAGCTCACGGACCTCGCTGATTTGTCGGGCCATATCCTGGACCGATTCGGCAGAAATGGCGACACCCGACTCCCCACCGAGGGCCTCACCGCTGAGCTTAAGCAAAATCCGGCCATACTTGGGGCGCGGTCTGTCTTTCGTGGCAGTCATCTCGTTCGCACTGGAAATGGTTTGCAGGTATTTATCAGGCACGGAGCAGAACGTCAAATGAAAGCCCGAGTGAGACGCGAAAGGACGCATTTCCAGTGACTCCGCATGCCGCACAAATGCGGCCGTCCGAAAACAGCCGGAACGCTGGATTTATGTGGCAGAGAGCATCCCTATCCTGCCCCCAAAGCAAAAGGCGCCCACTTGGGCGCTTCTCGCTCGCAAAGTTGGCGTTTAACTCACGCCGCCGGCGCCTCGCCCACCTGGAAGCGGACGAAGCGGCGGATCGTGATCTCGTCGCCGAGTTGTTTCGCAACGGCCCCTACATGTTCTTTGACGGAAACCTCGGAGTTCTTTTTGACAAAGCCTTGATCCACGAGGCAATAGGTCTGGTAGAACTTCTCCAGCATGCCCTGGATAATTTTCTCAAGCGCCTGCGGCGGTTTGCCCTTCAGGCGATCGGATTGAGCAGCGATCTCCCGCTCTTTGGCCACGACCTCCGCCGGCACCTGCTCGCGGGATACGGCATGCGGATGCCCGGCCGCAATCTGCAACGTGATGTCCTTGACGAGTTGTTTGAAATCATCATTGGCAACGGTGCCTTCCTTCCCGGCACCGACCTCCACCAACACACCGACCTTGGCACCTGTGTGAATGTAAGCCCCGACCAAGCCATTGCCGGCGACTTCCATCCTGGCGTGGCGCGGGATTTGGATGTTCTCGCGGATCTTCGCTACGAGCGCCACCCGGTCCGCCTCAAAATCTGCCTTGGGATCGGCCGCAAGTCTACGGGCGACGTCGTCCGCGAAGGCGCGGAACAGTTCGTTGCGCGCGACGAAATCGGTCTGGCTGTTGATTTCAACCAGCACTCCGAGCCGGCCATCCGGGGCGATGTATCGGACGATGACGCCCTCCCGTGCCTCGCGCCCCCCTTTGGAGGTGGCAGTGGCGGCGCCCTTTTTGCGCAGGATGTCCACCGCTTTGCTCAAGTCTCCCTTGGCTTCCACAAGCGCTTTTTTGCAGTCCATCATGCCGGCGTTGGTCATTTCGCGCAACTTGGCCACGGCGGCGGCGTTAATTTCCATGTTAGTCGATAATTAAAGGTTGATTGTCGATAGTCAAAAAAGGGGGAGCACGGAACAACCGCTCAGCTCGGACCGCGCGCTGACTCGTAGTTAAACCGCAGGTGCGACCGGCGCGACGAACGCGGCAGCGGCATCGGGAGCGATCTGGGGAACCGGTTCCGCACCCGGCACAGGCTGGGCGGCTGTGGTCTCTTCCGCTGGTTTACGCCGGGCGTACTTCGCCTCGTATTCAGCCTGGGCCTGCGTAATCACCTGTCCAACCGTCGCCATTACCATGCGCACGGACCGAATCGCATCGTCGTTGCCGGCAATGGGGAAATCCACGAGGTCCGGGTCGCAGTTGGTATCGACGATGGCCACTACGGGGATTTTCAGCCGGCGCGCCTCGGCCACGGCGTTGTGCTCCCGCTTGATATCCACAACGAACATCGCGCCCGGGTGCTTGTCCATCGCGCGGATGCCGTCGAAGAATTTGACCAGCCGCGCGGCTTCCCGGCGGATAACCGACTGCTCCTGCTTGACGTACTGGTTGATCGTGCCATCGGTTTCCATCTTCTCAATCTGCTTGAGCCGGGCGATCGATCGTTTGATCGTGGCGAAATTGGTCAGCGTGCCGCCCAGCCAGCGTTCGGTGACGAAGTATTGGCCGCATTCTTTGGCCGTTTCCTTGACGGCTTGCTGGGCCTGTTTCTTGGTGCCGACAAACAGCACTTTGCTGCCCTTGCGGACAGTGTCGCCCAGAAAATTACACGCGGCTTCCAACTGGTTGAGCGTCTTGCTCAGATCGATGATATGTATCCCGTTCCGGGCATCAAAGATGAATGGCTTCATCTTGGGGTTCCACCGCTTGGTCTGGTGTCCAAAATGGACCCCGGCATCCAACAATTCCTTTACGCCAATACTAATCACAAGTTTCCTTTGGTTAAGAGCCCGCTTTTTTCGGCGAGCCATCCCGCGGAACACGGGATTGATTTTAGTGTTGTTATGGCCACCCGCGCCCACGCGGCACGGGAGTGTTTAAGGCCGTTCACCCTTCCGAAAACAGGCTCATACCTGAGCACTGCCCGCGAAAAAGGCTCGCCACAGTAGCAGAGCCCGGCCGGGTAGCAATGCAAAAAATTAACAAATCCCCTTGACAGGAACCGCGCTTCTTCTGGTAATCTCGCGCTGTTGGGTGTCCGGTCGTTTTCTTCAGCGGGATTCCCCATCCCCACCTCCTTGGCGACCGGGCGCCCGACAGTGTCAATCATTGGGTTGCATGAAAAAGCAAGACCTCGCCGGCAAGTGGCCGATTCTGACACTGCTGCACCTCGAGCGGCTTAAGGGCTGGAAGGCGCATCTACTGCAGTATCGCCGCCGCCGCGCCGCTAGTTCCGATAGGAATTCCGCTCGAAATCCTGCCGGCACCGCCCTGTCTGCTCCCGTCGCTGAGCCCCTGGAGCCTCCGGACCGGAGCTTCCTTCTGCGCCTCGCGCGCCAGGCCGTCGCAAGTGCAGTTGCAAACACCGCCCCTCCCGAGGTGAAAGACGTGGTCCCTCGACTCACCGAGAAGCAAGCCTGCTTCGTAACCCTGACCGCCGGCGGCGCGCTTCGTGGCTGCATTGGTCATCTGCTGCCACGGCTCCCGCTGTACCAGGCCGTCATCGAGAGCGCGCGCAACGCCGCCCTGCGCGACCCACGTTTTCCGCCGGTGCTCCTTACGGAAATGGACGCTCTCAGAATCGAAATCAGCGTCCTGACGCAGCCGACCGCGGTTTCCTACAATTCGCCGGAAGACCTTCTGAGCAAATTACTGCCTGGCGAACACGGCGTGCTGCTCCACATCGGCCCCCGCCTGGCAACCTTCCTGCCGCGCGTTTGGGCGCAAATCCACGACAAAGTCGAGTTTCTTGATCGTCTCGCTGAAAAGGCTGGTTGCTGCCCCACCGCATGGCGAGGCAAGGACGCCACCGTCTCCATTTACTACGCCGAGTGCTTCGAGGAAGCCGGCCCTGTTCCCCTCCATAACTGAGCGGCCGCATCCCCCAGTGACTTCGTGATTGACGCTCAGGCTTGCGCCGCCGACCATCGTCCCCGGACAGAAACGGAAGTACACAACCGAAAGCATCCACCATGTTCAAGATTTTCCGTGGCACAGCCGCCCTGGCGCTGCTCTTGGGCTATTTGTCCATGCCCGCGTGCGCAGACGACAAACCCGCCATCAGCCCCGGCCCCGGCGAGGATCGGGCGTTGGACACCTTGCAGAAGGATTTCCTCCAGTGGCGTTTCGGAATGTTCCTCCATTTTAACCTGGCAACTTTCGCCGATGTGGACTGGGCCACCGGCTACGAAGACCCGGCGATTTTCAAGCCCGCCAGGCTCAACTGCGGCCAATGGGCTGACGCCGCGAAGGCTGCGGGAATGAAATATGGAGTTCTAACCGTCAAGCACACCGAAGGTTACGCGCTATGGGATAGCGCCGTTACGACCCACGATGTCACCGCTTTCAAGAACTTCCGTGACGGAAAGGGCGACCTCGTGGGCGAGTTCGTTGAGGCTTTCCGTGCGCGCGGGCTGAAGGTCGGCCTGTACTACTGCTTCCCGGGAGATTATTCGAAAGGCAAACTGGCCGCTGGTCAGGCAGACCTCCATGGGCTGCCACCCGAGGCCGCAAGCGATTATGCCGGCTGTATCAAGCGGCAACTCACCGAGCTGTTAACCCGTTACGGTCCGCTCGACCTGTTATGGATCGATCAGTACGCCAACCCGTACACCGCCGCGCAATGGCCCGAATTCCGCGCCCTGGTGAAGTCCCTCCAGCCCGCCTGCCTGCTGCTGGCTAACAATTCTCATGATTTTAGGGAAACGGATATTTACAGCTACGAGTTCCCGTGGAGCCACCAATTGCCCGCGGAGACCAACACCGCCCCAAGCGAAGTCTGCGACACCATCCAGCCTGCCCAACGCTGGTTCTGGGACAAAAATGCCCGGCTGGAGAACCTGCAAAGCGCCGATGAGATTACCCATCGACTTCGCCTCTGCAACGCGCGCCACGCGAATTACCTCCTGAATGTCCCGCCCGACCGAGATGGTCTGATCTCCGGCCCGCAATTGGACCGGTTGCGCGAGGTGGGCCGTCTGTTGGGGAAAGAATAAGGATGGCACGATTCTCTACGGGGTTGCTCGTCGGCGCGGGCCAGGAACGATGTGTTCCGCTCCGCGGCCGCATCACGCGGCAGGTTGCCGCCTGTTGTATCGCGCGGTTGCTGGTCCTGGCCACAGAGCAGCCCGGACGGCCGATTATCATCTATATTGATTCGCCAGGTGGCCCGGTAAGCGAGTCGCTCCCGATCCTTTCAACCATGAATGGCATCAAATGTCCCATCGCCACGTTTTGCCGCGGTGAGACAAACGGGACGGCCGCGGTGATCGCCGCCCGCGGCACGTCGGGTTTCCGGGTTGCCAATCCCGGCGCCCGTCTGTCGTTCCGGCGTACCGCCGCCACCAGGCCGGGTCAAGACCTCGTCAGCGACGAAAAGCTCTTCCCGGCTCTCGCTGAGATCTTGGCTCAAAACGTGCGGAAGCCTGAGGCTGAGGTGTTGGCCTGGCTGATTAACGGTGCCGAATTCAGCGCCGCACAGGCCGTTGCAAATGGCTTGATTGACAAGGTCTCCCCCATTCCTTCTCTGCCGCCGCGCGCTTAGCCGGAACGATTCAGTTGAAAATGGGGAGCGCGCCCGCCCCGAGCGCGGTGGTGGGCGCCTCGCCGACCACATCCCGCAGTAAACCCGAACCACAGCTGTAGTGAGTTCACTATCCAGGCAGTCAACCGTCCAGGGCGCTGGTTGAAGGCGCCCGGGCCGGGCGCGCTCCCCGTTCCCAACTGCATAGATACGGCTTAGCGATGGGCATGCAACGCGCTTATGCAAGACTTAAGCCTTGCTCTCACCCCAAGGCACCGTTAGGTTGGCGCCATCGTCAAAACATCCAAACGTATTGTCCCATGAAACGACTCCTTCTCGCATTATGCCTTACGGCGCTCCTGACCCCGGTTCGCGGAGCGCAAAACGTCACCCCCGAAGAGCGCAGCAAGGCGCTCAAGTACCTCGAAAAAACCCGCGCCGGCGTCCTCGAGGCGACTAAAGGCCTGTCTGAGGCCCAGTGGAACTTCAAGCCGGGCCCGGACCGTTGGTCGGTGGCCGAAGTCACCGAGCATATTGCGGCCGCCGAAGATTTTATCATGGACATGGTCAAGGACAAAGTCATGAAAGCTCCGCCGCGTACCGACCCCGACGATATCAAGGCCCTGGACGAACTTGTCCTCCAAGCCATCCCCGACCGCTCGAAAAAAGCGCAGGCACCCGAACCTCTTCGCCCGAACAACCGCTTCGGCTCCCCAAAGGATAGCCTGAAACATTTCACGGAAAGCCGTGCCAAGACCGTCGCGTTCCTCAAGCAGACGCCAGACTTGCGCCAGCATGCGGCGGACAGCCCGCTCGGCAAAAAACTCGACGCCTACCAGTGGGTGCTCTTTGTCGCGGCGCACAGCGAGCGCCACACCAAACAGATCGATGAAGTAAAAGCCGACCCGAGCTTCCCGAAAAAATAGCGGCCGCCGTTGCCTTGGCACCCCGCCTGATCTGGTGGGCCCAGCAGGATTTGAACCCCCGACCAACCCCGGGAGCATTCGGGGCTGCTCTAGCCGCTGATCCGGATGGTGGGCCCAGAGGGATTTGAACCCCCGACCAAGCGATTATGAGTCGCCTGCTCTAACCACTGAGCTATGGGCCCCGCCAGGAACGTCCGGAGACACCATTGACCTGCAGCGCGCGCCCGGCAAGCCTAAAACAACCGGGGTCGCTCCTTCTTCCTTGTTTTTATCCGCCGGGCTGATAGTACAGCCAGCGTGAATTCACACATCCTGTTCGTGGACGATGAGGCGCCAATCCGGGAATTGCTGTCGTTGTTTTTTCGCAAGAAAGGCCTCCAGGTCACGACGGCGACAACCGCGCAGCAAGCCAGGGAACTCGCGGCCAAGACTTCCTTCGATGTCGCGATCGTGGATGTGAACCTGGCCGGAGAGAACGGCCTGGAGCTGCTGGGCTTTTTCAAAACCAATCAGCCGCGCATGCCCGTGATTATTTTCACCGGGTTAACCGGCGAGGAGCTGGTGGATCAGGCCAAAGCGGCAGGCGCGGCCGGATTCATGCGCAAAACGGAGCCGCTCGGCGTGCTCTTTGACGAAGTTTCCAAACACCTGCCCAAAGCCTAACTGACCTCTGATTACCGATTACTGATTACTGATTACTGATTGCCGGCAACTCGCCCCAGCTATCAACCGTTAGCCGCCCTCTGCTCTCTGTTTGCGGCAAGCGAGTCTATTGGGCCAGGCCTCTCACGAATCGGTCGATCCGTTCCAACCCTTTTTCGAGATTCGCCATGCTGGTCGCGTAGCTCAGGCGGATGTAATCATCCGCGCCAAAAGCGATCCCCGGGACCGCAGCGACCTTTTCCGCTTCGAGCAACTTCGCGCAAAAGTCCGTGGAGTTCAGGCCGGTCTTGGAAATGTTCGGGAACAGGTAAAACGCGCCTTTGGCATTCACGCAGGACACCCCCGGGATGCTGTTGAGCTTTTGCCACGCGAACGTTCGCCGTCGGTTGAACTCAGCCAGCCAAATCTTCAAGTGGTCCTGCGGACCGGTGAGCGCGGCCACCGCGCCCTTTTGGGCGAAGGAAGTTGGATTGCTGGTGCTGTGACTCTGGATCGCGTCGATCGCCTTGGCAATCGGTTCCGGCGCGGCGCACCAGCCCAGGCGCCAGCCGGTCATGCTCCACGCCTTGGCGAAACCGTGAACAACGATCGTGTGTTCCAGGTGCGCCGGCGAGAAACTGGCGACGCTCTGGTGCACCGCGCCATCGTAAAGCAAGTGCTCGTAGATTTCATCGCTCATGATGAGCACGCCCTTGTCGACGCAGATGTCCCCCAGCACCTTGATCTCCGCAGGCGTGTAAACCGAGCCGGTCGGGTTGCTTGGCGAATTCAATACCAGCAGCCGCGTATGCGTGGTAATCGCCCGCCGCAAAGCCTCCGGCGTAAGTTTGAACTCGGTCTTGTCGCTCGTTTCGACAATCACCGGCTTCGCGCCCGCGAGCTTGACCATCTCCGGATAGCTCAGCCAATAGGGCGCCGGGATAATCACCTCGTCGCCCTCCTCGCACGTGGCGAGAATGACGTTGTAACAGGAATGCTTGCCGCCGCACGATACGATGACCTGCGATGGGTTGAATGTAAGCCCGTTCTCGCGCTTGTGTTTGTCGGCGATGGCTTGGCGCAGCTCGGGAATGCCCGCCGCCGGCGTGTACTTCGTAAACCCGGCCGCCAGCGCCTTGGCGGCCGCGTCCTTAATGTGCTGTGGTGTGTCAAAATCCGGCTCGCCCGCGCCAAACCCGACGACGTCCTGCCCGTCGGCCTTCATCTGCTTGGCCTTCGAGTCGATGGCCAGGGTGAGCGAAGGCGACAGCGACGCAGCGCGGCGCGAGATCTTGTAATTCATATTGAAGGAGACAGATAACACCAGTCCGTCGGAGCGCAAGTGGGAAGTGCGAGCGCGGAAAATATGAGCATGACAAGAGCTCCCATCGCTGGTTCGGGGCGGGGACGGCCACGTCCCCGTCGGTTAGTCGAAGCCGAGTCAAGGACGGCCACGTCCCCGTCGGTTAGTGCAAGCCGAGCCAAAGACGGCCACGTCCCCGTCGTTTCGCAACCCAACGCATTCAGGGATCGCAGCTGGTCGGTCATGGAAGAGGCACACCATTCCAATCGTGCGGCTGCCCCGGAAACCACACCCCACGATTGAAATCGTGCGCCCCAGACCGCCTCCACCAAGGCATTACCGGGGACGTGGCCGTCTCCGCCCTCCATTAATCCCAGCTCTGCCGATACCCGCTTTGCATCCGCCGGTAATCAGGCAGCTCAGCGTCAGGAACCGGCTGAATAGCGTCTTTTACCTGGACGATCTTGGGGACAACCCATTTCCAGTATTCCGCGTGGCCGTCGCCAAACGACAGGTTCGCGCCCTGGTTGTGCCGGTTGCCGGGAATGTCCCACCAGGTCCGCGGATCGCCAAACCACTGCTGATTCGGCATGCCGAAAGTCGCGTCGAAAATCTCGTCTTCGTGTACATCCAGAAACACCCAGAGTTTGGCCGGGTCAGGGTTCCTGATCTGAGTGAATTTCTTGAAGCTCGGACTCTCAAAGGAGTAGGGATCCATGTCGGGCAGGCCATTAATGGAAAGGTTCATGTTGTAGCTGCGCCACCGCAGTTGGCCCAGCGCCGTGCCGTCGGGAGCCGTCACTGTCGAACGGTCGGCCGGACAATGGTAGATGGCCAGCGATGTGTTGTACGGGAAGAGCAAGGCATTCTGAATCCCCGCCGGGTCGGCATCATACGGCGCAATATTGGTGCACCAGGACGCCGCACTAGCCAGCATGGTCCCGGAGGTAATAAGCGCGATGGAATTGTTCGGGGGCAGAATGTCGTTGTAATCCAGAGCGTACAAGTGCCAGCAAGTCTCCAACTGTTTCAAATTGCTCAGGCAAGCCAAACTCACCGCGCGCGTCTTGCTCTTGGAAAGCGCTGGCAACAGCAACGCCGCCAGGATCGCGAGGATGGCAATAACCACTAGCAACTCGATCAGGGTAAACCCGGCACCGCGACCATCGAAGGGGCCAGAATCCGGCGCCGCGCAAGCCGCACCCCCGCGAGTTGAGGCGACTAGCCTGGGTATTCCACACCCCGCACGAAATGCCAACAGCCCGGAGCGCCGGCATGTTGCCGGCATAGGCTGTTCGGGGCGAGTAAGCCCAGAAAATGCCGGCGCTCCGCCCTGGGAAGTCCGAAATCTCCCGTCTAGTTGTCCGTCCATTTCCGCATGGCGCTTTGGACGCGCAGATAATCGGGCATCTCGTCCGTTGTGGGAGGCTGGCCGAGATATTGGAAAACCTTCGGGGCCTTCCATCGCCAGCGCTCCACATGGCCATCGGCAAACGACAAACACGCGCCCTGGTTATGCCGGTCGGCTGGCATGTCGAACCACGTAGCCATATAGTACGGTATGCCCACAGGGTCTCCAAACTGAGCGTCGAGCAACGAATCCGGATGCTCGTCGATAAACACGAAAAGTTGGCTCGGCGTCGGCGCCCGGATTAAGGTAAACATTTTCCACGACGGGAGCAGCGCGAGCAGGCCAGAAGGGTCGGGAAACTCAGGGTACCCATTCACCGACTGGCTCATGTTGTAACTACGATTTCGAAGCTGCGAAAGCGGCTCGCCAGCTGCGTCCTCCACCTTCGAGCGGTCCGCCGGGCAGTGGTAGATTGCAACGGACCGGTTATACGGGAACAAAACGCCACTCTCCAAATCCACGGTGTTCGTATCCGTTCGCGCATGATCGGGACACCAGGACACCCCGCTGGACAGCGGGCCGGATTCCACGCCGTTAACGAACCCCATGATCGAATTGTTCGGCGGCAATATGTCGCGGTTATCCGTCGCATAGAGATGGAAACAAACCTCCAACTGCTTCAAATTGTTCAGGCAGCCGGTAGTCATTGCTTTCTCTTTGGCCTTGGACAGCGCCGGCAACAGCATCGCCGCAAGAATGGCGATAATGGCGATAACCACCAGCAACTCGATCAGGGTGAATGCACCGACTCGGCCCCGGTTCGGCGAACTTCTGCCCGGCAAAGCTAATCGTTGCATAGTGCCAGTCTTATAAGGTCAACTATAGTTGACGATTCGGACTTCTGCCACCGGAAATTTCCCAGGCACCCCGGGAGGGCGAGCCACCTCGGGAGGGCTAGCGTCCCTGCGAGCCTTTATCGTTTAGCCTTCAACCTTCGGCTTTTCCGCTCGCCTACCACTTAGGGTCCTTGCCGGTTTCCAGCTTTTTCGCAACATTGCTCAGCCCCAACACGATCATGTCCGCCTCTTCACGGCTGGCATCGGGTGTGAACGCGAGCAGCCCATCGGTGATGTGAGTCGCTATCCTCGGTGCAGCCAGCCATCGGCCCTGGTTTAACGTTTCGTCAGGCGGCGTGCGAAACTGACTAAAGATCGCCAGGTGCCGCCCGGGATTTGCAGAAGTGTATTGCTCCAGCAGCATTGCCCCTTCGTGGTCGAGCTGAACCTGCAGCACGAAACCGCCGAGGACGTCCACCACTTTCGCCTCCTTCACGTGCGCCTCGACCAGGAAGGGGGCTTTCTCGACCGTGAGTTTCACCGGGTTGTCGCGGCCGATGGTGACCTCCTGGCTTCGCCCCATCGGGTCAGGGCGGGCCTCAAGATGAACCTTGAAGGTGGCAAGCACCTTCTTCCGCTTGCTCTCCTCCGTTTTGCAGCCACAAACACACACGAGCGCGACTGCCGCCGCCAAATAGATGTTGAATGGACCCCAACGGCTCTTCATAGTGGGCTAAACAATCGAATCGCTTTATTAAAGTAAAGACCTATATGAGCAAGCAATCCAACAAAGTCCAGAAACGCCAGCGCCGGAGGAGCTATTTGAAGCGAAGAAACGTCGCCGCTAAAGCGAAAGCCGCTAAGCTCGCACCCGCCGCCCCCAAAGCCGAAGTCGCCGCCTGAGCCGTAACGATGCCAACAGGTTCTCACGCAACCGTGCAGCGGCGCAAACGCGGGAACCGGGTTTAACGGCAGACAAGAGGCTCACCTTTCAGGCACCTCAGCGGACCCACTCTTCGGCGTCGCATTCCCCAGACCCTTTGCCCCGCTAGCGAAAGATTAGAACCAACATGTTGGTCGCAACGACGGAAGGATATTGACGCCCAACCGGTTGCGAAGCCTCTTCTTCCAAGCGCAGTCTCGGAAAAAGTGTGTAGTGCTATCCCCAAGGATGAAGCAATTCGAGCAAGATTCTTCTAATCGTAAGTGTTTGGGTTCTCTGCGCTCATCGCGGCTCGGCGGTTTATCTGTTCAGAGGATTTGGTTGCGGCTCGACCACTCTATGCCCTTGCGTTCAGGATTTCGACTGAACAGATAGGACTGAGCAGACCTGCAATTCGTCGTCTGTGGTTCAACCCCCGTTTTTGACCCGCTTCATCGGCTGCCCTTTTCGTGCCCTTCCGCGGCTACTCCGTCCTCATCCGTGGTTCACTTTTCCTCACCCCCGCGCCAGCGCGGTCGCCGCGCAAGGAAAGAAAGCGTGAAATTTCGAGCCAGTGCCGGCGTGGGTATTGACCTCGATCCAGCCCGACTGCTGCTTCATCAAACCGTGAACCGTCGCCAAACCTAGGCCTGTCGCTTTCGCGGGGTCTTTTGTCGTAAAAAACGGCTCGAACAGTCGCGCCTGAACTTCGGGAGTCATCCCGCAGCCGGTGTCCGCCACGGTCAGGCAAACAAACGCGCCCGGACGCGCATCTTCGTGTCCGCGGGCGCGGGCCTCGTCGATCAGCACCGGGGCCGTGCACAGCGTGAGCGTGCCGCCTGCAGGCATGGCATCGCGCGCGTTCAAAACGAGGTGGTGAAGCACCTGCTCGACCAATGCCGGGTCCGCTGCAATCGGAGGCAGGCCCGCCCAGCAGAGCTTCTCCACGGTGATGTTGCCGCCGGCGAGGCGGCCGAGACTCCCGTTTTGGTTCTCGATCAGCTGGTTCAAGTCCAGCGACTGAGCCCGCATCGGATGACGGCGGACCAGCGCGAGCAACTGCCGGGTGAGCCCGGCCGCGCACGCAGCCGTGGCGGCGATGCGCCGCAGCGGGACGGCCGACGCCGGGTCCTGACACCGCTGCGCCAGCACGCTCGCATCACCCTCAATCGCGCTGACCAGCCGGCTGAAATTATCAGCTACGCCGCCGGCGAGCTGGGTCGTGACTGCCATCTTTTGCGAATGCAGCGACTGTTTTTGCAGCAACCGCTGCGCGCTGATATCGCTGGCCAGCACCAGCCTCGCCGAGCACTCGGCATAATGAAGATCCAGGGCGGCGATTTCCACCTCCATCACCGTTCCGTCCTTCCTGACATGCCGGCGCACCGCCCGCGGCTGAACGTTGTTCGTGGGTTTGGCAGAGTCGGCGGCGAAACCGTCCGCTTCTGAGGGATGGCACAGTTCTTTGGCCGTCATCTCCCTGAACTCCGCGCTCGTAAAACCATAATACCGCAGCGCCGACGCGTTGTAGGCGAGAAACCTGAAAGTGAGCCGATCATAAATCCACATCGGCTGCGGGTTCTCGTCAAAGAGAAACCGATACTGCTCTTTGGACTTTTTGAGTTCCGCCTCACCCTGTTTGCGCAGCGAGATTTCCTGCTGCAATTCCTCGTTCGCTTTGTCCAACTCAGCGGTTCGCTCCCGGACTTTAACCTCAAGTTCCCCCCGCAGACGCTTCTCCTCGTGCTCCACCCGCACGCGCTCCCTGAAAAAGATATCGATATGCACCATCCCGATCAGCAGCAGCACCGGGATCAGAAGGTTAAGCAAGTTAATGGTCAGCTCCGGGTCAATGCCGAACCCGACCGGATGCCAGGCGCGCATCACCTGCAAAACCGCCAGCAAAGTAAACGTGGCGAAAAGCGTCCAGCCAACCCGCTGCATCCCGAAAGCCCGGCTCAGCCGAATCGCGTATGGGGGTATGAGACAGGCCACCAACCCGATCAACACGGTATAACTCGATGGATTCCTCATCGCCGGTCTCCCCCGGTGGCGCACGCCAAAACCACTCGACGCAGCCCATGTCTCGGAATGATGCAACCCTCGTTGCCTATTGAGACAGCTTGCTGCTCGGTCGTCCGCGCCCGGATTCGGCTTGCGCGGCATTCTTCTAACCCGGTCATCGCCCCTATCTTAAGCAGATGTCGGGCCACACCCGGATTCCCCCGCCCTCCTCCTCGCCCTCGTCCTCGTCCTCGTAATCGATCCGCTGCCAATGCCAACGGCTGATTACTGATTACTGATTACTGATGACTACCCCCTCCGCCTTTGGACCTTGGACTGTGGGACCGTCATCCCCGGGTCATCAAACACGGCCCCTCGCCGACCGCCTGCCGACGATCCTCCCTCTCTCCTTGGGAGAAGGCCGGGGTGGGGAATTGCCTTCCTGTCCCGGGTCTCTGACATCTCCCAAGCGCACGTTTTTCGCCAATCAAAAATCAAAAATACCCTGACTCAGCCTCCCGTGGAGTACGGAACCCCTCTCCGTGTATCTATGGCTAAATCCCCTCGACGCCGAACGCAAAAATTGCTTATATTGAATCAGCAGAATGACTCTCGCTCCAAGCTGCCTTTTTCCAGTGCAAAACAAGAAATCCTCCCCCCTCGGCCGGCTCCTCCAGGGCTCCACACTCTTGCTGCCGCTGCTGGCGCCAGCCATCGCGCGCTCGCAGTTCGTTGCTTTCAACGACCACGCCCCTGGGACCATCGGCGTTACCACTTCCTCCAACGCCACCACTTATAATATCTTCGGCCGGGCGCCTGGCGCTTCCGGACCGCTCAAGGACATCAGCAGCGCAGTGTCACTGCCCGTCACCCTCACGATTACCACCAATGGCAATGTCGTGGCGTCACCTAGCGCCGCCAACCCCTCCCCCGGTACGCCGCTGTTCAATATTTTCAACGGCTACGTGGACTTCCAGGGCGCAGGGAACCCTGACGCGGCGGCCCAACTCTACCCGAATGCCACCGTCACCTACACATTCTCCGGCCTCAACACCAACCGCACCTACAGCTTCATGGGCAGCGCGGTCCGCGGCGGCAGTGGCGGCACTTACCCCCAGCGCTGGACCACTTTCCAGTTGAATGGCGCCCGCTCCTTCCGCAGTGCCCACACCGCCGGCTGCTACACCAACGGCTTGGCCATCAACCAGGTCGCCATCAACACCGGCGTCAATACCAACGGCGACATGGCTGATTGGGAAAGCATCCTCCCCGCGCTCAACGGGACCATCTCCATCGTGAGTACCCAGTACCAGGGAGCGATCCCTATAGGTGGCACCGCCAACGGCCCCTATGCCTATGCTCTCACCGGCTTCCGGCTCGTCGAGTTCAGTCCCCCGACCATCCAGTCGGCTGCCGCCGTCGGCAACAACGCCGTGCAGGTCGTCTTCTCCATCCCCGTCTCCGCCGCCACGGCCATGGCCCTCACGAACTACTCGATTACAAACCTGGTTGGCACTGTGCCGGTCCTCGGCGCTGCGTTCGTCAACGACACCAAAACGATCCAACTCACCACCGCCACGCTGGCTCCCTACGCCACACAGTGGCTCACCGTCAACCGCGTCGCCGACGCCGCCACCGGCCTCAGTGTCATCGCCACCAATACTCAGGTCTTATTGACCAACGTGCCCTTCACAATGGGCTACATCCAACGCCAGCTCTATTTCAATGTCACCGGCGGCCCGGCCGTTTCGATTTTGACCAATAGTCCCAAATTCCCCAACAGCCCCGACCAGGTCGATTACCAGCCCAACATGGGCTGGCCCGTGGAAAATATCGCTGACAATTACGGCGGCCGCTTCTCCGGCATCCTCGTCCCGCCCCTCACCGGCAATTATTACTTCGCCATTCGCAGCGACGACGCCTCCGTGCTTTACCTCAGCCCCAATAACAACCCCGCCTACAAAAGCGTAATAACTTCCGAACCAGCCTGCTGCGAATCTTTCGACGCCCACACCAACGGTCCCTTCCTCCTCAACGCCGGCCAGCGCTATTACATCGAGGCCTTGATGAAGGAAAATCTCGGCTCGGATTATCTTTACGTCGCCTGGAAGACCCCCACCAATTTATCCTGGACCGTGATCTCCGGGACTGCTCTCGGCAACTACCTCAACGTCGCCGGGTCCTCGCTCACCATCCTCCAGCAGCCCACCAGCACCACCGGCATGGCCGATTACACCGCGACCTTCACCGTCGCCGCCAGCGGCAGTTCTGTCGCCACCACCACCCTCAACTATCAGTGGCAATTGAACGGTTTCGATATCGCCGGAGCCACCACCGCCAAATACACCACTCCGACACTCCACGCCTCCGATAACGGCTCACTTTATCGCGTCCTGGTCGCCATTCCCGGCAAAGCCCTGTTGAGCGCCAATGCCACGCTTACGGTCGTCCCCGACACCATCCCCCCAACGGTCATCCGAGCCTTCAATCTCGGCCCGACCAACGTTCAGCTCGTCTTCTCGAAACCCGTGGATCCCGCCAGCGCCACCAGTTTGCTCAACTACGGCTTCTCCGGCGGTGTTTCCATCGGCACCGCGGCGCTCGACTCGAGCAGCACCAACGTCATCCTCACTACCACACCGCTGGTTTACGGCAGCAACTATTCCGTCACCATCAACAACGTCCGCGACCAGGCTGTTCCGCCCAACACCGTCGCCGCCAATACCATCGTCACTTTCCTCGCCTCCCCTTACGCCCCCCAGGACATTGGCAACCCTGCCATCCCTTCTTCCGTCACCATCCTCACCAACGGCCTCAATGTCACCGCCGCCGGCAGTGATCTCGGTGGGGTCTCCGACCAATTCAACTTCAACTGTCAGGTGCGCTCGGGCGATTTCGATGTCAGCGCCCGCGTCGCCGGCCTGAGCCTCGCCGACGTCTGGACAAAAGCCGGCCTCATCGCTCGGGAGACACTCGATCCGGCCAGCCGCTTCGCCGCCGCTCTCGCGACCCCCACGATGACGGGGTGCTTTTTCGAATTTCGCGATCCGGCTTATAGCGCGAGCAGAGCCATGGGCAGTTTCCCGGCGAATTATCCTTACACCTGGTTGCGCCTCAAACGCGCCGGCAACCAGTTCACGGGGTTCGCCGGTTACGACGGTCAGACCTGGACGCAACTGGGCAGCGTCTCGATCGCCATGGCGACGCAGATCTATTTCGGCTTCGCCGTCTCGAGCCACAATAGCGCCCAAGCCGCCATCGCGCAGTTCCGGGACATCGCCGACGTGGGGACCAACGCCGTCGCCGGCGCCCTGGTCAATCCTCACGAACCCATGGGACCTTGCAGCCGGCTCACCCCGGTTGTGATTTCCGAGATCATGTATAAACCCGCGCCTCGGACGGATACCAACAACCTGGAATTCCTCGAACTCTACAATTCCAATCCCTACTACCAGGACATCAGCGGTTACCAGGTTGTTTGCGCCGACATGAATTACACCTTCCCACCGGGCACGGTCATGGCCGGCGGCGCGTACCTGGTGATTGCCGCTTCACCCACGAGTATCCGCAGTGTCTATGGAATCACCAACGTCCTCGGGCCTTACACCGGCAGCCTCAAGAAGTCCGAAACGCTCGAGTTACTGGATGAGCGAGAGGCCATCATCCTGACCGTCCCCTACTCGAACGGCTCGCCCTGGCCGGTGGCGGCGGATGGCACCGGGCACTCGCTGGTGCTCGCCAGGCCGACCTACGGCGAAGGCGATCCGCGCGCCTGGGACATCAGCGACGTCGTCGGTGGATCGCCCGGCGCGATGGATGCCTTCCGGCCCAGCCCCCTGCGCAATGTCGTCATCAACGAGTTCCTGGCCCACAGTGATCCTCCCTATTCCGATTTCGTCGAGCTTTACAACCACGCCAACCAGCCTGTCGATATCTCCGGCTGCGTCCTGACCGACGACCCGGCCACGAACAAGTTCCTGATTCCAGCCGGCACCGTCATACCCGCGGCCGGGTTTGTTTCCTTTGACGAAATAACCATGCAGTTCGGTTTGGCCGCGCCAGGGGCAACCCTCTATTTCAAGAACTCCGACCAAAGCCGCATCCTCGACGCGGTTCAATACGCCGGCCAAGGCCACAACGTTTCCAATGGCCGCTGGCCCGATGGCGCCGGCGAGTTCTACCCCCTGGCGATCCCGACGCCCGGCGGGCCAAACACGAACATCCTGCTAAGCGACGTCGTGATCGACGAGTTGATGTATGCCCCCATCAGCGGCAACGACGATGATCAATACGTCGAGCTTTACAACCGCAGCGCCAACCCGGTGGACCTGAGCGGCTGGCAATTGGCCGATGCCATCAGCTTTACGATCCCGACCAATACCATCCTTGCGCCCGACGGGTACCTGGTGGTCGCCCGTAACGCCGCGCGTCTGCGCGCGAATTACAGCAACTTGAACACGACCAATTGCCTTGGAGATTTCGGTGGCAAACTCTCGCACAAAGGCGAGCACCTCGCCTTGACCATGCCCGACGTCATCCACCTGACCAACACAATCCAGGTCACGGTCAACGACCTGACCTACGGCACCGGCGGACGTTGGGGCCAATGGTCCCACGGCGGCGGCAGCAGCCTCGAGTTGATTAATCCCAACGTTAATAATCGCCTCGCCTACAATTGGGCTGACAGCGACGAGACGATGAAATCGGTGTGGACGAACCTCGAATACACCGGCGTTCTGGACAACGGCGCCAATTATACCAATGGCCCCATTAACCTCGTCCAGCTCGGCTTAATGGACGTCGGCGAATGCCTCGTCGATAACGTCGAAGTCCGGCCCGGCGGGATAAACGGTCCAAATATCATCGCGAACAGCGATTTTGAGATCGACTTGAGTAACTGGTCCCCGCAGGGCGATCATATCCGCTCCAGCCTCGAGACCGCCCTCGGCGGCTACCAAAGCAGCCAGTCCTTGCACCTCCGCTCCAGTGATAGCGTCTGGACCCTCGGCGATGGCGTCCAGGGCATGCTCACGCAGACCACTCTTGGAGCGGGCCAGACTGCCACCCTCCGGCTCAAAGCCCGCTGGCTCGCCGGCTGGCCGGAGGTCCTCATGCGCCTTCGCGGCAACTGGCTCGAAGTCACCGGCGGCATGCCCGTGCCGGCCAACCTGGGGACGCCCGGCATGCCCAACAGCCGCTATGTCACCTATCCCGGGCCTGCCATTTATGAAGTGAAGCATTCCCCGCCCCTCCCTTCCGCCAATCAACCGGTCGTCGTTACAGCGCGTTTTCACGACTTCAATCCGTTCCGGCCAACCCTCCTGTACCGAATCGATACGGGCGTTAATCCATTCCCCGCCTATAACTACCTCCCTATGGTGGACGACGGCACCGGCGATGATGCCGTCGCCGGTGACGGGGTCTATACCGCCACAATTCCCGCCCAAACAAACGGCACCGTCGTCGCTTTCCTCGTGCAGGCTCAGGATCTGATCTACGGCCCTATAACCACCTTCCCGGCCGACCTGCAGAACAACGCCGGTGTGCCTCGCGAATGCGTCGTCGCTTTCGGCGACCCCATCCCGACCGGCAGTTTCGGCCACCACCACGTTTTCATCACGCAAAACTGGGCCCAGCGCTGGGCCAACGGCGGCGGCGTCTCGCACGAAACCCATGATGGCACCTGGGTGGATAGTGGCGGACGCATCGTCTATGATTGGATGGGCCGCTACGCCGGCAGCCCCTATCATCAGTATTTGGGCTCCCCGGTCACCACCATCGGCGGCATGCACTGGCTCATGCCCGAGGACGACCAGGTTTTCGGCACCACCTCCTTCAATAAGCAGCACGTGCCCGGCAACGGTCCGCTGGATGACAATACGCTGCAGCGCGAGCAGGCCGCGTTTTGGATGGCACGCCAGATCGGGTTGCCCGTCCAGAATCGCCGCTTCTATGTCTATTACGTCAATGGCGTCCGGCATGCCCCCTTGATGGAGGATGCGCAAGTCCCCGGCGCCGAAATGCTCAAGGAGTACTTTCCCAACGACAGCAACGGTGTGCTGTACAAAAACCACTCTTGGTTTGAAGGCGATATTAATCAGCAAGCCAACGCATACATGAGTTTTAACAACAAGTCGTGGTGCCTGCTTGGAAAATTCACGACCACCATCAACGGTGTCCCCAACCTCTACAAGCTTGCTCGTTACCGCTGGATGTGGTGGATCCGCCAGTTTCCTGATTCGGCCAACAACTTCAACGATGTGTTCGCGTTGATTGACGCCGCCAATACCCCCACTAATCTCCCGGCTTACTACGCCAACATGGAAAGCCAGGTTGATACCGACGAATGGCTACGCCTCTCGGCCATGGAACACGCCACCGGCGATTGGGACTCATTCTTCACTCAGAACCAGTGGAACATGTACTGTTACAAACCGACCATGGGCAAATGGACCGCCCTCAAATGGGATTGGAACATCACGCTGGGCAGCGGCACCCAGACGTGGCCACCCGACGGCAGCAAGCTCTTCACCACCGGCGCCAATGATCCCGTGATGGCTACCTTCCAAAACTATCCGGCCTACCGGCGCACTTATTTGCGCGCGCTTCAGGACATCGCCAATCTCGCGATGAACAACGCGGTCGTGAACCCGCTGCTGGATGCCAAGTATGCAGCATTCGCCGCCAACGGCCTGGCCACCACTGCTTACAACGGTCTCACGGTCGTAGATCCGGCCGTCGCGGGGGGCCTTGAAAGTTGGATTGGGACCATGCACAACTCCATCCTGACGGCCCTCGTGAACCAGGGCGTAAGCAGCGTCCCCTTCATGGTAAACATGGCGGTCGTGAACAACAACGCTGCCCAGGTGGGCGGAACCGCGCCGCTCGCGGTTAAGAACATCTGCTTTAACGGCATCCCCTATCCAGTGACGTGGACCAGTGTCACCACCTGGCTCGTCACGGTCCCGCTGCTCCCGGGGCTCAACAACTTTAATATCGTCGGTGTGGACCCTCACGGCCGACCTGTACCCGGGGCCACCAACTCTGTAGCGGTCAACTATGGTGGTTCCGTTCCCTCTCCCGTAGGACAGGTGCTCATCAATGAAATCATGTACAACCCGGCAGTGCCCAATGCTCAATATGTCGAACTGTACAACCGCTCAGCGACCTCCACATTCGACTTGTCGGGCTGGCAATTACAGGGACTGGGCTATACCTTCCCGTCCGGCTCTTTGCTCACACCGAACAGCTTTTTGGTGCTGGTGTCCAACCCCTCCGCCTTCTCAGCCGCCTATGGCGGTACTATCCCAATCTTCGACACGGTCAGCGCACCCCTGCAAACCGGCGGCCAAACCCTGGTCCTGGTTCGTCCCGGCACCAACGCGGCCATTAACCTCGTCGTCACAGGCACTCGATTTGGCGCCGCGCCGCCCTGGCCGCCGGGCGCCAACGGCCTCGGCAGTTCCCTCCAGTTGATCGACCCAGGCCAGGACAACTGGCGCCCGGGCAATTGGGCCGGGAGTTTTCCTCCGGCGGCGCTCAGTCCCGGTACCACCAACACGGCCCTGGCCAGCTTGCCGTCTTTCCCACCGCTCTGGCTCAATGAACTCCAGGCCGATAATCTCACCGGCATCACCAACAGCGCCGGCCAGCACACCCCGTGGGTGGAACTTTACAACCCAAGCACCAACATCGTTTCCCTAAGCGGATTATACCTCGCCAATGATTACAGCAACCTCACCGCCTGGGCCTTCCCCGCCGGCGCCAGCATCAATCCGGGCGAATTCAAGGTCATCTTCGCTGACAGCCAGACCAATCTCTCGACCCTCGCCGAACTGCACACCAGCTTCACGCTCCAGAGCGGCAGCGGTTCGCTCGCCTTGAGCCGCCTCTACAACAGCCAACCTCAGGTGCTCGATTACATCGATTATGCCAACCTGGGCCTCAATCATTCCTTAGGCTCGTTCCCCGACGGCCAATGCTTTTATCGTCAGGAATTCTTGCACGTCACTCCAGGCAGCGCCAACGATGGAACCACCTTTCCTTCCTCTATCCCTTACGCTATCCCGGCCGCGGTTTACGCACAGGATTTTAATACGCTGCCCGACCCGGGTGCCGCCTCCGTCAATACCGCGAACCCTGTCACTATCAATGGCGTCACATATTCGCTGTCCAATCCTTATGACTTTGCTTTCCCAGCGACCGCCAGCGGCAACGCCGGAGGACTGGGGCTGCCCGGTTTAGCGGGCTGGCACGGGCTCTCGGCGCTTCTCTCCAGGTTCGGCGCCACCGATGGCGATCAAACCACCGGCGGCCAAATCAGTTTTGGTCCACCCAGTAGCACCAACCGCGCCCTGGGTCTGCTGGCCACCACCAGCACCGGTGCCACCGCTTTTGGTGCCAGGTTCATCAACAAAACCACCAATGTTCTTCACTTTATCAACCTGCAATTCACGGGCGAGCTCTGGCGCCAATCGGACAAGAGCAAAATACTGGAGTTCTATTATCTGATCGATCCTGCCGGCACGAACGCCTTTTCAACGAATTACACCGCGTTCTTGCCGGCCTTGAACGTTGCCTTCCCCGCGAATCCGGCCGACGTCGGCGGCGTGCCCGTCGATGGCACTTCCCCCGCCAACCAAACCAATCTCAGCGTCATCAATCAGGCGATTACCAATTGGCCCCCCGCCGCCGCATTGTGGCTCGTGTGGGAAATGGCCGATTCCGGCGGCAAAGCGCAGGGTCTGGCTATCGACAACCTCAGCTTCTCTTCCGCGCCCGGCCTTCCAAATACCGCCCCTGTCCTGGCGCCGCTCAGCGATCGTTTCGTCATCCTGGGCCAGACCCTCACCTTCACCGCCAGTGCCACCGACACCGACCAACCTCCGGAGAGCCTCACCTTCACCCTCGGTGCGGCAGCGCCCAGTGGCGCCGCCATCGCTCCCTCGAGCGGTCAGTTCAGTTGGACGCCGCCTTCCGCTCCCGCAACCAATGCGATCAGCATCATTGTCACCGACAACGGCACGCCGAGCCTGAGCGCGACCCAGAGCTTCACCGTCACCGTTTTCTCGCCTCCGCAGTTACAGAACCTCAGCCTGAACGGAAACCAATTCACCTTTAGTTGGCTTTCACTCAACACGCAGACCTACCAGGTTGAGTACAGCACCAATCTCACCGCGGGCGCGTGGACCCCGCTGGGAACACCCGTCAGCGGTACCGGCACGTTACGCACCTTCACCAATAGTCCTGCCACAATCTCACAAGGCTTCTTCCGGCTCAGAATCCTGCCCTGAATAAGAAACCATGCCCAATAGTATCAGCCGACGACACGAGACTCGGTTCCATTCCGCCCTTGGTCCGCCCTTGGCAGGGATGCGGAGAGCCGGCACTCGGCACTTACTCACCGCTGCCGTGGTCCTGTTGCACCTTTCGCCCTGCAGCGCTCTCACTCTTACTACCCTGGTTTCCTTCGGTGGTACCAACGGCGCAGCCCCTTCTGCTGCCCTCCTTCAGGGAGCAGACGGCAATTTCCGTGGCACGACCGAAAGCGGCGGGATGCCGGGTAGCCGCGGTACTATATTCATGATGACCCCATCGGGCGCCTTGACGACGCTCCTTGAGTTCGCCTCACCTTATTCCTATGGCGCCGATCCTCAGGCCGCCCTCGTGCTTGGACCTGACGGCGATTTTTATGGCGCTGCCCCTGCCGGCGGTGCCTATAGCCGGGGCACCGCATTCAGAATCAGCCCCGATGGCGTGCCTGACCTGCTGTACTCCTTCGTCGGTACGTACGACGGAAGTCAGCCGTTTGGAGCGCTCGCGCGAGGCAGCGACGGAAATCTTTATGGCACGACATTCGGCGGCGGCTTTTATCTGAACGGCACGGTGTTTCAAATGACCACGAATGGCACGCTCAACTCCCTCTACTCGTTCAGCGGACCCGATGGCGCTAATCCCTATGCGGGACTAATCCAGGGCCGGGATGGCAATTTCTATGGCACGACAGAATACGGCGGCGGTGCCTACAACGGCACGGACTTCAGCGGGCAAGGCACCATATTTCAGCTAATGGCCAATGGCACTCTTAACACCTTGGTTTATTTCGGCGGCAAAAACGGCGTTTACCCCACCGCCGGCCTGGTCCAGGCAGCCGATGGGCGCTTTTATGGCACGACTTACCGCGGCGGCACTAATGGGGACAATGGCACCGTCTTCAGGATGAGTACCAACGGCGCCCTGACAACCCTCGTGATGTTCAATGGCACGAATGGCGCCCTCCCTTCCAGCGGCCTGGTTGGCGCCACAGATGGCAGTTTCTACGGAACCACTTCCTGCGGCGGCATTGGCTATAACGGTTCACCGTCAAGCGGTTATGGTACGGTATTCAAGGTAACAACCAATGGCGTCCTTACCACAGTCGCTTTTTTCACTGGCATCAATGGCAATACGCCCTTGGCTGGACTGGTCCAAGGTACGGATGGCAACCTCTATGGCACTACCTCAGGCGGCGGCGCCTACAACAATGGCACCGTCTTTCAGCTTAGCTCGGCGTCTTCGCCGCCACCGGTCTTCCAAACGGTGAGCCAGTCTGGCGCCATCATCACCCTCACCTGGTCCGCGGTCGCCGGACGGGCGTACCAGGTCCAGGCCAGCACCAATTTTAGTCAGGCTAATTGGAATAATAAGAACGGCTTAGTAACCGCCACCAACTCCACAGCGACCTGGTCCGAGGGCGTCGGTCCTGACCCCCAGCGATTTTATCGAGTCCTCCTCCTGCCGTAAGCGGCTGTCCGCCAAAAAGGGTAGGGCTGTTTGTCCCCAAACAGCCGCACTTCAAAACCTGGCGGAAGCACTACGGGCGCCGGGAACTCGCCTGCGTTCTGGAGTGCGGCAGTCCTCTGCCGCTTTCAACTCCCCCCGCTCCTGTCTACCGCGTCGAATCGCACGGCGCCCTACCGTGCCCCGACGACCTCCTGCTCCTGCGCCGGTATAATCTTCACCGGCCCGATCAAGCCGGATCGCTGCAGCGGCGAGTCCTTCTTCCACAGGCGCCAGCTTGTGAACGTGAATCTTCCCGTCGGGCTGCGCTGGCCCTGCTCAAGCCAGTCAGGCCACCGCTTGAGCGTCCCGTTCGGATTCCGGTCGCTGTCCTCGGGCAGTTGCTCGTCGCCAATCATCCGGTTAATCCAAAGATTGACGACCTGTACCTCAAGAACGTTCTCGCCGGCCTTTAACGCCTGCGTCACCTCCACTCGATACGGAGCCTTCCACAACGTGCCCAGGTCTTTCCCGTTCAGCTTCACCTGCGCCATCACCGCCACCTCCCCCAAATCCAAAAAGGCTCGGCCTTGAGGATCGGGCAGGTCCCCCGACAGCGTGAAAGATTTCTTGTAGGTCGCTGTGCCGCTGAAGCATCTCACATCGGGATCGCTATGCTGCGACCAATCGCTCAGCACTGGAAACGTGACTTCTTCCGGCGCGCCGCGTCCAGGCTGAAAGTGAACCTGCCACGGACCGGCAAGTTCGATGGCTGACGGCAGAGCGTGCAACTCCAATGAGCGAACTTGGCCCGTCGTAGTCTTGAATTCATAATGCCCTGCCTCCCAGACCAGCCCGCGCACCTCGCCACTCCGACCGGCAGTTAATTCCATCGACGGCGATGCCTTTGAACCCTGGCCCGGCTTTGGCAGCAGTTCCTGACCGTCCCTGCTCATCGCCACGATGGCTTCCGGATTACCCCTTCCCCCTCGGCTTCGCAGCGCTTCGCGGAAGATCACAAAAACCGATCCGGCCGGCTCAAAGGTTAGAGGCACGAATGTTCGGCCATCTTTCTCCTCATAAGCAGCGGCGAAACTAATTCGGCCGGTCAGCGGGTCCCAGAGCTCCGGCCTCTTGCCCGCAACGCGAAAGCCGCAGTTCGCCTGCAGCCAGTTGGTCTGGCTATTTGCTACAAAATAAATGTCAGTATCCCGTTCCCGTCGATGAATAAACCGAAGACTGGGGTCAGCCTCGAAATCCGGCGGTACGCCCAGCATCTGCAGCACACCCGAGATCGCCTGGAAATCAGGAAAGACATAAGGCGGACCGGAACTCGTATCGAGGTCGCCCCAGGGTTCCATGCCGAACGGGCCCACTTCCATCGCGGCCACCCATCCCTCTGGGGCGTAGGCGTCGGTCAGCCAGTTTGGTGCCGCATTTGTTGCGGACTCCCATTGCTTGTCGGTTTTGATTTCGCGAGCCGGCTCGTCCTGGAATCTGAGTTCGAGTACGCCGATGAAACCCGCCGGATTAGGAAAGTCCAATGTGTTCTCGGCGGCCACGGCAATGAGATTCGTGCCCGGCCGAAGCGAAGCAGCCAAATCAAACACATAGACCTGCTTGAAGTTGTCGCCCGAACCCGTGCGTCGCCCGTTGACCCACAACTCAAAAGCGTTGTCCACCGTCAGGTTGAACCGGGCGGAGGCGAGCGATTGGCCGGGAGCCAGCACGACCTGTCGGCGAAAATAGCGCTTCCCCGGAGGCGCCGAGTGCGCCGGGTTCCCTTCCGGATACCAAATCCAGGTCGAGCCCCGAACCAGATTTGACGACTCAGCGGGCCCAGTAGTTTTGAATTCTGGCCCCCACAAAACACTGCGAGCCGACACGGAGTGGTGGCGTGTCGCCGCGGTGGACTCCTGCCGAGAAGGGGTGGATTCCCCGTTCGACTCATTACTCCAATACTCCATTGCTCCATCGCCCCACAGTGTCCGGGCCAGCTTTTGCACCTCCTCATCGCAACCGGGATACCCCGCAAGACTCGGCGACTTGCGCGGAGGCGGACCAATCACAGTGGCGCCGGCGCTCACCAGTTCTTTGATCCTGCGCAACAGCGCCGGCGTCATGGTCTCGACCTGCGGCAGGACCAGCACGCGATAGCTCATCCCATCCGGCAAGACCAGCTTGCCGTCCCGGACTTTCATGCGGTGCAGCACGACCTCCGCCGAGCAGCCATCGAAGTTGTAACGCGGCCGATCGGGCGTGTTGCCCGTGCGCCATGGCATCGTCGGTGTAAAGCGCATGGGTGAACCTTCGGGTTCCAGGAAACAAAGGTCCGCCACAAAGAGCCCCTGGCGCAGCAACCACTGGCACCGGGCAAGATATTCGTGCCAGGCAGCGGATTGCTCCCACCCTGTCTGCGTCCGCTCGTAGTGCAGTCCCCACGGTCCCATTGACATGCCCGGCTTCACGTCCTGCCACCGTTGCAGCGCATACCGATGGAAAACGAAACGATTGATGCCTTCGCAAAACGCCCAGTCGCCAAGAGTCTTGATGAGGCTTGGATGGAACTGCCACTTCTCGCCGTCGTTCGCGGTAAAGGCTTCCGCGCCAAGGATGCGTTTGCCATACACATGAGCGGCGGAGGACATCTCGAGGCAACTATAAGCGGTGTTATAGCCCCACGACCAGAATTCCGCCATCGGCTCGTCGGCCGTTCCAGCGTAAGTCATGTCGTCGCAAGGCGTGCCGTCGTAGGCTTCGATCGAAAGCCGCAGCCCGTGTTTGTGCGCCAGGCTGCGCAAGTGACCCGAGTAATTCTCAACCAGCAAATCGGAAACGGTTTGACGCAAGTCCCAAAGGAAGCGCTCCGAGCTTTCCAAACTGTCCACCACCCGCCCCGTCATCACCGGCAGGAACCGCAAGGGATCATAACCACGGCGCTTTTGGAATTCCTCGCGGAACAGCGGCGTCCAGTTTTGCGAGCCGGTTTCCCAGCTATCAATGTGCGTCGAAACCAGGGTCTTGCCGGCGAGCGGCTTGGAATCGGAAATCAGCTTCCCCATCAGACCGTTGAACATCACTTCGGTCGCCTGCTTGCTAAGCTTGTCGGACTCAAGACCGCGGCCTGGTTCCGGCGCCGGATGGTTGTCCTTGCCTGTGGGGGTGTGTGCGAGGCGGAGAATCGTCCATTTGCCAGGTGGCACTGCCCAGCTCAAATGGCCATGCGCGTCGAATTCCTTAGTAAGGTCCAGGATACGGTCGCGGGAAATGGTTTGGTCGGGAGGCACCGCAGAGAAAGCTGCCTGAACCGGGATATATCGGGGAACGAACGAGGCTTTACCGTCAATGTTTTGAATCCGGGCGTTTCCTGCGGGAGCAGGAAAGGCCAGCACGACGATGTCACGGAAATAGTTGGACACTGCCTTTGGCTCAGCCAGTGAGGCTTCGAAATGACGCGGCCCCTCAACTTGCGTCTCCGACCAAACGACCTTCTGCATCGCGAGGTCGGGCGTAATCCATGGACCGCCGCTGCCGCACCACCCTGCATCATTGTTCATGTTCACCTCGAGGCCAAGGCGCTGGGCCTCAGCGCAGACGTGCTTAAAAAGGTCACGCCATTGGAGCGACCCAAAATCCGCTGGACCGCGCGGAGCGCCCTGGTCCACTTCCATGATAAGGACGCCGCCGATGCCGGCGCGCTGGATCGCTTCGAGGTCGGCAGTGATGCCGTTGCTGGTGATATTACCGTTGAGCCAGAACCAATAAACCCACGGCCGGGCCGAAGGTGGTGGGTGGAGGAAGCTCTGCTCCAACTCCGGCACACCGGCAGCGCGGCCCGGATTGCCCAGGAATGCTGCCGCCAGGAGAATTGCTAAGAGACGAAGGAACACCGGTAGAACCGTACGAACGGGCCTCATAATTTATACTCCAATATGGAACACCTCTTTGAGCACTATCGAGACAGGACTATCGTCAGGATTCGTGGCCATGAGCGGTTTCATCGAAGTCCACCATTGGCGGCAAACGGGCGTCGCCGCGATGGCGTTCCACCGCGTTTCGTCCTGAATCTCCGCATAGGCAAAAAGCTGCCGGGTCTCAGCGTTTAGGAAAATCGAGTAGCTCAGGACGCCGTGCTCCTTAAGAACGGTTTCGAGTTCCGGCCAGATCGGACTGTGCCGTCGTTCGTATTCGGCTTCGAAGCCCGGATTTACACTCATCACAAAGGCTCTTCGAATCATAGGAGCCGGCTCCAATAGCTAACGCTTATTACAAGGGTTTCAAGTCGCCGTTCAGGTTATAGGAGCGGCCGGGCTTCGTGGCCAGTTCGAGCACTTTGGCCCCTGAGCGCACCAGGCACGAGTTGCCCAGCAGCGAACGGATTTCGGCGCGACTCAGCCTTCCGTCCTTCCAGAACAGGGCCACTTCAAATCCGCCGCGGGCGCGCAGCCCCTTCACAGACCCGCTGCCCCACTCCTTCGGCAACGCGGGCAAAAGCTCAACCACTCTGGTGCTCATGGCCCCGGGCACCGTCCCTCGGGTTTCCTCCTGGTGGCTTTGCAGCAGCATTTCGGCGATGCCGGCGGTCGCGCCGAAATTTCCGTCGATCTGAAACGGAGGATGCGTGTCGAACAGATTCGGCAGCGTGGACTTCTGCAGCAGCGCGACGACATTTTCGTAAGCCTTTTCACCATCACGAAAGCGGGCCCAGAAGCTGATTATCCAGGCTCGACTCCAGCCGGTGTGGCCACCCCCATGCGCCAGGCGATACTCAATCGATTTGCGAGCCGCAGACATCATTTCCGGCGCGTTCTGCCACGTAAACTGCCTGCCGGGATGGACCCCGAACAAGTGCGACATGTGGCGGTGACCCGGCTCCGGTTCTTTGAACTCTTCGCTCCATTCGAGCAAGCGGCCGTCAGGGCCGGTTTTCGGCAGCGCGAGCCGGGCTACTGCCTTCACTACGCCCGCTGTAAAGTCGTCTTTGATGCCGAGCTCCGCCGCGGCCTCAAGCGTGTTCCTAACGACATCCCAGATGATTTCCTGGTCCATCGAACACCCCATAGAAAGACTGGCTTGCTGGCCGTCCGGCGTGATAAACGCGTTTTCCGGTGAAGTGGTCGGGCCGGAAACAAGTTTTCCGGTCTTCGGGTCCGGCACCAGCCAATCAAGGAAGAACAGTGACGCCTCCTTGAGGATGGGATAAGCACGCTGGCGCAGAAACTGGCGGTCGCCGGTGAACCGGTAATGCTCGATGAAACCCTGCGTGCACCAGCCGCCACCTGTGACCCACATACCCCAGCGGGGACTCCCGTACGGTGTCGTCCAACGCCAGGGATCGCTGTTCAGGCAGGAGCAAAATCCGCGGCAGCCAAATACCTCACGCGCCGTGCGACGCCCGGCAGGCTGAAGCCTTTCAAGGTAATCGAAGAACGGCTCATGACATTCCGCCAGGTTCGCGACCTCCGCCGGCCAGTAATTCATCTGTAAATTGATATTGATGTGGTAATCGCTGTTCCACGGCGCACGCATGTGCTCGTTCCAAAGCCCCTGAAGGTTCGCCGGCAAACCGCCCGGGCGAGAGGAACCCAACAGCAGGTAACGGCCATATTGGAGATAGAGCGCGGCCAAGGCGGGATCGGAGTCACCCCGCCACACCGCGTCGAGACGTTCATCCGTGGGCTTATCGGGCGCCGGACCAAGGTCGAACGAAACGCGGTTGAACAGACGTTGGTGGGCCGCGATAGATGCCTGCCGCAAATGGAGGTAGCCCTTGGTTGCAGCGATCAGATCCTGTTCGCAACGACGGCCCAAGCCTCGCGTGAGAGGCTTGGACGGCTCCGTTTGGTTGTAATCCGTCGCCGCAGCAAGCACGAGCGTGACAGCGTCGGCTCCCACGACCTCGAGACTGCTTGCCTCGGCCTGAATCGTGCCATTTCGCGCATGAGCGCAGAGGTGCGCCTCAAAGCTCACGCCCTTGTGCTCGTGTCCGTGAGCCGCCTGGCCCGTTAAGACGACGGTATCCGAGCCGCCAGTAACGATTTCACTATCCGGGCGCGTAAGGGAAACCGTGCAAGAGATTTTTCGTGGCTTGTCCGCCGAGAGCTGCACAACGACGAGATCATCCGCTCGAGTGGCGAAAACCTCACGCTTGTAGGTAACCCCGTCCGCTCGATAAACAGTCGTGGCAATCCCGGTGGAGAGATTGAGCTCGCGCCGATAGCCACTTATCTCGCCGGTATGACCAAAAGCTACTTGAAGATCGCCCAAAGGCTGATAGCTCCGCGGTTCGACGGCCGGCGGCAACAGTTGGCGCTCAATCAACTTTTCGCCTTCGGAGTACTTGCCCGCGAAAAACAGTTGACGCGCCAGGGCGATAACTGCCGGGCCGCCGGGTTTGGGTTCGGGATACGGCGGCCCGGCCCAAATCGTGTTTTCGTTGAGCTGAACGCGTTCGTTCGTGACGCCGCCGAAAACCATCGCGCCTAACCGGCCATTGCCCGCAGGTAAAGCCTCTTCCCATTTAGCGGCTGGCTGACGGTACCACAGCGTCAAGGCTTGCTCAGCCGGGTCTTGGTCAGCGCCGGCCAGAGCCAACATCGCAAGCAGAGCTAGGGTGGGAACGAATTTCCGGCCTGCCGGCGTGCATGGTGCTCTGAAATCCATCCGTCGTTTCATTCGGCCGCACCTTGGTCCAGGGCCTGCAAAGCCGCGCGCATATATCCCATGGCGTAAGCCATACCAGCATGCCACGGAGCGTCGCAAGTCATCTGCGGCGTGTGGTCAGGAATCAATACGCCCTCAAAACGGTTTTCTTTCAAGATGCGCAGGACGCGCAGCATATCGATGTCGCCATCATCCACGAACGTTTCACGGTAGTGAGGAGCTTTCCCGGTGATGTTGCGAAAATGGACGTACGCCAGCTTGCCCTGACGGCTATATTCCTCCACGGCTGTGTAAACATTGCCCTCAGTCATTTCCGCGAGCGTGCCCAGGCAGAACTCAAGTGCGTTGGCGGCGCTGGGATTCAAGTCGAGCACTCGCTGGTACATGTGCGGCTGATAGACGAGCCGCGGTTGGCCGCGCATTGTCGGCATCGGCGGATCATCCGGATGCAAGGCTAGTCTTACGCCTGCCTCCTCCGCTACTGGCACGATGTCTTTCAGAAACTCCCCCAGCCGCCGCCAAAGTTCGTCGTGCGTAACCGGCGGGACTGCTCCAGGCTGGGCATTTGCATCATAAACCATGTTCCAAACCATTCCGTTAGGCATCGGCGTCTCAAGCAGACCGTCCATGCCGACCGAAATAGCGCCACCACGTGCGAATGGGCCGGTCACACGACCGCAGACGCCCGCGATGCTGAAGTTATACCCCATCACCGGAATGTCGGCCTGGCCCAAACGCCGGATAATAGTCTTCACGTTTTCGACCTGCTGACTCCTTTTGGGGCCGTCGAGCAATACATCATGCCAATGCGCCGGATCGAAATTCTCGACCGCTTCGATTTTGAGCCCTTCCGCCTCGGCCGCCCTGCGCAGGCCCAGAAGTTCGTCTAGAGTCCACAATCGGTCTGGGTCTCCCGCAAGCCCCCACCCCTCTTCGGTGCCGGTGGGCTGGTTATCCTTGGGATTATACGCGCCGGCCTTGAAGTAATCCACTAGGTGCACCACGAGATGGGTCGCGCCCGCCTGGCGCGCGAATCGGAAATTCTCGCGCGTCAGCATGTGACGATATAGGCCAAGCCCGAGCTTCATGGGGATTATGCGCGCGGCCGGGCAAGCGTTCCTCGCCCGCCAAACTGCGATTTAGGTTTTTGCGCGAGTCAGTTGCAGCGGTTCGAACCGCGGCGCGCACAAATGATGCAGCGCAAAGGCGACAACGTACATGCAGCCGCAAATGCCGAACAGGATGGCATAGCCGGCGGTCGCGTTGTGCACCGCTTCAAATCGGTCGAGCATCCGCCCAGTGAGGAACGGAAAAATCAGTCCCCCAGCCGAGCCAGCCATGCCGCCGATGCCGATAACGGAGGCGACGGCGGGTTTGGGAAACATGTCCGACACGGTCGTATACAGATTGGCGGACCATGCCTGGTGGGCCGAGGCAGCCAGACCGATCAACAATACGGCCGACCAATCGCCGACCTTCGTGACCGCCAGGATCGGCAACGCGCAAAGCGCAAATACGAACATTCCCGTTTTGCGCGCCCGTGTCACCGTCCAACCCCGCTTGGTGAGATACCCCGTGACCCACCCGCCAAAGATGCTGAGTACGGTCACAATGCCGTAGATCGTCACGATGTGTATCCAGCTCTTCTTGATGTTGAGGCCGCGGGTCTTGTTGAAGAAGTCAGGCAGCCAAATCAGAAAGAACCACCACACCGGGTCCGTAAGAAACTTGGCTATGATAAAGGACCACGTTTGGCGGTAAGTCAACAAGCTGAGCCAGGGGATCTTTCCTTCCCGATTCCCCTCGTCTTTGTCGCTTCGGATCAAAACCAATTCTTCCGCACTGAGGTATTTGCTGCGCTCGGGCACGTCATAAAACGGCAGCCAAAGAAAGAGCCACAGCATGCCGGCGATACCCGCCCCAATGAAGGTGGACTGCCACCCCCAGTGAAATGCCATGGCCGGAATTACACCGGGGGCGATCAATGCGCCGGCGTTTGTTCCCGCGTTAAAGATACTGGTCGCAAACGCCCGCTCGCGTTTGGGAAACCACAGCGCCACCGCCTTGATTGCCGAGGGAAAGTTGCCCGCCTCGCCGAGACCGAGGGCCGAACGCGCGGCCAGAAAGCCGCCAAAGCTGCCCACCAGGGCATGGCAAACTGCGGCGACACTCCAGGCGGCGATCGAAACCGCATAGCCAATCTTGGTGCCGAAGCGGTCTACAAACCAGCCGAAACCCAAAAGCCCGACGCCGTACGTAAACTGGAAAGCCGAGTTCACCAGACCAAACTGCGTGTTGTTCCACCCGATGTCGCGGTCGAGGATTTCCTTCAGCAGCGAAAGGATCTGGCGGTCCACATAATTAACCGTCGTCGCCAAGAACAGGAGGGCGCAAACCACCCACCGGTAATTGCGCATGGTGGCGAGAACAGGGCCGCCTCTCATGGAACTCGGGTCAGAGAGAGTCTTGGAAACATCGGGCATAACTTTTCAATTGGGTTCGCGTAAAATGTTCTCAACGAGCAAGCCATCCGCCATCGATCGCCAACGTGTACCCATGCATATAGTCCGAGGCGGCTGACGCGAGAAACACCACCGCGCCCTGCAAATCTTGCGAGCGGCCCCAGCGACCGGCTGGAATGCGCGCCAGAATCTCCGCATTGCGGTTTGGGTCTGCCCGGAGTGCGGCGGTGTTATCGGTTTCCATGTACCCCGGAGCGATGCCATTAACATTGATGCCCTGTGGCGCCAGCTCGTTCGCCATGATCCGCGTCAAGCCCAACACCGCGCTCTTTGCGGCCGTGTACGACGCCACCCGGACGCCACCCTGAAAAGACAGCATCGAGGCGATGTTGATAATCTTGCCGCCCCCGCCCCGTTTCATCATCTGTTTGGCCACGGCCTGGCTCAAAAAAAACAGACTGCGCTGGTTCACCTGCACGACTTCGTCCCAGTCCGCCTCTGTGACCTCGACCAGAGGCGCCCGACGGATGATCCCGGCATTGTTGACCAGGATATCGATGCCACCCAATTCCTTCACGGTCGTCTCGACGATCCTGGCAATAGCATCGCTCCGCAACAGGTTCGCCTGGATCTGACAGGCGCGCCGGCCCAGCGCGCGAATGACCTTTGCGGTCTCGTCCGTGGTGGTGGAGCCCACAAGAGCCAGGTCAGCCCCCGCCTCCGCCAAGCCGATGGCCATGCCTTTGCCCAGACCCCGGCCGGCGCCAGTGACGATGGCGACCTTTCCGGCCAGGTTGAACTTTTCCAAAATCACAGATGAGACCGATGAGATTTAAGAGATTTCTATCAGCGCAGGCTGTCCAGAGGAGCCGCGTCCATGTCGTCGAAAGCCTGGTTTTCGCCGCCCATGCCCCAGCAGAAGGAGTAGGCACCGGTGCCACAGCCGCAGTGGATGGACCAACTGGGGGAAATGACCGCCTGCCGATCGCCCACTACCAAATGCCGGGTCTGTTGCGGCGCGCCCATGAAATGCATCACCCTGCGGCTGGGACCGAGATCGAAATAAACATAGACCTCCGAGCGTCGGGTATGCGTATGCGGCGGCATGGTGTTCCACACGCATCCTTCCTGCAATTGGGTGAAGCCCATCACTAATTGGCAGCTCTTTATGCCACCGGTATGTATGCATTTGTAGATCGTGCGCCGATTCGCATCCGCTGCGTTGCCCAATTCGACCTTCAGGGCGTCCTCCCGGTGAACCAGCGCCGTGGGATAGTTCGCATGGGCAGGATAGCTCAACCAATAAAAGGCCGCAGGAAGGCCGGCGTCGCGCGTCGCAAAGGTTATGTTTTGGCTGCCACGTCCGACGTACAGACAGTCGAGCTTGCTCATCTCAAAGCGCCTGCCGTCGACCTCAACCGCGCCTGCTGCGCCAATATTCAGAATACCGAGTTCGCGGCGCTCGCAAAAGAAAGCGGCACGGAGCTCCGCGTCTGGAGCAAGCTTGAGCGGCGAAGCGGCGGGTACCGCCGATCCAATGATGGCCCTGTCAGCGTCTGAGTAAACCAGTTCCACTGTGCCCGGCGTGAACAACGACTCCAGGAGAAAAGCGGAGCGGAGTCGTTCCGTGTTAAGCTGCTCGTATTCGGTTTGGCTGGGGGAGAGACGTACTTGCATAGAGTGCCATTGTCAAAACCGGAATCCACGGTTTTCCGGGTCGGGCTCGCAATCGTAATCAAACCGCCTCACCAAGCGGGCTCTGTTCACACTCGTCATTTCGCGCTGATCCTCCCGCAAGACTCCGATACATAACGTACCCACGACTCCTTGTCCTGGAAGTCACCGCTCTTTGTCCAGCCGGCGCCTGCATAGTACACCAGCCGCTGGCCCCGCTTGACAGTAGTTTGCAGAAAGACCTGATCCGGCGTATCGAGCGGCCGCGCAGGCGCGGTCATCGTCACGCCGCAACCGATTGTTCCGTTGCCTTTCTGCTCTGGCTCCCAGTACGCCATCCACGAGCCGTCCTTCGCGAAATCAGCAGCGCCGCCGCCCTCACGTTTCACAATGCCCACTACCGCATCCAGCGTCTCCGGGCCGCCGTCCCAATCAAATCGCGTCTCGATGCGGTTAAGGTTCGAGCCGGTCTCGAGCGAGATTCGCCTGGTCTCGGTCACCTTGACCCCACGAGCGTCATAAGGGGCATAATTTAACTCGAAGGCGACGCGCGCCGGGCCATTTTCCAGCAGACGCCAGGTCGTAAAATTGTTGGCTACATAAACCTTCCCGTCACGCAAAACGCCGGTCGCGCCGCAACCACGGCTGGGTCCCACCTTATACATGTCCAACCCCTCACCATGGTCCTTATGATACTGAGCCAGATAATACCATTTTTCGACAATCGGTTTGCGCGTGCGCTTGATCCAGACATCAAGACCGCTGCTGATTTCACCGGTTGCCTCCAACGCCGGCCCGTAAACCCGGTACGCGATGCGCTCGTTCTCCCATGCGAAATCATCTTTGCGCTGAGGCATGAACGTGGCGTAAGCGGCGGCCGGCAAATCACCCAGCGCCAGACGATACATCTCGCTCCCCACCAACAGGAACGCGCCCACGCCATAAACATCGCTGTGCGACGGTTCGAACTTCTTGGGATCAGCCCCGATGGGTTGCACATGCTCCAGCCTGCCGTCCGGAGCAATGCACTCCACCAACGCCTTCCAAGCCCTCCGCACCACCGGCTCGAACATAGGGCGGTCGAGGATGCCCCGGTTGACACCCCAGGCGAGCGCAAAGGTGAAAAAGCCTGAGCCGCTGGTCTCTTTCAGCGGATACGATTGCGGATCGAGCAGGCTGGAACGCCACAGGCCATCTTCCTGTTGGAGACCCGCGATCTTCGACGCCATTTCTTTGAATTGCTGCTCGTAGAATTTCCGTTGCGCATGCTCCGGCGGGATAACCTCCAGGACACGGGCGAGACCGGCGAGGACCCAGCCGTTGCCCCGGCTCCAAAAGACCTTTTTCCCGTTGGCTTCGCGCTTCTGAAAATAGGTGCTGTCGCGGAAATAGAGGTGTTCCTCTTTGTCGTAAAGGAAATCAGAGGTCGCCCGCCATTCCCGGTCCATGAACTCGACGTACTTGGCGTTGCTGGTGGCGGCAAACAGCCGCAACCAGGCCGGCGGCCCCATGAATAGCGCGTCACACCACGCCCAGCGATCATTGGCCCCTTTCATATCGAATAGCAGAGCGTTCGTGCGCGGATGCTCCAGGATATAATCGAAACGCTCTTTGGTCGGACCCAGCATTGCCGGATCGCGGTGCTGCAAATACAGGTCCAGGTAGGTCTGGCAGATGCAATGGTCGTCGGCGTGATAAATGCGCTTGGCCGGCTTCCATTCATGCGCCTCGCCCATTTGCATCATCGCGTCGTGATACTTGGGGTCGTCGGCGAGTTGGCTCAACGCCATGACACCCGCGTAAAATGCGCCGTAGGTCCAATCATCCGTCGCCGGCCGCACCGGCGGCTGGGCCAGTTGCCAATCCGCCACGCGCTTCATTAACCCCAGAACTCGTTGCGGAACGACCTCGCTCGATGGCGCGTCCTGTGCAGAAACGGTCGGAGGAGCGGCGGCAGGCTGAGCCCAGAGAGGAATCGCAAGCGTCGTAAGCAAGCAGGCAGCAGTGTTTCTCATAGTCTGGTTACGCGGTTGCATTGCGTAGTGCCATCTTGACTCCTAAAGCGTGGTAGTCAATTAGCCTTTTGTTCAATGGGCAGGACCGCCAACACCGCCTTGTCCCGTGGCCGCCCGGCCGCGCGCTTGCTCCCGAGGATCTCCCCCGCGTTAAGGCTGACCCGCTTGCACCCGCACGGTCCGCTCCCCCAGCTCCGCGGAGGCGGGAGCTAGGATCACTTCGATCCCCCGCTCGCGCAGCGCCCGAACCAAGTCGCCCGGAGCGGCGCTGTCGGTTACGATGACGTCCACGCAGTCCAGGTCGCACAGCGGCAGTACTGATTTGCGGTTGAACTTGGTGTGGTCGAAACAGAAGATTACTTTCTGCGCCCCTTGGATCATCGCTCGCTGGATGTCAATCAGCAGTCCGTGAGAATTCGTAATGCCTTCCAGGGAAATCCCACCAGCGCTCATCACTGCTACATCAGCGTGAATCTTCAAAAAGGCATCGACCGCGAGTGGCCCAACCAACACCCCAAGCCTGGGATAAATCACTCCCCCCGAAACCACAACCTCCTGCCGGTTGGCCGACGCAAAAAGGTTCGCCACGGGCAGCGAGTTCGTTATCAGTTGCGGTGCCTTGCTCTCGAGATACTTCGCAACGTGGTACGCTGTCGTCCCTGCATCAATGATCACGCTTTGATTCGGCAGAATGATCTCAGCGCAAGCACGACCGATCATCTCTTTCTCGGTTAACTGGTGTGTGTCCCGGGCCGAGAACGCGAACTCGTCTGAACGTGGTGCCACAATACGAGCCCCGCCATGCGTACGCCTCACCGAACCCTCCGATTCCAGTACTGTCAGGTCGCGACGAACTGTCGAAACAGACGCACGAACTTGATTTGCAATATCTTCTAACGATGCAAACTCAACTTTTTGCAGATATTCCCCGATGCGATGTTGACGTTCTTCTGGCTGCATCTGAAATAATAATGGTAGATTGTGGAGCAATTTGCAATATATTTGTTGACTTTGTTCAGAATATGTCAAAAACTAGCCATGATATGGTCGCAACTGGCCCTACAACGCCGCACCGTGCCGTGGTGGAACACATGGTCCGCCAAGCGGTTTATCAGCGACTTGGCAAACCCCTGCCCAAGCCAGCGACTGCGCCGAACCCATTGGTGGTGAACGTCAGCGCTAGGCATTGTCATCTCACGCCAGAAGCGGTCGAGGTGCTGTTCGGCAAAGGCCGCGAACTCACCGTACACAAGTGGCTCTACCAGGAGGGCCAGTTTGCCGCGAAAGAAACCCTCACGCTGATTGGTCCGCGCAGCCGGGTCATTTCCAATCTGCGTATCCTCGGGCCGTGCCGAAATCTAAACCAGGTCGAACTCGCCTACACAGATGGCATCGCGCTCGGGTTTGATCTGCCGCTGCGGTTGTCGGGGGACGTCCAGGGAACGCTCGGCTGCATGCTCATGGGCCCGGCTGGCTTTTTCGAAATGCAGCAAGGTGTCATCCGTGCACTGCGACATGTGCACATGTCGCCGTCGGATGCCGAATTTTACGGGGTGAAAGGCGGCGACGCAATGAGGCTGCGGATTGGGGGCGCCTGTGGACTCAGCCTCGATAAGATGTTGGTGCGCGTCGATAAGAGTTTCAAGCTGGAGGTGCACATCGATACCGACGAAGGCAACGCCTGCAACCTGCAGCCCGACACACCCTGCGAATTACTCCGTTAACCTGCGCCCCACTGCCAACCATTCTGCTTTCAGCTACCAACTACCGCATCAACTCTCAACCATTAACGAACAAATGAGCGAAGCATTAGGAATGATCGAAACCAAAGGATACGTCGGCAGCGTGGAGGCCAGTGACGCTATGGTCAAAGCCGCCAACGTCACCCTCGTAAAAACCATACCGATCGGCGGCGGCCTTATCACCGTGTTGTGCAGAGGCGACGTCGGCAGCGTCAAAGCGGCCGTCGATGCCGGCTCCAAAGCCGCGGGCAAGGTCGGCGAGTTGGTCAGCTCGCACATCCTGGCGCGTCCGCACGAAGACCTCCTGAAGTCTTTCCTCGGCGAGGCCAACGCCAAACCCAAATAGTCCGGCTATCAACTCTCGACGATCTATCAACTATCACCTTTCAACTCTCAACTAACCTATGGCTCAACAAGCAATTGGAATGATTGAATGCAAAGGCCTGTGTGCCTTGCTCGAGGCTTGCGATGCAGCCCTCAAAGCTGCCAACGTGACGCTCGTCGGCTGGGAAAAGATTGGCAGCGGCTATGTCACCGGCTTCTTCCGCGGGGACGTTGCAGCGGTCAAAGCAGCGACGGATGCCGGCGCGGCGGCGGCGGCCCAGGTTGGCCAGGTCATCAGTGTCCAGGTCATTCCCCGCCCGCACGAAGGCCTCGCGATACTGGGAAAGTGCCTGCAATGATGCTGGCCGTCAGTGGTCGGTAATCGGCTGCTGGACCAATCATCAGTCACCAATCGCGAGTCACCACCGTGAAAATCCTGGTCGCAAATCTCGGCTCCACTTCGCTCAAGTGGCGCCTGTTCGATTTCTCGAACGGCCAGGAAAAACTGCTCCACAAAGGCGGCTTCGAGAGAGTGACTAATTACTCGAAGGCGATTAGCGATTGTCTTGGCGAAATCAAGGGTGCCGGCCACATCCGCAACGAGCTGGACCTCGCCGCAGTAGGTTTCAAGACCATCATGGCGCGCGAGGTTAACGGCTGCGTCCGCCTCGACGACAGCGTGCTCTCCGCCATGGAAGCTTTCAGCGGCATCGCCCCGGCGCACAATCCCCCGTACATCACTGGCATCCGCCTCTTCGCTCAGCGGATGCCCTCAGTGCCCCTGGTCGGCTTGTTTGAAACGGCCTTCTACCAGTGGCTGGCGCCCGCAGCAGTTCGGTATGCCGTGCCCGAAGCGTGGCACGACCTCGGAGTACGTCGCTGGGGCTTTCACGGGGCCAGCCACAAATACATCGCCGAGCGCTCCGCCGAGTTATTCGGGCGCGAGGAGGTGGCCCGGCGCGCGCGGCAGCTCTATGTCAACGGCGGCGCCAGCCCGGTCAGCCAGCCCGACCTCCGCGTCATATCCTGTCACCTCGGCGGCAGTTCCTCGGTCACGGGAATCCTCAATGGCGTCGCCATCGGCACCAGCATGGGTCTAAGCCCGCAGTCCGGCCTGCCTCAAAACAACCGCGTCGGTGACCTGGATGCCTTCGCCCTACCGTACCTGATGCGCCTCACCGGCCTCACGCTCGAAGAGGCAGAAGCATCGTTGTGCCAGGAATCCGGCCTTCAGGCGCTCTCAGGCGGCTACAATGACATCCGCGATGTCCAGCGGCAGGCTGCCGAAGGAAACCCGCGCGCCCAACTGGCTCTGGCCGTGCTCGTCCATCAAACCCGGCGTTGGGTCGGTTCCTTCCTGCTGGAACTCAACGGGGCCGACGCCCTCGTCTTCACCGCCGGCATCGGCGAGAACGATACGTCGATCCGCCGCGCCGTCTGCGCGAACCTCGACCAGCTCGGTATTGTCCTCGACGAGGAGAAAAACGAAACAACACGAGGCAAGGAGGCGCTCATCAGCGCGTCCGATTCCGCCGTCAAGGTCCTCGTCATCCCCGCCAACGAAGAATTGGTCGTCGCCCGCGAAGTGAAGCGCTACCTGGATAAAGCGAGGCCGGCTCAAAGACCTGCCCGGCTAACGAAGAGCGCACCCCGCGACTCGAGGGAAGAAAACCCGGCCGGCACTCTCGGCAAGCTCAGATCCAAACTCAAATCGAGCAACTAAGAACAAACGCGACTCTCAACCATCAACTGACCAATACTATCAACTCTCAACCATCTACTAACCTATGTCTCATCAAGCAATTGGAATGATCGAAACGCGCGGACTGGTCGCCCTCGTCGAGGGTACCGACGCGATGCTCAAGGCAGCGAACGTTGAACTGGCAGGCCCGATGACCCAGGTCGGCAACGCGCTGGTCACGGCCGTGGTTGTGGGCGATGTCGCAGCCGTCAAAGCGGCGACCGACGCCGGTGCCCAAGCCATCAAAGCTATCAAAGGCGACCTGGTCAGCGTTCACGTCATCGCCCGTCCGCACCAGGACGTCGAAACCATTCTGCCCAAGAGACCGGCGGCCAGATGAGGCGACGTGCCCGGTGACGTGTGCCTGGCAACCGTCCCAGTCACCATCTCAATCACCAATCACCGTTTTAACGCTCTAACCTTTTAACCAAAATGTTCCTCGCCCGAGTCGAAGGTTCGGTGGTCGCGACCAAGAAGGACGCGTCGATGAACGGCCGCAAGCTGCTGCTGGTTCGCCCGCAGTTGGTGGACGAAAAGGACCCGACAAAGTTTCGCCCCGGGGCCAACACCATTGTCGCTGTGGACAGCGTGGGCGCAGGCATCGGGGAAATGGTGATGTTTTGCCAGGGTAGTTCAGCCCGCTTGGCGCCTAACCTGAAAGATGCCCCCGTGGATGCCGTCATCATCGGCATTGTCGATACCGTTGATGTCCTCGGAAAACAGATTTATACGACCAAACAATGACATTCTTGACGTTTGAACCTTTTAACGTTTTAACGACCAATGAGTGCTGTCAATGAAACCTTAATCCGCGATGTCGTGGCGGAGGTCCTCGGCCGCCTCGGTAAGAACGGCTCGCTCCCCTCTGACCCGGCGCCTGCAGTTTGCGGCGGCGCCAACGAGGCCCAAGCCAGCGCCGGCACCATCAAGCGCGGCCGATCCGGTGTCTTCCAGGACGCCAACGAAGCTTGCGCCGCCGCTCACGCCGGCTTCCTTCAGTTGAAGCAGAAAGGCGTCGCTGCGCGCGCCAGGATCGTCGAAATCGTAAAGGCCCTTGCCGAAGCCAATGCCGCTCAGTGGGGCCGACTCGAGCTGGAAGAGACGAAAATCGGCCGCCTCGACCACAAGGTCGAGAAGCTTCAGATTATTAAGCTGGTGCCCGGGGTCGAATGGCTGCATCCGGATGCTCGCAGCGGCGACCACGGTATCACGCTCGAGGAATACACGCCGTTTGGCGTCGTCGCCGCCATCACCCCTTCCACCCATTCCATCCCCACATTGAGCGGCAACGTAGTGAACATCGTCGCCGCCGGCAACGCCGTGGTGTTCAATGCCCATCCCAATGCCTCAAAATGCGCCGCGACAGCCGTTCGTGAGTATAATCGGGCGATTGAACGCGAGGTCGGGATCGAAAATGTCATCACCATCATCGAGCAACCGACGCTCGATTCGTTCAAAGCTATCTGCCACCACGAAGCGGTCCGCTTGCTCTGCGTCACCGGCGGCCCGGCCGTCGTGAAGGCGGCAATGCAGACGGGCAAGCGCGCAATCTGCGCCGGCCCCGGCAACCCGCCGGTGCTGGTCGATGACACCGCCTGCATGCAACGCGCTGCCAAAGCCATCATCGCCGGTGCGGCTTATGACAATAACCTGCTCTGCATCGGTGAGAAGGAAGTCTTTGTGCTGGACGCGGTCGCCGATGAACTCATGGCCCAAATGGAGAAGGCGGGAGCCTTCCGCCTGGCCGGCGCCCAACTGCAGCGCCTGACTCAGGAAGCCTTCACCTTCAAAGAAGGCCACGGGGCAGGGTGTCCCGAGCCAGTCGTCAACAAAGCCCTGATTGGCAGGGACGCCAGCGTGCTCGCGAAAGCCGCGGGCGTGACTGCACCCGACAAAACCGAATTGCTGTTCGCCGAAACCGACAAAGACCACGTCTTCGTAAAGGAGGAGCAAATGATGCCCTTCATTCCGATCGTGCGGGTGAAAACCGTCGAGGAAGGGATCGAAGCCTCGCTGGCCGCCGAGCACAATTACAAGCACACCTCCATCATTCACTCGCATGACGTCGAGCACATGACCGCGATGGCGCGGGCGCTCGACACGACGCTCTTTGTCAAGAATGGCCCTTGCATGGCCGGCCTGGGCCTCGGCGGCGAGGGTTACCTGAGCTATTCCATCGCCACTCCCACCGGCGAAGGCGTCACGAATCCTCGCACCTTCGCCCGCGTCCGCCGTTGTGTCATGGTCGACAACCTCCGGATCTATTGACTATGACGTTAGCCGACAAGCGAAGTGGCGGGGTATTGCAGTGTTGGAGTGTTGGCTTCCATCACTCCATTACTCCATTACTCCAATACTGCATCGCTCCATCACTCCATCACTCCCCTCCTCCGCCATGCTCCTCGCTCGCGTAGAAGGCAACGTCGTCGCTACCCGGAAGCATCCCAGCTTCGAGGGCTGGCGACTCGTCATTTGCCAACCGATCGGCCAGGCCGGCGAACCTGAGGGCGTGCCGCAGGTCGCCATCGACGCCCACGGGGCCGGCCTGCACCAGCGCGTTGTCATCTCCTCCGACGGCATGGCGGCACGGAAAGCGGTCGGCGATAGCAAAAGCCCTGCCCGCTGGATGGTAATCGGCATCGTGGACGAAGAAGAAGCATGAGATTGGGAACCGTCATTGGCCGTGTGACGCTGAGCGTGTCGGTTCCGGCGCTGGCAGGGGCCCGCTACCTGGTCGTCTCGCCTTTTACCCGCGAGCATTTTCAGCGCGGGTCCGAAACGCCTCTCGGACTGAGCAAGGAGCCCAGCCTGGTCGTTTATGACGACCTCGGCGGTGGCGTGGGCCAAACAATAGGCTTTATTGAAGGCCGCGAAGCCGCTTGTCCGCTCCACCAGCCGACCCCTATCGACGCCATCAACGCGGCGCTGGTAGACGAGATTTTCTATAACCCATTCAACGCATGAAACCGGTTATCAGTGTTCGAGATTTGGAAGAGATGCTGCGGAACGGCAAAGATGTTGGCTCGTTGCCCGAAGACGCCCTCCTGACCCCATCCGCCCGCGATTTCCTAAGGGATCTCGACGGAACGGCGAGCTACCAGACCCCGGCCAAGGAAACCAACCGCCATGCCGACCCCGCAAAGGCCGCCACCTCGCGAAGTTCGAAAGCCGAGATTGACGCGTTTTTCAACTCGCCCAAAATTCAGGCGCTGAAGCTTCAGATTTGCGACATCGGACGGCGTCTGTGGCAGCGCGCTTACGTGGATGGCAACGGCGGCAATATCGCCATTCGGGTTAGCGAGGATATCGCCCTGTGCACACCGACGCTCGTGTCCAAGGGGTTCATGAAGCCGGAGGACATGTGCTTCGTGGACCTCGACGGCAACCAGTTCTGCGGCACGAAAAAACGGACGAGCGAAATCCTCATGCACTTGCAGATCATGAAACGTCAGCCGCGGGCGGTCGCAACTGTCCATTGCCATCCGCCTCACGCTACCGGGTTCGCAGTTGCCGGGGTCGAACCGCCCACCTGCATGATCCCTGAGTTCGAGGTGTTCTCCTCTGTCGCGATCGCTCCCTATCGCACACCTGGAACACCGGAAATGGGGAAGCTCGTTGCCGATCTCGTCGATAAACACAACACCATTCTGATGGCCAATCACGGTGTGGTAACCTGGAGCCACAATGATGTCGAGGACGCCTATTTCAAAATGGAAATCCTCGAAGCTTACTGCCGCACCGTTCTCGTCGCCTCGCAGCTCGGCAAACCGGTCAACACCATGACCGCCGCCCAACTTCAGGACCTCCTCAAAATCAAACAGACCCTTGGCATCCCCGACCCGCGCTTCGGCCTCAAAGAATGCGAACTGTGCGACAACGAAGGGTGGCGTCCCGGTGTCACGTGCGCCGCCCCCGGCTCGGCTGAGGGCCCAACCGCCGCTTCGGGCGCGCCGGACCCCGAAGCCGAGAAGCTGGTCCAGGCCATCACCGACCAAATCATGTCCGCCAGAAAGTGAACCACGAATGAACACGAATGAACACGAATCTGCTTACGATTCGTGTTCATTCGTGGTTAAACCTTGAAATCGCTCGATTCCAAACTAGCCGAAGTGAAAGCCAACCCGGCGTCGCGCGCGTTTATCATCGCGGATGCCAAAGACGCCGACATGGCGTTCGGCGCGCGCGCGCCTGGTCCGCGCTCGTATCTCTCGCGGCAGGGTGAGCGGCCCGCGCGGTTTTCACCGGAAATCTGGACGCGCGACGAATACGGCTACCGCAACCTGCCCGAGTTTCTCGATATTATCCGCGACGTCGTTCACCAGGGCTTGGTCGATATCATGCTCATGTCCGCCTACGTCAACGAGCAGTTGACGATTAAGGAGGGCCTCTTCCGCAAGTCGCACGTCACCCCGGCGGCTCGCGCGAACGACGCGACCGACGTCTGGGCCGTGCGCCACGGCTGCTACACGCGCGAGCCGGCCCAACCCTTCCGCACCGCCACCATCGACCAAATCCAATGCGGCAAAATCGAGTGCGACCGCACCACGAATGAATTCCCGGGTGCCAACCTCGGCCTCTATTCCGTCACCTTCGTCAACGATCTCGAACCGGACCGCGAGACTCTGCTCGCCTTTAAGCAGTTTCGCGAAGAAGCCGAGCGGAAAAACTTTCGCTACTTCCTCGAAGTCTTCGACCCGAACGTGAGCAGCGGCATCCCTCGTGAGAAGCTCGGGGAATTCATCAACGACAACATCCTCCGAAGCCTCGCCGGCGTTCCTCAATCCGGGCGTCCTTTGTTTCTCAAGATTGTCTATCACGGCCCGCGCGCGATGGAAGAACTGGCCCAATACGATCCGAACCTCGTCGTCGGCATCCTTGGAGGCAGCGCCGGCACCAGCTACGACGCCTTTAAACTCATCCACGACGCACAAAAATATGGCGCCCGGGTCGCCCTGTTCGGCCGAAAGATTAACAATGCCGAGCACCAGCTCGCTTTCATCGAGATGCTCCGCCTGATTACCGACGGCAAAATCTCTCCGGAAGAGGCCGTCCGCGCCTATCATGGCGTGCTCCAGGCAAAGCATATCAAACCGAAATTGGCGCTCGAAAGGGACCTCCAGCTAACCGACCAGGCCGTGAGCTACGACGCAGCCGCCGGACAGGCGACCAGGGTCGCGATCGTTGGGAATCCCCTGGCCACCGCAACCTCTTCTCCAAAGGAGCGCCGCTCTCAAGGCGGCGGCACATCCTCCTTTACGAAGTCTGACGACATCTCCTGGCCGACTAATCCCAACGGCTCGCCGGATTTCGAAAGGATGAGCGCTGCCCAGCGCCGGACCTACGACCAGCGGCGCCTAACCCGCAAATTCGGCTAACCCCGCACCATCTTAAACCCGAAGTAGGGATTCCCAAACGATCCCATCAAGTCGAGCCACAGCGGCAGCAGCATCTCCGTTCCGCGCGACTTCGTGATGTCGCCCAGGTCAATCATGTCGCGCCAGCCCATCGTTTTAAGCAAGCCCTCGACCTTGTCTTTGGCCTCCGAGTCGTTGCCGCAAAGCAGCATCGTCGGATGGCCGCCTTTCGCCGGGTCGACCATGACCTCGCAATTTACAGTGTTCAACGTTTTCACCACCTTGGCCGACGGCACAGCCTTCTGAACCTCCTCGCCGAGCGAGTTCGTATTGCAAATGGAGAGCGACGGCGGCATGCCGTGCGAAAAATCCAGAGGATTGCTCACATCCACCACCACTTTACCGGTCAGAGCCGCGGCGCTCAGCGTTTTCGCGATATCCAGAAACACTGTCCCTTTGAGGCACAGGAAAACCATTTCCCCAAAGGCCGCCGCATCGCTGAACGTTCCTTGCGACGCATTCGCGCCGACCGCCTTGGCCCACTTGGCTGCGCTCTCGTTAGTTGCGGTGCGTGAACCCATCTTCACCTGGTGCCCAAGCTGGGCGAACTTTGTCCCGAGCGCTTCTCCGACCATTCCGGTTCCGAGAATGCCAATCTTCATACATCGTTCCTTTCGTTTGAAAATTTCCAAACCAATGCCGTTCCGCCACACTACCGCAGAAACCAAATCTGGCAACATCACCGATTTCGCGCGATGCGCATGTGCAGGGCAACATTGCGGCGCTGGATACCGAAAGTGGACGAGAGCCAAAAAACCACCGCAAAGTGGTGCAAATCCACCATGGCCTCGGCTCGTTGCCCAGCGGGCCGGGGTTGGCCTGTTTGAGCGGCGCCGAACCAGACGCCTCATGGGGCAGCCAAGTTCGCCTGGATGTCAAAGAACGCTCGGGCGAGGCCAGGCCAGGTCGGCTGGGCGAGCTCGAGGCGTGCGATTGGGCACGCTCATGAAGGCTACACCGGGTAGCGGCGAAAGGCTTCTTAGTGGAAAGGACTTTTTATTAATAAAGAAAAAGCGAGCCGGACGCCAGGGACACGTGGCTCGATTGATGCCTTTACGGTCCGGTCCTGGTGCACGAGTACCAGAGTATACTTAGGACGCCGGGGATGGCAGAATGCTTTGGCGGCAAAGGTTTGACCGAGCGCGGCTGGCCCCGCCACCCTCGACGCAGGAAAGCTTGTCCCTGGCCCAGCAGCCTACTGGCGGAGCGCTTAAGCCCGAACCGATGACGCTTCTGTCCTGCGGCGGTGCGGACTACGCCCTGGCTGAGCCTACACTCAAAGCAGAGGAGCTGGCTGCGCCTTCGCCCAATTTGTGGTTAACGGACGTCCCGGGCCAGCCGAACCCAAGCAGGCCTCACGCGTTGGAGAGCACAAGGCCGCCAGTCTGATACTGCTGCGCGAACTGTGCGACCTACCCCCCTAGGCCTTCAAGAAGAGCCTTTGGAGCCATTCCTCTTCGCCGCCGACGCGTGCTCTTTAGCCAGTCGAGCCATTTTGTCGAACTCAGTTCTCCCGCCGAAGTACTCGTAATTCGTGTAGCCGAGCATCGTCAGTTGGCTGTTCAGCTCGGCCCACTGCTCGCAACGGTAGGCATACCAGGCATATTGGTGGCGCCAGGAGATCGCTCCCGGGTTCAACTGAAAGAACCGCTCGAACGCAGACCTGATATCAGGCCAGACATCGGGCCGTTTCCAATAGTCTGCTCGTTCCGCTTCGCTCTTTACCAAGGCCGCGTAATCCCAGTGGGCTTCACAGAGGATTAACGGAACGTTGCCGCCCCAGTTTGTCGAAGCTACACATTCTCTCCCGAATGCGATCATCGCCTCGCGCGATCCATACCATTGCGGGTACAAGTAATGAAGCTTGTACTTGCAAGCCTGTTCATTATTCGGATTAAGTGCCATCGCCCGGCTAAACCAGAGTTCCATCCGCTCGCGCCCCTTGCCCTGCCCTTCCTCGACTCGAATCATCAGCGTCGGTATCCGGTGGTCATGAGGATTCAGTTGCCACGCTTTTTCCAGCGCCTCTTGGGCTACCGCGAGCCGTTCGCCAAATAGCTTCCAGCCTTCCTGGCTGACAGAGTTGGCATAGCCGCCACCCCGGGCCTGCCAAGCCATTTCCACGTAGGCTTCCCCTTTCAGCAGCCACGTCGTAGACGCCTGCGGCCAATTCTCAAATAACAATCTCTCCGCTGGCTGATACCACGTTGCGTACCGTTCTTTGTCGCCCACCAGTCTGGCGAGAAGCTCACTGCTTGCTTCGTAAGCTTCTTCCGCGGGCATTGCTTTATCTTCAAGTGCAGCCGCCAGCTCTGCTCCAATGTGGTTTCCTGAAAGAAACGCCTGCAATCGCGGCGGGATATTGGTGTACCCGTAAACCTCATGGATTTGTGACGTTGTCATGAATGAAGCGTAAAATTTCCGGAGCGCAGGGTACCCGCTCTGTTCCAGGTCGGTGGCCGCCTCCAAGAACGCCTCAACTCGCGCTTTCGGTTCGGGGTTCGTAGGGCCCGGCGGAAATCGAGCGAACAAATATCGGATCATCGGATCATCGCAGCCGGCGGAGATCGCGAGGTTGCAATTCGTCGCGATGATGTACTCCCAAACTTCGCCCAGGTCTCTGATTCTGGCCCTGCCGCGAGCGAATTCATTTAACGCACTGTTGGCGAAGCCGTCCCAGGCGGCATTGGTTTTCCCGACGCTTTCATAGGCCCCCGTCAGCGTTTTCAGATTCCACTCCAGTCGCTGCCGTTGCGCCTGCGACGGCGAGACCTGTTCCGGTTCGGCTTTCCCCGCGGGCTCTGGTGAGACGGAGGGTGAGGGCGCCTTCTTGCACGCTGTCAATAGACAAAGACAACACCAGGCTAGCTGTAGCGGAAACCACGGCAAGGTTCCGATTCTCATGATAGATAATAGCATAACATGAGTACGGCCGGGCCCGCATGTTTCTCGTTTTAGTCAGGTCCTCACAACCACACCTTTTTTTGAATCGTCATCGCCGCCGATAGTGCTAGCCTCGGTATCCATGTGGCACTCTATTCTTCCCTGGTGGGAATTCATTCTTCGTGGTGTGATCATTTACGTCTTCCTGCTCGTCATCTTGCGCCTCACCGGCAAGCGGCAAGTTGGGCAGTTGGCCCCCTTCGACCTGGTGTTGCTGCTCGTCCTGAGCAACGCCGTGCAGAACGCCATGAACGGCGGGGACAATTCCATCACGGGCGGTGTGATCTCCGCTACCACACTCATCGTGGCCAACGGGATTGTGGGACGCCTCACCTACAAGAGCAAGACATTGGAAAAGCTCGTCGAAGGCCGCCCGGAAATACTGGTCCACAACGGACGCGTTTTCACGGACGTTATGGATCGCGAGCAACTCACCCACCACGAACTCAACGCTGCTCTACGAACGGCAGGTTGCTCCTGCCCCGATGAAGTCCATTACGCGATCCTAGAGAACACTGGACAGATCACGGTTCACCCGAAGAAAAAGCCTTAAGCCTCTCAGCAGAGACCATCCCCACCCTGGCCAGGCCGTTCAAGCCGACGGAATCAGTCAACACGAGGTTTGCGGCGGGCGCCAAACCACAGCGCCGTCGCGCCGCAAGTAAACAGCGCCAACGTGGATGGCTCCGGCACCGTGGTAACGACAAAGATATTTCCGGCGTCAGAAAAAAGTCCTGCCGAGTAGGCGTCCGAACGCCCAGAATTCGGGGCTGCGGCCAACTGGGCGGGTGTGAACACCGCTTGATAGGTGAACCCGGAAAGCGTTTGGCCAGCCGTAATGTCGTTGCCTGCCGAATTGGCAACGTATTGAACAGAATTGCCGGAGACGGTGGCGGTCCATCCCGCCGGCGCAGAAGCGCTGGTGGGAGTTCCGGGCAAATAGAACACCCCGGGGACCCAGGCATACCAAACACTCCCAATCGGCGAGGTGGCCCCTGCCGCATCTTTAAATGACAGAACGTAAGTGTACGGCCCGCTGCCGGAGCCGCTAACCGTGCCGCTGGCGATCTGGCCCTGCGCGCGGACCGAGGTGGCGGTTCCAACCGTCAGCATCAAGCCGAGCAGAATCCTCATGACGGTGGTGGCCGGGCTGGTTGCTCCGGTCAATTTGGGTTGCGACTCGTTATTCATGGCATTTCCTTTAATGTTGTTAGCTTCGATTTCGGCAAAATTTAGCCCGCTCTCTTTCGTGTGATGCCGTAGTCTGAAAAAGGTTCCACGAAAACCGCTTTTTTGCAAATGCGAGCTACTGGCGATGCACAGTGCCTCGGGCGAGGCGACGAGCCGGATCTGTTCAGTGGAAATCCTTAACGCCAAGGCGCTAAGCGGCAAAGGCGCAGTGCAAAGGCGTTAACCACTGATTGCATCGATAACACAGTTTTCTTTTCTGCTATCCGTGAAATCTGTGAAATCCGTGGTCAAAACCTTGAAACTGGCCTTTCCGCCTCCGTGCCTTGACGTCGTTGCGTTAACACCTGGTTGTACAGTTAGGGCCTACGGCGCCGGCGTAACCGCAAGCACTCGCGTATCGTAGTCGATACCTGCGCCGCTCGGGTCAAGGAACTCCAAGGCCACCGTCTTCGCCTCGTGAGGCTGCAGGATGTCGTCGCCGCCAACGGGAACGCTGACGTACGGGCTGCCGAGCGGCGCGAGAACGGCCGACGTTCCATCTGCATTAAACAGCGTGGCATTGGCGCTCAGGTTGTCCAGAACGAGGAACAAGGGAGCAGGCACCGGCGAGGTGCCGGAATTCGTCAGCCGTACCAACTGCGAGACATGATGGGTGTGAGGGTTCAGCACGAAACCGCCGCGGGCCACCGACACGCTCGGAGGAGCCGGAATCGCCCCGGGCACGAACAGGTCGCTCAGGTCATTGACGACCGCGACGTTATTGTAACCGCCGTCGGCGTTGGTCTCGGTCACCGGGATGGGATTATTGACCGCCGGCAAGCCGAAAAGCTCAGACATGGTCTTGATATCCGAGGAATGGTTCAGCGGCACGGAGCTGGCGTAGGCGTTGCCCTTGGCCAGCGGCGAAATAACGATCTCGGGAATCGTGTGGTTGGTGTCGTCAGCGCTCTCGGTTTCATCCCACCAGATAATAATCACGCCGTTGTCCTGGTAGGCGGCGGAAGCCATGATCTGGGGAATGATGGTGGCGAGGAAGTTGTCTCCTTGCGCGATGGAAGCCTGGTCGCCGGCGTAGTGAACGCCCTGGTAAGTAAACCCGCCGCTCAGCGCGCTATGGGCATCGTTAAACTGGTTCGGCGTGATCCAGTTGTACTGGCCGACCGCGTTGTTGTTGAGGTCCAGAAAGAACTGAGCGAGCGGATAGACGTTCTGGACGGCGGTGTCGGCGAAAAAGGCCATCGGGTTGTGCTTGACGGCATAGTTGAATTGGGTGGTGCCGTAGTAAGGATTCATCGGGCCATTGGTCCCAGAGGCGCTGTTCGTGGGGCTGACGCTCAGTTGAACGTCTTCCTGGTAATTCTTCCATGAGATGCCGGCCGCGTTCAACTGGGCGGTGAGGTGGACGGACTGGTCATAGAAAGTATTGCCGCTGGCGGCCCGGGGATCCGCATCGGTATGGACCCCAAAATCCGTCCCGGCTTCGGCCCAAACGTAGTTCGGCTCCGAAGGGTGGACGTGCATGCCCGCGTTATAGTAAGCGGTGGCATAGGAAACCTGCGCCGCGTTCGCGTTGCCCGGGGTGATGAGGCTGTTGATGAACGGTGCGGCCGGGTTGGCAAGAATCTGTTGCGGACTCGAGGTCGGGATGGGTTGGGTGAAGTTGTGATTCTCCATCGCAACCACAAAGATGTCGCCTGCCGGGGCCAGCTGTGCCGCCAGCAGAACGCCCGCCACCGCCGCGCCGATTAACGCGGCGCTGCGCCCGAGCTTCCCGTGCCCCCTGCCGAAAACCCCCGTTGTTCCGTTTTTACCGTTTGACCGACTAGTAAGTAAGCTTTTCATATCCATTCCTGTTTTTTATATGTTCCCTGTTTTCATGCTTACCTAAGCACACCCTCGCGGTCTGAGTAAACGTGACGATTGTGATATTCCGGTCATGGATATGGCGGCGGGATGGCGGTAGTGTTACAAGTCCCGAAAGTGCATTCCAATAGAGGTCCCAGGAAAATTCTGTGTTAAGATTAACGGTCGCAGCAGCGACTCCGGGATCGTTAACCGATTTGTGTGATGGGAGGCTCATTTTTCAGCTCGTCTCGCGCAAACCTCGTAGCGCAGATTCTCATTCCGCTGGCCGGCCGCAATTTCCAACGACTTGCCAACCACAATTCCCCCCGGCCATCAACCATCAACTATGAACTATCAACTTCTCGACGGCTGCGTCCTCGCCTCTTTGCTGCGCCTTTGCACCTTTGCGCCTTTGCGTTAAGTCAGCCGTGAGCGCAATTACTGCTGACTCACGACCGGTTGCTGTCCGTACTTGTTAATGGCCCATCGCAACGTGGCCTCGCTGCCGAAGGCCTTCCAGCGGTCCCAGTAACTGATGATGTCCTGCTCCGACATCTTTTCAAATAACCCCGTCTCCTGTTGGCCGAGCTCCTTGAGGTTTTTGCGAGATTGGTTGAGCTCATCAAGGCGGCTCTGGACCGTCTGCCCGGCGCCGCCCAATGAGCTGTTCGGGTCCATCGCACCCAGCGCATCACGTTCGATGGCGATACCGACGAGTTGACTAATCAAAGGCTCGCCCGGAAATCCGCCAAAACGTTGTCCGAGCCCCGTCTGCAGCTGCAACGCAGCATCCGCTGAGGCGGCGTCGCCCGCTTGCCGATACGAAGTCGCCAGCCCAACGATGTCGCGGCCCAGTTGCCTCAATTCCGACAGGTCGGGAAGCAACAGTTGGGTCGCGGCAATGGTTTTCGCTTCGGCCTCGGAATAACCGGCCGCCCGATAAGCCTCCTCGGCATTTTGCAGAAAATCCCTCGTGTAATCCTGGAACTGCTGTTTGCTGGAGGCGGCCGTAAGCTCCTGCACCGCCTGGTCCATCTGGCCGGATTTGAACGCATCCAGCGCCGCGAGGTAATTCGGCAGCGCGTTACCCGGGGCCGATTGCTTCAAGCGCTCCACCCATTGACTCCGTTCCGCGGGGGAGTCGCTCTTGAAGACAGCGGCGTATTCCACCCGCGGGTCGTTCGGAAATTTCTCTTCCGCCTCCTTCAAATACGCTTTGTCACCGCTGGTGCGAAACGCCGCGAGCAAGCTTTCGGCATTGCGTCCATTCTGCTTCAGATAACCTTCGAGCTGCTCGGGCGACAACTTGGGTGCGTCGCCGTTGATCAGCCGGGTAAATAAATTCGTCACCTTCAAATCCTCCGATGACTCGGCGGGTGGAACCGCTTCGGTGATTCCCGGTGCCGGCAAACGCGGTGTAACCGTTCGTTCTGCTGACGGCGTCCAAGCCGGTTGGAGGGCTGGCGAGAGCGGCTTGGAATGATTGTAAATCATCAATCCGGTGACCACAATGACCACGAACAATGCCAATATGATTTTTCCTTTCATGAAAATCGCGTTCAAATACATGGACAAGGCTGCGTCCAGCTCGTTTTGCACGCTCTTATGGGGCGCACGATTGGAATCATGCGCCCACTGGACAACCCACCACTCAAGGAGAAGGTTTGGTGAAACCAGCATGAGTTCACAAATCTAAGCCAACCGTCTAATCTCTCGCATGCCCCAAAGTACTTGGACAGATGAGTTTCTCGACCAGGCGCGGCAGGAAGGGGACCCCCTCGCCGACGCGACCGTCTCGGCCATCTTCGCACGCGGCCAGGTCGCGGCGGTCAACGAGGCCTTCGGGTTGCTGCTTCGCAACGACCAGTTGCCCCTGGAACAACTGCCCGTCGAGTTGCGCCAATTCGTCGAAGCAACCTCCCCCCTGCCGGACTGGGCAGACCCCGGCTTCATCCGACACGCCGAACAGTTTTTCCTCTCCTGGGGCTTGCTCTGCCTGGCCTCGTTGGCCGCCGCCGGGTTGCCCGAATGCTATGCGCTCGCTGACGAAGCCCGCGTGCTGGCCATCACCCGACGCCTCACCAACCAGGCGCCTCGCCGCATCATCGAAACCGCCCAGCTCACCGTGCGCGTAATGGACCAGGGCGGCCTGGGACCCGACGGCAAAGGAATTCGCGCTGCCCAAAAGGTTCGGTTGTTGCATGCCACCATGCGCAAGCTCATCCGCATGGACCCGCCCCCCGAAGCCGCCACCCGCCCGCCGCGCGACCATTTCGAAGCGCTCGCCTTTTTTTCCTGGCCGGCCGAATTTGGCAGGCCCATCTCCCAGGAGCATCTCGCCTACACGTTGTTGACTTTCTCCTACGTCGTTCCGCGCTCTCTCGAACGCTTCGGCGCCCCCGTCACCGCCCAGGACTGGACCGCTTACTTGCACTGCTGGAACGTCGTCGGCCATCTGCTCGGCTTGCGACGCGACCTAATGGCTGAAACCAAAGAAGATGCGGCATGGCTGTTCGCACGAATAAAAGCACGGCACCAGGCTGACACTCCGGACGGGCGCGCCCTCACCGACGCCGTGCTGGCCTGGATGGCCGGCATGCTTCCCTGTCGTTGCCTGAACTGGGTCCCTCCCCTGGTGATGTGGACGCTCCTCGACCCGCCCACGGCTGCCATTCTGGGTGTGCCGCCGCCAAGTTGGCCCGGACGACTGTTGCTCGCCATCTACCGCGTCCTCCCGTTTGTATTCGAACCCAATCTTATCCTGGGCCGTTGGATGGTCTCCTACTTGACCGCTTTGCCGCGCGGCTGGCAGCGCGGTCTTTTCGATTTGCCCGACTCGCTTCAGAGACCCTGGCGAGTAAAGCGCAAGCCCCCCATCCAGTAAGCCTTTCGCCATGTATCAAGTGGATCCTTTTGGTGTTAGTTTTGTTGTGCCCGTGTTGGGATGTCATTACAAGCAAATGAACCGCCCGGGATCTGGCGAATGCCAGAAACGACCTCAGCAATTTGCTAAGTGACGGTTAGCATGCCGCGCGAACCGGCCTTCCCGATATTTGCGTTCATGGCAAGGCTGTTGCCCAGCGGTCCGCGGCGGGTGACTCACCCCCTCAGCATTTTGCTGAGACGCTTTGAGCAATTCCCCTGATAGCGCCCTCCTGGCTCGTTTTGGTAAAACAGGGGCATGCAATCTCACACGGCCGCATGCGCTTATGACTTTAATCTATCTATGAAATCCTCCACCCAACTGAGTTCGAAAGTTCCCGGCGCCCAGATTCAGTACGCTCATGCTCTGACGGAGCTCGAAGCGGAGGCAAACCCGCTGATGCCGATGGCCAGAATCCGGGCTTTCCGGATGTCCTGGACCCCGCTTAAGAGCGACGCTCCGCCGAGTTCCTTGTGCCTCGCCCCCGTTGACAACTCGCCCGGCGAACGGTCGAGTGCAGTGCGCGTGGATACGCCGGCCACGGAAACTCGCACCGAATCGCTGGCGCTCTCTGGGGAGGGCTCCCCTGCACACTTCGAGCTGGTGCTTGAGGAAATCCGGCAGCGCCGCGAGACCAAAACGACCCTCCTGGAGGAGGGGCTACTGCGCTCCGAGCGCTCGCAGGGACGTTTTTGGGGGATCAATGAATGAAACGATTTTCAGGTGCGTCCCTGGCGGGAGCTGCTGTGGGCTCACGTTCTGACTGCCTGCGCGGAGTGATGTAAGCCCAAGGAGTGCCAGGCAGCGCAGACCGCCAGGACGCGCTTGTTAAATAAGCTCCTCGGAGCCGGCCCAGCGGACGGCGTACTTGGTCAGTTCGGGCGGGGTTTTCAACCCGAGCTTATCCCGAATGTGCAGGCGATGGGTTTCGACCGTCTTGCCGCTGATGTGCAACCGCAGGCCGATTTCGCGCGTGGTCAGGCCTTCTCCCACCAACTGAAACACCGCAAACTCCCGGTCGCTCAGTGCGCCGAGCACCCCGGGCCGCTGCGGCCTGCCGGTTAGATTGTCTAGAATCCTGGCCGACAGCTCATGGCTCACATAGACCTCTCCGGCAAACACCTGCCGAATGGCTTTCACTAATTCGTCCCCGCCGGCCGATTTCATCAGGTAGCCGCGTGCCCCGGCCCGCAAAGCGCGCTCGGCGTAAAGGCGCTCGTCGTGCATGGAAACCACCAGCACCAGGATCTCGGGATACATTGCGGTGAGGTCCTTGATGAATTCCAGCCCCGGCTTGCCAGGCAAGGTCACATCCACCAGGACCAGCTCCGGTCGTAGAGTCCGCACGCCGTCCAGCGCATGCTCGGCGTCGCCCGCTTCACCGCAGATAACCAAATCCCGCTGCTGCCCAATCAATTGGGTTATGCCATGCCGCGTCAGTGGATGGTCATCCACCACGAAGATTCTCCGGCGCGTTTTGGCGGCTCGGGGTTTTGCCATTTCACCTGCCTCACCAGGCAGTTAAAGGGAACGTGCACACGATCGTGCTTCCGCCGGGGGTATGATTCTCCATCGCGAAGCTTCCGCCAATCATACCCGCACGGTAACGCATAAGCCGCAAACCCATGCCTTCGGAAAGGTGCGCTTCGCTCGAGAGGCCATTTCCATTGTCCGCGATGCTTAGCTCTCCGCCTTCAGCCCTGGCCGCCAGCACGATTTTGATCCGCGTTGCTTTGCCGTGCTTAATGCTGTTGGCGATCGCTTCCTGCGCAATGCGGTAAAGGTGCGTGCCGACGGTCGGGTCTTGAACCAACACCGCCGCCGGGCATTGAAAAGAGCACTCCACTTCGAAAAGCTCGGAAGTCCGGCTGGCCAGCGTCTGAAGCCCGCGCATCAAACCCTCGGCTTCAAGCTCCAGCGGCGCCAGCCCCCTGGCCAGTTGTCTGGTGTAGTCGATCGCCGCCCGGATAAGTGTCCCAATTTCACCTGCCTTCGCCGCCTGCGGCCGGGACTTGAGCCGGTGTTGAAGCGCTTTGCTGAGAAATTCGATGCCCGCCAATTGCTGGCACAAGTCATCGTGCAGATCCTGCCCCATTCGCCGTTGCTCGCGCTCGCTAATCACCAGAATTTCCTTCTCCAACCCTTTCCGCTCGGTGATATCCTGGACGATGCCCACGACTCTATAAAACCCACCGGCACTATCCCGAACCGGAAAACCGCGGTCCGACACCCACCGAACCGAGGCGTCGGGCCGCACAATGCGGTAGCAGGACTCATAGCCTTTCTCGGAAATCCCTTGGGTGAAGAGGTGCCGCATCCGTGGCCGATCCTCCGCATGGACTCCCTCAAGCCACGAAGACGGCTCGGCATACAAAGACTGGCACGACCTGCCCCAAATCTGTTCATAAGCCGGATTCACATAAACGATGCTGGTTCGCGAGGGATTCGTCAGCCAAAACACGTCATGAATGGCTTCGGCCATTTGCCGGAACCGCGCCTGGCTCTCCACCAGGGCTTCGTTGGCAGTGACAAGTTCAGTCAGCCCTTCCTTTGCGTTTTGCTCCAAATCCTCGCGCGCCAGTTGCAACTCCTCCTCCAGCTCCCTCTGCCGCGTGATGTCGCGTTCCACCTGCAACACTCCCAGCCACATCCCGTGCTCGTCCGCTTCCAATGACCAGCGGCTCGCCACCACCACCGTCCGGCCATCGCGCGCCGTGTGCGCCAGTTCTCCTTCCCACCGGCCCGTCGCGTACAGGTTCGATTCTATCTCCGGAAGCGGTTTCGGAAACTTCGTCCTCAACAGCTTCTCCGCTATTTCGCCTCGGGCCTCCGGCAGCGTCCACCCATAGAGTTGTTCGGCAGTGCGGTTCCAAAAAACAACGCGGCCATCCTTGTCGCGCACGACCAGGCAATCATGGGTCATTCTGAGCAGGTCAGCCAGACCCGTCGATCCGGCCCCGAATAGCAGCCGGTTCGGGTCTCCCGCCGGCTCGGGCCTCGCCGGCAGCGTGAATCTGGAATCCTCGTCCATTGCCATGAGCGGGTGTGAGCGCTCTCACCGAATCCTCAGCCCAAAAAACCGAATTGTCCAGCGAAGAGGAAGACTTAGATTCGCTTCAGAAGCCCTGGCGAGGGAAGCGCAAGCCTCCCCTGTGACTCAAGGCGGAGGCTCTTGCGGCGCCCCGTTTGGTCCATCCTTGAGGCGCCTTTTCTGGCGGCTTTCGACTTTCTTGATGTTCTCGGCCACGGGAAGGTTTTCCGGCATGGTGCCGCCGAGTTCGCGGATGGTCTGGCGCACTTTCCGCCCAACGGCCTCGTGGGCCTGGTTCGCCGATTGTTTCGAGCGGATGTTCTCCCGCCGGAGCCTTTCTTCGGTCTGGGTCGCCCGGAACAGGTTGGCGGCCAGTTCCGTGCTGCCCATGCGGTCCAGGATGTTCTCTTTCGGATGCAACCGCTTGCGCTCCTGGATGCCGCGCGTGCCCAGTCCGCCGTAGAGCCCGCGATAGCCGTGGTCCATGAAAATCGCATAGTCCAGGGGCTGGACCACGCCCGCTTGTTTGGCGGCGCTGGCGAGGTGCTTGTTGTGCTTCTTCATCTCCCGTCGGAGCATCAGACGCCTCTGCTCCTCCTTCAGGGCTTCGTCATCCGCCAATTCCTGACGCCGCGTTTGAATCGCGAAGTAATTCTGCCCGAGCGCGACCAGGGGCTTGGTCGGGTCGGCGTTTTGAATGACCAGATAGCAGGCGTAGCGTGACAGCGCCCAATCTTCAACGGGCCGCCACGCCCCGGAGCCGATGCCGACCATTTCGGTGATATCAACGAAATGGTCCGGGACGGCACGGCCGCTGTTCGCGCAAGCCTGGCGTGCCTTGTTGATGACCGTGATGAAGTTGCGGAAGTCGGTGTATTCCAGCGCCCGCGCCAGTTCACGGGCGGACCAGAACTCGCCACCTCGCTCGTTGACGCGCTTGATCCGCTCGAAGGTGGTTGCGGCCGCACTGCTCGGTTCATCGCTCATAGCTTTTGTCGCGAGTTACGTTGCCAGAACTGTCACACGCATGGGAAGCCGTTTATTCTTTCACTCGCGTTCTCAGCCGGATCTTGCTTTTCGGTCAAGCGGCGGCTAGAGTTCCTTCGAATCTCAACCATTACAAAGACCACAAATTGGTGGGCGCCCTGGGCATCAGCGGTGATACCTCATGCACGGACCACATCGTAGCATGGAAAGTGCGCAAGGCGCTTGGCCTGGATTACGTTCCAGCCGGAGTGAGTCCCACCGGTGATGACAACATGGTTCACGACCCGGCCAGCCCGTGGTTTCACCCCGTTTGCAGCGCCTCGGAGAAGGCTGTTGTCGATGCCCTGCCGACCACATACCCGATCAGCCACTAAGAGCGTGTTTTAAAATTGTAGGAGCCGACGTGAGGAGGCTCTGATCCTTGCTGAATCGGCTGAGAATTTGAGCTGGGCCTTCCGATGAACCGAGAGAGCCGTGTTCGCTGAAAGAACCAGCTTTTACCGCGAAGCGCGCGGCGCCTTGGGTTTGGGCTTGTTGAGGAATCCCCTTGCGCCCGTCCCGACGGTGCCCAGCTGAGCAGCGCGTTTAGACAGCAACTGCAGGTGCTTCAGTTGCTCTTCCTTGTACTTGGCGAGCTTCGGGTTGCTCGCGCGTGCAATGCTTTTCTGGTCTGACTTGCCGAAGAGTTCCGGATGAAGGTAAAAGCCGCGCAGCTTGCCGGTTTTCCTTTCTTCCGGAATGGTCCGGTTTGCCACCGCCCAGCGGTCGTGGCGGATGCCTGTCACTTGCCATGAAACCTTTGCGCCTGGAGGACCGCCAGCGATTTTGAATTTGTTGTTTGCAGCCTCACCGGCGATGTGCAGCCCAGGGGCCGGTCGACCAATCGGTGTAAGCTGATATCGAAAGTCCCGGTTCAGAGCCTGAAAGTACGCGGGGAGGGTCACGGTAGCCTTGCCCTTGGCGTCGAGCGTTACGACGCCGTCGTACACGTTCTTCATGTCGGGCGATTCCACGAAAGAGTGTACTAAGTACTTGTTCGCGGGGTATTGCGGATGATCGATCTTGAAGCCGCCGCCGGCTTTGTTCAGAAAGCCGTTCACGGTGACGTTGCCATCGAAGTAGCCTGCGCGTCCGATGTAGTTTCCCCCCTGGTCCTTGCCGGAGTGGGAGTGAATCGCGTCACCGGGGCCATTGGTAGCAGCGTAAAGGCCATCTCCGCCTGCGGTATTCCACGCCCACACGCCAATGCCGGAGCCGTTCCCCACAACCCCCGTCGTCCCGTCGCCTTTGACGCCATAGGCCGCGTTACTTATTCCCCAAACGCCTATTCCGGGTTGAACGGCCGGACCTGCTTTGCTCTCGCCGTACACCCCTACGCCTCCCTGGCCAGCGGTGCTGATTCCCGCCACGCCGGCATGATCCTGCGATTGGGTGATTCCGTGGACGCCGTCAAAACCGTAGCTGGTGCCTAGAACACCAGAACCAAAATTGCTGCTGCCGGTCACGCCGTTGGCCTGGTTCGTTGATACGCCATACACGGCATCGTTATACAGGCTGACGGAATAGACGCCGTAGCCCGATTGAGTTTCGGCGTAAAGCGCCGCCACGGCCGTCTCAGGTCCTCCCGCGGACCAATTCGAAGCGCGAACGCCCACCGAGAATCTTGGGTCATTGTCCCAGAAGTCACTGGGCCTCGTTCCGTTCTCGCCCCAGACTCCCGCTGAATAGTCCGAAGCCGTGCCGTGGACACCCGCCTGCACATCGGGGTTTGAGGTCGAGCCGGCGAGGCCGTCGCCGCCCTGGCTGACTCCGGTTAGCGCGTTGCCGCTCCCGGCGTTTTGGATGGACAGCGCGTCACTGCCGCTGTTTACGTTGCCGGTTGAGGGTTGGTCGAAATTAATGGCTGGCATGGCAGTATCCTCCGGGAAATCAGAGTTGGTTTTGCACGGTTACTGATAGGAATTATTGAGAAGAATTTGCTTTTCACCCGCCGCCCTTTGCTTAACGCTGCGCGGGTGAGGGAGAACCGGTTTTTGGGTCTCACCGAGCATGGCTCGACCTTGCCGGGTACGGGCCGGGATGTCAACCCGCACTTTTTGACACCGGCACTTTTGGGCACTTTCCTGAGGACCGGGCTGCGGGCGGCGCCCTTTAAGGATGTAGCGGGCGGCCTGGGGCGAATCCTGGCGCCAGGCGCAAGCAGCCCGGGCTATGGCCCAGGCCGGAAAAGGGCGCGGCGCGCAGGCGCAACGCACCCGTAAGCCAGCCTAAAGCGCGCAGTCGCCCACTCCGCTATTGTTCACACTCTCTGCTAATCAAAACGCTCCCTGGCCCGAAGAACGACGCGCAGCCCCCCGAATCCCCGCTTCCTTGCGCACGAACCGCGGCCCGTGCGGCACAGTTAGTCCAAGTTTGTCGCAGCTGGTGGAAGGAGGAGGAGGACTTTGAACGCGAACTTCGACCTCTGACCTCTGGAACGTGGGGGGTATAGGGAGTGCTTTGGGGGTGTACAGCCGTCCCACCGTCCCAAGGCCGGTAAACACGGGCGATTCTCACTCTTGCAACCGTCCCACAGCAGTCCCGCACCGTCCCAACCGTCCCAGAAAGGGGGACCGGCAATTAACTGGTAGACTAGCCGAACGGCCTCAACCCAGGGAAGAACCTTGCCGGCCCGAGGCGTCGCGTCAGCGACGCCTAAGGCGGTCCCCCATGGGAGCCCGCCGCCTGGCCTGGACTCATGCGATGGTTCAGGCGTTACTAATGCGACTAGGAAAATTAAGAGAGAAAACACCCCCTGCACGAGTGGAGGAAACCCCGACCTGATGAGCCGCGTCAAAACCTGGCGCGAGTCGGACAATCGCGAGCGACTGTTTGAGGTCAAAGATTTACCGCCGCCGCCAACCATTGATCACCTGTTCGGCCGCGACTTTATTTCCTGCGACTTTATTTCCTTTGAAAACAGAAGGAAATTGCTAATCTCTCCCGCGGCGCACGAGGATTCAGTGAGGAAAATGGGAATCATCACAGACCGCATCGTGCACGTTGGCGGCTTTGTTGAACCGCGTCCAAGATCGGTAAACCTCTATCGCACAGAGAATGAAAACCATCGCTTTATCGTCAGCCATCTCGTTTGAGGAACTTGCTGCTTGGCAGGGCTCTGGTGCTGAAGCCCTTTCTTTCAAACTCACAAAAGAGTCGGATTTTTCGGCTTTTGTTGAGGGGACAGCGATCGGGAAATTGTTCGAACTGAGGCAGCGCAAAATATCAATCGAGGTCCAATGTACATTCCCCATTCTAACAGGACAGCTTGAGCACTTTCCTCAAGCAGGCTTGGGTTTGTTCTCAACCCTGTTTGGTTTGGCGTTGCTGTATGAATCGAAACGCGTGTTTGACAGCAGGGGTCAAGATGTCAAGGCATCTTTGTATCAATTCTTGTGGAAGCGGGTGATGGAGAGCGGCGGAAACATTGGCGACGGCAAAAAGCGGAGCATAATATTTCGCGAGCCTGATATTCCAGTCCCACGCTGTCTGCGTGAAGGTGAACGCGCGATTTTCCCGTCACGGTTGAAATTCAAGGCACTGTTGACCGAGTGCGGCATCGACCTGGGCGCAGGTAAGCAATTTGGCGCCTCACAGACAGAAGATAAGGTGGCCACCTTCCTCTATGAGGCCGCACGCAACAGTCACGAGCACGGACGCGAGAACCTCAAGCTGGAGGTCCAAAGTGGTATTCGAGGAATCTTAATTGAGAAAGTCGCGCTCACGCTTAGAGACGAAATCGAAAAACGCCGCGAGTTCCCACCGACTGTCCGTGAGTATCTCCGACGCGTCTGGGATTCCCCATCGCGGGGGCTGTTTTTGATCTCCTTCACTGTTTGCGACTTTGGCTTAGGTATCCAGCACACTTTAGTGCCATTGCCCCGCGAGACTCCGCAGCAGCGGCTCAATCGAGCGTTCAAGCCCGGGGAAAGCAGAAAGCCAAAGGGAGCAGAGATAAACCGGGGCGAGGGCTTGCCAAAGATACTCGAAACCTACCGACGGCTTCGAGCATTTCTGTTCTTGCAGTCTGCCGAGCTATGCGGGTTTGTGGACTTTTCCAAGACAATTTCTCCGCCGACGAATTCGTCTGACGAATTGTTGTGCGGCTATAGCGAAAAGAGTCCAAATGAGTTGGGGACGTCTATGACGCTCCTTTGGCCAATTCCCTCTGAAAGCCCCGACCAACAGGTGTTGCCGCTGTAAACTGTAACGACACTCGGGAATGGACGTGCATTTCTCAAGTCCCTTGCTCCTCTCCGTCCCACGAGAAGCTACCGTTCCTGACTTGGATGAGCGTTTAAGTCGGGTCGCCTCAGACGCCGCAAGGAGTGCCAGTAGCTACGTATTTCGCATTCACGAAACCCTCTTGCAAGACTTGAGAAATCGGCAGGCAGCCTTGGAGCGCGAACGGCTTCTAAGGAGGGCGGGTGGAAAAGCAGTGTATGCCCTATCGTACTCGGAGACGGCGGGAGTGCATCTGCTTTTCGATATCGGGAAAAACGACCTTGTGCTCGCACCCGCAGCTGCAGATTCCATACCTAAGATCAGAGAAACGGAACTTCAGTACCTTCTGGCCTCGGCTTCCGACGCCTGCTATTTCACGTCAAACGAAGGCCATCATTACATCACGCCGGCGCTCGTTCATACGACTCACTTCGTTCGCGTATCGGACGCAATACGAAGCTTAGAGATCTTGGATACGTTCGCTTTTTGGCTCAAACCGGAGCTCAGAGATGCGCACGCGGTTCTCGCTGACACTTGGGGCATCAGCAATATAATTCTTCGAACGCTGCAAGAGCTAAAACTCGACACGCCGTTTGATTGCCTGCCAGGTCACCCCGAGCAACAACGCGATGCTGACCGACTCGTCATCGCGAGGATCGTGCGGCTACTTAGTTCCGAGGCAAAGGTTTTAGTTGTTTGCAGTCTTAGCCAGACAGGGAGGGCGCTCGATCTCATCCAAGACATGATAGTGGATGTAAGTCGAGTTCCGTTGAATACCCGAGGCATAAGTTTGTTTTGTTTCAAAAACACCCCCGCTCATTTGGTTTCGATGTGTCGGCTTCCCGATACACCTGAGTCCTATGCCTCGGAGGAGGAGTGTCCGCTCTGCAGAAACAACATCCCGGCTGTTAAAATCAACCCGAGCCTTTATTACATCAAAGCTGTAACCGAGAAGCCCGTCCCACTTCGTGCAAGACATTTTGAAGGCGGTAAGCCATTCCTTCGGAAATACGGTGGTGTGCGCGGACTTTTGCGAGTTCACCGCGATGACCCAAACGATGGCCGCCACCATGCGTTTGATGTCGATGTTAAAACCTTAGGGGGCCAAAAACAATTCAAAGCGGGTTTTCGCCGCCTAATCGGATCCTTGAAGAACAATCCCGACGTGATCGTCACTCCCAATCACGAGATGGGTAGAGTTCTCGCCGGATGGTCGCGGGACGTTTTCCGCTGCCCCATCGTTGTTCACAATAACCTGAGAAGGGTAGAATTGAATTCCGAGGACAACGCCCTTGTCAGAAAGGCCCGGCATCTGTTGATTATTGATGACGTTATCAACTCTGGCTCGCGACTCGAAACCTTCAACTGTTCCCTGCGAGAAGAATTTCAAGTTCCTTTTTCGAGCGTCACCTTCGTGGTTGGTCTTGCTAGAACCGAATCTGAAGCCGAGCTGCAGCAGATTATGCGCTCTTTGACACTGAACCATTCTTGGACCGCATCGGTACGCTACGTTGAGAAACTCTGTTTGCCGAGGTTGACTGCTCAAGAATGCCCCTGGTGTAGAGAATACGACTATTTAGCAAAGACATCGGGATTCATGGCAAGTCCACCGAGATGGGTCACAAACCGGTTGTCGCTGTTGTCAAACCGCACCTCAGGACTGTGCGGAGAACCGCTTTTACTATTGCCAAAGCAGAAGCGCCGTCGTTTGGGACAGTCCTCGGTTATAGGCCCTCGAGGTTCATCCTCGATGACGGTGGTATTTGCTATTGCGTCAGCCTTGCAAGCGCTCCGCAATGACGAAAATGCTCTCGATCGACTTCACCCTGATTTTCCGCTGGGGAACGTTTGTGGCCTAAAGAGCGTAATGAATTATTCAGAAGGCTTGGTGCGTTCCGTTTTGTTGCGCTTGCTAACCGGGCCTGAATGGGGTGCCTCGTTTCTTCCTCAGATTAAAGACCACCTAACGAATGCCGCGTCAAGGCCCGGTCAAGAGGGTCTTTGCGGAGAAATTCTGCTGGCTTCGTCACGTGGTGACTTGCCCAAATTCGGGCGAAATGCATTCAAGAAGTTTTGCGCAAGTCATCTCGGGGCAGCATGGGAGCAATTCTACGAATCCGTAGCATGAGAGCGCAGTGTTGGCCCGAAGCTTTCCTTGCAGCTTCATATTGGCCACTTGCTGACGCGATGCCACCAGTGTTCGAGTCGCCTCAAATAGTTGCACGATTAGAGGTCGGTCATACATTTTGACACAAAACTCTTGCCGGGTTTTCTGTTCCGTTGGAGCCAACGGCGGCACCTGCCACTTTTCCATCGCAAGTGACCCGCATCGCTGACAGCGACCCACCTTGAAATTTCGGACGAACAAGCAGAAGATGGACCGAAGCAAATACAGCCTATTGAGGCCCTGAAAACCTATGCCGCCTGATCTGAGCCTGATCAAAACCATTGTCGTGGTGATGATGGAAAACCGCTCCTTCGATCACCTGCTCGGTTACCTGAGTCTGCCGCCCTTCAACCGGACGGACGTGGACGGTATTAAAAGCGATCCAAATTGGCTCACACAGGCTTCCAGCATTTATGATGGCTCCAGCTTCCCGCCCTTCGTTCTCACGGACCCGTATGATTTGATGGCCGCCGATCCGCCGCACGAGCGGGATAACATCGTCGTCCAGATGGGGACCGCGGCCAACGGAGCGTTTCCTTTGAACGGATTCGTCATCAATTACACCACTGCCAAAGGCGCCGCCCCGGTAAAGCCCGGCGATCAAATCCCGGTCATGGGCTATTTCACAGCCGACCAGGTCCCGGTCACCGATTTCTTTGCGCGGAACTACGCTGTCTGCGATCGCTGGTTCTCCGCCCTGCCCGCCGGCACTCAGCCCAATCGGTTGATGGCGATGAGCGGGTTTTCGAAAATTGCCGTGAACCAGTTCCCGCTTCCGGACCAGGAGCTGGTTTATGACTGGCTCACGGCCAACAACATCCGATGGCGGGTGTATCACGAAGGAATGCCGTTCTTTGCCATGATGCCGCGCTGGATTCGTGACCTGTTGCTGGAGACACATTTCCGCCCGCTCGAGCGGCTTTACGACGACGTTCAGAACGAGCCGCCCGGCGAATTCCCGCAGGTGATCTTCATTGAGCCGATGTACACCGATGCCCCGCACATCGGCCCCAGCAGCGACGACCATGCGCCCTCAGCCGTCAAGGGCGGCCAGCAGTTCCTGCTGGAGGCCTACCGGGCCATGAGCTTGAACCCCGATGTCTGGAAGGGCACCGTCATGGCCGTCACTTATGATGAGCACGGCGGGTTTTTCGACCATGTCTCTCCGCCCGCGCTGAAAACCGCGGCCCCGCGCGGCGCCAATTATACCAACGGGTTCGAAACCCTGGGCGTCCGCGTGCCCGGCCTGGTGCTGTCGCCCTTCGTCTCGCCCGGGAGCCCCTTCCACGGGACCCTGGACCACACGTCGATCCTGAAGTTCATCGCGCAGAAATTCGGCAATGGAAAGCCGTACTCTGACCTCGTGAACCAGCGGCAGGTGGGCAGCGTTTTGGATGTGCTCAACCTGCTGACGGCAAGAACCGATATTCCGTCCGCGCCGCCCCTGGACGCTTACCTCGCCAAGGATCCCGCCGCCGCCGGCTACGTCCCGGGAACACCGCCGCCCACAGCACCCATCAGCCAGGGATTCAAACAGGCCCTGGATACGATCCGAACGCATCCGGCGAACACTTCAGGGAAGTTCTCGGATCTGCTCAGCCAATTTCCTCCCTGAGCCCAACCTCCGCAGTTTATGCAAAAGCGCCTTAACCTAACCCTGTTGCTGGTCGCACTGGCGGTATCGCCAACAGGGTGTGGCATATTCTTCCCCTCGCACCACCAGACTCTCGACTACAAACCCATCCATGCCGCGGCAGAAAGCGGCGATTTGGCTACGGTTCAGGACCTGATCGAACAGGATCCGGCCCTGGTCGGCGCGAAGGATTGGGACAATTTGACCCCGCTCCATCTGGCGGCTTTTCATGGCCACAAGGATGTGGTTGAGTTTCTCCTGGCGCACGCGGCTGAGGTGAACGCCAAAACCACTGCCGGGGTCACCCCGCTGCACATGGCCGCCCAAATCGGAAGCCAGGAGGTCATCGAGGTTCTTCTAGCCCACGGTGCCGACATCAAGGCTGTCGATTCAAAAGGCTGGACCCCGATGGTTCGAGCGCAAAAATGGCAACATCCGGACGCGGCAGCATTTTTGCAGGCACACGGCGGCCACGAGTGAACTTCCATCGCCTCCTTTGACCCCGGTAGTCGTTTTCAGGGCCTCAACCACGCCAGGCACTCAGCGCGCAAGCTGCATCTCCAAGTGGCCGACCACGCCCCGGACGCGGGCATCCACCTCCATTCGATCTTTCACCAGGCGGCAGGCGTGCAGCACCGTGCCGTGGTCGCGACCCCCGAAAGCCTCGCCAATTGCGCTCAAGGAACCTTCCGTCATCTGGCGCGAGAGGAACATCGCGATCTGACGCGGAAACGCGATATTCTCCGGCCGGCGCTTGCTGCTCATGTCCGCCAGGCGGATGTCAAAGTGCTCGGCCACTTTCTTCTGGATCACTTCAATGGTCATCGTGTGGCGGCCTTCCTCGTGCAGAATTTCGCGCAGCAAACTCTCCACCAGGTCGAGGCTCAGCTTCTGGCCGGTCAAAGCCGTATAGGACGCCACCCGGATCAACGCCCCTTCCAGGCGCCGAATGTTGCTTCGGATCCGGTTCGCCAGAAAACTCATGATTTCTTCGGGCAGTTCCATCCCCCCAAGCTGAGCCTTTTTCCGCAAAATCGCCAAACGCACCTCCACATCAGGCAATTGGAGGTCGGTGACCAGGCCCCACTCGAACCGTGAAACCAGTCGCTGCTCCAGATTCTGAAGCTCGGCCGCCGGACGGTCGCAGGTCAGCACAATCTGCTTGCGGGCCTCATGCAGCGCGTTAAACGTATGAAAAAATTCTTCCTGGATCCCCTCCTTGCCTGCCAGGAACTGGACGTCATCAATCAACAGCACATCGGTCTGCCGGTATTTCTTGCGAAATTTGGCAAGCTGATTGTTTTGGATGCCGTCGATGTAATCGTTCGTGAATTGCTCGCAGGAAACATACGCCACGCGCGTCTCCCGGGTGTGCCGCGCCACATGGTGCCCAATCGCGTGCAGCAAATGCGTTTTGCCCAGACCCACCCCGCCATACAGAAACAAAGGATTGTACGATTTGCCCGGCGCTTGCGCCACGGCCATCGCGGCAGCGTGCGCAAAACTGTTGTTGTCGCCGACAACGAACGTCTCGAACGTGTTGTTTGGGTTAAAACCGGATTCCGGGCGAAGGTTGTTGCTTCGTTCCGACGGCGGTTGAGGAACCGTCGCTTTTGCGGAGGGAGCCCCGGGGGGTGCCTGCAGGGCCCCTGCCCCGTTGGCCCCAACTTTGAATTGAATCTCCAGCTTTCGCCCCGCCGCCAGCGCGACTACCTCCTGCAACAGACCAGTGTAATTGTCTTTGATCCAGACTTCGCAGAAATCGTCGGCCACCTCCAACACTAATCCGTTGTCCCCCTGTGCGTGGGCACGCAAATGTGCAAACCAAAGCTTGTAAGTGTCAGCGTTGAGCCTGGAACGAAGTTGCTCCTGCGCGGTTTCCCAGATTTTTTGTGCGAAGATTTGCATTGTCTTTTCATGAAGCCCGGTTTTATGGGCGTTTTATTCACCTGCACGCGGCGCGGTTCTGAAATCGAACCCGGCTCGCAGCCTCTAACTGCACTGATTCCACAGCAAATGACCAGTCTGGGCTACGTCGAGGCTTCACACTGCTAAACGGTCACTGTAGGCAACTCTAAATCTTTGCGAAAGAAGCTGTTAGCAAGAGTGCCCCTAACAGTTGTGCCGCGCGCGTTCCCCCAACGCCCAATTCCGCGTCACAGATTTCAACCGAAGCGGTATTCTTAGGCAACGCCGTCCCAACTTGCGAGCACAACATATTAATTCTTATTCGCCAGTTGTTCACCGCCGGTTTTTGTCGAAATTTGTGTGCATCTGTGCAACTCTGCAACACTCCACCACTCCGTTTCTACTTCCCCCTACCAATCCATCAATCCACTAATCCACCAATCCATTAATCCGTCCATCCGTCCCTTCAACCCGCGTGCGGCGACTCGAGAACGTCAGGAACGCTGGCTGTCGGTGGGGGCAATTTGCCAAGAACCTGCTGGATCATCTCTGTGTCTGAGGGCGGGCGGACGCTCAGCAACGCTTCGAGCTGGCCGCGCGCGTTCAGCGCGGCGTCTGAATGCATCCAGCCCGGGTCTATTTGCTGCAGCGCGCGCTCAACCGTCTGGCGCACCTGGTGATCTTCGTCCGTCAAGCCGACCACCAGCGCCTCAATGGAGCAGGGATTCCCGATGAGCCCCATCGCCGTCGCCGTGGCCTGCCGGACTTCCAGACTCGGATCGGATAAGAGTGGAAACAGCACCTCGGCAATCTGCTGATGGCGTATTCTGCCTAGGAACTGGACCGCGGCGAGCCGGACTTCGTCGCTGGTGTCTTGCAGCAGACCCAGGAAGTGCGCGGGCGGTGAGTCGTCACGTGCCCCCAGCACCTGGGCTGCCACCAGCCTCACTTCGGAATCACGATCACGGAAGAGCTTTAATAGCTCCTCAGTGATCTGCGGATCGTTGATTTGGCCCAAATCGTGGACGGCAGAAATGCGGGCCAGCAGATCGTTGCTTCGCAGAGCCGCGAGCAAGGATTTTATTCTAACCGGATCGTTCATTTCCCGTAGCTCCTCAGCCGCCACGCGCCGGTAAAAACTGGTGTCCTGATTGGGTCCACTCGCTGGGGACCCTGCCGGGCCGTCATCGGCGGGAACCGCGGCTGGAGTATTGCCGAGGGCGATCTCGAACCAGGCCGACTCCTCCCGGGTCGAGGGTTTCCAGCCCAGCACCCGTAAAGCGCCGGCCGTTGCGATGCGCACGGCGGCGTCTGGATCCCTTAAGCAGGCGGCCAAATCATCGGCGGAGCTAAGAGCGCCGCGCTGGCCCAGCGCGCGGGCGGCAGTCTCGCGAACCTGGAAACTCGTATCGCGCAAGGCGCGCACCAGGGAACTCTGGGAACCCGGGGCGTTGCCTTTTCCCAAAGCCCGGACGGCGGCGCAGCGCACTTGCGGACTCTCATCGTTCAGGCTGGCAAAAATGCGCTCGGTATCGCTGGGGTGACTGGAGCGGGAGAGGCCCTCCACGGCTTTGCAGCGCAACCGCGGGTTTGGGGATTTGAGGAGTAATGTTTCTAACCAGGCCATAAAAAGCTGGAGTTATTTGTTGCTTGAGGCGCAGGAACGTTCTTCGCTGCCGCATAAATGCGGCGTTCCGAAACCGGCTGGAACGCCGCATTTATGCGGCAGCAGGGGTCCCTGGGGGAAATCTGTCATACGCCCCGTTGATTGAGGGACGAACGCTGCCGTGGGGACAGAGCCGCAGAGGCTGGCCGCGACCAGGTTCGAGACGCTGAACCCAACCCGCAAATAGCTTCCAACGGTGAAACCCTCCCCTTGAACAACTGAGGCTACAACATACGACATACAACACCGGCGTTATGCATGAATCTTGCCAACTGCCGGGCATGGGTACTGGGAAATCCCTTGCTCGGAATCAAGGCCGCGCAAGACCGCGCTTCTAGGTGTCTATCCCATGGGCATTTAGCGCAAAGGCGCAAAGGTTCAGAGGCGCAAACGCGGGAACCGGGTTTAACTTCTGCTCACCTCCCTGTGGCTTGAGCGAAGCTGCCCTTTGGCTTCGGATTCCTCAGACTCTTTGCGTCTTTGCCTCTTTGCGCCTTTGCGTTAACCATCTCGACCGAATAGATACGGCCAAGAAATTCCTGCCTGCACAGCGGTGATGCTGCCGCTTTCCGGGAATGTCCAAAGATGGGAATGTTCGCTGACACCGCTGTCTTGGAAGGGATCAGTTTCAGCCCCAAAAGGATGAAGGACGCTCCCAATTATCGTGAATCCCCACCGATACTGACTGGAACACTTGGTCCTCGGTGCGCAGGACTTTATCCACCGTACTAGAGGTAATTTCGCTCCCGTTGGCGAAGGTTTCGATACCGGCGGAACGCCGGTCGCTCGTCCTCCAGACGGAGCAAAGTCTTGAGCCTGCACGGGCGAAACGTGTGAGCCAGCATCCTCGGACCATGCCGCAATACGAACCAGGGGTTATGCCTTAACACCACCGGGAAATGCCCCACCTTCATACTCAATTTCTCCGCTGGCGCTCCCTCCACCATACCCGCGATCGCGGCCCGGTCAAGCAGGCTAAATTGTTGCGTGATATGTAGGGTGGCAGACGTGTTGCAGGTGACAGAATGATTACGAACCATCAACATACTTGCGCATGAAAAAGCCATCTTGGACAACCCATTTGCTTTTGCCCGGCATGATACTGCTGGCTGGCTGGCTGACAGCCGGCGGCGTTAACGCTCAAGACAAGCCTCGCTCGTCTGATCGGTCGGTCAAGTCAAGCGAATCTTCACAGTTGCCACCCTACTCGCTCGAAGTCGACGACGGCCAGCTCGTGGTGGCTGGCGACAAAGCGCCCGCAACGCTTTCCAGGATAGCCGAAGCGCTCCGGAAGGAGTATCCGTATGCTAATATCGTTTTGGCTCCGGAACTCGGGCAAGTTCAGATGAAGGCCGTCGATCTGAAGGTGCGCTCGGCAGACCTGGCGCAGACTCTGGAAGCTCTCCGCGTCGCCTCTGGCGACGCGTTCATGTGGCACAGGGACATGGGGGGAGCCACCGGCATTGACCCCCGGACCGGCCTGCCCGCGGCGTCGCCGCCGGGTGATTCTCCGCTTTATATCCTTGAGCGCAACGATGCTGCCCTGGCTGGAAATCCCAGGCGCATGGTCGAGGTGTTCAACTTGAGCGAGTACCTTGCGCGCCTTGGCAAGACCAACGAGAAAGAAATCGCGACGAGCTTGGAACAGATTCAACAGATTGTGCAGACCACACTCGACCAGGTCATGCAAAGCAGAGTCCAACCTGGCGAGCGACCTACCTTTCAATTTCATCCAGGAGCTAACCTGTTCATCGTGATCGGGCCTCCGGAGGCGATCGAGGTCGCCCGAAAAGTGGTCACCGCCCTGCCCGGCGTGGGGGTCGTGCAGGACTATCGTCCGCCGGAAGCCGATGCGAGGGAGGCGAATGAAGCATTCATGCGACGCTATGGTCTCAGGCCGCCGGGGGGCAACCCCGCTGGGCCGTCACCAACCACCCCGCCGGCAGGCGCTCCGTCCCCGGGCCAGTAATCACGTGGCTGCCACCATCACCAGCGCCTTGCTCACCGTCCGGCTAACCGCCACGAAAACCGTGGAAGAGAGCCCCAGGGCCCACGCTCCGGATAGCATTTTTGCCCTGTCGCGCGGACTCGCCGCGGGAGATGAGCGCGCTTTCCACGAGTTCCACCAGCGGTACTTCGACCGGCTCTATCGCTTTTTATTGGTGGTCGCCCGCGGCCGCGAGGATGAAGCACAGGAGGCCCTTCAGCAAACGTTCTTGCGCGTGCTGCGATACGCGAGGGAGTTCGACTCCGAGGAGGCCTTTTGGTGCTGGCTGAAAGTGCTGGCCCGCAGCGCCACGCGCGACGCGGCCCGGAAACAGCACCGCTATCTCGCCTTGCTCCAGGCGTTCGCGCTCCGTTGGAACGCGCCGATAGAGCCCGCCCCGTTCGAGGAGGACTACCTGGAACAGGCCCTGCAAGAGTGCCTCGAAGAGCTCGACCCTGCCGAGCGGCAACTGGTCCAGGGCAAATACGTCGATGGCCTCACCGTCAAAGAGCTCGCTGCCCAGGCCGGGCTGACCGGCAAGGCCGTCGAGTCGCGCCTGCTCCGCCTCCGGCAACAGCTCCGGCAACGCACGTTGGAAAAGCTTCGAGCCCTATGAACCGCACCGAGCGCGAACGCTTATTGAAGGAAACGTTGACCGGGGATGAGGTGTCCGGCTTCCGGCAGACGACGCTTGAGCTGGGATTGCGAGCATTGAAGACGCGCCAAAAACGACGGGCGGCCGTCCGCGTATGCATCGTATGCTCGTTGGCGCTGGTGTTTGGAGGCGAAATTGTTCGGGAATCGGTGATGAGGCTGTCAGCCAGGCGCGATTCCGTCGAAACACTGCCGCAGGCAAGCACCGCAACCGCTCCCGCCCCTTCCGGAACTGATGAGGTGAAATTTATCTCCGATAACGAATTGATGGCCCTTTTCCCTGACCGGGCCGTGGCTCTGATCGGCAAGCCGGGCCACCAGCAACTCGTGTTTCTGGACCTGGATAAAACAGCCGCCGACTACGAGTAAGGTCTGCCGGCAGAGGCCAGAGGCGGCCTTCGCAACCTCCAAGGATCAGCCCTTGGCAACCCTCATGGATCAGCCTTGTCAACCTAAAGGATCAGCCTTCGGCAACCCTCACGGCTCAACCTTCGAAAAGGCTCATGGATCACCCTTGCCAACCTGAAGGATCAGCCTTCGGGCAACCCCTGAAACGCACAATCACTCGGTAAATACGGCCTGTGGAAACGTTTCAACCCTGGATCACCCCTGGATCACCCACCTGGCGGAAGAAAAAACATTCTACCCACTTTACCGTCACCCGCTTTCAGCGGATTGAAAACGGCCTCTAAACGGCACCCTCTGTCACTTTGTCACGGTTCAAAGCGTGACAGAGTGAGCTTTGTCACGCTTTCAAAAGTGAGAATCACCCGGTAAACACGGCCTTGTCACGGTGTCACGCTTTGAAAGCTCTCCACCCCACCCCCCGGCGCAGAAAATAAAATGGCCCACACAACCACCAGGCTCCCAACTCCCGATAGCTCACGCTCGCCCAAAACCGTGGTCCCGATAGCTCACGATAGCTCCCGTCCACCTCTGTCCGTAGCGGCACCTATCGGGACCTACCGGGACCTGTCGGGAGCTATCGGCAGCAAAATCGACATTCGCGCGGATGATCACCGCTTTGTGCCTTTTCGTGCCTTTTTGTGGCCATTCCGTCCTCATCGGTAACCGACGGTAACCGATCCAGCCTGCGGTAGCCGTACGGTAGGTGGCCGGTAGGTCTCGGTAGGCTGTGGTAGGCTACGGTAGGTTGTGGTAGGTTTGCCCACCCAGCGTTCATCTGTGGTTCAACCCGTCCGGGCCCCCCTGGGGCACATCAGTGCGGAAGCATTTTCCACGTTCTTCCACGTTTTTCCACCTCGTGCCGAGACCCAAAATTCAAAGTTCCCCACAAGTTTGGTCTACCCGCCTGCACTCGATTACGCTTAATTTCAGCTACGGACGCCCAGTTACGGCAGTTTTTTGGGCACCTGAACTGAAATCGCGAAGCCGCAACGGGGCCCGTCCTTCGCTCCATTGCGCCTTTGCAGTGCTGTCCCCAAGAATGAAGCAATTCGAGCAAGATTCTTCTAATCGTAAGTGTTTGTGTTCTCTGCGCTCATCGCGGCTCGGCGGTTTATCTGTTCGGCGGATTTGGTTGCGGCTCGACCGCTCTGTGCCTTTGCGTTAAAGTTGCGGCCAACTTCTGCCAACCGTCCCGACACGCTTTTACCGTCCCGCGGTTGTAGTTGGTTCGATTTTGAGAATCTTCCGCACGGGGATTCGGACCCAACAATCCTGCTGCGCGGTGCCGGTGCGGCCCAGGTTCCCGTCCGAAGCCGGGATCGCAAAAGCCCCGCCGTAGATTCTGCCGTCGAATTCGATGCGCACCTCGCCGCGAGGCCCTCCCGGGCAGGAACCTTTGTAAAAGTTGACGAATGCCTCCAGCTCCCGGATATCTACAGGGGCCTCGAACTCGATAAATTCATATTCACGCCCAGGGGAGGAGCGATGGTCCTTGTAATAGTATCCATCCGGCGACCGCGGATGCTGAAAGAACAGGGTCTCAGCGCCGCGCCGAGGTGTCGCGTAAAGGTCGAGGTCGATATTCCTCTTCCAGCGAATCCCTATCTTGAGCGGGCCGACCATGGTCGCAGGAGGCGACTGGGCGGTTTCAGCGCGAGCGTCGCTGGTGAGCCAGTCGGTCAGCTCCACGTCGCGGTTGATGCGAAGCATCTCGACTTTGGTTTGGTTGGAGTCCACGGCCCAGCGCCGGGTCGAAACTGAATCGTCCCCGCTCCCGTGACGGAACCGCTCCAGGGCTGAGGGAAGATCGCCAGTCAACGTAAGCAAGCGGCCCGCGCGCCGGTCGAAATACAACGTCCAAAAACGGGTGACCCTTTCCTTGTGCAGGTCGTTAACCCAGGGATCGCCAAAATAAACCCAATGCACGCGCAGAGGCGTCATCGCCTTAGTCTCGCCCGCCACCCCAAAAACCGATTGTTCGCGAGTGGCCTGGAGGTGGCCATCGGAAGGGAAATATCCATCCACCATCGAAAAAGCTGGCTCTTTCGCGTCCTGGTACAAGGGACTGCCGATCAGCAGGACCGTAAGCGCTGAACCGGGGTGCGGCAGGTTCTCGGTGAGAAAATCACAGAATTGCGGCAGGCGGAGGGCACTTTGGAAGTCGAGGTGTGAGACGGCCGGCTTGGGATGCTCCTGAGCCAGAAATTGCTTCAACTCTCGAATGGCCGGCGCAAACTGGTTGGCCCGCGTTTTTGAGCTGTTGAAAGCGCGCGCGTTGGGCACTGTGACGTGGGTGATGCTCTTCAAGTCGAACGCATCATAAACCGCAAGCGAACTGTTCAGGGGCAAATCCTCGACCAGCAAGCGAACCAGACTTCGATAGACCTCATCTTTGACCGATTTGTCGAGGTAGGGAGAAATGCCAATCACAAAGTCCGTGCCCGCCTGGCCAATGCTGCCCGGCTGCCCGGCGACCGGAGCGACCTCGGCGGCTGCCCGCCCAATACTCGGGTTTAGGCTCAACGTTAAAAGCAGAGATAGTAAGTAGTAACGCATATTGTTGGTTTCAGTCCGCGTCCGAACAATGCAGGAGCCGACGTGAGGAGGCCCTGATCTAATTGAAAAACGGTATGCGCTCAGTCTCCTCATGTCGGCTCCTGCAGTTGACCTGTTCAGTCGCCATTCTTACGGGCTGCGGGTTCGCCCGGCGAGCCGGCGGGCACTCGATTGCCTGCCTCAATCGTCTCCAGATGGTTCCGCACGTGCTCGGACAACTGGTCCAACACGAGCTGTCTTTTTTCGGATTGATCCTGTCGCCTTGAGGTTTCTCGGTGGAACATGGATTTGCCGTAGGCGATGAGAGCGGAAAGCTGGTTGTCGAGCCGCACCAGGTTGCCGGTCGCTTCGCCGAAGCTTAGCCGTTCGCGCGCGATCATTTCCTCGAGACTCCTGCGCTCCTGATCCAACTGGGCGAAGGCCGGATCCTGCGCCAGCCGGACCGGCCGATGCCGGGCATAGAGATTGGTCAGATACATCCCCAGAACCGCAGAAAGGAACACCTCGGCGACGGCCTGGCCGGCGACCGTCACCACGTCGATCCATTTCGCGCCTGCGAAGTTCAACGCCGAACGGGACGCCGGCGCGGAAGGCGGGCTGTCGAAAACCGTCAGGGAAGCGATTTGCTCATTGATGCCTTTGGACAAGGTGGGATAAACGCAAGCATAGGCCCCCGCCCAAACCAGCACGCCCAGCATCCCCAGCGCCAGGCAGTTCCACAGATACGCTGCCCGCGCCTTCTGCCGTTCGAGGAAATCCCAACCGATTTTCACCGCCAGCGCGCCCACCGGCAGCAACGCCGCCCAAAGATAAGAGCGGAATGGATTCTCCCGAAACGTCACAAAACCGGACTCCAGCAGGTTGAACGAGATGTTCAAAACCCCAAACGTTATGAGACCCACAATTGCCGCGCAGCAAACCACGAACATACCCAAATCCCACCTGTTCCAGGGAGAGGTCGGTTGGGTGTCTTCGTGTCCATCCACCATCACGGCCACCAGCTTGGTTCGTTCGCTAAGCCGCAGTTGGGTCTCTTTCAAGCGCCCTTCAAGAAAGGCGAGCTTGTCCTGGTGGGTCTTGGCCAACTGGCGATGTTTCTCCAATTCAACCGCGTGGTGATGGAGGAACAGGGAACGGTGGTACTGTTCGATTTCCGCGGGTGCGCCCGGATTTTCGAGGTGGTTCTGAATGAACTCGAGGTGAACCGCCGGCGTAATGCTTTCAGCGTTCGATTTGATTGCCATAGGCCGTTGAGAGTTGAAGGTTTTCGGTAGGGACGCTGGTTTTTGGTAGGGACGCTGTCCCCAGCGTCCCAAATTATTGACCATGCAGCTTGTTATCGATTAACAGCCCGACTGCCTGCGCGCCCGGGCGCAGGTCTATCTGCGGAGCTCTTTGGGGACAGGCTTCTCGCTGGGTTGGTCGTCCTGGTCCTTGTTGGGACGTTGCTGGTCCTGGTTCTCGTTGCGGCGTTTCCCGTCTTGCTCCAGCCGGCCTCTCTCCTGCTCGAGGCGCTCAATTTGGCGGTCGAGATGCTCCATCTCACGGCCCAGGGCTTCGCGGGCTTTTCGTAAGGCTTCGAGTTGTTGCCCGAAACCCTCTCGGTCTGAGGCCCTGGCCCGCCACTCCTCTCGCCCTTTCATTGCATTCTCCTTGGCAGTGCGCTTGATATCTTCCGCCGCCCGCTTCACCTGGTCAGCGGCGCGCTCCGCTTCAACTCGGGCGCGTTCTTGTTGACCCTGCGCGGATTTTAACTGCAGCTCGATTTCTGGATGCATTTCCCACTGGAACGCCCCAGCAGCCGCGTGCTTGGGCTCACCTTGCGCGAGGAGCGACTGGACCATCTTCTCCAACCGTTCGAGACGCTTCTCGATGGAGGAACGGTCGTAAGGGCTGTCCGGACTGCGCGGGGCCTGTCCCAGCGCGAATGCCCGAGGGGCTGTTAAGGTGATACGTGCAGCGGGAGCAGGAGCGTACCCGATGCTCGGAGGCAGGGCCATGGGCGGTGTGGGCGGGACAGGAGCCAAAGCCGGAGTGTCTGCTCCTGGCCGGGCGGGTTTAGGCTTTGGACCTGGCTCGACGTCAGCCGGTCCGGTGGAGCCGGGTGAGTCCTCATCATCCAACTCGGCATCCGCCGGCTCGGGCGGTTCGGGCGGTTCGGGCGGTTCGGGCGGTTCGGCAGCGATGGCGGAGCTAATCCCGGCGATGGGGCCTGCGAACGCCGGCCTGCTCCCTCCGGAAGCGGACGCGCCGTCCGGCGCGGTGAGCGTTTGCGCCACGACCAGCCTGGGCGCGCTGTAGAAGGCCAGGACAGCCAGGAGCGCGGCCGCCGTGCTGATGAACCCCAACCTGGTCTTCGCTAGGCGGGGCGACGTGTTTCTGTGCGTATTTAGTATCATACTGATCCTTTGTTTGAGTTGACTGTTACTGGTTGAAGCACCGGGAGCGAGCATGGGAGGGCAGCCCTTGATGCGCGCAGCTAAGTTGGCCAGCAGGACCGCATAGGCCCGCGGGTGGCGAACGTGTTGCAACACGCAGTCGTCACAGGCGATTTCCCGCTCCAGGGAGAGTTGCCTGGAAATCCACCAGACGGCGGGATGAAAAAAGAGCACCGCCTGAATGAGGTGCTGGACAAGGTTCGCCCAATCGTCGCGACGGCGCACATGGGCCAACTCATGACGCAGAATATGCGCCGCCAATTCAGTCGGTTGCGCCTCCTCGGTCCCGAGCAGGATCACCGGGTGACAGAACCCGAGCAACAGGGGCGAGCGGGGAGTCAGAGAAACCCTCAATTCCACGCTTCGCCTGACCGCGAGTCCTCGGCGGAGACCCTGAAAGAGCGCTTCCAAATCCCGGCTCGGCGGGAACGCGCTTTCTTTGAGTTTTCTAAGGTGATAAAGGCGCCAAACGAGAAGCGTCACCTTGATACTGGCCGTGGCCAGCCAGACAGCGAGCAAAGTCAGGGTCACCAGGCGGAAAATCCTCGAATCCGACGCAATACTTAGCGAAAGCGGCTCGAAAAACATCCCCCAACGGAACTGCTCCCCTGGCGCAACCGAACTCTCGAGGCGGCCAGGCAACTCAGCGGCTACCGTTTCGCCAAGTGGCGCTAGTGCAATCTCGGGCCGAGCCGGCGAAGGGGCCGGCATTTGCCTCGACATAAGTTCGTCGCCTGGCAAAGGAAAAGCGCCCGGGACGAAACCCAGTTGCTTTTCCAGAGCCTGGTCCTGGTCGAACCTGGTGGCGGGCAACGGGAACAAATCGCGCGGCATGGACGGCGGGATTCCCGGCATCGCGAGCGCAACAGGCGAAACGGATCCGAGGTGAACGTCACGCGCCGGAGCGCTCGCATTCCCCTGCACTATGGGAGGATGCCAATAATAACCCGCCCAGTGAGCGGGAATGATCGAGACCAGGAGCAGCAGCGTTACAAACCAAACCGCGTGGCGTGTCGCGGCGTTAGTGCGGTTGAAAATCCGCAAGCTCAGACCGACCAAAACCGTGACGATGACACCCTGGTAAAGGCCGTTTGCCACGGCGCTGACAAACGGCTCGCAGGCATTCAGAAGTTCAGATTTCATACTGGTCTTCCCCCGAATTCAGGATCTTTCGCTTGATCGCGTCCAGTTCCTCAGGAGCCAGTTCCTCTTCCCGAAGGAAACTAAGCACCAGCTCGCTGGGCGAGCCTGCGAAAAACTTCGACAACAGCTGATGCACGGCCTTTCGAGCCGCCGTATCGCGATCCACCTTGGGCGTGAACACATGCGCGCGGCCCTCTTTGCGCGTGGAGAGAAATCCCTTGTCTTTGAGGATGCGCATCAGGGTCAGAATGGTGGTATAGGCGTCCTTGCCGTTGAGCGCCTCCACCACGTCGGCAACCGTCGCCGATCCTCTGGCCCAGATGACCTCCATGATGCGGTGTTCGGCATTGGTAAGCGTATTGATTTTCTTGCGCGGCATAAATCAGCTATTAAGACTTTAGTAGATGCACCTTACCGGTGGGTTTCCAACCTGTCAACTAAAACTTTAGTAGAAAAATAGAATTCTTTTCTCCGTTGCCATTCTCGGGCTGGCTGGGCCGCATGTAAGCCTCATGAGTGTTTTGCCCGGAGCCGTTACTCCCCACCCAACCGGTTCGCCTCTGGAAGGGTTCACCGGCACGATCGCCCGAACGAAACAGGGCCGCTTTACAGCGCGAGACTCGCGGTCGCTGCGTATCAGATTGCCCTGACACGTTCACTGCTCCGTCGATTACAGGCAAATGATCGTCAATTTTTTCGGCCCATGAGCGCCCAGGACCAGGATGCGCTCGATGTCGCCGGTCCGGCTCGGACCGGTGATGAAGGAGATGAAGCTCGGGTAGTGCAACCCGTACTCCTCCTTCAAAAAAGCAAAAGCGTCCGGCAAGTCGCCTAGCAACTGCTCCCTCCTCGCCAGGACGACGTGGTGGGGCGGCAGGACCGACAGGGCGCGGCCGCCCGCGCTGCGGGATGTCACCAGCACGCTGCCGGTTTGAGCCACCAGCGCGTCGCATCCCGTGATCCCGACGCTGCAGCTTTCGAGTTCGTTCACGTCGTAGCCACCGTCCGTGCGGCAAATTGGCAAGCCCAGTTTCGCGCAGGCGAGATCAGTCAGCTCGCCCGAGTGCGCTCCGACTTTCTTCCATCCCTCGGCATCCCGCAGTCCCACCAACGTGCTGACCAACTGCTCGCGACTATCCACGAGGAAGAACTCGGCTTTGAGAGCGCTAACCTGAGCCCGGAACAAGGACAACCGCTCCTCGAAAGTGGCGCCGACCAGAGGGAGCCACTGGCGCGCCTGCGCCGAGGGCGATGCACCCGTCAGCGGTAGCGGAGAACCGTGGTGGCCATGACCGGGCACCGGCGCCGGCACGGTCAGCGCTTCACGAATTCGGCCGAAGATGTGTTCACGTTCACCCATGAACCGTCTTTATCTAGCGCCTCCGCCCTGCTTTCGCTCCTTCCAATATTCTTTAAACGTCTGCCGCGCGATGGGCGGCAGCTCACGGGTCCGGGTCCAGGCGTACGCCGGGTCCAGCCGAGTGCCTTTGACCAACGGATGCAGTTTCTGGAGGAGCCGCGCAGCGGTCTTGGCCAGCCGGTAAAGGCCTGGCCGATTGATGACGAAAGCGAATCCCTTGAAGGCGCGCTTTTCGAAGAACGAAGGCTTTTGACGGGCAGCGTTGCGCCGGTTGCGCAGTAGGTGATGGTGCAGATCGATCTTTACCGGGCAGATTTCGGTGCACGCGCCGCACAGCGAGCTGGCGTATGACAAATGCTTCCATTCCTGCAGGCCGCGCAGGTGCGGCGTGATCACCGAGCCGATGGGCCCCGAGTAGGTCGTGCCGTAGCTGTGGCCGCCGACATTGCGGAAGATGGGGCAGACGTTCAGGCACCCGCCGCAGCGAATGCAGTGGAGCGCGTCGCGCTGTTCGGGGTCCGCCAGCAATTCGGTCCGGCGGTTGTCCAACAGCACGACATGAAATTCCTCCGGCCCATCGGGTTCTCCCGGCTGGCGCGGCCCGCCGTAAAAAGAGTTATAGCACGTCAGCGCCTGCCCGGTGCCAATGGTCGCGAGCATCGGCAGGAATAGCGCCAGGTCCTCAAGGCGGGGCAGAATCTTTTCAATGCCGATCAAGGTCACCATCACCTTGGGCAAGGCCGCGGTGAGCCGGGCGTTCCCCTCGTTCTCCGTGATCGAAATCATTCCGGTCTCGGCAATGGCAAAATTCGCCCCGGTGAAACCGATATCGGCGGTGATGTACTTTTGGCGCAGCACCCGCCGCGCGCTCATGGTCAGGTCCTCGGGATTCTGCGTCGGCGCACTACCCAGCTCCCGCTGGAACAGCTCGCTGATGTCCCCGCGCGTCAGGTGCATCGCCGGGAACACGATGTGGTACGGCGCCTCTTTGCGTAACTGGACGATAAACTCGCCCAGGTCGGACTCGACCACCTGGAAGCCGGCCTGTTCGAGGGCTTCATTCAGGTGGATCTCCTCCGAAGTCATCGCCTTGGATTTAATAATGGAGCGCGCCTTCTTGTCGCGAATGATGCCAAGAATGAGCTCTCGCGCCTGCTGCCCGGTGCTCGCCCAATGAACGTTCGCGCCCCTGCCTTCCACGTTGCGCACGAACTCTGCGAGGTAATCGTCGAGGTGGTTAATCGCCTGCCACTTGGTTTCGGCGGCGGCTTGGCGGGCCATTTCCCAGTCCTGGAAGGCAGCCCGGTTCTTGTCGCGAATGACCTCGTAATTGCGCAACGCGGTCTGGATCAGGGCGCGATGGCGCAGGTCCTGGGTGAGCAAACGGGCCTGGGCCTTGAACTCTTGCGCGGGAGTGCTCATGATTGGGCCAGCACTTCCGCCAGGTGAATCGTCTTGAGCTTGCTGCCCTGCCGATCGAGCAATCCCTGGATGTGCATCAGGCAACTCGAATCATTCGATACGATGTACTCCGCCCCGGTTTCAACGGCGAGGTCGCGTTTCACTTCGCCCATCGCGGTGGAAATCATCGGGAATTTTGCGGCGAACGTGCCGCCGAAACCGCAGCACACCTGTTCCTTCATCTCGACCAGTTCGAGGTCGCGAACGCGCGCCAGCAGCCTGCGCGGCTGATCATATGCCCCGAGCTCTCGCAGACCGTGGCAACCGTCATGGAACGTAACCTTCGCCGGAAATCGCGCGCCGAGCTCGGTGACGCCGAGCTTGGTCACCAGGAAATCCGAGAACTCATAACACTTGCGGGCGAGGGTGTTCGCCGCGGTGGCATGGGGTGTGCCGGCGAAAAGTTCCGGATAAAACACATGCATCATCGCGCCGCAGGACCCGGATGCAATGACGACCAGTTCAGCATCCTTGAGCCGCTCCAGAACCTTGACGGCCACGACTCGAGCTTCCTCCCAATAGCCGGAGTTGTAGGCCGGTTGTCCGCAGCAAGCGAGCTCCTCCGGGCATTCCACCGTATGGCCCAACCGCTCCAGAATCTGCACCATGCTGATGCCGACTTTCGGGAACATCAGGTCCACAAAACAGGGGATAAACAAAGTGACGTTCATGCGGTCGGGCAAAACTATTACGGGAGACACCTCGCGATGTCAGGCGAAAAGCAACCACACAGAACGATTGAGGCAGAATGATTTTGCCGGCATTATTCTGGCCTGCTTGCTCTGCCATAGGTTGACCCTCGGGCCTTTCTTGAGCACTCTATCCGCGATGGCAAACACGTTCGGACACCTGTTCCGCATCACCACCTGGGGTGAATCTCACGGCGGCGGAGTCGGCGTCGTCGTGGACGGCTGCCCGCCCCGGCTCGATTTGACGGAAGCCGACATCCAGCCGGACCTGGACCGGCGACGCCCGGGCCAATCCAAGATCGTGTCGCCGCGCAAGGAAGCCGATAAGGTTCAAATTCTGTCCGGCGTGTTTGAGGGCAAAACGCTGGGCACCCCGATTTGTTTGTGGGTTAGAAACGAGGACGCGCGCCCGGAGGCCTACGAGGAGATGGCGGCGAAATTCCGCCCTTCACATGCCGACTATACCTACCAGGCTAAATACGGCGTGCGCAACTGGCAGGGCGGCGGCCGCAGCAGCGCGCGTGAAACCATCGGACGCGTCGCCGCGGGTGCGATCGCAAAAAAGATTTTGCGCGAACGTTACGGCGTGGAAATCCTTGCCTATGTAAAGCAAGTGCAGCGCATCGTGGCGGAAGTCAACCCCGAGAACGTCAAAGCGGAGCAAATCGAAACCAACATCGTCCGTTGTCCGGATTCGGCAACGGCCGATAAAATGATCCGCCTGATCGAAAGAATGCGCAAAGCGGGTGACACGGTCGGAGGGATAGTCGAAGGCGTCGCCCGCGGCGTGCCGGCGGGCTGGGGTGAACCGGTCTTCGACCGGCTCGAAGCCGACCTCGCCAAAGGGATGCTTAGTTTGCCGGCATCGAAGGGTTTTGATATCGGCTCCGGCTTCGCTGGCGTTCTGTTAACCGGCACCCAGCACAACGATCCCTTCAGGGCCAAAGGCGGGAAAGTTTATACTACTTCAAATCGTTCCGGCGGCATCCAGGGCGGCATCTCCAACGGGCAAACCATCTACTTCCGGGTGGCGTTCAAGCCCGTGGCGACCGTTATGCACGAGCAGGACACTGTGGACGCCGAGCTTCACAACACCACACTGACCGGCCGGGGCCGGCACGACCCTTGCGTGCTGCCGCGCGCGGTGCCGATGGTGGAAGCGATGACGGCGCTGGTCCTGGTGGATCATGCGTTGCGCCAGAAGGCACAGTGCGGGTAGTTCTGCTCAGCGAGGCCCGATGCCTATCGCGGCGCCGATCACCGCTTTGTACCAATCCACTAGTTGCGGCCCTGCGAAAATCCAGACCCCCGCAGCCAGCGCGATATACGGTCCGTACGGCAGGCGCGACGACAACGCGCGCCTCCTCGTCAAGACCAGTGTTATGCCCACGAGGGAACCAATGAGGGAGCTGACCACAAGGGAGAACAGCACCGCCTGCCAGCCAAGAAACGCGCCAATGGCCGCCATGAACTTCACATCGCCCAACCCCATCGCCTCCCGCGGCAGCACGATCTCTGCGCCCGAAGCCTCCATGTGAAGCACCGTTTCCGGGTCGAATTCCTCTTCTCCGATTTCGAGCTTCGCCCTCGTCAATCGCACCCGCACGTCCTGGTAGCAGCGGTCCACCAGTTCGAGGGTGCGCGCGTGCAGAACAATCACGTCGGAATCCCGGTACAGCAGCTCGCCATACGGCACTTCCTTGCCCGGCAGGTGCAACGACGTCTCCCCAAAAACCACTTTGGCTCCATCCGGCAACGGGAGTTTTTCTCTGCCGAAGAAGAATTTCCCAACACGCAAGATGGTGTAAATCAGCCCGGCGCCAACCGCCACACCCAACGCGCTTTGTTTCAAGCTCTCGGATAACGAACTCGTGCGATGCAACTCCGGCAGCAAAAAGGAGCAGATGAAACCCGCCACCACGCCACCAACCGTAACTTCGTCGGGAATGATAAAATGCTCGAAATCAATGAAGGTGGCGACAATCAACCCCGACAGAAACACGGCGTAAACCAGCGGCAGCCACACCGATTGCCGGCCGAAGGCAAGCCAGCAGCTCAGAAACACCGTGCCCGTCAACAACTCGACCAGGAAATAGCGGAGGGAGATCCGGGCGCCGCAGTTCCGGCACCGGCCACGCAGATAAAGCCAGGTGAACAGCGGCATGTTCAGAAACCAGGGAATCGAATACTTGCAGTGCGGGCAATGTGATGGCGGCGAGACTATACTTTGGCCCAAGGGAAGCCGGTGAATGCAGACATTCAGAAAGCTGCCGACGATGCAGCCCAAAAAGAAAAACACCACCGACCAGAAGTGAAATGGCACGGTGGCCCAGACTTTCGGATCGAGGATGGGATTAAGACCCAGCTCAGCCATAAACAATCTTCACCAGCGCGCGTCGCATGGCCTCCATCGGGGCAGGCCGGCCGGTCCATAATTCGAGTGCCCGCGCGCCCTGGTGGAGGAGCATTCCCAAACCGTTCGCCGTGCGGCAGCCGGCGGCTCTGGCAAGCTTGAGCAACGGCGTTTCTGCCGGGCGGTAAATCATGTCGAACACCGCTCCCGCCGCGGAGACGGAGAAATCGCGTTCCGCAAACGGCAATGGGTCGGCCTCTTTCAAACCAAGCGATGTCGCGTTCAGCACCAAATCGACTCGGCCAGAAGGGTAGCCGAGCGCCAGTTTCACGCCCGGATACAACCGGCGGATTTCCTGGGCAACCGCCTCCGCTCTACTGGCGGTGCGGTTAACCAGGAACAGCTCAGCGACTCCGTCTGCGGCAAGCTTGAGCGCGGCAGTGCGCCCTGCCCCGCCCGCCCCGAACACCAGCACCGTCTTGCCGGCCAACTCCATTCCGAGGTCTTCTCGCACCGCACAGGTAATCGCGTCGGCATCGGTGTTGAACCCGTGCGAGCGAATCTCTACCGGAATGTCCACAAATTCTCGCAGCGGCTGCCAGGTTCCCCTCGCATCCCTGGCTTCAAACCGTACCGTATTCACAGCCCCCCAGGCCGTTGCGGAATCATCCAGAGCATCAACCATATCTACGGCTAAAAGCTTATGCGGCACGGTCAGGTTGAGCCCGATAAACTTCATCGCCTTCGCGCCCGCAATGGCGTCCCGCAAATTTTCGGGGCAAACGTCGAACGCCAGATAACGCCAATTCAAACCCAGCGCTGCAATGCCGGCGTTTTGCATCGGCGGCGATGCCGAATGGCTGACCGGATGGCCGTACACCGCACAATAGCGGGTGTTGGCATCGATCGGCAGGGTCAACGGCTCGGACACGCGGTGGTTATAGGGAAGTCCAGGCCAAGAACAAAGTCAAATGTGCGCGCCACTTGACAATCTGGCTTCCAGACGTATGAGTTTGTTAACTGGCTTCATGGGTTCTCACACAACCTGTCAGCTGCCCTATGCGTGCCGTTAATTCGGCCCTTCTCGCGACGACCCAGGCCGTTGTTATCATCGGCATCTTCCCGCTCGAAGCGCAAGTTAGTGTATTGACGAGCCACAACGACAACGCGCGAACCGGTCTGAACTCGAACGAGTTCGTGTTGACCCAGACTAATGTTAATCAGGCCGGTTTTGGCAAGGTTTTTTCACAGCAGGTGGATGGTCCGGTTTACGCGCAACCGCTTTATGTGCCAAACCTGGCCATCGCGGGCAAAGGGCTCCATAACGTCGCCTTCGTCGCCACCGAGCACGACAGCCTCTATGCGTTCGACGCCGACTCCGACGTGGGGTCGAACGCGGCGCCTTTGTGGCACGCCAGCTTCATCAATCCGGCAGCCGGAATCACGCCGGTGCCCGCCGCCGAGGCAGCCTATCCGAGTCCGGACTGCCTGACCTTCCTGGGAGAGATCGGTATCACCGGCACTCCAGTCATCGACGCGGCGAGCGGAACGCTCTACGTCGTCAGCCGCACCAAAGAGCCGGTGTCTCCGGGCAGCCAGACGCTGATCCAGGTGCAGCGGCTGCACGCGCTCGACATCAGCGCGGGCAGCGAACGGGCGAATAGCCCAGTGACCATCGCTGGGGTCGTTTCCGGCGCGGGCGCCGGTAACATCTCGGGTTCGATATCGTTCGATCCCTCGCGCGAACTGCAACGTTCCGCACTCCTGCTGGTCGGCGGGGTCGTTTATGTCTCCTGGGCCTCGTACTGCGATGTCCCTCCGTTCCACGGCTGGATGATTGGCTATGACGCCACCACCCTGCAGCCCGTCGGAGTGTTCAACGATACTCCAAACGGAGCTGACGGCGGAATCTGGATGGCCGGCGCCGGGCCGGCCGCGGCGGACGATGGCTCGATTTACTGCGTCACGGGCAACGGCACGTTCGACACCTCGCCCAACCCGCAGGATTTCGGCGACAGCTTCTTGAAACTCACCAATGGCGCGGCCCTAAGCGTGGCTGATTACTTCACGCCATTCAACGAGGCGAATCTGGCTGCGATAGATGAGGACCTGGGCTCGGGAGGTGCGCTGGTTCTGCCGAACTCCCTCGGCAGCTTGGCGCACCCGCACCTATTGGTAGGTGGTGGCAAGCAAGGCGTCCTTTATTTGTTGGACCGAGACAACCTTGGCCATTTCAATCCTGTCGCTGACAGTCAAATCGTGCAGGAAGTGAACGTTTCCGGCGCCGTATTCGGCTTGCCCGCGCTGTTTAATCAGCGGCTCTATGTCCAGGCAATCGGTCAACCCCTCAAAGCTTTTGCATGGTCAAGTGGCCGACTCAACGCCACGCCCGTTTCTCAAACCACGGAATCTGTCGGTTTTCGCGGGGCGACGCCCAGCATCTCCGCCAATGGCGTCGGCAATGGCGTCGTCTGGGAAGTAGTCCCGGCTCCCGGATACTGGGTCGCGACCCTGCGCGCATTTAATGCCGCCGACCTTTCCCAAAAACTCTACGACAGTTACTTAAGCGCCCAGGCCGGCGCGCCCGACCAGCTCAGTTACGTGAAATTTGTCGTGCCCACAGTTGCCAACGGGAAGGTCTATGTGGGTACCAGCAATTCCCTGGCAGTGTTCGGCCTGCGGTCGCTCATTTGGTCAATTACTCGAGACCCTGCCGCAGGCGCCGTCCGCCTCGTATTTAGCGGGCCGGCCGGAATGCGCAACGTCGTTCAGGTCACGACCGACCTCCTTCGCTGGGCTGATCTCGGCCCGGGTACGCCTGCCAGCGGTGGCACCGCCACCTACACTGACCTCGTCGCGCTACAAGACCAAACGCGCTTCTACAGGGTCCGTTATCAGTAGACTCAACTGCAACGTGCAGCCTCACACGGGCATGAAAAAACGGCGCGAACTTTCGTCCGCGCCGTTGTTCCGCTATACCCCCGATCGCCTCTACTACACGTCGTAGTAGAGGAAAAACTCGTAAGGATGCGGCCGCAGGCGCAACGCGTCATGCTCCTTGCGCTTGGTCGCGATCCACATGTCCAAAAAGTCGCTCGTGAACACGTCCCCTTTGAGCAGGAAGTCGTGGTCTT
>Ga0210409_10000238_pt1 | contig 109341 bp, 103 predicted proteins | sample IncBWH17MmetaG_FD_161649 | JGI IMG/M metagenome (GOLD analysis project Ga0210409, IMG submission 161649) | Forest soil microbial communities from Barre Woods Harvard Forest LTER site, Petersham, Massachusetts, United States - Inc-BW-H-17-M | ecosystem: Environmental > Terrestrial > Soil >...
AGTGTTTCCGGATGCGCTCCCACTGCTCGTCCGTCAGCCGAATCATCTGCCCTTTATAGCCGATCGACTCGGCACCGCAATTTTGAGATAGGTTCTAGACACACCATGCAGCTTTCAGTGAACGGCGTTGAGGTTTTCGTCGCAACCGGCGGCAAATCCTTCGACGAATCGCTGCCGGCTGTCGTGTTCCTGCACGGCGCGGGCTTCGATCATTCGGTCTGGGCGCTGCACAGCCGCTGGTTCGCTCATCACGGTCTTGGCGTGCTGGCGCCCGACCTGCCCGGCCATGGCCGCTCGGGGGGCAAGCCGCTGCCGACCATCGCCGCCATGGCGGACTGGACCGCCGCATTGCTTGATTCGGCTGGCGCGAAGCAAGCCAGGCTGATCGGACATTCCATGGGCTCGCTGATCGCGCTCGAGACCGCGGCGCGGTATCCGGACAAAGTATCGGCCTTAGGCCTGATCGGAACCGCCGCTGTCATGACGGTCGGACCTGATCTCTTGAAGGCGGCCGAGGCCAATGACGTCGCGGCCATCGACATGGTGTCGATCTGGGGTCTCGGTTTTGCGGCCGAACTCGGCGGCAGCCTCGCACCGGGGCTTTGGATGCATCAAGGCGCCCAGCGCATGTTGCAGCGATGCGCTGCCGGCGTGCTCTATAATGATCTTGCCGCTTGCAATTCGTACCACAATGCGCTTGCCGCCGCGGCGCAAGTCAAGGTGCCCGTGACCTTGATCCTCGGCGAGCGCGACATGATGACGCCTGCCAAAGCCGGCAAGGCGCTCGCCGCCGCAACACCAAATGCCCGCACCATCGTGCTCAAGGGCGCCGGCCACATGATGATGGTCGAACAGCCGGACGAGTTGTTGGCGGCGTTGCAGCCGTAATGAAAAGCCGACAAAAATGCAGAGGCGCGCGCTAAAATCTGCGTGAAAGGCGCAAACCGGAGCGATTTCCGCTGTAACGTTTGTAATGGCGCAGCGTACCACCGCAGGGCATCAGCATTGGGTTACTGCAATCACCGCAGGAGCGACGCATGATCAAATCTGCGATCCGATTTTTGACGCTGTTCGCCTGCTCCGTGGCGCTGGCAATGACGCCGATGCACACATCGGTCAAGGCCGCGCCGAACAACAGCGCGGAAATCGAGAAGAACAAGAAGAGGATCCAAAACAGCACTGGCGTCAGCGATCCCAGATCTTCCGGTTCGGCGTGGCCTCCTCCGATGAACGTGGATCCAGATCGGAAACCCGCAGGCGGGGGCGGTATGTGAGGCTTGATAACCTCCAGCTTTTCCCTTCTCCCCTTGCGGGAGAAGGTGGCGCGGACAGTCCGCGCCGGATGAGGGGTCATTTCCTGCGGAGAGACCCCTCACCCGGCTCGCATCACACGATGCTCGCCACCCTCTCCCGCAAGGGGAGAGGGTGTAGCGGTGCGGGAGGAAAATCCCCGCGTGGGATGCTACCGTCGCACCGTCTTCCGCTCGATCGGATGGATGGCGATCGCGCGCCGCCGGCCGAGCCGCAGCACATCCATTTCGAGCGTGCGTCCGATCCGGTCGCGATCGAGAACTCGGATCAGGTCGTCAACGCCGTTGATCTCGACGCCATCGAGCTTGATCACGACGTCACCGGGCAAAAGTCCGGCGCGAGCCGCCGGACCATCCGGCTCGACCTGCGCCAAAAGAGCGCCCATCTTGTTGTCGACGCCGGCGACCACCGCGTGCCTTCTCGGGACAGGCGCCGTTTGCCCGGCCACACCGATATAGGCGCGCCGGACATAACCGTGGCGGATGATCTCCGAGAGCACGAATTGCGCGGTGTTGCTGGCGACCGCAAAGCAAATGCCCTGGGCTCCGCTGATGATCGCCGTATTGATGCCGATCACCTCGGCGCTTGACGACACCAGCGGCCCACCGGAATTTCCGGGATTAAGCGCGGCGTCGGTCTGAATGACGTCTTCGATCGTCCGCCCGCTCACCGAGCGGATCGAGCGGCCAAGCGCGGACACCACGCCGGCGGTGACTGTCGATTCGAAGCCGAGAGGGTTACCAATCGCGACCACGAGTTGGCCGCGGCGCAGATTCTTGGAGTTGCCGAGCAAGGCATAGCGCAGGTCGCGTGCGCCGTCGGCGCGCAACAACGCAAGATCGGTATCGAGATCGACCCCGAGCACGCGCGCATCCGTGACGGCGCCTTCGGTGTCTCGGAGCCTGATTTGCCGTGACGATCCGACGACATGGCTGTTGGTAAGGACAAGTCCATCAGGCGAGATGACGATGCCCGAACCGAGGCCACCGCGCCCACGCAAACTGGTCTCCCTGGAGCCGGTTTCGACCCGCACCACCGCGGGCCCGACGCGTTCGGTCACGTCGATGACGGCATTGGAATAGGCATCGAGGAGGGCTTGATCGCCCGGGTGTGCTGCATCGCTTCCCGGCGCCGCGGGGCTCGGCTGCGATGAGGCGAATTCGTCTGACGTATCGTCGATGAAATCCAGCATGGTCATTTTCCTTGCCGTCTCAGATGGTGGTTCCAGGCCGTCGCTGCAAGAGAGCGGTTTGGGCCACCGTGCGGACACGAGAGACGCCAGGAGGGAACTAATCCGCCGGATGGGAACGATTTTAAGCGAGAGTTCCGAACGATTAAATTACGATCATCATTAAATGAAATGAATTATGATCATCATTCCATGGTTTATGAAATGATGATCATAATTTTATTGGACGGCTCGTCACGGCGTGAGGATGAGTTTACCCCTCGTTCCGCGTCCTTCCAGGGCGGTGTGGGCCTTTGAGGCTTCCGCCAGAGGGTATTTTCCGTCGACCGTCGCGACAAGTTCGCCCCTGAGCACGAGATCGAACAATTCGGCAAGGCCGGATCGAAGACTCTCGGGAGTGAGCAACGGCTGGAAGGCGAATCCGGTCAATGACTGGTTCTTGAAGATAAGGCCGAGAAGCTCGCCTACCCCCAATTGGAAGCTCTGGATGTTGAGCGCGCCGTAGATGACGATTTGCCCTAATGGCGCCAGCGCGGTGAGGCTTGCGCCGGTGACATCGCCACCGACGGACTCATAGATGATGTCCGGTCCGTTACCGTCGGTGACGCGCCGCAGCTCTTCGGTCCAGTCGGGCCTCGTATAGTTGACGCCGGCATCGGCCCCAAGCGAGCGGGCAAAGTCGAGCTTGTCCGACGAGCTCGCGCCCGCGATCACCTTTCGCGCGCCGGCGCGTCTGGCGAGCTGCACCAGGATCGATCCGACGCCGCCGGCCGCGGCATTGATGAGAACGATCTTGCCTTTTGGCGATGCCTGCCGCGTCAAATAAAGCGCCGTAAGCCCCTGGATCTGAAGCGCAGCCGCTTGTTCAAAGGATATGACGTCGGGCAACGGCACGGCGAGAGCGGCGTCGATCGCGACATATTCGGCATAGGCGCCGAGGCTGTTGGCCGCGAACAACGGCACCGCCACGCGCTGGCCGATCGCAAATCCGTGAACGTTGCCGCCAATCGCCTCGACGACGCCTGCGGCCTCAGCGCCAAGTATCGCAGGTAGCGGCGGCGTTACCGCGTAACGGTCCTGACGCGTCAGTGCGTCGGCCAAATTGATCCCACTGGCACGAATGCGCACGAGCAATTGGCCGGTTCCTGGCACCGGCGTCGGCAGTTCCACGAGCTTGAGGACTTCGGGGCCGCCGAAGCGGCTGATCTGGACGGCTTTCATCGGGCGAGCTCCTAATTGATGACATTTCAGGGAGCCGCCTGTCTAGAGTATTGGCGAGAGCGAGTCGTACCGACTAATCTGTGTGATACAGACCAGGAGGTAAGTATGGCCGACCCCGTAAAACGCCTGCCGCTATTGCCTGCGGAGCGCGCGCTCAAAGTGATCTCGGGGCGCTGGAAGGCCATCATTCTTTATCATCTGTTCGGCGGACCGCAGCGTCTGTCCGAGTTGCAGCGCTTGCTGCCGGATGTCAGCCAGAAAATGCTGATCCAGCAGCTGCGGGAAATGGAAGAGCACGGCATCGTTCATCGCGAAATCTTTCGCGAGGTCCCTCCCCGCGTTGAATACAGCGCCACGCCGCTCGGCCTGAGCTTCGAGCCGGTGCTCTCGGCGTTGTGCGAATGGGGCCGCCACCACGCGGTCGAGCTGGATGAAATCGATCGGCTGGCGGATTGCTCGATCAAGCCGCCGCCGCGGAACAGGGAAGCGGGCGCAAGGCAGGAAAGCGATTCCAGCGCGCAACGGCAGCAGACAATTTGAAGCGAGGAGAGAAGCGCCCTTACTGCACGCCGAGGTGCTGAAACAAAAGCTTGGTCTCTCGCGCAAGCGTCGCCGCATCGCCTTGATGCACGACCCGGCCGGTTTCCAGAACATAGAGGCGATCCGCAACCGCAAGCGCGCTATAGAGGTTTTGCTCGACCAGCAGGATCGACAGGCCCTCGCGCTTGAGATCAAGCACGATCCCCTCCAAATGCTGCACCATGACCGGGGCAAGGCCTTCCGAGGGTTCATCCATCAGGATCAATTGCGGATCAACCATCAGCGCGCGGCCGACCGCGAGCATCCCGCGCTCGCCGCCGGACAATTGTCCACCGCGGTGATTGCGCCGTTCGGCAAGCCTTGGAAACAGGGCGAACACGCGCTCCACGGTCCACCCGCTCCTCGCCCGCGCAGCCTTCAGCATGGTCAGATGCTCGGTCACGGTCAGCGACGGAAACAGGCGCCGGCCTTGCGGCACGATCGCAATCTTGCGCGCGGCGATGTCATGCGGCCGCAGACCGATCAAACTCTCGCCGCGCCAACTGATCGAGCCTGCGCGAATTTGTGGCGGCGCCAGCCCCATGATGGAACGAATGAGGGTAGTCTTGCCCATGCCGTTGCGCCCGAGCACACCGACGACTTCGCCAGCTGCCACGTCAAGCGAGACGCCGCGGATCACATGCGCGTCTCCATAACCCGAGTGCAGGTCACGAACCTCAAGCATGACGCGGACGCCCCAGATAGACTTCCTGCACCTGCTTGTTGCGGCGGATGTCGTCGGGCGACTGCTCGACCAGGACACGGCCCTCGAACATGCAGGTGACGAGATCGACCAGCCCGAGCGCGAGATCCATGTCATGCTCGATCAGCACCACGGTGATGTCGCGGTCGAGCGATCGGATGATTCCCGCAACCATCGAACGCTCGGACGGCGAGAGCCCGGCCGCCGGCTCATCGAGCAGCAACAGCCGCGGCGAGGTCACGAGCGACAATGCGATCTCGAGCTGACGCTGCTCGCCGTAGGAGAGATCCTTCACCATGACGTCCGCACGCGCGGCGATCCGCACTGCTTCAAGCGCAGCCTCAATTTGCGGTGCCTCAGTCGAATCCACGTCCGGCGTGCCAAACAGCGAAAACTTGCGCCGCGATCGTCCGCGCAAGGCCAGCACCATGTTGTCCGTGACGCTCAACCGCGGAAACAGATTGGTGATCTGGAAGGTGCGGGACACGCCAAGCCGGGCGCGCTTGTAGGGTGGCAGGCGCGTGACGTCGTGACCGTCGAATGCGATCCGGCCGGCGGTCGGCGGCAGAATTCCGGCAATGGCGTTGAACAGCGTGGTCTTGCCGGCGCCGTTGGGACCGATGATGGCGCGACGCTGGCCGCGCGGCACGGTGAGGCTGACGCCGTCGACCGCGCGAAGTGCGTCGAACGCAACGACCACATCGGAAAGTGTCAGGATCGGCTCGGACACGGCAATTTCCGCAGTTAGAAGCGGGACACGGCAGCAGCCGCGTCCCGCCAACACCTGATCAGGCTTTCTTAAATCCCTGGAAGGTCCGCGAATAAGGCGGCTGCTTCATGTAGGTCTCGGGATCGTAGGTCCAAAACTGCGACACGTTCGGATAGCTCGCGATCGGCACGTTCCAGTATTTGCCATCGGCGCGTTTGACCACTTTTCGAATCTGGACGTCGTAGATCGGGTTGCCGTAAGCGTCGAGCTTTACGGTCTTGCCGAGCGGCGAGCCGGTGAGCTCGGTCTTGAGCACGGTGTCGATCAAAAGATCGCGGTCCTCGACCTTGCCGCCGAGCTTTTCGATCGCCTGCGCCACCCACATGATCCCCGAATACATCGAGAAGCCGTAAAGCGAGGGGATCTTGCCGTATTTGGCTTCATAGTCCTTGACGAATTTCTGCGTCACCGGATTGTCCGATCCCTCGGCGAAGTGAGCGGCCGCGATGATGCCCTCGCACTCCTCGCCCAATGTGCGGATCACCGACTGGTCGGTGGCGTTCATCGCGCCGAGCAACGGGATTTTTCCCTTCAGCCCGAAGCTTGCATATTGCTGGATGAAACGCGTCGCATCGGCGCCGGTTTCCATGGCAAAGATCGCGTCCACCTTGAGGTCCGCGAGCTGGCCCAGATAGGGGCTGAAGTCCGCCGTGTTCAGCGGATGCCAGAACTGCTGCACGATTTCGCCGCTGCCTTCGGCGAACACCTGGGCAAGGCCACCGCACTGCTCATGGCCGAAGGTGTAATCCTGGCTGATGGTCGCGATCTTCCTGTATCCCTGTTTGCGGGCCCAATCACCGAATGGATGGGTGAAGGCGCTTGCCGAATAGCCGGCGACCCGGATCACGTTTCTGATGCGCTGGCGCTGGGTCAGGTCGTCGGCCGCGATGATCGGGATGAAATACGGCGTGCCCGTTCCCTTGACGTAGTTGGCGACCGCAAGGCCGGTATTGGCGAGCAGATCTCCGATCAGCATGTGGCAATTGCCCTGTTCGACCAGGCGGCGCGCCTTCTGCAGCGCCGTGTCGGGATTGGACGCATCGTCCTCGATCACCAGTTCCACCTTGCGGCCGGCGATCTCGCCCTTTGCGGAATCGAGGTAGAACTGAACGCCCTCGACCATTTCCTTGCCGCCAGAGGCCACGACGCCCGTGAGCGGAGCCAGCAGGCCGATCTTGATTGGGCCCGATTGCGCGAACGCGCGTTTCCAGGGTGCGGCGGCAACCCCTGTCGCGGCGAAGGCAGCGGAATTTTTGAGGAAGTGCCTGCGGTCCATTTCAATGTCCTTTCACGGAAAAGATTGTCACTGTCGAAGCATGATCTTTTCGAAAAACCGGTCCCCACTTTTTCGGATCATGCTTGGTCGAAGCATGATCTCCGCACAAACGCGCTTTGCGTTTGTCGCGAGGAAAAACCGGTTCCCACTCTTTTCGGGTCATGTCCTAGCGCCCCTTGCGCGTAAGCGTCGCGCGCAGCGTGCCGATGATGCCCTCGGGGGCGAAAATCATGATCAGGATGAAAGTAACGCCGAGGACCGTCTGCCAACGCTCGGTATAAGCGCTCACCGCGTTTTCAAGCGCGATGATCGCAGCCGCGCCGACAAAGCCGCCGAACAGCGTGCCGACCCCACCGGCAATCATCATCAGTACGCCCTCGACCGATTGCGCCAGCGCCACCGTCGAAGGGCTGACAAAATTGTTGAACATCGCGTAGAGCGCGCCGGCCACTCCGGCAAAGAAGCCGGAAACCACAAAGCCGATAAAGAGGTGCAGCGAGACATTATAGCCAAGGCTGCGCATCCGGCTTTCGCTGTCGCGGATGCCGAGCAGCGTCAGGCCGAACGGTGAGCGGACGAAACGCCACATCGCGTAGCTCACGACTGTCGCAACCGCCAGCACCGCCCAGTAGAAGGCGCGGTGCGACACCAGAAAGGCCGGCCGCACGTCGCCGCGCAAGCCGTTCTCGCCGCCGGTTATCTGAGTCCAGCGCAAGCAAATCCCCCAGACGATCATGCCAAGCGCGAGCGTCAGCAGAAGAAAATAGACGCCCGAGGTGCGCACCGCGATCGTGCCAAAGATCACCGCGACCAGGGTTGCGGCCATCACCCCGAGCACGAAAGCGACCACGGGCGCGAGTCCCGCTTGCGCGGAGGCATAGACGACGACATAGCCGGAGACGCCGAAGATGGCGCCGTGGCCAAGCGAGGTGCGGCCGGCAAAACCGGCGAGAATATCGATCGACATGGCGAGCACGCCGAAGATCAGCATCTCGGTGGCGAGCCCGACCTGATAGTTTGAAAGCATCAAGGGCAGCGCGGCCGCGACCGCGAGCACGGCGAGCACCGCAATGGCAGATCGGCCGGTCATGCCGGCGATCCTGGTCGGTTGCGGCACGGCTTGCGTCATGCTTATGCCGCCCGTCCAAACAGGCCGAGCGGCCGAAATGCGAGCAGGACCGCCATCGGGCCGAAGATCACGAAATAGGCGAGTTCAGGAAACATCACCTGCCCCAGCGTATTGAGAAGGCCGACCAGAAGGCTGCCGACGCCGACGCCGATCAGGCTGCCGCGACCGCCGATGATGACGACCGCAAGGCTGAACACCAGGATTTCGGCGTCGGCCGAAGGATAAAGCGACAGGAAGGCGCCGCCCATCAGGCCTCCCAACCCCGCCAGCGCCGAGCCGAGCAGGAAGGTGACCAGGAACACGCGGCGGATATTGACGCCGGAGGCTTCCACCATCTCGGCATCGTCAACGCCGGCGCGGATCAGCGCGCCTAACCGCGTGTGATTGAGAAGCGCCCACAGGCCTGCGAACACGATGATCCCCATCGCCAGCACGAACAACCGGTAGATCGGATAAAACACGCCAAACACGCGCACGCCGCCGCGCAAGACTTGCGGAATCGGCACCGTAAAACTGTCGCCGCCCCAGATCACCAGCGCCAGATCGTCGAGAATGAAGGCGAAACCCAGTGTCAGCAAAACCTGGCGCAGCTCGTGGCCGCGAACGAAACGCAACAGGCCCTGGTCGAGCACAAAGCCGATTGCCGCGATTGCCGCCATCGCGCCCAGGCCGCCGAGCGCAAAACTGCCGGTCCTGCTCGCAACCGCAAAGCCGATATAGCCGCCGAGCAGATAGAGCGCGCCATGCGCCAGATTGACGATGCGCAGCAATCCAAAGATCAACGTGAAGCCGCTCGCCACCACGAACAGGAGCCCAGCGAAGGTCAGGCCGTTGAGAAGCTGGAAGGTGCTCACTCGGTGCTCTCTAGGTCGCCTTCGGTCCGGTCGACAGATACCAATCGAGAATCTGTTCCCCGGTCATGAAGGCGACGTCGGATTTCTGCCGGATCACCTCGAAGACGCGACGGAAATATCTGGTGCGGTGCGGAGCGCCCATGATGTAGGGATGCACCACGAGCGCCATGACGCGCGCGGAATCGGCGGCATCGGCGTAGATCTGTTCGAACTGGTCGATGGCGCGGTCGTAATATTCCGATGCCTTGTGATGCTGGATCAACATCATGGCGACGTCGTTGCATTCCTGCGTATAGGGAATGTTGACGATCGGCGAGGTCGTGGTCTTCAGCCACACCGGCTGGTCGTCCAGAACCCAGTCGGCGACATATTCATAACCTTCCTGCTTCAGAAGGTCGGGCGTTTCCCAGGTCTCGGTGAGTCCGGGGCCGAGCCAGCCACGCGGACGTCTTCCGGTCGCTGCCTCGATCACATCGGCGGTCTTGCGGATGTCTTCGCGCTCGTTCTCCACCTTCTGCATGTTGCGCTGCGTGAAGCCGTGACCCATGAACTCCCAACGACGCGCTTTCGCCGCCTCGACGATCGCGGGATAAGCGGCCAATGCCGAGCCGTTGATGGCGAGCACGCCGGGAATCCTGAACTCATCGAATAGCTTGAGCAGGCGCCAGAAGCCGACGCGGTTGCCGTATTCATGCCAGGCCCAGTTCGGAATGTCGGGCGACGGCGAGCCGCCGGCCGGTGGGGTGAGCACGGTGCGCGGCATCGGGAGTTTCGCCTCCCACTCCTCGACATTGACGATCACCCATAAAGCGATGCGTTTGCCGTCGGGCAACTTCAGCCTGGGGCGTTCAGTGATCGGTGAATAGCTGATCCGTTCGGTAGGCAGCATGCTAAATTCTCTAGAGCTCCGATTCCGAAGTTCGCAAAGCTATCGCAGCAACCCCTGATGCGAACTTCGGAATCAAAGGAGCTCCAGCAAATATTTGGTCCAGTAGCGGCTTTTTGAATTTGAAGTTCCTATAACGGGATTGCGGTGACATTGATAGGAACTTCAAATTCGCCGCACTGGTGGCACGATGGTGAGATGAAGCGGCAGTCCGTCGATATACTCGCTCATGACGTCTATCCGGCGTTGCCGGCCTGCTCCTGATACCAATCGAGAATCTGTTCGCCGTTCCAGTGCACCACGCCCTCATGCTTGTTGACGTAGTCATAGATCGCTTCGAGATATTTGATCCGGAACGGCTGACCGCTGATGTAGGGGTGGATCGCGATCGACATGATCTTCGGTCGGTCCTTGCTCTCGGCGTAGAGGCGGTCGAAGGAATCGATGGTGCGCTTGAGCAGATGGTCGCTTTCGTGGTGCTGCACCAGCATCATCGGAATGTCGTTGAGCTCCACGGTATAGGGCAAGGTCACCAGCGGGCCCTTGGCCGTGCGGATCACGGTCGGCTCGTCATCATAGACCCAGTCGCCGATATATTTGACGCCAGCCTCGGCAAGAAATTCCGGGGTATCGAAGGTCTGGGTCAGGCCAGGTCCGAGCCAGCCCACCGGGCGCTTGCCGGTGAATTTTTCGATCACCTGCATCGAACGCTGGATCATCGCCTTCTGATCGCTCTCCTTGTGTATCGGCCCCTGTTCGTAGGCATGGCCCATGAACTCCCACCCCTGATCCCTGGCCTGTTGCGCCACACGCGGATAGTCCTCGCAGACGCGCGCGTTGATCGAGAGCGTCGGTGCGATGGCGAGCCGCTTGTAGAGATCGAAGAACCGCCACACGCCTACCCGCATGCCGTATTCATGCCAGCTCCAGTTCGGCACGTCAGGCAGAAGCGGGACGCCGGTCGGCGCCGGCAGAACCTGCCGCGCCATCGGCTTGGAGATGTCCCAGACTTCCAGATTGACGATGGTCCAGACCACCATGCGGGCGCCGCCCGGCAGTTTGAGGGGCGGACGATCGACGATGGCGGAATATTCGCAGCGTTCGCGCGGGATCATCGGGGGCGAGCCGGTCATGTCGGATATTCTTTCTGCTCGGTTGAGAACAACGTTTGTTTACGCCACGCTGGGTCGACGCGGGGAAAGCGCCTCCAATCCCATGACGGCGTCAGTATTCATCACGAAGCCGAACGCGGTGCGGATGCAGGCCAACCCCGCCGCATGCAATTGCGGACCGTCCATGCTGTCGACGCAGTCTTCGACCACGATAACCGCATAGTCGCGGACATTTGCGGCCGTGGTGGTGGCGAGCACGCAGGAATTGGTATTCACGCCCGTGATCAGAAGCGTGTTGACACCATGCGATCGCAGGAGAAAATCGAGATCGGTTGCGAGGAAGCAGTCATAGCGTTTTTTGGTGTTGACGACGAAGTCGCTGGCGTGGAGCAGTTGCGGCATCACCGTGCAGCCGGGGCCGCCGATGATATTGTGCCGCATCGCGTTCTTGCGCGTCGCGGTCGAATCCTCCGCCAGCGTTCGCCAGAACGGATTGGCGCGGATTTCCTCGACGTCGCGATATGATGTCACCAGATGAATCACCGGAATGCCGACGCCGCGGCACCAGTCAAACAGCCGCTTGTTGGCAGCGATGACGCGGGTGGCGACATCGGGCGCAGTCGGCATGGTGGCGACCGCCATGTCGAGATGACCGCGATGCAGGTCAATGGCCAGGACGGCGGCCTTGGGACGATCGACACCAAGATTCATGGCTTTCCTCATACTAGAGCTCCGATTCCGAAGTTCGCAGGCTATCGCGGCGATCTCTGATGCGAACTTCGGAATCAAAGGAGCTCTGGCAACTTATTGATTCTAGTGCGGCTTTGAATTTGAAGTTCCTATGATGAGATTGCAGCAACACTGATAGGAACTTCAAATTCACCGCACTAGTGGGGTGGATTTGACATTCGCTTCAATTTCGCCGCGAGTCCAGAGGCGATCCTCGCGCAGGAGCCCTGGCGCGCGGAGATGCTGATGCGCGAACACGTCTCGAGCATCAAGACGTCGTTGATCAGGGCCTTGAGCGAAAGGGCCGAGGATCAGCGCGGGAAATTGCAACCGGCCGATCGTTGACAGCAACGAGCCGGAACCCAAATCGCGAACCACGACAACTCGTCACGCCCCCTGGCCGAAATTTTCCGGCCCGCGATGTCACGCTCCGCTCACCTCGCGTGTCTTGTATGCAAAGGCCCGTGCAGGAGAGTGTCATGAGTACAATGGTTACAAGCGATGATGTCCGCAGATATGACGTGGTCATTCTGGGAGGCGGCTATGCGGGACTGATGGCCGCATTCCGCCTGGGGCGAAAAAGGCAGACCCTGCGCATCGCCCTCATCAATGGATCCGATCAATTTCTGGAACGCGTCAGGCTGCAAGAGAGCATTATCTCCGAAGTCGAGCGGCGCATCCCGTCGATTTCCATGCTTCTTGCCGGCACCAGGGTCGAGTTCATTTGCGGCCTTGTCGCATCGCTTGACCCAAACCGGCGCCGCGTCGGCATCGTGTTGGACGGCCGAGAGCAGGAGATCGCGTTCAATGAGGCCATCTACGCGCTTGGTACGCGCACCGACGTGGAGAGCGTGCCGGGCGTCGCCGAGCACGCCTATCGCCTGGAAGCTGTCGAGGGGCCACGTTCTCCTCAAGCGCTCCGCGCCAGGTTGAAAGAGAACGGCAGTCGGCCGATTCGCGTAATCACGGTCGGCGGCAACGAGACCTCGGTCGAGGTCGCCGGCGAAATCAAGACCGCATGGCCGAACACCGAAGTGACCATGGTGAGTTCGTCCCGCTGCGGTGACTTCAAGGGACCGGGTGTCGAAAACGCCATACGCGACCAGCTGGCTCGTCTTGATGTCAGAATGATCGACCATGAGACGGTCACCGAGGTGCGTTCCGCGGAGCTCGTGACGACAGGCGGGAAAACGCTCGCATTCGACATCTGCGTCTGGTCCGCCGGCCTGCGCTCGGCACCCATCGCGAGCAACGCGGGCGTTTCTAGCGATCCGCAGGGGCGCATCTGGGTCGATCCCAATCTGCGGTCGATTTCGCACCCGCATATTTTCGCGATCGGAGACGCCGCCCATCCCATGGCCCCGACCGGAGCCCCTTATCGAATATCCGCATTCGTGGCGCTGTCGACGGGCGCCTATGTTGCCGATGCGATCCTGACGCGGGGGAGTGGACGCAAAAGCGATCCGTTCAGCTTTTCGACCTATGGCCAGGGTATCGCCATCGGCCGAGGCGGCGTGGGATTTTTCAGCTATCCTGACGACAAGCCAACCTGGTTCATCGTCACCGGGGGAACGGCGCGGGTCATCCGGAATTTTTTCGTGTGGTTCATCTCCTATGCGCTCAAACTCGAGCGTAGGATGCCCGGTTTCTTCTTCTGGTTCGGACGGCGGCGCGTATCATGGCACGAAGCGAACGAAGCAGTACGACGGGTGCGGACCGTTCTGGCGGGCCATTCGGCTTGAGCCTGGACCAGGCCTTTGCCGAGTTGCGGCCTGCAATGTTCGCGCTGGCTTACCGGATCACCGGCAACCGCGCGGACGCCGAGGAGATCGTGCATGACGCCTTCGTGCGCCTGCACGATGCCGAGCCGAAGGATGCGGTCCGTTCGTTGAAAGCCTATCTTGCGACAATCACCGCCCGCCTCAGCCTCAATCGCCTGCGCGACCAAAAGGCCCGACGTGAAACCTATGTCGGGGAATGGCTGCCGGAGCCTCTGGTGACAGAAGATGCGCCCGCCATTCGCGCCGAAGACGTTTCCTTCGCGATGCTCGTGGTGCTGGAGCGGCTGTCGCCGCTTGAGCGCGTGGTGTTCGTGCTGCACAACGCTTTCGACCTAACCTTCGAGGAGATTGCGCCGGTGGTCGGGCGCGATGCCGCGGCTTGCCGCAAGATTTTCAGTCGGGCGCGCGAACACATGCGAGAGCAGCGGCCGCGTTTTGCGATCAACCGCGACCGTCATCGCGCGTTGTTGCGAAGCTTTGCGGAAGCTGCGCGCGGCGGCAATACAGCGGGGCTGGTCGCATTGCTCGACGAAAACGTCGTGCTCCATGGCGACGGCGGCGGCAAGGCGCTGGCGCTGAAGAAGCCGGTGATCGGCAATATCGCGGTTGCGCAGTTCCTGGCCGCGGTGACCAGAACCTTGCCTGCCGATGCAAGCGCTGAGGTGGTCGAGCTCAACGGCGAGCCGGGCCTGGTGTTGAAGGTGGGCGGCCAGCCGATCGTCGCCATTCTGGTCGAGACCGATGGCGAGCGCATCTATTCGGTCTACGGCATCTCGAACCCTGACAAGCTCGGCGGGATCGCCGCCGCAAGCGGGCCGTTGCCGGTCTGAGGATTTTCGGCGTTACGGCGCCCATCACGGAAGCTTGATCTTAGAGCCCGGCTCGCTATATCGAGGCTTTCCATTTCCCGTGAGCCGAGAAGATGACGACTGCCGAACCCACCGTCGAAACGCAGCCATTTCAAGCCGAGGTTTCCGAACTTCTGCACCTGATGGTGCATTCGGTCTATTCGGAAACCGATATTTTCCTGCGCGAACTGATTTCGAACGCCTCCGACGCCTGCGACAAGCTGCGCTATGAGGCGATCGCCAATCCCGCGCTGATGGGCGACGGCGAGGCACCGAACATTCGCATCATCCCGAACAAGAAGGACGGCACGCTGACAATCGCCGATAACGGCATCGGCATGGACCGCCAGGAATTGATCGACAATCTCGGGACCATCGCCCGCTCCGGAACTAGGTCTTTCCTTGCCCGCATGAAGGAGGCAAAGGACGGCGCAGGCCTGATCGGTCAATTCGGTGTCGGCTTTTATTCGGCCTTCATGGTCGCCGACCGCATTGTCGTCACCAGCCGAAGGGCGGGCGCGCAAGAGGCCTCGACATGGTCATCCTCGGGCGGCTCCGGCTTTGAGATTGCGCCGGCTGGCGCGGAAGCTGCGCCCGCGCGCGGCACCAGCATCGTCCTGCATCTCAAGGCAGACGCGGCGAAATATCTGGAAGCCTTTGAAATCGAGCGCGTCGTCCGATCCTATTCCGACAACATCCAGTTTCCAATCGAACTCGTCGCGGAGGAAGGCGAAGCGCGGCAGATCAATTCGGCGAGCGCGCTCTGGCAGCGGCCGAAATCAGAGCTCAAGGCGGAAGACTACGCGCAGGCCTACAAGTCGATCGCAGGCGCGTTCGACGAGCCGGCGATGACCCTGCATTATCGCGCCGAAGGGCGCTATTCCTACGCGGTGTTGCTGTTTGCACCTTCCACCAAGCCGTTCGACCTGTTCGATCCCGAGCGCAAGGGGAAGGTGAAGCTTTACGTGCGTCGGGTATTCATCACCGACGACGCCGATCTCTTGCCCGGCTATCTTCGGTTCATGCGCGGCGTCATCGACAGCGAAGATTTGCCGCTCAATATTTCGCGCGAGATGCTGCAGAACAATCCGCAGCTGGTGCAGATACGAAAGGCTGTTACCGGCCGCGTGATCGGCGAGATGGAAACGCTGGCCGAGAAGCAGCCGGAGAATTTTGGCAAGATCTGGGATGCCTTTGGCCTCGTGATCAAGGAAGGCATCTATGAGGATTTCGAGCGGCGCGAAAAGCTTTTGGCCTTGTCGAGGTTCACCACAACGTCAGGCGAAAAACGTTCGCTCAAGCAATATGTCGCGGATCTGAAGCCCAATCAGACCGAAATCTATTTCCTGGTCGGCGACAGCATCGAACGGCTGAAGTCCAATCCCAAGCTGGAATCGGCAGCCGCCCGCGGCATCGAGGTTTTGCTCCTGACCGATCCCGTCGACGCGTTCTGGACCTCGGCGCCGCTCGATTTTGAGGGCAAACCGCTGAAGTCGCTGAGCCAGGGCGATGTCGACTTCGGCCTCATTCCGCTTCTGGATGAACACAAGAAGGAAGAGAGCAGACCGGATGCCGATGAAGCGATGGTCATCGCGGTGATCAAGTCCCACCTCGGCGATCGCGTCTCCGACGTGCGCCTCTCGCAGCGGCTCACCGCCAGCGCCTCGTGTCTTGTCGCCGGCAGCCACGGCCCCGACCGCGAACTGGAGCGGTTGCTGGCGCGGGCCAATCGTGGCGTCGGCACTAAGCCAATTCTCGAAATCAACCTCCGCCATCCCCTGGTTGCAAGCCTCCCGCAGGCCGGCGAGGCCGCCGCCGATCTCTCCTTCCTGCTGCTGGAGCAGGCGCAAATCCTTGATGGCGAACTGCCCGACGATCCGGCCGCCTTCGCCAGCCGACTCAATCGGCTGGTGGCGAAGGGCCTCGCCAAGGCCCAGCCGTGAGAGATCAAAGGTGGCCGCGGCTGTTCAATGGCGAAAACTAGCCGATCGCTGCGCTGCGGTTCGCGACCGGAAAATCAATGTCGGGTTTGGCCACGAGATTGAAGTAGTTTCGATAGATATTCAGGACGACGGTAGCGACGATCTCGGCGACTTCGCCGTCGGTGAAACCTGCTTCCATAAGCGTGTCCAGTTCGGATGGTGAAACGTGCCCGCGTTTCTCGAGAAGATTTTCGGAAAAGCGAAGCGCTGCAACCGTTCTTGGGTCTCTGGCCTGTGCCCGTTGGGCCCTTTCGATGTCGTCATCGCTGAGTCCGCCTTTTCGCGCGAGCGCCGAGACGGCAGCAAGCGTGTAATCCGACTCGCCGTCGGTTGCGACCAGGATCGCGACCGAGTCGCGCACCTCTGCGGAGAGCGTTGAGCCGGCGAGCGCGGTGGCAAGATTGAGATATCCACCGAGAGCCGCCGGAGAATTCGCCATCAGCCGCACCATGTTGGGAATGCGGCCCGTCCTTTGCCGGACCACATCCAGAAGTTCTTTTGTCTTGCCGGTAGCGCCGTCCGGATCGACTGAATTCAACCTTGGCATATCGATATTTCCTCTTTTGCAGGATGGGCTCAATCCGGTCGATGTGTGCATGAAAGGTCGCTGGCCGCGCTGTCAGGCCATCGCCAACTCCTTCTGTCTCTCCCGCACAGCCTTCAGCGCTCCACCCCATGCGATGAGCTGATCGAGCATCGAGGTTACGGCGGCTTCGCGACCGGGCGCCGGCTTGAACGCGTGAAAATTCTCGAAATCCGTGAACAGGGAGAGCCCGACTTGCGCGCGCACTGTCGCGACCTGCATTTCGGCCATGACGAGGCGCAGCTGTTCGACTCCGCGGGCACCCTCGCCGCCTCCATAACCGACGAAACCTGCCGCCTTGTTGTTCCATTCCCGGTAGAGGAAATCGATGGCATTCTTCAACGATGCCGAAATCCCGTGATTATATTCGGGCGTCACGAAAACGAAGGCGTCGAAGGCATCGATCTTTGCAGCCCACTTGCGGGTATGCGGCTGGGTGTATTTTTGCATCATGCCGGGGGTCGGTTCATCGAGGAACGGCAACCTGAATTCCGCAATGTCGACCAGTTCAAACCTCGCATCGCCGCGCTTGTCGGCGATAGTGTGAATCCACCTCGCAATGGGTTCGGCGCGGCGACCCGGTCGGGTACTGCCGAGGATGATGGCTACGTCGATCATGGGTTATTCCCCGTTGATTGAAGTCAAACGGCGCATCGCGCGCCTCTGGCCAAGGGGTTAAGGCTTTGAAGCTTGTTCGACAATCCGGCATTATCCGTATGGGATGGTCGGAAAAACCAACCGATAAAGGTGGGGCTGGATGAGCGGCCGGGGGCCGGTTGTTCGGCGGATGTTGGCTTGGGGCATGGCACTGCATTAGGATGGGTCGTCCGTATCCGGGGACCACATTCGATGCCGAAATTCGACCGCGCCGCCGAAGACCTCGGGAACTCAATTCATCTGGAGCACGTCAACGTCCGGGTGCCCGATCAGCATTTGGCGACATTGTTCTATGTGACTGGGCTGGGACTTACCCGTGACCCTTATCTGATGACGTCCGACGACAACATGTGGGTCAATGTCGGCAGGAGCCAGTTTCATCTGCCGAGCGGCAAGGCGCAGGTGTTACGAGGCCACATCGGGCTCGTCATTTCGGGGCGCAAGGCGCTGCTCGACCGGCTCGCTTCGATAGCGCACAAATTGAGGGGGACGGCGTTCGCGTTCCGCGAGCACAACGACCATGTCGAGGCGACCTTTCCCTGGGGCAATCGCATGCGCTGTTTCGAGCCGGATGCGGCGCGCTTCGGGCGTATTACTCTCGGAATCCCCTATGTCGAGTTCGAGGTGCCGGCGGGCACCGCGAATGCCATCTGCGAGTTTTACCCAAAGATCATGGGAATGCCGGCAGAGTTGTGGGACGCCACCGTTGCATCGGTGAAAACGGGCCAGAACCAGCATCTCCTTTTCAGGGAGACCGACCGGCCGCAGCCGGAATATGACGGCCACCACGTGCAGATCTACATCACAAATTTTTCCGGCCCCTATCGTGCGCTGTCGGAGCGCGGCCTCGTCTGTCGCGAGGACAATCGCTACCAATATCGCTTTCGCGATATCGTCGATCCCGCAAACGGCCGACGTCTGTTCACCGTGGAGCACGAGGTCCGCAGCGTCACGCACCCGATGTATTTGCGGCCGCTGGTCAACCGCAATCCGGCCCAGACCAACGCCACCTTCGCTACCGGTCACGATCAATGGCTCTGGGCGATGGGACCAGACCAGAACGATCCGAAATAGCGAAGATCATCCGCCGAAGCGAGGCAATTGCCGTTATCCGCAACCGATTGACCAGCTTTCGCTCGGTCGCAGGCTGTTGCCTTGTGATATATGTCCAATATACCTTTGGGATGAACCACCGCGACTTGCCCCGGGTTCGAGCTTCGCGCACATGGCAAACGGTTTGAAATCGAAAAGACAAGCCAAACGCCGCTCCCGGACCGGCGAGGAAGACGGCACGCTGACGGATCGCGCCTATCGCGAGCTGGAAGAGCTGATCGTCACGCTACGGCTGTCGCCCGGTACCATATTGTCGGAACAGGCGCTGGCCTCCCGACTCAAGATCGGCCGTACCCCGATCCGCGAAGCTCTGCAGCGGCTGGCCAGAGACGGGCTTGTCGTCATCATGCCGAGGCGCGGCATCATGGTTTCCGAAATCAATTTGAGGCTGCAGCTGCGGCTGCTCGAGGTCCGCCGCGAGCTCGAACGCCTGATGGCTGGTCTGGCCGCCGATCGCGCGACACCGGAAGAGCGCCGTGAATTTGCCGAAGTTGCGCAGGCCATGCTTGCCGCGGCCGAAAAGGCCGACGACATCGCTTTCATGCGCCTCGATCAGCGCTTCAACATGCTGATTGCAACCGCGGCCCGAAACGAATTCGCCCGAAGGTCCATGGGATTGATGAACGCGCTGTCGCGCCGGTTCTGGTATCAGCACTATCAGCAAGTGGCGGACTTGCCGCTCGCCGCCAAGCTGCACGCCGCGGTCGCCGAGGCTGTCGCGCAGAAAAGGGTGAAGGCTGCCGCCACCGCCTCGGACCGGCTGATCGACTATATCGAGGATTTCGCGCGCAAGACGCTCGACACCTGATTTGCCGCCTCAGTCGAACATGACGACGCTGCGAATGGTCTCGCCGCGCTTCAAGGCGGCAAAGCCGTCGTTGATCTCCTCGAGCCTGATGCGACGGGAGATCAGCTCATCCAGCACCAACGACCCGTCGAGATAGGCGCGCGCAAGCAAGGGGAAGTCGCGGCGCGGCCGCGCATTGCCGTAAGAGACGCGACGGATGCGTTTCTCCTGCATCAGCGAGCCCCAGCGGAACGAAACATCCTTGTTGACGTCGATCTTGCCGAGCCAGATCACCTGACCGCCGGGCCGCACGGCCTCCGCAGTGATGCGAAAGGCAGAGCTGCTGCCGGCCGCTTCGATCACCACATCGACGCCCCGGCCGGCCGTTTCGCGCCTTGCGACGGCGATCGCATCCTCGCTTGACGCATTCACGCCCACGCTGGCGCCGAGCCGCCCGGCAAGCTCGAGCTTGGCCGGATCGAGGTCCACCGCGATGATCGTGCCAGCGCCGGCAAGGCGCGCGCCTTGTACTGCAGACAGGCCGACCGCTCCGCATCCGACCACCATCACGGCATCGCCGTGCGCGATCGCACCAAGATTAAGCGCAGCACCGACGCCGGTCATCACCCCGCAGCCGATCAGGCAGGCGCGGTCAAACGGAACCTCCTTCGGAATGGGAATGGCCTGCTGATCGGCGACGACACAATATTCACCGAACGAGCCCAAAAACATCAGCTGCTGCAGCATCCGTCCATCCGAAAGGCTCAACCGGCTTTCGCCGTCGAATGGCAGCGCCTTCGGTCCCTCGCCCAGATACTGCTCGCACAGGATCGGCGCGTCGCGATCGCAATAAAAGCAGTGCCCGCAATGGGGATTCCAGGACAGCACGACATGGTCGCCCACCTTCACCCCGCGCGCCGCGGCGCCGACCTGTTCGACCACGCCTGCCGCCTCATGGCCAAGCACGATCGGCAACGGATAGCGCAGCGATCCCTCGATCACCTCGAGATCGGTATGGCAGAGGCCGGCCGCGCGGATCCGAACCAGGACATCGGTCGGCTTCAATGCCGCCAACGTGACTGGCACGATCGACACCGGCGTGTGCGGCGCATGCAGCACGGCCGCGCGAAAACTTCGCATTACGCAACCCGCTTGCCGGAAAGCGCAGCGAGCGCAGAATCAATGTCGGCCGAGGTCATCTCCCATTCATTGCCGAAATTGGCAACGACCTCGCGCATGAACGGCTCGACCATGGCTTTGACGGCGGCCCTGTCGCCGAGATGATCCATCAACAGCGCCAGCGCGAGCTGACGCGGCTCCGGTCCCTCGTAACTCCACTCGAAGCCGTTTTTGGTAAACTCCTCGACGTTGACGCTGGGATCGAGTGGCGCGCCGTCGACTGTGACCTTGACGCCGTCGATGGTCCGGTCGCCTGCGTAAATCTTCATGTCGTCCTCCACTGTTGGCACCTCTCACGGTCAGGAAGCAGTTTCGATCCTGCCTGCAATCACCCTCATCACATCGCGATCCCGGTAGGCTTCGGAAAGCGTGCCGGAAAACATCACCTCGCCGCGTTCCAGCACATAGATGCGGTCGGTATAGTCGGGAATGTGATGCACGTTGGATTCGGCGATCAGGATGCCTTTGCCCATTGCGCGGATCGAAGCCACCCCTGCCGCGATCGATGGAATGATCGCCGGAGACAGTCCTTCAAACGGCTCGTCGAGCAGCAGCAGTTTGGGATCGAGGGTCAGAGCGCGCGCGATCGACACCATCTTGCGCTCGCCGCCTGAAAGCTGTGCGCCGCCGCGGGCGAGGTACTGGCGCAGTTTCGGAAATACGCCATAGGCTTCCTCGATGCGTGCATCGGCCGCCCGGCCGGTCGGCCGGGTCCATGTCGATAGTTCGATATTCTCGGCAACCGTCAGATCCGAATACACTTCCGACTCTTCCGGCGAAAACCCGATGCCGCTCTGTGCAATCTGCCAGGTCGGCATCCTCGCAAGGCTCACACCGTCAAAATCGATTCCGCCGGACCGGGGACGCCGATAGCCCATGATGGTGCGGAACGTCGTCGTCTTTCCCGCGCCGTTGCGCCCCACCAGGCACACGAGTTCACCGCCGGCAACAGTCAGGCTGATGCCGTTGAGGATGCGGCTGCCCTCGATGTCCACCCTCAGATTCGACAGATTCAGCATCGCATCGGCTCTCTCAAACATGCGCTTTCTTCAAAGTCTCTTTCACAGTCTCGGGCGAGTGCCCACGACCGCTGCGGTCATCGCCGGATCGGCAAAGAACGCGGCAGGCGTCATGTCGGCCAGAAGCGAACCGGCCTGCAGCGCGACAATGCGATGCGAGTAGCGTTCGACGAGATCCATGTCATGCTCGACCTGCACGATCGCGCGTACGCCTGCGGCTTTCGCCGCAGCGACGAGAACTTCCATGATGGCGTGCTTGTCGGCGGTCGATACGCCGCTGGTCGGCTCGTCGAGAAGGATGATGGTCGGATTGAGGGCAAAGGCGCTGGCGATATCGAGCAGTTTCTTTTCTCCTTGCGAGAGCGTGGAGGCGACGTTCTCGAGTTTGCTCCGCAGACCGAGCACTTCGGCAACGCGCTCGGCGTCCGCCTGCAACACGCCATCGCGCTTGAGCGAGCGGAACGGATTGGACACACGGCGCAGACGCGAGGCAATCGCAACCGCCAGCGTTTCTCGCACGGTGAGCGCGGGAAAAATATTCACCAATTGAAACGCCCGCGACATTCCAAGCCTTGCAAGCTCGACTGGTCCTATTCCGGCGATGTCGCGCCCGAGAAAGCGCACTTCTCCGGCGGTAGGACGTAACAGACCGGTCACGACGTTGACGAGCGTGGTTTTTCCGGCGCCGTTCGGCCCGACGATGGAGACGAACTCGCCCTCGCTGACGGAGAAGGAGATGTCGCTAAGTGCCTTGAACACGCCAAAGGCCTTGGACACGCTGATGGTCTCGAACAGGGGCACCATACTGGCTGTCGCCACGGACTGCGGCTGCATCTCATGCCTCCCGATCGCGGCGCGTGAAGAGAAGTTCGATCGTGCCGGCGAGGCCCTGCGGCATGAAGATCACCAGACACACCAATATGGCGCCCATCACGAAGCGCCAGTATTGGGTGACGGCCATGACAAAGTCCTGCAGCACGACGAACACCAGCGCGCCGATCGCCGGACCGACGAAGGTCCCGCTGCCGCCCAGTACCGCCATGAACACCAGGTTGCCGGAGTGGGTCCAATAAGCGAGTTCGGGATCCGCCAGCCCCGTGGTGACGGCAAGAATAGTTCCGCCGATCCCGCCATAGACAGCCGAAATCACGAAGGCCTTCAGCCGCATCCGGAAAATCTCGACCCCGACATAGGCGGCCTTGGGAGCGTTTTCGCGGATGGCGCGCAGATGCAATCCGAACGGCGATCGGGTGATGCGCCACATCGTCAATCCCAGCAGCGCAAACAGGGTCAGCGCGTAGTAGTAGAACGGGCCGATGAGAAAGGCGGTCTTTCCGCCGCGCCATTCCATGCCGAGCAGCAGCGGCCGCAGCACCCGCATTCCCTGGTCACCGCCGGTGACGGCGTAGAACTTGAACAGGAAGGAATGAAACAGCATGCCAAACGCAAGCGTGAGCATGCCGAAGAAGATTTTGGTATAACGGACGCACAGGCTGCCGATGATCACCGAGACAAGGGCCGATATAAGGGCTGCCACAACCAGGATGATTTCAAAACTCAAAATTCCGAATTTCGAGGTCAGCACCGCCGCGGTATAGGCGCCGACGCCGAGGAAGAGTGCGTGGCCGAATGACAGAAGTCCGGTCGTGCCGAACAGAAGATTGAATCCGAAAAGCGCGATGGCATAGCCCACGAATGGCAGCATCAACAATAGCACGTATGGCGAGGCGACCAGCGGCAGCAACGCCAGGATTGCCACCAGGGCGAGCAGAACCCAGGATCCATCGATGCGTATCGTTCGCGGCACGGTCGCGGGCGAGACTATACCAATTGACGGATGGCTCACGCGGTTGCCTTTCCGAACAGCCCTGCGGGACGCAGGATGAGCACGGCCACGACCACCAGATAGACCGACAGCATCTCCAGTTCAGGCATCAGGGAGATGGCAAAAGCGCGCATCAGGCCTACGATCAGCGCGCCGACCAGCGCGCCGCGCATGCTGCCGAGCCCGCCGATCACCACCACCGCAAAGGATTCAACTACCAGTTCGACCGCCATGTCGAGCGAAGCCGCACCCGAGGGCACCACCAGCGCGCCACCGATCGTGCCGAGCATACAGCCGACGGTGAAGACCAGCGCAAAAATCCTCGACGCGTTGACGCCGAGGCCTTCGGCCATGTCGCGGTTTTCCGCGGTCGCACGCACGATGCGGCCGGTTCTGGTGCGCTCGAGGAAGAGACCGAGCCCCGAGGCGATGGCGAGGCTCGCGGCGATCACGAGGAGATTATAGGTCGGGACCCGAACTCCGAGGAAATGCGCGGTGCCGTAAGCGAGATAGACATTGTCCATTGTCCGCGGGGTTGCGCCCCACAAATACCGAAACGCGTCCTGAAACATCAGCAGGAAACCGAAGGTGATCAGGAGCTGGTAACTCTCGTCCCGGCGATAGACTGTGCGCAGCACGCGCTCGATCGGCAAGCCGACAACACCGATCGCAAGCCCGGCAACGATCAGCACCGGAAAGAACAATACCGGCGGCATGCCGAGCCTGATGGCGACGCCAACCGCGGTGATCCCGAAATACGCGCCCAAAGCATAGAACGATCCGCAGGCGAGATTGACGATCTTCTGGACCCCGAACACGAGCTGGAGCCCTGCGGCGACAAGGAACAGCACCGCGGCGTGGAAAATCCCGCCGAGAGCGACATCCACCAGCTCGGTCATATCCTAGAGCTCCGATTCCGAAGTTCGCAAGCTCTCGCGGCGACCCCTGATGCGAACTTCGGAATCAAGGGAGCTCCAGCAACTTGTTGATTTGAGTAGCGGCTTTGAATTTGAAGTTCCTATTACGAACTTGCCCCGACACCGATAGGATTTTCAAATTCGCTGCACTAGTGGTCCGATTCTAACATTCGCTTCCCGTTTCAGCGGCCACTTTTGCGAATGTCGGAATCAAAAGGACCACTGGCAATATTTGTGTCCGGGGGAGTTCTGGATTTGACATTCGCTTTACGAGTTTGCCGCGGGGGGGTGTCGCGAATGTCAAATCCATTGCACTAGACCGGCATTTTGGCGGTTTTGATCCACTCCCAGAAATCCGCGCCCGGCGGCTTCTGCAACTGCTCGGCCTGGAAGGTGTCGATCGAAGCGAGCGTGGGAAAATCGTAATTGTTCTTGTTGGTGGATGGTCCCTGATAGAACACCTGCTCGGCGATCTTGTCCTTTCGGAAGCGCCCCTTGCCGCCGAGGCTCTCGACTTCCTGGCCCGGCATCGCTTCAGCCACCTGTTCCGGCGTCGGCCACTTGCCCGCGGCCCTTTGCGCCGCTTCGACGCCGGCCTTGTAGGTCACAAGCGCGAAATATGCCCGGTCCGCCTCCCAATGTGGGACTTCCTTGTAGCGGTCCTTGTAATCCTGCACGAACGCCTTCTGCAGCGCGGAGGCCTGCGGATGATCGAAATAGAGCGTGTTGTGGCCGAAGATCACGCCTTCCGGCATGAATTCCTTCTTGAGCTGGTTGATCTGCCAGCCGGCTCCCGGCAGCACCAGCCTGGTATTTTCGAACAGCCCGGCCGCATTCCCCTGCTTCATGAAAACCGGCAGATCGGCAAACAGCATCGATGAAAAAATCAGATCTGGCTTGGCGGCCTTCAGCGCAGCGACATGCGAGGTCAGGTCCATGGTACCGACCTTCGGCCATTGCTCGGCGACGAATTCGGCCTCGATGCCGTAGCGGGAGAGGATCTGCCGGAATGCCTCCCAGTTGTTGCGGCCGTAGGAATAGTCGGGATTGATGCCGGCCACGCGCTTGAACTTGCCCTTGAAATATTTGATCGCCAGCAGCGAGCCCATCACCGCTTCGCACTCATTGTCGGTGGAGCGGAAGACATAGCGCGGCTTCGCCATGGTCTCCTTGACGCCGTCCTGGGTCGTGCCGTCCCACATCACGAGCAGCGCCTGCTCCTCTTCGGCTACCGGCGCGACGCCAAGACTAACGCCGGTCGAGATCAGCCCGTGAACAGCCTCGACCTTCTCCTGCAGGATCAGACGGCGGAAGCGCTCGATCGTATCCTTCGGATTGGTCTCCTCCTCGAACACCAGTTCAATCTTGCGGCCGGCGATTCCGCCGTCCTTGTTCATGCGCTCCGCCCCCCATTGCACCCCGCGAATGCCGCATTCGCCGGCTGTTCCCGCCGCGCCCGATCGCGGCGCAATAATTCCGATGCGCAGCGGCTTGTCCTGCGCCAGCGCCGGCGCCGACATCTTCGGCATGGCGGCTGCGATGATCGCTGTCCCTGCCGAGAAGGAAAACTCGCGACGCGTGAGCTTCATGCGTGCCTCCCGTTATTGATGCGCATCTGCCGCGCCTGGCGTTGGCATACCATAAATATCTCAGTGACATCGCATCAAGCGTTTTTTCCGACCATTCAGCATGCGAAAACCGCTTTGCCGTCTAATAGACTGGTGATATATTACACCGGCCAACGATCTTCCGGAGACGACGAGATGGAACTTTCCTCGAGCCCGATGACGCAACGGCAGCGGAATTACCGGGCCACCTACCGCCACCGCATCGTCGGCTGGTACAACGGCTGGCTGCATGCCTTCGTCATCTACGTGATCGGCTTCACCGCGCTCTACGTCTATTTCGCCAATATCGAGAACCTGCGCTGGTGGGAGTTCCTGATCGTCCCCGTCACCTTCCTGTTCGCCAATTTCTTCGAATGGTGGATCCACCGTTTCGTGATGCACCGGCCCTCGCAGGTGAGAGCGTTCCGCGCGATCTACAACCGGCACACGTTGATGCATCACCAGTTCTTCACCGAGAAGGAGATGCGCTTTGCCGATCACCATGACTGGCGCGTGACGTTCTTCCCGCCCTACGCGCTGGTGACGTTCACGATGATGTCGATCCCGCCGGCGCTCATCCTTGGCTGGCTGGTCTCGCCCAATGTCGGCTGGCTTTTGATCTCGACCACGACGTCGATGTACCTGATTTACGAGTTCATGCACTTCTGCTGCCATGTCGACGAAAACTGGTTCGTCCGCAACATGCCGTTCGTCAATACGATCCGGCGTCATCACACTGCCCATCACGATCAATCAATCATGATGGAGCGCAACATGAATCTGACGTTCCCGATCATGGACTGGCTGTTCGGCACCTCCGATCTCGATCGCGGGCTGATCGGCCATCTCTTGAACGGCTATGACACGCGTTTCGTCAAGACCAATATGCGCAAGACGGCGCGCACCCCCAGGCCGGTGATGGCCGGACAGGCATCGGGGTTTGCCACCCCGGCTGAATAGGCGGATCGAGCGACGGGCTGAGGAAAGATGGACGCGATCGAGCCGCACTGGATTTCGCTGCTCTGGTTTGCGGTATTCGCTACCGTCTGCACCCTCTCCTTTCTCGTCATTGCCGGGATGTTTCCGCTTCACTCCCGCCCCGATTCGTTGAAATCCAATGCGGGCCTGGTACTAGTCGCCGGCAATGCGGTGTTGCTGGCGGCACTGTTGATCGGGACGGCAATTTTCGGCTATTCCGAACTCAGATGGAGCACGCTGATTGTCGTGGCCGGTCTTGTCGTGCTGTTTTCTCCCGCCCTGTTCGAGATCTGGCCCTCCTCATTCCGCGACGGCAGCAAGGGACTTGTCACGCTGATCGCAATCCAACTGCTGGCGCTGGCGACGCTGGCGAAGAACTTGTCGTAGATTTTTCTCATAGGGGAGAACGCGGCGATGCCCGTCAAAATCAAGCTTGGCCTTTCGCTGGTCACGATCCTGGTGGCGGCCATCGCCGCCTGGCATCAGCATCTGCTCGGGCATGATCGCATCCAGTATGTCGTGGCCTTCCTCGGCCTGTTCATGATTTTCGCGATGTGGCTGTTCCCCGAAGTCAAGCGGGAGGAGACGGCCGGCGGCGTCAAGCGCGACGCCGCACCCAGGCAGGGTTAACTTTTCTCACCGGCGGTTCAGGTCTTCGTTCGTATCCAGCTCCGGCAATCTTATCATTTCGTTGAGGCGCTTGTTGAATTCCTCGTCCGAAAGAGGGGCTGAGGGAAGCCGCGAACTGTCCGAAGACATCCCCAAATGGGTGAGTTGCGGAAAGAACAACACCAACAGCAGCAAAAACCATTGCGCCGCCAGAAACGGCGCAAGCGCCCGCACGAAAGAGCGAAAGGCGACCGCCTCCTTGAGGACGCTGCGAACCATCATTAGGGCATAGCCGAAGGGCGGCAGCAGAAAACTCGACTGTAGCGTCAACAGCACCAGCACCGAGACCCAGCGCGCATCGGCCACGCGGATCAGGAGCGGCGGAATCACGATCGGCACGATGACGAAGATGATTTCGAAGGCGTCGAGCACGAAGGCGCTCAAGCCGAGTACGCCGAGCACGACGGCGACCGCCGCAATATCGCCGCCCGGAATTGAGGATAACATCCTGCCGACGAGATCGGCTGTTCCCAGTAGCCTCAAGATCATCGTGAAGGTGGTTGCCGCCAGCAGTAACGAAAAGAGAGCACCGGTGAGCGCGATCGCATCGTTCAGCACGTCATTCAGCACTTTGCCGCGCAGGCGGCCCGTCACAAGGCCCGCCGCAAGAAACGCAAACGCCCCCATTGCCGCGGCCTCGACGGCATAAAAGAATCCAAGGGCTACTCCGCCCAACAGTGTGATCAAGGAGACGAGCGCAATTGAGGCGAGCCACGCCTGCCCTGCCGTCAGACGCTCGCGCACCGGCAATTTGGTCGCGGTTCGTCCGGCGATCCAGGACAACGCCAGGCACAGCGCGAGAAAAATCCCGCCGGGCACGAGCGCCGCATGAAAAATATCCTGCGTATTGACGACCCGATCGCTTCTTCCCGTCGCCGTCACTGCCATGGTGTGAGCCGACAACATCGCATCACTGAGAAGGATGAGGACCAGGGACGGCGGCACCAGCACGCCGAGTGTGGAGGCGACTGCAACGATCGCATGCCGATTGGGCGCGGGAATGCCTTCTGCCGCAAGGCGCGGCGCGACCACGCGGGACAGTCCGAGCACGCTGGCGCCGACCGAGCCGTTCATCGGCCCGAGCAAGGCACCCAGCATCATGCCCGACACCAGCGGGGCGGATGGCGTGCGCGGAAGTACGGCGCTGCCGGCGCGATAAAGTGCGTCGGCGACCGGAAGCCGGTCGAGCAACAGACCCATGGTCACATAGAGGGGCAAGGCTTGAAGCAAGTCGTTTTCGAGCAGATTGACCAGGCGGGTCGGCAATGCCCCAAGGGTGGCGGCGTCGATGGCGCCTGTGGCAACACCGATGATCGCGCCGAACGTTGCAACCGTGATCAGGACGATCGCGGCCGGCAGGCCGGTGGCGATAATGCCTATTCCCACCAGCACAAGGAGCGCCAGTCCCATCCACTCCATCAGTCGTCGTCCACCATAAGAGGACGGAAAATCTCGACCAGCGATTGGCCAATCACCAAAATCGCCAGCAGCCAGAGCGCGAGCTTGACCAGGAAATATCCGGGATTGCCGCTGTCCTGAAATGACTCGAGGTCTCGAACGCTGGAAAGCACAACTGTCCTGCTGGCGATCAGGACGAACATCGCCCAGGGCAGAAGTCCGATGGCGTTGCCGACCTGGTTGAGACGCCGCCGCACGCGTTCGGGATAGCGCCGCGCCAAAACATCCGCGGCGAGATGGGTGCCGGCGCGGGTCGCTGCCGTTACGCTCACCGCGACGAAGAGGGCAAAGGCCACCTGCCCCAAATCGTTGGCTTCCCGTGAAAATTTGTGAAGGAGGTCGCGCAGCGGCCATTGCAGGAACAACAAGAGGATCAACGGCAAGGCAAGCCATTTGGCCGCGGCAACAAATTGGCCAATCAAGCGGTCGAGGCCGCGCAGCAACGGCGTCACGTTCTATCCCCTTGCGGTTTTGCCCTGAATCACCGGACCATAAAGCGACAGCGGAATTGTTTATGCCCCGGCCCTTTGAGCGAGTCTGCAGAAAATTTTGATTTTTGCCGGTCTGGTTCGAGACTAGCATACGGTATTCCGCATCGAGCCTGGAACCGCCAACCGGGATCCGTATTTCATGGACAAGACGTTGACAGCCTCCCTTGCGCGCCTGCCGGTCAGCTTTGGTGACATCGAGGCCGCGGCAGCACTGCTGGCCGGTTCCGTGAAGCGGACGATCTGTGACCGCAGCAGGACGCTGTCCGACATCACCGGCGCGGATATCTGGCTGAAATTCGAGAACCTGCAGTTTACGGCCACGTTCAAGGAGCGCGGTGCGCTCAACCGGCTGTCGGCACTGTCTGCCGAAGAACGGCGCCGAGGCGTGATCGCGGCGTCAGCCGGCAACCACGCCCAGGGCGTGGCCTATCACGCCGCCCGCCTCTTCATACCCGCGACGATCTTCGTGCCGGTGGGAACTCCGACGGTGAAGATCGAAAATACGCGCCGGCACGGCACCGACGTGATCGAGGGTGGGGCGACGCTGGAAGAGGCTACCGCGCTCGCCATCGAGCATGGCCGCCAGCAGCACTTGACCTTCATCCATCCTTACGACGATCCGTTGATCATCGCCGGCCAGGGCACCACCGCACTGGAAATGCTTGGCGCGGTTCCTGACCTCGACATCCTGATCGTCCCGATCGGGGGCGGCGGTCTGATATCCGGCATGGCGATTGCTGCCAGGACGCTCAAACCCGGCATCGAGATCATCGGCGTGCAGGCTGCGCTTTGTCCGTCGATGTATAATCTGATCAAAGCCCAACAGCTTCCGATGCGGGGCGACACGCTGGCCGAGGGCATCTCGGTCAAGGCGCCCGGCCGTATCACTTCAGAAATCGTGCGCGCGCTTGTCGACGATATCGTGCTGGTGAGCGAGCAACGGATCGAGCAGGCGGTGAGCCTTCTGATTACGATCGAGAAGACCGTCACCGAAGGCGCGGGCGCCGCCGGTCTTGCCGCGGTCCTCGCCGACGAGGCCCGCTTCGCCGGCCGCAAGGTTGGTATGGTGCTGAGCGGGGGCAATATCGACACGCACCTGCTGTCGAGTGTGCTGACCCGTCAGCTTGCGCGCGAGGGCCGTTTGACGCAATTGCGCTTCGACATTGCGGATCGGCCGGGCCAGCTCGGCACCGTCGTCGCCATTCTCGGCAAGATGGGCGCCAACATCGTCGAGGTATCTCATCAGCGCATCTTCACCGACCTGCCCGCGAAGGCGGTCCTGCTCGAGGTCGTGATCGAAACCAGGGACCGGGCGCATCTCGACGCAACCATCGCGGCGTTGAAGGCGGCCAACATTGACATCAGCGGGCATTGATGAAGCATGACGGCCGGCCCGCCGACTTACTTCACTCAATTTTCTCCGCCACCGCCCGCAAGTTCGATATCGAGCCAGCCGAAGGCATTGACCGTCACCCTATCGCCCTCGTTGACGACGATCGTTGTCGTTTCCGCCTCGATGATCGCAATGCCTTCGAAGCACTGGCCCGGCGCAAGGGATTCGAGCGCATAGAGCGGGACCTCGCGCCATTTGCCGAAGAACGCTTGCCGCGATCGAGGCATACCCGGCACAGCCGACGCAACCCTCGCACCCTCCCCGTGGGTCGCCACCTTCCCGATCGCGGCAACGCGCGCGTTTACAAACACAACCTCCTGGCCGGGCGAGGAATAGGTGTAAAGCTCTTCATGTCGCTTGTGAAAACGCTGCTCGATCTCTTCGACGACCGACACTGATTTCCAGTCGATCTCATCGAGCGGCACGTCGATCTCGAATACCTGCTCGCCATAGCGCATCTCGGCGGAGCGTTCGACGGCGATCTCTCCGTCGAACCAGGTCCTTAAGCGGCCCGCGGCCTGCTCATCGAGCTCGGCGAACAACTTGCGCACCTCTTCGGCCGAAATGCGCGAACCCGTTCCGTAATGAGTCCGGCTCGCTTCGTAGCGCAGATGGCTGGTCAGCATGCCCCATGCGGAAAGCACCGAGGCCGCGGTCGGAACGATGACACGCTTGATGCCAAGTTCGCGCGCGACCTCGATCGTATGCAAGCCGGCCGCCCCGCCGAAACTCAAAAGCGCAAAGCGCCTGGGATCGACGCCGCGGCGCAGGGTCATCAGGCGGATGCCATCGGCCATCTTCAGATTGATCATGCGGTGAATGCCGGCCGCGGCTTGCAGGCGCGACAGGCCGAGCGAGGCCGCTACTCTGTCGACCGCGGCTTCCGCTGCGGCCCGGTCGAGCGGACGCTTCCCACCCATGAAAGCAGCCGCGTCGAGATAGCCGAGAACGACGTTTGCGTCGGTAACGGTCGCAGCCGTCCCGCCGTTGCCGTAGCATGCCGGCCCCGGTACCGAGCCCGCGCTTTCGGGACCGACGCGAAGCGTTGGCCCCGCTTCCACGCTGGCGATGGACCCGCCTCCTGCCGCGATGCTGGCGATATCGAGGCTGCGCAGCGCGATACGCTGTCCGGCAAGCATGCCGTCGGCCGAGAGCGATACGCGGCCCTCCGAAATCAGCGAGATGTCGGTACTGGTGCCACCCATGTCGAACGGCACCAGATCGGAAATGCCGAGCAGCTCGGCGCAGCGCCGTGCTCCCGATACGCCGCCGGCCGGGCCCGACAGCACGGTGCCAGCGGCAAGTCGCGAGGCCTCCTCTACCGGAGCCATGCCACCATGCGACAGAACAATAAACAGCTTGCCCTTGAATCCTGCCTCGGTGAGGCGCTGTTCCAGGTTGACGAGATAGTGTCGCACCAGCGGCCCGACATAGGCATTCACGATCGTCGTCGAGACGCGTTCATATTCCTTGATCTGCGGCAACACGTCGCTCGAGCGGGAGAGGCTCACTCCCGACAGTTCACCTCCCACGCGCTCGGCCGCGGCCCTTTCGTGAACCGGGTTGAGATAGGAATGCAAAAAGCAGACCGCTACCGATGTCGCGCCGGCGTGCTTGATCGCGGCGATGGCTTCGCCAAGCAATTTTTCGTCGAGAGCGACGGCGATGCTGCCGTCCACCTTCAATCGCTCACGAACCCCAAAACGAAGTTCGCGCGGCACCAAAGGCTCGGGCGGCGGAGTATGAAGATCGTAACGGTCCGGCTTGAGGCCTTCGCGCATCTCGATGACGTCGCGGTGGCCTTCGGTCGTCAGTAGCGCGACCTTGGCGCCCTTTCTCTCCAGAAGGGCGTTGGTTGCCACCGTGGTTCCGTGGACGATGCGCTGCGTCAGGCCGAGCATTTCCGCCCGCGTCAGCTTCAACCGGCGCGCCAGCTCATCGAGCCCGGCCATGACGCCGATCGATTGATCGGCAGGCGTCGACGGCGATTTCGCGAAAACGGTCGCGCCGCTCTGATCGATGGCGACCAAATCTGTGTAGGTGCCGCCGACGTCGATTCCGATCGTGAAATTCATCAAGCGTCCTGCCCCGTCGTCCGGACCAGGCCTTGTTCAAGGTCGCGCTGACGCGCCTGCGGCGACCGCTTTTCCGCAAGCCCCCAGCCGCCGCCGCCCGAGGAGCGTATTTCAAGGCAATCGCCGGGCCGAAGCTCGATTCCGACTTCCTTGGTGCGCAGCACACGCGGCGGCCTGTCGGCCGATGTCAAGCGATAGTCATGGGGAATGCCGTCGCGACCACCGAGAATTCCGCACGGGCCATAGCGCACGCCATCGCCCGCCGTATTGGCGCGGGCAGGTTTTGCGGTTTCGAGGACGAGATCAAGGGCGACGCCGAGACCGCCGCGAAACTGTCCGTCGCCGCCCGAGCCGGCGCGGAATTCATGATGCCTGAAATGCAGGGGAAAGCGCGCCTCGGCGACCTCGATGCTTCCGAACTTGATCCCGCCAACCGAGTGCCATTCGCCGATCGACGACCAGCCGTCGCCACCGGACGAGGCACCGCCGCCCGGGCGTGCCTGAAACATGTGCCAGATGAAATTGCGCCCCGTTCGCGGATCCTCGCCCTGGATCGCAATCCGGAAACGCCGGCCCCAGCCGGCCATGACCCGATCCGGGCAGCAAGCCGACATCGCCTTGATGACCGCCTCGACGATCTCGTTGGAAGGATGGCTGGTGCAAAGCGTGACGGGGCGGCCCGGATCGGCCCAAACCACGGTGCCTTGCCTCGCGATCACCTTGAGTGGCCGTAACGCGCCGTCATTCTTCGGTATGTCGGGCTCAATCAGATAGGCGAACGCCATCGCCACCGCCGCCTGCATGTTGGCATGCGAGGAATTGACGAAGCTCGTCGATTGGGAATCGGAGTCGGACAGGTCGACCTCGATCTCGCTGCCCATCTTCGTCACCTTCGCGGCGATCCTGATGTCGCTGCGGCCATGGCCGTCGTCATCGAGAAACGCCTCGCCATGGAAAACCCCGTCAGTCCAGGTCGAGACCACCGCGCGGCTTCGCGCCTCGGCGGTGTCAAGGATCGTCTCCACCGCCGCCTCCACGACCGTCGCGCCGAATTCTGCAAACAGATGCGACAACCGCCGTTCGCCAAGATGGGCTGCGCCGACCATGGCCGCGAGGTCGCCGCGGAACTCGCGGGGGTTACGGATGTTCAACGCCAGCATGTCGAGCAGGTCGTCACGCAAACGTCCGGCCTCGTACAACTTGATCGGCGGGACGCGCAACCCTTCCTGCCAGATTTCGGTCGCGGCAGGATTGTAGGCGCCATGGGTAGCGCCGCCGATGTCGCTCTGATGGGCCCGAACGATGGTCCACAGCAATCGTCTTCCTGAATCGAAAACCGGGACGAATGCCGTCAGGTCGGGAAGGTGGCTGCCGCCATGATAGGGATCGTTCAGCAGAATGACGTCGCCGGGGCGCACATCGTTGAAGCGCTGTTCGACGGCCCGTGTCGCCCATGGCAGTGCGCCAACATGCACCGGGATGTGGTCGGCCTGGGCGATCAGGCGGCTCCTCGTATCGCAAATCGCAAGCGAGAAATCCCGGCTGGAGTTGAGGATTTGCGAATAGGACGTGCGAAGCATGGCTTCGCCCATTTCCCTGACGATCGAACTCAGCCGGTGCTGAACGACGGATCGCGTGATGGGGTCGATCTCTGTGGACATGGGCTCCCGCGGTCCAAAATACCTTGACGGCGCAAGCCTTCACAGAACGGGTGCGCTCGTCAACACGCCCTGTTCGATCACCCCATCGGCGGTGCCGAGCAGCGTCGCCGGTATTTTGAGACCGAGCGCACCGCGATCGTCGGTATCGCAGCAATGTTCATAAGAATTGGATCGAGGACAGCATCCGGAAATATCTTGCAATGAATCGTGCATAGGATGCGCGTCCGACTGTAAGGTTCGCGTCAGGATTTACCTGTATCTATTCCACGCCATCGGCTGCGCTGCGGCTTGATGGTCTTTATTCCCCCTTGACTTGGTCGGTTCTGCTTTGTGCAGGGCCGATTTTCTTTTTGCCGCTCTCACCACGTGGAGAACGGAGCCCCGTAAGGCGAAGGGGAACGCCAATAAACCGGGACGTCGCGTGGACGCGAATAGGAAACCTCGTTGGCTGGAGCGCGCCGCCGGAATTTGATTCCCCCTTGCGGTTCGCCGCTCAGAAGGACCACGAAGTCAGTCCCCTTGCCGGTCTCGGTGCTCAACGCCTCATCCGTGATGATCAGGGAAGATCGCGGGACGATCCCCGGAATGCGATCCAGGGCCTCCTGCGGAATGAAAATCCGGTCGAGCGCAGATTTTGCATTGTTCGGCTCGGTCGGGTTGACATCCCGGCCATTGCCAAAGGATAGCCCGCGTGATTCTGCCAAGCCGCGCAATGAGACGACGCTCCATCGAACATTGGTATCGCCAGAGCGCTCCACAGCCGTAAAGACATGGGTGCCAATTGGGCGATCGGGGTCCTGCACCGTGATGGGCGTGTCGAATACCGGTTCAAAGGCTTGCCGGACATAAAGCCGTTGCGTCTTGCGGCTGATGAGAACCGATATCGGCTCGAGCGCGCGTGTCGCCTCGCGCGCTGCCTCGGCTGCCTTGACCCGGGTGGTCTCGGCGGCGTTGACTGCCTCACGCGCAGCGTTAAGGGCGTCGAGCTTGGGTTGAACCTCGGCCTTCGCGGCTGCCGATTGCTCCGCGAGTTCGGCTACTCTGGCAACCACTTTCTCCTTGGCGTCCTCGGCCTGTTGCTTCGCCTCGGTCGATGCAGCGGAGCCAAGCGCGGTCTCGGCGGCCGCTAATTGTGCTTCCGCTCTTGCTTTCAGATTTTCCGCCACGCGCACCGGAACCATGGCCCGCGTAAACTCCCGATAGGCCGTCCCTGCGACACCCCTCGCCTGATTCGTCCTTCTGGCCGCCTCCTCCGCCTCCGCAATTCGGGCGGCCGCGAGCGCGCTGGCACCTGGTTTCGACTGCAACAGAGCCGGGTGGGCAATTTCGACAGGCGCAACATCGGTCGGCGCAACGATCACCCGCAAGCCAAGCCGCGTCAGGTCGAACAGCCGCTCCGCAAAGTCGAAGGGCATCCGAATGCAGCCATGGGACGCCGGATGTCCTGGCAAGGCGCCGCCGTGAAGCGCGATGCCCGACCACGTAATGCGCTGCATATGAGGCATGGACGCGTCGTCATACAGGTTGGAGTAGTGCTCGGCCTCCTTCTGGATGATGCTGAAGATGCCGGCGGGCGTCTCACGCCCCCTCTGACCGCTCGACACTGGCGCCCGCAAAATCCAGCCATTGGCGTCATAGATGGTGATCCGCTGGTTATGAAGCGATACGACGGCCATGACCGGCTCGCCAGCGGCACGCGAGACGACGGATTCGGCCCTGCCCTCGCCTCTCGCGCCTGCTTCATTGCCGGTCGCAATCAGCACGCTGAGAGCCACAACGGTAAGATACGCACGGCGCAACCGCGTCCGCTTGTGCATTGGATTTGTGAAACCAAACGTCATACGCGGCGCATCTGATCGGGGCCAGTCGGCAATTGATGGAGACTAATCCGGTTCGAACAAACCTGCCAATTCGGATTTGGGCAAACGCTCTCGGAGGCTGCGGGTTCCTCCCGGAGGTGCCTGGGGATTGGCATATGTGGGCCAAAGATTGGGCCCGCATGGTAATCTGAGCAGCCTGGTTGCTTTGATATTGTGAGCAGCCCTCGAATCTGATCGCATCCAAGTGGTCCTCTAAGCATGATCTATCGCCCCAGCCGCCGCGATGTGGTGAAGACAGCCGTGAGCCTGACGGCAGCCGGCGCGGTGAACCTGCGCGCGGCGTTCGCGCACGACAGGGTGCCCGCCCCCATCGACCGCACGACGGTTTCCCGCATCGATTCGATGCTTCTAGCTGCGACACGTGCGGCAGAAGTGCCCGGTGTCGTGGCATTGGCCACGACCGACGACGGCACGATCTATGAAGGCAGCTTCGGCCGGCGTCGGCTCCATGACGGACCTACCATGACGCGCGATACGGTGTTTCGCGTCGCCTCGATGGTCAAGCTGATGACGTCGGTCGCTGCGCTGCAACTCGTCGAACAGAACAGGCTTTCGCTGGATGCACCGGTACCCGAGATCGACCCAGCGGTCGGCGCGCCCCAAGTGCTCGAGGGATTTGACACCAAGGGATTGCCGTTGTTGCGACCGGCAACGCGGCCGATCACGTTGCGCCAGCTTTTGACCCACACCGCCGGTTTCACCTACCGGCTGTGGGATGCCAAGGCTGTCCAGTATGCCACCTCGATCAAGCAATTCACCCCGGGGCAAAAGACCCTGATCACGCGCAACCCGCTGATGTTCGACCCCGGTGAACGCTGGCAATATGGCACCAGCATCGATTGGGTCGGCCGCATCGTGGAATTTGTCAGCGGCGAGTCGCTTGACGTCTATTTTCGCAAGCACATCTTCGATCCACTGGGAATGAAGGATACGACCTTCGTCATCTCGCCGCGCCAGCAGGAGAGAGAAGCGAGCGTACATCGGCGCAAGGGCGACGGATCGCTTGCGGCACAACCGATGGAGCCGCGATCGACGAAGCAAAGCTTTTCGGGCGGGGGTGGAATCTATTCGACCGGCCCGGATTACTTGGCTCTCATCCGCAGCTTGTTGCGGGGAGGTACGCTGGATGGCACGCGGATCCTGCGTCCCGAGACTGTCGCGCTCATGGGTCAGAACCAGATCGGCAAGGTCGATGTCGGCGTCCTGAAGACGACGGCCCCCGCACTCTCCAATGACGTCGATCTCTGTCCCGGCGTCGGCCTCAAATGGGGTTTTGGTCACATGATCAACATGCAGCCCATCGCCCATGGCCGCGGTGCCGGCAGCCTGACCTGGGGCGGCCTCTTCAACACTTATTACTGGATCGATCCCGGCAAGCGCGTCGCGGCTGTGTTCATGACCCAGGTGTTACCGTTTGCGGACTACCGCGCGCTGCATCTCTACCGGCAGTTCGAACGCGAAATCTATGCCCTCATAAAATCGGCCTGACGCGCGATCGTCCGGGTCGAACGCGATCAAGCCTTGTCCAGGCAGGCGGGCATGGCGGTGCAGCTCTGCGGAAATGACGTCGCCAGGATCGAGCCGCTGCCCGGGGCGATCCGGCTGATATAAGGTAGCCTCAAGCGGAGAAGTCCGCGGCTTGATAATCGGCAAAAGCCGACGCTTACAGGGAGGGGTTCGATGTGCGAGATCTGCAGGCGTGATTTTATCGGCGGCGCCGCCGCGCTCGGTGCTGCCGGCGCAAGCGGGCTGTTTTCGTCGCCGCTAAAGGCGCAGGCCGCGCGCGACAACGCCGGCTCGCCAGGACTCCCATCAAGACTCCCGTCGCGCGGCGAGTTCACCATCGCCAATGCTTACGTGATGACGATGGACGGCGCACTCGGGGATATCGCGGGCGGCACCGTACACGTGCGCAATGGCGAAATCGTCGCCGTCGGCAAGGACGTGATCGGGGGCGGCGAAAAGATCGACGGCGTCGGCATGATCGTGATGCCCGGCCTCGTCGAGACTCATTGGCACATGTGGAACACGCTGTTCCGCAGCTTTGCGGGCGACAAGCCGGAGGAAGGCTATTTCCCGACGGTGGCGCGCTTCGGCCAGCAGATGGGCCCGGACGATATCTTTCAGAGCACGCGGCTCGCGGCGGCGGAAGCGATCAATTCCGGAATGACCTTCGTGCATTCCTGGTTTCACAACGCGCGCAGCACGGCGCATGCCGAGGCCGATATTCGTGCGCTTGCCGAGGTCGGCATCCGTGCCCGCCACTCCTGCGGCTGGGCACAAGGCTTGCCCGACACCCAGTCGGCGGATCAGGCGCCAATCGAGAGCCTCGCCAGGAACTGGAAGAGCTGGTCCAACGACGGCCTGATTACGCTCGGCATGGGATGGCGCGGGCAGTTCCGTGCCGGCCCGATCAAACCGGAGGTCTATCAACCGGAGTTCGACAACGCCCGCAAGCTCGGTTTGCCAATCACGCTTCATGTTGCGAGCGCCCGCAAGGCGGTGAACCAGATCGGTCTGCTCTACAAGGCAAATCTGATGGGCAAGGACGTCCAGCTCATTCACGCGCTGTCGGCAAACCCCGCCGAACTCGACATGATCAAGGAGACCGGCTCGTCGGTATCGGTGTCGCCCGGCTCCGAGCTTCGCATCGGCTACGGCTATCCGCAGATCAGCGAGATGCTGGCGAAGGGCATTCCGCTCGGTGTCTCGATCGATACCTCGGCGCTGACCGGAAGCTCAAACCTGTTCGGCGTGCTCAAGCTTGCGCGCGATTCGGAAAACGCCAGGGTGGAAAGCGAGTTCAGGATGACGGCGCGCAAGGCGCTTGAGCTCGGCACCATCGAGGGCGCACGTTCGATGGGGATGGACAATCAAATCGGATCGCTCAAACCGGGCAAGCGCGCCGATCTGATCGCAATCAGCCCCGATGCGCTCAACATGGCTGTCGTGACCGATCCGGCTCATCTCGTGCTCGAAGCGACGGGTCCCGAAAACGTCGACACGGTCGTGGTCGACGGCCGCATCCTCAAGCGCGGCGGCAAGCTCGCCGCGCTCGACACCTCCGGAATCGTCGCCGGCGCGCGCTCCGCGCTTGCCGGCGTGCGCGAGCGCACGAAATGGCGCTGAGCGCGTCGGGACAACGCCGATAGTTCTGCGACCGACGGCCCTGCTGCCAGGAACGGCACTGGCGCCTGCAGCAGGTAAGCCAGCCTGTCATAATGACAGGGGCGACTTTGCGCCGCGCTTTCCCATCGGTTCTTCCGTCCAAATACCTGATGAGGTAACCTCGAAGAGCTTCCTTTTGGACATGCCGAGTTCGATTTCAGGGCGCGAAAAATGTCACTGGTGAGTTCTTTTCGCTTTGATCCCAAGGACGACTGAACGTGGTGGTCACGCCGCGGATAGAGCTGTGCACCTTTCGCGGATGGGAGGAACGCATGAAGGCGATGCGATCGATACTGACAGCCGGTCTCATGACAGTCGTTATGAGCGGCAATGCGTACGGCCAGCAAGATGACCGGCTGGGCAAGCTGAGCTTTCCGACCTCATGCGATCCGGCCGTGCAGGCACAGTTCGAACGCGGCGTCGCGATGATCCATTCTTATTGGTTCCTGATCGCGCGCCGTACATTCGAGGATGTACTGCAGAAGGATCCGAACTGCGCAATTGCCTATTGGGGAATAGCGGCGGATTTCCTTGGCAACACGCTGGCCACCACTCCGACCCCGGCGGATGCCCAGGCGGCCTGGGCGGCACTGGAAAAAGGGCGCGCGATCAAAACCACGCAGCGCGAGCACGACTGGATCGAAGCGTTGAGCGCCTACTACCGGGACTACGCCAAGACCCCCGTCAACGTCAGGTTGGCCACCTATAACGACGCCATGGAGAGTCTTGCGCAACGTTATCCCGACGACTATGAGGCCCAGGTGTTTTATGCACTCACCTTGCAGGCATCGGCGCTGCGCGAGGACACTACCTACGCCAGGCAGCTCAAATCGGCGGCAATTCTGGAGAAACTGTACGACCAGAATCCGCAACATCCCGGCGTCACGCATTTCCTCATTCACGCCTATGACTTTGCACCGCTGGCGCAACAAGGCATTCCCGCGGCGAGACGTTATGCGGTCATTGCTCCGGCGGTTCCCCACGCCCGACACATGCCTTCGCACATTTACTCCATGGTCGGACTGTGGGAGGAATCGATCGCATCGAACACTTCGTCCCTGGAAATCCAGCCCGATTATTATCATGCGGCCGACTTCGCGGTTTATGCGCACCTGCAACTCGCCCAGGATGCAAAGGCAAAAGCGCTGACCGAAAAATCGCTCGGCACCGCCGATCGCGGCGACCGACCAATCAATTTCGCAAACTTCACGGCCAAGAACGCCATGCCGGCTCGCTATGTGCTGGAACGTGCCGACTGGAATGGCGCGGCTGCGCTTCCGCTCAAGCCGAGCCAATACCCCCAGGCCGACGCCCTTACCCATTTCGCGCGCGGTATCGGAATGGCACGGACTGGCAATCTTGAGGGCGCAAGGGCCGAGGTCGAAGCCATCAAGACGCTGCGCGCTGCCCTCGCAAAGGCCGACCAGTCCTATTGGGCAGACCGGTCAGACGAGCAGATCCAGGCGATCTCGGCATGGATCGCTCTTAAGGAGGGCGCCCGCGACCAAGCCGAGAAGTTGATGCGCGCGGCCGCCGATGGTGAGGATGGCAGCATCAAGCATGTGGCCATGGAGAATCGTCTTTATCCGCTTCGCGAACTTTTGGCGGAACTGCTGCTTGAGATGGGCCAGCCGGCGGCGGCGCAGGCAGAGTACGAGGCGGCGCTTCATCAGACCCCCAATCGCTATCGCGCGCTGCTTGGCATGGCGCGCGCCGCGAATGCGGCTGGCGATCGCCAGAAAGCGGCCGACTATTACGGCAAGGTAGTAACACTGGCGCAAAACGCAGATACCGAGCGGCAGGAGACCGGGGAAGCCAAGGCATTCCTGAGCAAGTGAGTTGCCAGCGATGGCATGATCGCAAAGGGCGGGAGCTGGCTCCCGCCCCTTCCGCATCTGCCTTCGGCGCACTGATAACGTCTAGGCGGCAAGCCCGACACACGCGTCAGAACACGATCTGTGACCGCGCCGCGATCCAATCGATCGTGGCACCGCGATAATTCGCCCCGCCGAAAAATTGCGGATTGTCGACCACCACGTGTTCGTAATCGAGCATGAACTTCATGTTGTAGTTGGGATACCAGTTGAGACCGATGCCGTAGCTGGTCTCCTTGCCGCCGCCGTAAGTTGTGGTGCCGCCGGTGAAGACACCCGGCGCGGAAAATGCGGGACCGAGCGTCGCCGTCGTCAGATAAGGGCTGTTGAGGTTGACGAAGGTGTAGCGCGTGGCGAGTTCGAGCGCGCCCCAGCCGGAGCTCCCCGGCATCATCGGCGTTTCCGGAATGACGCCGGTATAGGCGCCGCGGGTCGGGTCATAATGCCTGGTACCACCGATGCTGTAGCTTGCCTGGGCGTAACCGCCATCGAAATTGAGCGCGGGACCCGGAATGCCGCCCTGCAAATTGCCCGGCACTGTCGGTACGCCCGCACGCGTGTCAACGACATAGTGGTAGTACTCGCCTTGTGCGAAGAGGTTCTTGTACGAGCCTGCGACTTCGACGCCGTAAACCTGCCCGCCGCTTGCTGGAATATTGCCGGTGGCGAGGAAAGAGGTCGGATCCACCCGAAGCTCGGGGCGATCAGCAAGCAGGACGGCGGCCAGGTTAGGGCCGACACGCGGCGCGAACAGATTGGCGTAGTTGAACCCGACATGGAAGGTTGCGTCCTGCTCCTGCACGAGCTGATAGGCGCCGCGCGCAAGGAATGCCAGTTGCGGGCCGAGCCCGGTCATTTGGGCACTGGTGACGCAGGGTGTTCCCGGCGTTACCGCGACCGTGCCGGTGTTGCACGAGGCGCCAGCCGTGTGCAGGGCGCCCGAATTGGGGCCGGTCAGGAATGCACCGAGCCAGTAGCGGTCGTTGTTGGAGCGCACGTCGATCGCCGAGCGGAAGTCGCCGCCGCCAAAGCTGGTTGCGATCACCTGTGCGGTAGAGCGCTCCAAAAACATCAGGTCGTTCGAGCTCGTCGCTTCTTCGAGCGTCCACGGCACGTCCATGATGCCGAAATCAAATGCCGTTGGAAACAGGTTGTCGTGTTTGTAAAAGCCATTGTAGGTCAGGAACGCATTCTCGACCCCCGACAGGAAGGTGTTGCTCGTCGTCGGACTGGTGCCTGAGTTCGCGCTCGCGAGCGCGTTGTTGGCATTGCTGCTGTCCGAAGAGTTGCCGAAATCGTACACAAAGGCGTAGTGCCAATCGGTCATGAACGTTCCGATGACGCCGAGGCGCGCCCGGCGCAAATCAAGCCCATCCGAAAGACCCTTGCGATCAAGCGTCGCCGGTGCCGGCTGGTAATTGGTGTATCCCCCGGCGTCTAGCTGGAGGCGGCCAAAGAGTTCGACGGTGTTGTCGCCGGTCGCATCCGAAAAGCCGAAATGATAGCCGCGGTCGTAGGTCATGAGGACCTTGGCCGGCAATGCCGGGCTCGGAACGCCTGACGGCGCGGTGGAGGATCGCGGCTGATCGGCCGGGGGCGAGCGCGTCGCGGTCACCGTTCCCGGCTTTTCCGTTTCCCCCTTTTGCCGGCGCAATCGCCGGATCTCGGCCTGCAGCGCCTTGATCTCGCTCTCGTGGCGGGCTTCCAGGCGCTGGACCTGCACTTCCAGCCTTTGAAGTGCCGCGCTGTCATCCGCGCGCGCGCCTGGTGCGCCCAGCATCCAGACGCCGGTTGAAACAGCAAGAATGGAAATGCCGCATCTTGCATGAGTGCGCGCTTTCGCGGAAGCGAGGTCATCGCAAATTTCCAAACGCATCGAGATCCCCCGAAAAATGGTTCAGTCTCTCGATGAGTAGAGAACGGCGCGAAAAGCCGTGTCAAATCGGGGTCGAAGAGGATTGCAATCTGGGGGCCGGCGGCAACGGAATGCTCTACCGGTCGCCGCGCGAAGAACTGTTTTCTCGCGAAATATCTGACGTCGCGGACGTGTCGATGCGAGGCAGCTTCAAGGCGAAAGCAGGGCAGTTTTCCGCTTGTTCGATCACCTCGTGGGCGAGGGAGCGCCGTTGGGACGTGATCGCCCGCGCGCCTTGCCGGCTGATTGACACACCACTTCAGAGATCTGCAGCAGTTGCCTTGCCAGAGGACTGGTTTTGCGCCAGACCATCCCGATGGTCCGTGACGGCTGCGGATTTTTGAAGCGCGCGACGGACACGGAAGCCGAGCGGGTCTCCACCGCAACCGCCATTTCAGGGATCAGGGTGACGCCGATGCCGGCGCTGACCATCTGAACGAGCGTGGAGAGCGAGTTGGCGTCCAGCATTTCCCGTGGCGCCGACGATTGCTTCTTGCAGAAGGACAGGGCCTGGTCGCGGAAGCAGTGCCCTTCTTCCAGCAACAAGAGCCGCATTTCGCGCAGCATCTCGCTGCTGGGCACCGGCGTTCGCTCGTCTTCGCGCGGCCGGACCAGCAGGAAATTCTCCGAGAACAACGCAACCTCGGTCAACGAAGGTTCTGACACCGGCAATGCGAGAATGGCGGTATCCAGCCGGCCTTCGGCGAGTTCCTGGATCAGCCTTGGAGTCAACGCTTCTCGCACCTGGATGTCGAGTTCGGGATAGGTGCGCGAGAGATTTCCGATCACCTTGGGCAGCAGATAGGGCGCGACCGTCGGGATCATGCCGATGTGCAGGCGGCCCACGAAGCGGGCGTGGGCGGCGCGTGCGAAGTCTCCAAGTTCTTCGACCGAGCGCAGGATATCGCGGACGCGTTCCACAAGCTCTTCCCCGAATCTCGTGAGTGCGACCTGTCGGGCGCTTCGCTCCAGCAGCATGCCGCCGAGAGCTTCTTCCATTTCCTTGATCTGCATCGACAGGGCCGGCTGTGAAATCGAGCAAGCCTCCGCCGCGCGCCCGAAATGGCCGTGGCGTGCCAGCGCATCGAAATAGCGAAGCTGGCGAAGCGTGACGTTGATCATCAGATTTTCCTATCGCAGCAATCATTAAAGTCAATTTTACCTGATGAAATGTGCTACGTAAATTGCGCACCCCGGACTGGGCGGAACTCCCCAATCCACCAGAGGAGATGATCATGGACGACAAAACAAAATGCCCGGTATCGGGCGGGAAACGCGCACCTACGAACCGTGACTGGTGGCCCAATCAACTAAACTTGGGGGTGCTACACCAGCACTCGAATCTGTCCGATCCGATGGGCGCGGCATTCGACTACGCCAAGGAATTCAAAAGCCTCGACCTCAATGCCGTGATCAAGGACCTCAACGCCTTGATGACGGATTCGCAGGAGTGGTGGCCAGCCGATTTTGGCCATTATGGAGGACTGTTCATTCGCATGGCCTGGCATGCCGCAGGCACCTACCGCATTGGCGACGGCCGCGGCGGCGCGGGGGCGGGCCAGCAACGCTTCGCACCTCTCAACAGCTGGCCGGATAACGCCAACCTCGACAAGGCGCGGCGTCTGCTCTGGCCGATCAAGCAGAAATACGGCCGCAAGATCTCCTGGGCCGACCTGATGGTTCTCGCCGGCAACGTTGCGCTGGAGTCGATGGGCTTCAAGACCTTCGGATTCGGCGGCGGGCGCGCGGATGTCTGGGAGCCGGAAGAGTTGAACTGGGGTCCTGAAGGGACATGGCTGGCAGACGAACGCTACAGCGGCGACCGCGAACTTCAGGGGCCTCTCGGCGCCGTGCAAATGGGCCTGATTTACGTCAACCCGGAAGGGCCGAACGGCAAGCCGGATCCGGTCGCTGCGGCTCGCGATATCCGCGAGACGTTCAAGCGCATGGCGATGAACGACGAAGAGACCGTCGCGCTGATCGCCGGCGGTCACACCTTCGGCAAGACCCACGGCGCGGGCGATGCGACGCTGGTGGGCGCGGAACCGGAAGGCGCCGGCATCGAGGAGCAGGGCCTCGGCTGGAAGAGCAAATTCGCAACCGGCAAGGGGAAGGATGCGATCACCGGGGGACCGGAAGTCACCTGGACGCAGACGCCGACGAAGTGGAGCAACCACTTTTTCGAGAACCTGTTCAACAACGAATGGGAGCTGAGCAAGAGCCCGGCAGGCGCGCAACAGTGGAAGGCAAAGGGTGGCGCTGCCACGATCCCGGACGCTTTCGACCCGTCGAAGCGGCACGTTCCGACCATGCTGACCACGGACCTGTCGCTGCGGCTCGATCCGGCATATGAAAAGATCTCAAGGCGCTTTTACCAGCATCCCGATCAGTTCGCCGACGCCTTCGCGCGCGCGTGGTTCAAGCTGACGCACCGCGACATGGGTCCGATTGCGCGTTACCTCGGTCCGCTCGTTCCGAAGGAGGAACTGAAGTGGCAGGATCCGGTTCCCGCCGTGGATCATCCGCTGATCGGTGACGCCGACATCGCTACGCTGAAAGCGAAGATCCTCGGCTCGGGCCTGACCATTTCCCAACTGGTCTCGACCGCGTGGGCTTCGGCCTCGACATTCCGCGGCTCCGACAAGCGCGGCGGGGCAAATGGGGCGCGGATTCGGCTCGCGCCACAAAAGGATTGGGACGTCAACCAGCCGGCTCAGCTGGCCGAGGTGTTGCGGACTCTTGAGACGATCCAGAAGGATTTCAACAAGTCGCAGTCCGGCGGCAAGAAGGTCTCGCTCGCCGACCTGATCGTTCTCGGCGGCGGTGCGGCAATCGAGAAGGCGGCGAAAGCCGCCGGGCACGACGTGAGGGTCCCCTTCACGCCGGGCCGCATGGATGCGTCGCAGGAGCAAACCGACGTCGAGTCCTTCGGACCGCTCGAGCCTGCGGCTGACGGATTCCGCAACTATTTGCGCGACAAGCAGCGCCTGTCCGCCGAGGAGCTTTTGGTCGATCGGGCGCAACTGTTGAATCTGACGGCACCAGAGATGACGGTTCTCGTCGGCGGCCTGCGCGTGCTCGGCGCAAATGCCAGGCGGTCTGCCCACGGCGCCTTCACCAAGAAACCGGAGATGCTGACAAACGACTTCTTCGTCAACCTGCTCGACATGAGCACGCAGTGGCAACCCGCGGCGGGGTCGGAAGACGCGTTCGAAGGGCGTGACCGGAAGACGAATGAGATCAAGTGGACCGGCACGCGCGTCGACCTGATCTTCGGTTCGCACTCCCAGCTCCGGGCGCTGGCGGAAGTCTATGCCTGCGCGGACTCGAAGGAGAAGTTTGTCAACGACTTCGTGGCGGCGTGGTCCAAGGTGATGAACCTGGATCGCTTCGACATCGCCTGATTTGAACGCCTGCTTCAAAAATGAAAAATGGGCAGGCGTTCTGCCCATTGAAAAAGCAGGCGGATTTTCAAACGAGATGACCGGGAAGCGAAGAACCGCTACGCACGCGCACAGGTAGCTGATGCGCAAACAATAGGCTACGGCGCGACGGATTTTCGACTTCAATCCATCGCGCTTTGAATTTTTTGAAAAATTGCGAGCAGAAGCTTTAGCCGACCGAGTGCGGTGCTCTCATCGGCGAAGCACGTCGACAAAACTTTGAAACTGCTTGAAAATCTCCTGAACGCCAGGCGGCGCGGCGAAACCTGCCGCGCGGCAGGACATCTGGCTCCTAGAACAGTCCTCGGTTCGTCGCTGGATACGCAATTTCCGGGCCGCAAGTCAGCTGAATAAAGTCAAGCGATAAAAGAATGATGTGCCGCAGCTAAGGCGTCTGGCGTCGCCCGTTTTATGTGATATTTTTATGACGACCGTTCCTGGTCCACTAAACCTGCCAAGCAACACTCTTCATCAGTATGGTCGATACGCCAACGGAGGTTGAGCTTAAGCTTTGGGTCGCACCCGAAGATATCAATGCTGTCCTCAAAAGTCCGCGTTTTGCAGATTCCCTTCACGACCCGACCCGCGAAACGCTGGATTCCATTTATTTCGATTCCAAGGATCGGTTCCTGCGCGATCACGGATTGACCTTGCGGGTGCGACATGATGGCGAAAAGCGTGTGCAGACCATCAAGTCAGCCGACGCGGGCGTCGGCCTGTTCGAGCGGTCGGAATGGGAACAGACGATTGAGGCTGATCAACCGGATATCTCCGGTGTGAAGGACACCGCTCTCGGCCAAATTCTCACCGACGAGGTGGGCAGGGAGCTGAAACCGGTTTTTGAGACGCGGATCGAGCGCACGGCCTATCACCTCAACGGCAACGGCGCCGACATCATGTTGACGATCGACGAAGGACAAATCCTGGCGCCCGACTCTTCGCAACCGGTTTCGGAAATCGAGCTTGAACTCAGGCAAGGCCATCCGTCCGACCTTTTCAGGATCGCGCGTGACATTCTCGACATCGTACCTGCTCAACTCGAATTCAAAAGCAAACCCGAGCGCGGCTATGATCTGGCCGACAAGACCGCCTTGGGCGCCGAAACGGGGTACGATCCGGAGTTGGTTCCGGGAACGAGTGCCGGACGCGCTTTCGCGCTGATCGGGCGCGCGTGTTTGCGCCATCTCGTTGCGAACGTATCCGCCATGCTCGACCGCGACGAGATTGCGCTGCACCAGATGCGGGTCGCCCTGCGCCGGCTGCGCGCCGCCATTTCGTTGTTTTCCGCGGTGACGAGCGACGATCGACTGGAGGCGATCAAGACCGAATTGAAATGGCTTGCACAGGCATTGGGCCCGGCACGGGATCTGGACACACTGCTCTCGGAAGTCATCAAGCCTCTGCGGCAGCAGCATGCGAACGAGCCGGGATTTACCAGCATCAGCAACATGTTCACGCGCAAGCGCTTGAAGAGCTATCGGCATGCGCAGGAGGCCGTTCGGTCAGCTCGATTTCGTTCGCTTGTCCTTGATACCACCGAATGGGTCGAGGCAGGCCCCTGGACGGTCTCGGACGACCCCTTGAAACGCGCCTACCGCGAAATGCCGATCGATGCCTATGCGGCCGAACAGCTCTCGCATCGCCGCAAGCAGATCAGACGGCGGGGAAGAAGGATCGGCGAGCTGAACGCGGAGCAGCTGCACAGGCTCCGCATCCAGGTGAAAAAAGCCCGCTACGCGGTGAACTTCTTCTCCAGCGTTTACGGCGGCAAGAAGTCGGCAAAACACAGCAAGAAGATCAAGTCCGCCTTGATGCAATTGCAGAATTCGCTTGGCCGGATGAACGACATCGTCACGCACAAGGCCCTGTTTTCGGACATCATCACCAATCGCGCGAAAGGCTTGTCGGAGGAGCAAAGCCGCCACCGCGCATTTGCCGCGGGACTGATCATCGGTGATCAGCAGGCGCAGGTCCAGAAATTGCGCGACCGGGCGCGAAAGGCCTATGGGCGCTTCGACAGCGCCAAACCCTTCTGGAAATCGCCTGACCGCTTGATTGCGGCACCGCTGGAAGCGCCAGCAGCGGAACCGCCGCTCTGAGAAAGCTATCGGGAAAGTCGCGCTTGCCGCGGTTAGATCATGATGCGATTGAGTGCAATCGCAGCATGATCCCACCTCTTTATTTGAGCATGATCTCCGCGCAAACGCGGTTCCGCGTTTGTCGCGAGGGAAAACCGGTTTCCACTTTTCCGGATCATGCTTTAAACGATTGAAGGTCGCGGGCATCAGGCTATCGAGGCAGCGCTGGCTTACACACGCGTCCGCCGCGTCGGGCGCTTTCGTCGCAGTCGTGCCTTGCTCGCAGCCGACTTCACTTTCCGCGTTTGGGGCCGTCTCTCTTGAAGAACGGCATGACGCCCGACGTTGGTCAGGAAAATTTTTTCGAGCGGATGGCTGAGGCGCTTGACCGCCGCTCCCAGCGGCAGCCATTCGACGGCGGCAATGTCTTTCATCAGCTGGTAAGTCGGTCGGGATTCCGCGCGCATTAGCCAGAACTGCACGATTTTTGCCCGCCCACGCGCCTGGTAGGTCATGACACCCAGAAACTCGCCTACCTGCACCCGGAACCCGGTTTCTTCCACCACCTCGCGTCGCGCGCCGGTGACCGGCCGCTCGTCCCGTTTGAGCTTGCCGCGCGGCAGCACCCACAGCTTATCCTTGCTGCGCTGAACGACGGCCACCCTCGGCCGTGCGCCATTGCGCACCGCAATTCCCCCGACCGCGTGTATCGTCCTGCTCGCCAAACGAGTCTCGCCTTTCGTGGCGATCCACAAAACCATGCCGCCTGCAAAAGCGCAATTTGGATGAGCCTCGTTGTTGTGAACAACGCGCGCCATTACGAAAGGTCTTCGAAGCGGCGAGGCGCGAAGGTATCCTTGCGCGGTGTCGGCCGCTCAAGTTCCCAGCTCGCCTGCGGTCCTCAAGCCGCTATTTTGTCGTCGGAATCTTTTCCAATATCTTCTGGCAATCCGCGCTCGTCGTTGATTTTTTGCTCATCAGGCATTGAGCGACGTGGCCGCCCCCTTCCGGAACATCGGCGCAAAGTTTCTGGATATCGGTCCAACACGCCTCCGCGGCCTCTTCGACGAAGTCGATCGCCCGGTCGAGATTGCGAGCTGCGCTGTACAAGGCGTAATCGCACTTGGTGCTGATTTTGTCCTCATGCGCAATCATGCAATAAAGCAATCGGCCCTCGCCCGGTGTCACCGAGCTGCAATATTTGGCGAGATCATCGCTGCAGGCCGCTCGAAGTTTCTGCACGGCGCTTTCCAGGCGCTCGCCCACCTTGTCTGCGGCCGCCGTTTGCGCATGAACGTTGCCCGCCACCGTAAGCGCCAGCCACAAAAACGAACCAAGAGATGTTTTTTGAATGAATTGCCGCATCTTTCATCCTCCCACGCGTTGAGACTGATTGCCGTTGCAGACCGGACTTTCGACCCGCTTTGAGGATCGCCGGACTTGAGCGCGAGATTTGGGCATGGCGAGACTTGAGGCGGTGCGAGAATTGGGGATCGCAAGACTTTGGGATAGTGATACTTTGGATTGTGAGACTTTGGATCGTAAGACCCGGGGTCCCGAAATCTCGCAAGGTGACCGCAGCAAATTCGCCTTTCAGGTCGGGACGCCTCGCAACCATCGAGGATCGAAAGTTCAACTTGAGGCAGATCAAGCAAGACAACGCCGCCGCAACTGGTTGCAGCGGCGTTGGGAGTGCTACCTCCGTCTCATGTGGTCGAACTGGCGCGCTTGAAGGCTTCCCACGCCGCCTGGTTGGCGCGATCGAATGCGGCGCGAGATTCGGCGAGGCCAGCACTCAGAACCGTCCAGGATTCTGAACCCGCCTTGGCGAGCTTCTTGAGATTTTCCTCGGCGGCGGTTGCGTCCGCCTTCATCTTCTGGACCGCCGTATCGATCTGCCCACGTTGATTGGCGGCCAATTCCGCGGAAAAGGTCTGAAATTTCTCCGCCGATTCGCGCCAGGCCTTCATCTGCGCCGCGGCCACATCCTCGAATGCCGTCCGTTGCTGTTTCATTTGCGCGCCGTAACGTTCGACATAGTTCTTGACCTCACCTTGGAAGTTATTCCACTGGGATTCCATCCTGGCCTTCGTCTGCTGCCATGCAGCTTCACCGGCCTCGCCTTGCTTCTTCATCTCATTCAGAAAACCGTCGCGCTTGGCTCGCAGATCGACGACCATATTGTCCGCGGCCGTCTTCGAATCGGCTGCCATCTGCGCGGTTCTTCCCTCGAACGAGGCCAGGATGGCATCCATCTCGTCCAAACGTTCTTTGGCCCAGTTGATATAGAAGTGCGCGTTGCTTGCCATTGTCACCTCCTTATCGAATCAATGAATAGTTGAGCGCTTTCGATCCGGCGCCCTTGCAGTTGAAGCCCTCACCAGTAGTTATAATAGCGAGGATGGTATCCGCAGTACGTAGTGCATCCGTAATAGGCGGGCGAATAGGAATAGCTGTACGAATAGTCGTAGCTGTAGGGTGGGTATGGATATCCATAATAGTACGGCACGCCATAGTAGCCATACGCACCTCTGGCGATGGCTCCGCCGACCACGGCGCCCGCGAACAAGCCCGCTCCGAGACCCCAACCCAAGTCCCGACTTCCGCGCCAATATACCGGCGTTTCGAGATTGGCTACCATCGACTTCATCGTCGCGACATTGGTCGGGAGCGGCGTCGCAGCGGCACACTCGATCTGGCTCGCTACCAGGGCTCCCGATAATGCATATGCGACTGCTTTCCTGTAGTCGCCCATTATCAGACTCCTTCGTGATCGGTGGAGACATCCAGGCGAGTTAAAAGCTTCGCATACGTCGCTACGGGGTTGGTTGATCTAGCTCAATCGCCATTTGCGGTCTGCTCGAGACTTGCGGGGCCATGTCGTCCGAAGCGTTCGCCTCGCGCCTGCGGCAGCACGGGTCCAACGATCCAGGGGCGCGATTGCAGTGCCGCATAGGCGCGACAGTTTTACTGTTGATCTGGATCAACAAAACCATCCTGATGCAGATCAACATGAGCCAACCAGCCAGGTGGCGGAAGCCTTGAAAGCCTTGGCGGAAAGCCCGGGGAGGACTGAAATGGCCACGACGAGCACCGTTGCATCCTCCCCCAGCCCGGTACATCAGGAAGGCCTGATGGTCCGGATGGCCATCGGCTTCACGGCCTGGGCGGAGCGCTGGTTTCCCGATGCCTTTATCTTTGTCGCCATCGCGGTGGTGGTGGTTTCGCTCGCTGCACTGATCAACGGGGCTTCGCCTACAGCCGTCAGCGTGGCGTTTGGCAACGGCTTTTGGAGCTTGATCACCTTCACCATGCAGATGGCCTTCGTGGCCATCGGAGGTTATGTCGTCGCCACGTCCGCCCCCGCACAGCGGCTCATCCGCTGGCTCGCTGATTTGCCGACGACCGGCACGGGCGCGGTGGGGCTTGTCGCCATCGTCAGCATCCTGGCCTCCCTGCTCAACTGGGGGCTCAGCCTCATTCTCGGCGGCCTCCTGGTGGTAGCGCTGGCGGCGCGGCGCGAATTGCGCATGGATTACCGTGCCGCGGCGGCGGCGGCCTATCTCGGCCTTGGAGCGACCTGGGCCATGGGGCTGTCGTCGTCGGCTGCGCAGCTGCAAGCAAACTCGGCAAGCCTGCCGAAACCGCTGTTGTCCATCACCGGCGTGATCCCGTTCTCCGAGACGATTTTCCTGTGGCAATCCATCGTGATTACGGCGGTGCTGCTTGTGATTTCGGTGGTCATCGCGGTCTGGTCGGCCCCCGGTCCCAATACCGCGGTCACCGCCGAAGCGATGGGGATCGAAGCCTCGCGCGAAGACTCGATCCAGGTGGCGCCGCCGAAACAACCGGGAGAATGGCTCGAGCATTCTCCCGTTCTGACCGTCCTGCTCGTATTGCTCGCGCTTGGCTGGGTCATCAACGAATTTGCCCGCCAGGAATGGATGATCGCGATTTCCAATCTCAACACCTATAATTTCATGTTCATCATGCTCGGCCTGCTGCTGCATTGGCGGCCGAAGCGTTTTCTTACGGCAGTCATCAAGGCGGTACCTGCGACCTCGGGCGTGCTGATCCAGTTCCCGTTCTACGGCGCCATCGCCGCCATCCTGACCCAGGCGAAAAACGGCGCAGGGGTCACCGTTTCCGATCAGATCACTCATGCCTTCGTCAATATGTCGACCCAGCACCTGTTTCCGCTGGTGATCGGCATCTATTCCGCAATCCTCGGATTCTTCATTCCTTCCGGCGGCGGCAAGTGGCTGCTAGAGGCGCCCTACGTGATGCAGGCAGCCAACGATCTCAAGGTGCATCTCGGCTGGGCCGTGCAGGTCTATAACGCCGCCGAAGCGCTGCCCAATCTCATCAATCCGTTCTGGATGCTGCCGCTGCTCGGCGTGCTCGGCTTGCGCGCTCGCGACGTCGTGGGATTCACCTTCCTGCAACTACTGGTGCATCTGCCGGTCGTGCTGTTCCTGCTGTGGGCTCTGGCTTACACGCTCGAATATCATCCGCCGGTGATGCCGTAACGACAACCCGCGCCTGGTGTCCCGGTTTACACGTTCGTAGGCGCCCTTCCCGCTTGCTGCGCTCAGCCGTGGGCGGAGCGGCGTGCCGTATCCGAGGGTGACTCACCGAAGAATGTACGGTACGTCCGCGAGAAGCGCCCAAGGTGCCAAAAACCGTGGTCCAGCGCGATCGTCTTTATCAAATCCTCAGGACCTGCACGAAGGAGCGCAGTGCGCACGGACCAAAGCCGGTTGAGCATCATGAATTTCTGCAGGCTGATGCCCTTCACCGCAGTCATGGCGTTATGCAGCGTTCGGATGCTAACACCAGCCGCTGCCGCGATGTCGGCGCTGCTTCGTATGTCCGCAGCGGCATCGCTCAGGAACTCGTCGACCAAACGACATATCCGCACATATTTGCGGATGGCCAAGGCAGCCGAGATCTCCCCGGGCGCGCTCAGGAACGCATGATCGAAGCCCCCGAGCAGGCTCTGCTGCAAGCCAGACACCAGGTTTTGCCGTGACAACTGAAGCGGAGAGCACGATGCGAGATGCACGACGTCGGCTATCATCAGCCGCAGTTGCTCGAAAGCGGCGGGTCTTATCTCGTCAACCCTGGCAGCCCGATTTCGTTCGGGCCATCCACGGTCGCAGTGGTCTGTGGGGAAAATGATTGCCGCGATGGTCAGTTCACCCGGTTGGAAAATTTGGAGGGGTATCGACGATCCATGGTTCACCAATGCTGGCCGATCGAGCGGCAGGCCATTCAGTTTCAGGCCGGGCGAGTCGTTCAGCGGCAGCACGATCCCGATCCGGGTTTTCGCAAGATATACCATCGAGATGCAGGGTGGTCGTTTTATAATCGCAAGGCGAAGCTGCCCGAGTCGCAGTTCGGCCTGGAAGAAACTCAAATCTGTGACAAGCGGCAGAATCCGACGATCGACGTCGGGCAGCATGCCACTGAATTCTTCGGGATCGGAGCAGTGCACTGTCGACAGCGCAGGGGACGAGGACATTGCGTGGATATTCATCGCCCTGGGCCCTTCGCTCCAGGCAGGTCAAAAGCCGGGAGCGCCAACCGCGCGGGAACGCGCTCACCGAAGTTGGATCAATACTAAAGCGGACAATCATTGTGTCTACCGCTTCGGGGTTGCAGCAAGGCAAACTACAGTCCTGCGCCCCGTGGCATTGCCACCACGAGAGGCAAACTTCTGAAAAGCCAAAAAGGCCTTGGCTCTGCCAGAGGGTCACCCCATTTACCGAAAACGATATCCATTCTTGGAAAATCTCGTTCTTCTCTACATTCGGAAATCGTAGATCGGGTTAACATGGCCGAGGTGACGATCACGAACTGCAATGAAGCGTTGATGGCGGCATTCGTTTTCAAATGTCCGAACGCATGCTGGAACGTCCAGCATGGGCTGGACGACGACGAGGATGTTCCGGACAACGAACATGAAGTTATCAAGTGCGCAGCCTGCGCCAGGCTGCACTTCATCAATCGAAGAGCCGGCGACCTGCTGGGAGCCGAAATAGAATCTCGGTGGACGCCCAGGTCGAAACGTTCTCAACAGCTGCCGCTTGGCGAGGATTCGTTTCGGAGGACATTATGCAAAATCGAAGAGGCAAGATCGCGCTATTCATCGACGGGGCCAAACTTCATTCGACGGCGCGGGCCCTCGGCTTCGAAATCGACTTCAAAAGACTTCTCGAAGCATTCGAGGGCCGCGGAACGCTGCTTCGGGCGTTCTACTACGCGACCATCATGGAAGATCAGGAATATTGCTCCGTTCGGCCGCTGGTCGATTGGCTTGATTACAATGGTTATACGGTGGTTACCAAGCCAACCAAAGAGTTCACCGACGATACCGGACGACGCAAGATCAAGGGCAACATCGAGGTCGAGCTTACGGTTGGCGCGCTGGATATTGCCGAGCACGTGGACGAGATCGTGCTCTTCTCGGGTGATGGCAACTTCCGCTCGCTAGTGGCGGCACTGCAGCGCCGGGGAACCAAGATCACGATCGTTTCGTCGATCATGAGCGTACCGCCGATGGTAGCGGATGAACTCCGTCGCCAGGCTGACGAATTTATCGATCTCGCAGACCTGCAAACAAGGCTCGGTCGATCGCCTTCTGCGGCGCGGCCCACGAAGCAGCAGCAGCATCCCGCCACGCTGTTCCAGAGACGGCGGGCTACAAGCCAGCGGGACGAGACGGACAAGCTGGCTGTCGCAATCGACGGGGCTGATCACCGAAATGCCTGAGTTCGTGAGGTTGGGAGCCGCGACGTGTCGCCGTATCCATGCCGTTTAGAGGTTCGCTATGCCACCGGCGATCTGCACATTGCCGTCGAGGGGCGCGTGGTGCCCTAGCGCTTGACCCACAGGCTCTTGGGCACGACGCAATGCACGCCCTTTTCCGGCGCATCCATCTCGCCGACCCGGCAATCCATCGTCATGCTGGCGAGCGAATAGGCGTCAAGGCGGGACAGCGACTTCTGCTTTTGCAGAAGCTCGATCATGTTCCATGAGGCCGTGTCCATCGCCTTGTTCATGTCGCCGTTGGCGGCGTAGGTCACCAGATATTCCGCCGTCTCGGCGGTCGGCAATTGCGCGGCGAGCGTTTTGCCCTGGTCTTTCGAGTTGATGCAGTGGACGCCCTTCTTGATGTCCACGACCTGCGTCACGCGGCAATCGGACGTCTTCGAAACAAGCGCGGCCGCCTGTTCGGCAGAGACGTTGCGTTGCTCGGCAAGCAGTTTGGCCGTCTCGGATCTCGCGTTTGCAAGCGCCTTGGTGAGGTCCTCATCGAATCCCATCGTGATCCATTCGCTCGGAGTCTCGATCCGTGGCCATTGCAGTCTGGTCGTCTTGTCGACCGTGATGGTCAGCACGATCTCCTGGAAAGCAGTCTCCAGGGCCGTGAGGTTGATTTCGCCGTTTCCCTGGGCCGCGTGCGAATCCCCGGTCCACACCAGCGCGCCGCGGACGAACACGGGCACGTGCAATGTCGTGCCCTCGACGAGGTCGCGGTTGTCGAGGTTGCCGGCAAAGGGTCCTGGCGGAACGGCGTTGTAGCGCCCGGGCTCCGCGCGAGCCACGCCGAGCGTTCCCGGAAACGGCCTCAGCGGGATCTCAATACCCGGCGCGAATTCGGCGACCTTGCGATCGGCATCGAGGTAGAAATACTTCACCTGTCCTTCGGGGAAATCTTTCGGAAATTCGCCGAACATGCCGGGAATGTTGAAGTTTGCGGCCCAGGAGCGCGGAACTATTTTCTGAATTTTTATCCGCAAGATGTCGCCCGGCTCGGCGCCGTTGACGAAGATCGGTCCCGTCAGCGACATGGGGCCGCGACCCGGCCAATCCGTGCGCAGTTTCTTCAATTCCTCGATCGTGGCGCCGGGCCAGAGCCGGCCGTGGGAGTGCGACATGGTTTCAACGACGACGGTGTCGCCGGAGTCGATCACCAGGCGCGGCAACTCGGCGTTGTCGAACCATCCCCATTGGGTGGTTTCGAGCGTTGCGGGCAGGACGAACACGCGGCCGGGATATTTGGAGGCGGGCACCGCCATCAATTTTTGCGCGCCGGAAATCGCCGACGGCGGTTGCTGTGCCAACAAGACGCTGCCACTGAGCGTGACGATCAAGACAGCCAGGGCCAGAACGCGCTTGAATTGCTGCATTGCTTCTCCCCCGACCGACGCCGCGACCATTGTAAACAAACAATTCACTCCCAACGTCTGCAGATGTAAATGCCTACGTGCAGCAAAAACCCGCAACTTGAACGAGAAGCGATCAACCAAACGGTGCACAGGAAAAGGAAGCCGGTATGTGGTGCCAGAATTGGGCGGCTGAGACTACCTCGAAAATGCTTTTACGAATCTGTATCGCCGCACGATGATCCAGGCCCATCCCTTCGCAAACCAGTGAAGTTTCAAGAGCCTCGGTTTGACGACAAGGAAAATCCGTTCGACTAGCACAAGGCTTGCCGCATAAGCGGCCGTAATCATAGCCGTGCCCGTAAGCCAATGCCCCTCGCCGATCAGGGCGACCGCAACAAGTTTTGAAGGCTCGACCAAACACAGGGGCAGAGCCAAAAGCGCAAGCGATTGATACGGGCCGAACTCCTCGATCGAGTGGCGAAGCCTCCCTAGTGCTTGCTGAATTCTGGCCGGGCTCAAGGCGATATCTCTTGGTCGCAAATAGCCCCATGACGAAGAAACTTCAGGCGGCCGGCTCAGTTCCACGGAAGCTGCGCGCGCCTCGGGCTTCCCTCGAACTGGGCGTCGGGGGGCGTCTTCGGATAGCCGGTCCATGGCCGCACCAACCGCTCGAGGGCGATCCCGATCAAAAAGCCGACGACGACATCGCTCGCCCAATGCGCCAGGATGAAGACACGCGTGAGCGACAGAGCGATTGCGAAGCCGCGAGCCGTCGCCCGCGAAGGCTGCGGCCATGCGCCCGCGGCGGAAGCCAGCGCACCCATGTGTAGCGCGTGACCGGACGGAAAAGCGTCATTGGGCTTTCCCGAGCGAGGAATGCCGCGCAAGTGGCCCAGCACTGTCAGGCGGTCCGGTCGGGTCTGATCGAACATCAACTTGAGAACATGCGGAAGGAGCGAGGCGGTCGCCGTCACCAGCAACAAATGATTGCCGGCGCGCCGAAGCGATTCGGGTTCCCTCCGCGTGACGAGCCAACCGACGGCCGCCATTGCGAGCAGCAGCTTCTCGTCGGCCCCCCACGTGACCGCGCGCGCGACCTCCTCGGGGACAGGGCGTGCCTTTCGCGCGATCGCAGCCGCGATTGCGACGTCGATCTCGTTCGGTTTGACGGTTATAAGCGCCATGACGAAGCAGGTACCAGGCTGGTTCCGTAATCAACGCGCCGCGGTGGAGCGAGTTTCACGATTCCGTCTCGACAGAAAACGGTTCACGCCGGCGGCTGCAGACCTGGCAACCGAAGACTCAAGCATGCTCTATTCGCGGACATCCGAGCGCCCACCACCGGCGGGAACGAACGCTGACCGCGTTTGTTACCTCATATGCAGCTTTGCGGGAGGTGCGTCGATGGAATTGCGGGCGCCTGCGAGCGCCAAACGTCGGATCAGCGTGCCGACGCGCGTGTGGCTCGGCTTTTTCATCGCCTTGGCGGCAACTCCGGCCGCCAGCGCTGAACTGACGCCCGCGGTTGTCAATTCCGCCGAGCCTTCGGGAAAATCGCTTTCGGCCGAGAAACCGAGTCCTCTCGGCGTTCGGCTGCAGGTGCTGCTGGGCCGTGCACACTTCTCCCCGGGTGAGATCGACGGCAAATTCGGCGAAAACGCCAAGAAGGCGCTGCGTGCATACGCCGAGGCGCAACAGCTGCCAGGCACGAGCGATCTCACCGGAGAGCTCTGGAAAAAACTCGAAACCGACAACGCGGCTGTGCTTACGACTTACACGATCACCGAAAAGGACGTCAGGGGACCTTTCCTGCACAAGCTGCCGCAGAAGATGGAAGCCATGAAGGACATTCCGAGGCTGAGCTACACCAGCCCCCGCGAAGGTCTGGCCGAGAAATTTCACATGAGCGAGCAGCTGCTCGCTGCGCTCAATCCCCTCCAGCGTTTCGACCGCGCCGGCGACACCATCATCGTCGTCGATACAGGCGACCAGAACACGGCAAATTCCACGAAAGCGGCCAGGGTCGAGGTCGACAAGAACCGGCAGACGGTAAAGCTGTTTGATCGGTCGAACGCCCTGATCGGGTTCTACCCGGCGACCGTCGGTAGCGAAGAAAAGCCATCGCCCACCGGCACTCTGAAGGTGACCGCGATCGAGCACAATCCAACATATCGGTACGATCCCAAATACCACTTCAAGGGGATTCACTCGAACAAGCCTTTCACGATCAAGCCCGGGCCGAACAATCCGGTCGGCACGGTGTGGATCAACCTCTCCGCTGAAGGCTACGGCATCCACGGCACGCCTGATCCCGGCAAGGTGTCCAAGGCTCAATCGCACGGATGCGTGCGTCTCACTAATTGGGACGCCGAACGCGTCGCGAAAGAGGTCTCGAAGGGGACCACTGTCGATTTCGTCGACGATATGCGATCATAACGATCGTTGCAGCGACGAGCGGGCGGCCCGCTCGAAATAGAGGTCCGCCGTGCCGCCGGCTGCGGCAGCAAATCCGCGACCAAGACGGACAAGGCTTCCCCCCGTTTTCGAAAAGATTGGTGACGAAGGAGTTAGCCCAGCCGGCTTACAATGGTAGATGCTTGCTAGCGGCAGAAACGGGCCGGCCTGAACACCAGATAGCGGTCGGCCGGAGAATCGTCGGAAATAAGATGGAAGGGGAAAGCTTTCTTTGGCTGGTCCGGCACGCGGCCGTCGCCGGGGTCGATGGAATGATCCATTCCGCAAACGCTCCGGCCGAGCTGAGCGATCGGGCGCATCTGGATGCCGTGCGAAGGCATCTGCCTTCCGAAGCTGCAAGCTACGCCAGCCCGGCACGACGGACGATCGAGACGGCGCGGGCGCTTGGGCTCGATCCGGTCCTGATGGCTGAATTCGCCGAGCAGGATTTTGGCGCATGGACCGGCCACCGTCACGACGATCTTGCTGCCGGCGGCGAAGAAGGCTACGCGCAGTTCTGGCAAGATCCCGCTCGATCGAGACCACCCGGCGGCGAAAGCTTCGAAGACCAGGTGGCCAGGACCAGGCTGGGGCTTCTGAAATTGGAGCCCGGTCCGTCAATACTCGTGGTCCACTCCGGAACGATCCGCGCTGCGCTCTGCATCGCGCTCGATATCGACGTCGAAGCGGCCTTGCGTTTTTTGGTCCAGCCGTTGTCGATTACCCGGATTGATCGCCTGCGGAACGGATGGCGGGTGGTGTCGGTCAATCAAAGCGTTCGCAATCTCCCCGAGATTGCGTTGCGCGAAGAACGTCCAGAAACTAAAGGAGGCCCTGGCGAACGATGACGGCAGGCCTGCTGCCACGATCTGTCGCAACGGCGCAGACCATTAGAGCATGATCCGGAAAAGTGGAAACCGGTTTTCCGAAAAGATCATGCTCAAACAAAGAGATGAGATCATGATGCGATTTCCACTTAATCGCATCATGATCTAGTTGGCGCGTGGAACGTTCGCCTGTGCGAAGGTCGCCATTTCATTGTGCAGCGCGCATGCGAGGCGCAGCAGCGGCAATGCAACCGCGGCTCCCGATCCCTCGCCGAGCCTGAGGTCGAGATCGATGAGCGGCGGAATGTCCAGTGCGCGGAGCACCAGCCGATGCCCCCGCTCCGCCGATTGATGCGAGGCCAGGAGAAATGGACGACATGAGGGGTTGAGACGCACTGCCGCCAGCGCCGCAACGGAGACGATGAAACCGTCGAGCAGGACCGGCAAACGAAGCTGAGCGGCCGCGATGATCGCACCGCAAATGGCAGCGATTTCGAGACCGCCGACCGCGCACAACACATCCTCGGCAGAAACGCCGCCCCTCGTAAGCCCGTGCCGCGCGAGAGCCTGGTCGATCACGCTCACCTTGCGTGCGCGGCCGGCCGCATCGACGCCCGTCCCGCTGCCGGCGATCGCTTCGGCGCTGATCCCAAGCAGGGCGGCTGCGACCGCCGCCGAGCTCGTGGTATTGCCGATGCCCATCTCGCCAAGGATCAGGAGATCGGGCGCCTCTCCGGCAGCCCGCAACACCGCGCGCTTTCCGCATTCCAATGCGAACGCTACTTCGACGGTCTCCAGCGCCGCTTCGGTGCTGAAGTCGCGGCTGCCGCTGCGCGGTTTGTCTGTCACGATTCCAGGCACTGGCGACTGCGCGAGCGTGCCCGCGTCGACGACCTCCAGTCTTGAACCCAATTCGCGCGCAAGGACCGAAATGGCGGCACCACCGGAGGCGAAATTCGACATCATGGCGATCGTGACTTCCTGAGGATAGGCCGAGACGCCCTGGGCGACGACGCCGTGATCGCCGGCGAAGATGATGATGGGCACGCGCATCGCGCGCGGCCGCTCCGTCTCCTGCAGGCCAGCGAGTTCAATGGCGAGTTGCTCGAGTCGTCCCAGCGAGCCGGCCGGTTTGGTAAGCTGAGCCTGCCGAGCCAGGGCCGCATCGCGATGAATGGCCGAGACGCCCGGGCACGGTTGGTAGACCCACTTGGCTAGCATGTTGTCCTGCCTTGAATGAACTGTTCGCCGATGATCGCTATCTGCGCCTGAGAATGTAGCTGTCCATGATCCAGCCGTGCCGTTGTCGCGCTTGCGCTCGCGCGGCGACGATACGTGGCCCGACTTCGGCCAGCTCGCCCGAGATGAGGATTTCGTCGGGCATGCCGAGGTAGGCGCCCCACCAGACGTGCAGTCCCTCCGGCTCGAGGGATTGGAACGCACCCCCGCGGTCCAGCATGACCACCACCGTGTTCACGCCGGACGGCCAGCCACGCTCGCGCAGCTGGCGTCCCGTCGTGACCAGAAAAGGCTCGCCGATGTCATTGGCCGGCAGCGCATGGGCTGCGCAAAGCGCCTGGATCGACGTGACACCCGGGACCACCTCAATGCGTGGCGGCGGCTCAAGCCGTGCCGCGATCCGCAGACTGGAGTCATATAAGGAGGGATCGCCCCAGATCAGAAGCGCCGCGCGCCCTTGACCGCCGAGATGGGCTGCGATTTCCCGCGACCAGGTCTCGGCGACGGCGTCATGCCATTCGTCCACGCCCCTGCGGTAATCCTCCTCACCGGCGTCACGCGCCGGCAGATCAAACTCGACGACGCGCGTCTTGTCGTTCGTCAGCACGTTCGCGCAAATCCCGCGCCGCAAGTCGGCAAGATCGGACTTCTCCTTCCCCTTCCTTGGAACGAGAATGAGATCGGCCTTGTTGATCGCGCGGATCGCGGCAAGTGTGAGCTGCTCGGGATCACCGCAACCGATACCAATCAAAGAGAGAGTTAGCATGGCGCGAAGGTGGAAGGCGGTCGTACCGTCCGACCGCCTTCGTCATTCACGCGGCATGGTGCAAACGGCGGGTGACCCATCCGTCTGCCGTGACGCCGCGCAGCGATTTTGCCAGCGCCAGCACCGCCAGATCGGCCAGCGGCTCGATCACGATGACGAGCGCGTAGGATGCGGCGAAGGTGACAATATTGGCGAGGTTGGCCGCGCCAAACCCCGCGCCGTAAAGTGCCCAGAATGCAACCCACGCGACGATTCCGGACTGATACGCCGTCGACAGCGCGAGCGCCTGGCGATACTTGAGGTCGACATAGGCGGTCTTGGGGGGAATGATGCGCGCCGCGAGCGAGCGAATCGCGAACAAGGGCACCAATAGCGTGGTCACGTTCATGCCGTATTGCGGCAAGTCGGCCGGCACGAAGAACAGCCCCTGAAACAGAAGACCGAGCGCCAGTCCGAACGCGGCGGGCGCGGCGCCCAAAATCAGGAACAATGTCGAGCCGAGAATGAAATGCACCTCCGAGACACCGACCCGAAAGTGCGGCAGCAGCTCGAAGAAGGAGAACACCAGGGCCGTGGCTGCGACGCTACGTACGGCAAACGAGACGACCCCCTGCTCGCGCACGCTATCCACGGCAAGCTTCAATGCGCAGGCGCCGGCCGCCGCACCCGTGGCATAGCTCAGGACGATCTTGGCGCCCGCAACGATTCCCGGTTCGATATGCATGGTCTATTCCCTTCTGCCGTCACTCCGGACGGCGCTGGCGTTGCAGATTGCAATCCGGCTTGCCGGCTTGCGGTGCGAAAAAGTGGCAGGGACCAAGGGGCGCCAGTGCGCCGAAAAGAATCACGGCGGCCGTCGTCGCGTCGGTATCCTGACTTAGCCGTTCGGCGAGTCCTGCGACGGTGGAGCGGACCAGCCGCTCTTGGGCATGGCCGAGCGACTCTGCAAATAGTGCCGGCGTGTCCGGGCTCATGCCGTGCTCGATCAGTTTTGCTGCAAGACGCGGAAAAGTTCGCCTTCCCATGTAAACCACGGTGGTCGATTCCGGGTCGGCAAGCGCACCCCAGTTGAGATTTGCAGGCAACAGGCCGCTGGTATCGGCACCGGTCACGAACTGGATCCGGCGCGAGGTATGCCGGCGCGAGAGCGGAATGCCGGCTTGCGCTGCCGCCGCGCATGCGGAGGTGACGCCAGGAACGACCTCGTAGCCGATACCGGCCGCGCGCAGCATTTCGATCTCCTCTTCCAGCCGACCAAAAATGCCTGCATCGCCTGATTTCAGGCGCACCACGCGCGCACCGGTTGCGGCATAGTCGACGAGCAGTCGATTGACATGCTGCTGCCTGGTCGACTGGCGTCCCGCACGCTTGCCGACCGCCACCAGGTTGGCCTGCTCGCTTGCATGATCCAGGATTGCGCCTGAGGCAAGGTCGTCATACAGCACGACGTCGGCCGCGCGCAGACGCGACACCGCCTTCAGCGTCAACAGCTCTGGATCTCCCGGACCGGCCGAGACAAAGGAGACGAAGCCGCTCACCTGTCCTCCGCGATGAGGTGGAAGAATGTACCAGTGACATGACCGCGGCGCGAGCCGGTCTCGGCAATCACGGCGCCTGCCGCGTCGCGCACGACCGCCAAGGGCGTATCCGGCTGCGAAACAATGGTCGAATAATGAAATTCGTGGCCGCGCAGGCGTGCGCCCGCCTCATGTCCGGGTATTGGCGCAGCCAGCTCGGCAATCCGGTAACCAAGATGCATGCGGCGCTTGGCAAAGCTCGTTTCGAGCCCGAGCAATCCCGCCATCTCGTGGCGCGTGCCGTCGGCGTCGGTCAGCGCGCCGCCGAGCACCATGTAGCCCCCGCACTCTCCGTGCACCGGCCGTGTTTGGGCAAAAGAGCTCAGCGCGCGTTGAAACCGCCGGTTTTCCGCAAGACGGCCGGCATGCAATTCCGGATAGCCCCCCGGAAGCCAGCATACATCCGCGCCGGCATCGGGAATCTCGTCGGCGAGCGGGGAGAACGTCGCGATCTCGGCTCCGGCCGCGCGCCAGGCCTCGAGCATATGCGGATACATGAAGGAGAAGGCGGCATCCCGCGCCAGTGCGATCCGCTGACCGGGCGGTCTGACCTTTTGACCTCGTACAACCGGTTGCGGTGACCAGACGGTTGCCGATTGCAGCACCGCATCGAGATCGACATGGCCGCCGATAAAGCGCGCGGCTTCGGCGATCAGGGCGCCAACCTGTTCATGTTCCTCGGCCTGCACCAGACCGAGGTGCCGCTTCGGCAAGGCGATCGCGGCGTTGCGAGGCAAAGCGCCGAACACAGCTATGCCGACGTCGGCGAGCGCGCGGCGCACGAGATCCTCATGCCGCGCGCTTGCAAGGCGGTTGAGAACCACGCCAGAAAGGCGCACGCCGGCGCGAAAATCGCGCAGTCCAGCAGCGACGGCCGCGGCGGTTTGCGCCTGCCCGGAAGGATCTATCACGAGCAGGACCGGCCATCCCATCATTTCGGCAATATCGGCGGTGGCGCCGGTGCCGGAGACGCCCGGCGTGGCAACGCCGTCAAACAGGCCCATCGAGCCCTCGGCCAGCACAAGATCAGCGTCCGCGCCGCGCGAGGTGAGATGCCAAATGGTCTCGCGATCCATCGCCCAACTGTCGACATTGACCGAGGGGCGGCCCGTCGCGGCTGCGTGAAACGCGGGATCGATATAATCGGGACCACTCTTCAAGCACTGCACCTTGAGGGCGCGATCGCGAAAAGCGCGCGCGAGTGCCAGCGTCAGCGTTGTCTTGCCTGCGCCCGAGGCGGGCGCCGAAATGACAAGTGCCTGCGTCATAGGGCCTCCGGGAAGCGCGGCGTCGGTCCTCGCGGACGATAGCGGCGGTCATAGTCGGCCGCATACAGGCGGCTTTCGGCAAAATCCTCCGAACCGAGTGTCCTGCCGACGAGCACAAGCGCCGTGCGTTCGAGCTCGGGGCCGACGGCAGCATCGAGTGTACCGAGCGTGGCGCGAATGATCCGTTGCTCCGGCCAGCTTGCGCGCCAGACGATCGCCACGGGGCAATCTGCGCCATAGTGCGGCGTGAGCTCTGCAATCAGCCTGTCGAGCATGTGCACCGAGAGATGGATCGCAAGCACCGCGCCGGTTGCGGCAAAGGCGGCGAGGCTTTCGTCTTTCGGCATCGCGCTCGCCCGCCCCGAAGTTCGTGTCAGCACGACGGATTGCGCAACTCCCGGCAGCGTGAGTTCCGCCTCGAGCGCGGCGGCAGCGGCCGAAAAGGCCGGCACGCCGGGAGTGATGGTGTAGGGAATTTCAAGCGCACGCAGACGGCGCAATTGCTCGCCCATCGCCGACCAGATCGATAGATCGCCCGAATGCAGCCGCGCAACATCCTTGCCCTGGGCATGCGCGATGACGATCTCCGACATGATCTCGTCGAGCGATAGTGGTGCGGTATCGATGATGCGGGCCCCTCGCGGGCAATGCGCGAGAACGCCCTGCGGCACCAGCGAGCCGGCATAGAGACATACGGGACAGGCGGCGATGATGTCGCGCCCGCGCAGTGTAAGCAGGTCGGCAGCGCCTGGTCCGGCGCCGATGAAGTGCACCGTCATTCGCCATCTCCTTCGGCAATTGCCGCAGTAGCCGTGCGATCCTGCGAAACGGTTCGGCAGGAAACGAGACGCGCACGAGCACCCGCCGCCGCAAGTGCTGCGGCCTCGGCGACGGAGCCCACGCCGAATCTCGCCTGGACGAGATCGGATTGTGTCTGGGTTTCGATGCCGGCCAAAACGGCCGCCGGAATGGCCTTGATCGGCAGATTGAGCTCTCGCGCCAGCAACCGCAGCACCGGCGTTTGCGATTTGTCGCTGACGGTTGCCACCGCCGCAAGACCTTCGGCGCCGGCAGCAACAAGCGCTTCGCGCAGCGAAGCCAGTGTGACGTCTCGCTTGAATCCCAGCCCTGCGACCCTCATTTCACCGCACTCCATTGCACGACCGACCGCTCCATCTCCCATGAGCGATATCGGCCGAGCTTGCCCGCATGCGCGATTTCGAGGCGCATGAGTTCGCCGCCGTGAAGCCGATGCAGCTCCGACAGGAGTGCGTCGGTCTCAAGCGTTACAGCATGCGCAACCAGCCGTGCGCCCACCTCCAGCAGCGGCCAAAGGCCATCGAACATCGCAAGATCAAGCCCTCCGCCGATGAAGACGGCTTGCGGCGTCTTGAGGTCGCCCAGCACTCCGGGCGCGGTCCCCTCGACGACCGCAATCCGGTTGGCGAGGCCGAACGCCGTGGCATTCTTGCGGATATTTTCGGCGCGATCCTTGCGGGCTTCGATCGCGATCGCACTTCCTCCGCACAGCGCCCATTCGACGGAGATCGAGCCGGATCCCGCGCCGATGTCCCACAAACGTTCGCCTGGCCTTGGCGCAAGCGCAGAGAGCGCCAGTGCGCGCATCGGCCGCCTGGTGATCTGGCCATCATGCACGAAAAGCGAATCCGCATGGCCCGAGCTGCGCGGCAGCCCGCCAAAACCCTTCGCTTCCAATGCGATGGCCAAGAGGTCCGCGGCTGGATCGCCGTCGTAGCTGTCGGCGCGATGCTGCGTGATGGATTCGCGTTTCCCTCCAAGCGCAGCAAGGGTCCAGAGCTGCGAATGGCCCCACCCCTGGGCCGTCAGCCATTTGGCGAGAGCGACACCAGCTTCGCCGTCGCGCAGGAGACAAATGATCCGCTCACCGTGAGCTAGATGCGGCAGAAGACACGCGAACGGGGCGGCATGCAGCCCAAGACAGATCACGGACTCCAGTCGCCATCCCAGGCGCGCCGCGGCAAGCGAGAATGTCGAGGGCGCAGGATGGGCGATCCATTCGCTCCTGTTCAGCTGCTCTGCGAGAACCGCGCCGACGCCGTGCCAGAACGGATCACCCGAGGCGAGTACCGCGGTCGGACGGCCGCGGCAGGAAAGGACGCAATCCGTCTGGAATGGCGCCGGCCAGCAGCGGCCGCGGTCGCCGATGCTCGCGAGCGCCAGATGCCGCTCGCCGCCAAAGACCGTCTCGGCCCTGGCGAGCGCCTTTCGGCTTGCGTCCGAGAGGCCCGAAAGGCCATCTTCGCCGATACCGATGATGGTCAGCCAGGGATCAGAAGGATCACGCATGACACGCGCCCTCATACTGGGCGGAACGAGCGATGCTCGCTTGCTTGCTGATGCGGTTGCGCACGCAGGATTTGAAGCGACCTATTCCTATGGAGGACGCACGCGCGCGCCTGCGACACAACCGCTGCCGACGAGGTCCGGCGGTTTTGGCGGCGCAAGCGGCTTGGCTGAATACATTCGTCGGGAAAAAATCACGCATGTGATCGACGCAACCCATCCCTTCGCGGCCGAAATGAGTCGCAACGCGGTTGCGGCCTGCGCAACAACCGGCGCGCGGCTGATCGCGCTTGAGCGCGCGCCTTGGGCCAAGGCACCCGGTGACAAATGGATCGAGGTAGCCGATCTCGCCTCGGCCGTGACGGCGTTGCCCCTGACGCGCACTCGTGTTTTCCTTGCGATCGGCCGGCAGCATATTGCGGCGTTCGGCGCCAAACCGCAGCACGCCTACACGCTGAGATTTGTCGATCCTCCGGGTGAGCCATTGCCGTTTCCCGATGCGGACGTCATTGTGTCGCGCGGGCCATTCGCGTTCGAGAGCGAGTTGGACATGATGCGCTCGCGCCGAATCGAATGGATCGTCGCCCGCAACTCCGGCGGAGAAGGCGCGCGAGCCAAGATCGATGCGGCGCGCGAACTCGGACTTCCCGTGGTCATGCTGAAGCGGCCCGAACTCCCCGACAGGCCGCGGGTGGAAAGCGTCGCCGAGGTGATGCAATGGCTTGGTCATCGGGCATGCCTCGGTGCATAGACCCACTGACCGATGCGGCGGGTTGCCGAGCTGCCGACGATGACAAGCGTCCTCATATCGGCCATCTCCGGTCGCGCTTCCCGCAGCATCACCGTTTCGATCTTCTCCTCGGCCGTCGTGAGCGCGCGCGCAAAGATCACGATGCGGTCGCCGCAGCCTGCTTCGCTTAAAATATTGAGCGCGCGGGCAAAGCCTTCGGGTCGGCTTGCCGAGCGCGGATTGTACATGGCGATCGCGAAATCGGCCTCGGCGGCAAGCCGCAGGCGTCTTTCGATCGTTGGCCACGGCTTCAGATTGTCGGACAGATTGATCGCGCAAAAATCATGCCCGAGCGGCGCACCGACGCGGGCGGCAGCGGCCAGCATCGCGGTCACGCCAGGCAGAACCCGGATGGGAAGTCCCTGCCACTGTGGTGAGTCCTCGAGTGCTTCGAACACGGCGGAGGCCATGGCGAACACGCCGGGATCACCGGATGAAACCACGACGACATGGCGCCCTTCGGAGGCAAGCCGCAAGGCCTCGCCGGCACGCTTGAGCTCCATGCGATTGTCGGACGGATGCAGCGCAAGTCCTGTGCGCCGGCGCACGCGCGCGACATAGGGCGCATAGCCCACTATGTCGGTTGCGGCAGCGAGCGCGGCAGAGACCTCCGGCGTGACCATCGCCTCGTCGCCCGGCCCAATTCCGGCAATCGTCAGCGTGCCCGTCATTCAGCGCACTCCATGCGCCGTCCACGGCCGTGGACCAGCACGATCGCAAAGTAAGGACAGTCGGCCTCGTGAACATCCATCAGTCGGGCGACGCGTTCGCCCGGCATGGTGCCGCGCTCGACCAGCCACGCGTCGGCGAGACGATCGGCAGAGACGAGCGCCCGACGGACCTTTTGCAGATTGCGCCCGGTCTTCATGATGACGAGTGCATCGGAATTGCGCATCCGCCGCTCCAGCTCGTCCTCCGCGAGCGTACCCATCAGTACCGTCGTAACGTCGTCGCCAAGCGCGATCGGCTGGCCGACCGAATTCCAGCAACCGGCCATTCCCGGAATGCCGGCGATCACCTCGATCGCAACGCGCCCCTGCAAGCGCGCGTGCAGGTGCATGAAGGACCCGTAGAAGTATGGATCGCCCTCGCAGAGCACGACCACCTTGGCGACGCTCGCAAGCCGCGCCAGACGCTCGGCACATTCGTCGTAGAAGTCGGCGAGCAGGCGAACATATTCCGCGCTGCCAAAGGAAATCTCGGTTGTGACCGGATATTCCATCGGATATTCGCAGACGTCTTCGGCCAGCAACCCTTCGACAATGCGTCGCGCCTGGCCGGGGTGTCCTTTCTTTCGAAAATAGGCGACATGTTTTGCCGCGCGCACCTCGCGATCGGCACGCACGCTCATCAACTCCGGATCACCCGGCCCAAGGCCGCAGCAGATGATGGCGCCCATCTCTATTCGCTCCGGCTTGCCAATGCGTTCACGGCGGCAACGGTGATCGCCGAGCCGCCAAGGCGTCCTTCGACCGTCAACGCCGGCGCGGGTGGATCGGCCATCAGTGCGGCCTTGGCTTCAGCCGCGCCGACAAAACCGACCGGACAGCCGATGATTGCCGCAGGCCTTGGACAATTCTCATCCTTCAGCATGTTGAGGAGATGAAACAACGCCGTCGGCGCATTGCCGATCGCGACGATCGCGCCATCCAGACGCGGCCGCCACAGCTCGATCGCCGCCGCGGAGCGCGTATTGCGCAGCGAATGCGCGAGCGAAGGAACGACCTCCTCGTCGAGTGTGCAGATAATCGAATTACCGGCCGGCAGGCGCGCGCGCGTGATTCCCTCCGACACCATCCGCGCATCACACAGTACGGGCGCGCCGTTCTGCAGCGCCGCCCGCGCGACACCGGCCATGCCCGGCGTAAAGCGGATCTTCGTTTCCAGTCCCACCATGCCTGCGGCATGAATCATGCGCACGACCACCGGTTCCTCGTCGACCGAAAAACGCGCAAGCTCCGCCTCGGCACGTATGATGGCGAAGGATTGCCGATAGATCGCCGCACCATCGGTCTCATAGCTGTGCAGCATCAGCGCGCTCCCAATAAGAGCGAGGGATCTGTCAGGATGCCGGCGCGGCTCAGTCCGCGCAACACCGGCGCATCCCGCACCGAGCCGCCGCGGACGAGATCAAATCCTTCACCGGTCGCCACCAGCGTGATCGACGCCGGACCGGAATGAGCACAGCCTTTGGCGCAACCGGAGACGTGGAGGCGGGCATCTTCGGCAATGTGTGGCGCAAGCGCCTCCGCCAGCGTGCGTGTGTCGGCATACGCCTGGGCGCAGCGCGGAGCGCCGCTGCAGGCGATAACCCGCAGGATCGGATCTTCCGCGCGCGTTATGAGTCCCTCGCATTGGGGCATCTCATCCATCCCCTCCGCCAGGATCATGCGCCACGGCGTCATGCGCAGTGCGCGCGCGCAATTGCCGAGATATCGAAGCGCGGTACAGGTCAGTTGCCCGAACGCCAAGCCGAACATCGCGCCTTGCGGATATAGCCCGGGACCGGGCAATATCTGGCTGCGCGCGGGCCTGGCGTTGCCGCAAAGCGCCTCGGGCGGCCTTGCACCGGCACCGATATGAGCAGCCATTCGTCCTCGGCTGCCTTTGGCTCCGCCTGAAGCGACAAACCACTCGGTTAGCGCCAGCACGGCCTTGACGGCTTCCGTACGCGTGACCTGACGGCCAAGTTCCGCGCCGTCGGCACGCACGATGAAATGCCCCGTCACGGCGCGCTCGATCCGCACATCGGCGGATGCGCCGACGAGCACTCGTTCCCTACCGCAATCAACAGCGAAGCCGAACTTGGTCGGCACCCCGGCGGGACCGGTCGCCAGCGCCTGCTCCAGTTCCGCTGCGAAGGCGGCGATCTCATCGCCTTCGGTCCAAAACGGCGTCATCAAGACGTTACGTCTCGCCTCGGTGTCCGGATCCGGATCAAGCAGGGCGAGCCCCGCGAGCCCCTCGATCAGCGGCAAATAGCTGGCATCGCCAACGCCCCTGATCTGGAGGTTGGCCCTGTTGGTCAGATCGAGGATGCCGTTGCCATGTCGCTCGGCGAGCTCTGCTAATCCCACCGCCTGCGCCGCATCGATCCGGCTCGCGTGCGGCCGGATGCGAACCACGAGCCCGTCTCCGGATCGCATCGGCTGCAAGGCCCCCGGACACCATCCCCTGATCGCAACGTCGCTCATGAGGCCTCCTTGAGCGCGGCTGCAATCGAATTGCGGCGCGTCTTCCAGAGTGAGGCTTCGTGCAGGTGGTTGAAACAGGTTTCGATCGCCGCAAGCGCCGGCGGATTCTCGCGAGCCATAAATGCGCGAACATCGTCATTGCCGAGCGTCGCATCAAAGTAGAGATCGAAGAGATACGAAGGCACGACATCGGCAAGATGAGCGAATGCCGCCATGTGATCGAGCGTCGCGGCGATTTCGGCCGCACCCCGAAAGCCGTGGCGCATCATGCCCGCGATCCAGTCGGGATTGGCGGCGCGCGCACGCACGACGCGCGATATCTCCTCGGTCAACGAGCGCGCATGCGCTTGATCGGGACGCGTCGCGTCGAGGTGATAGAGCCATGGAGCGGCGGCGCCGAGCGCGGCGGACGCGGCCACCACGCCGGCTTCATGGGAGGCATAGTCCGCAGCGAGCAGCAGGTCCGTCTCCGGCAGATCCTGGGTGTGCACGAAAGCGTCGGTGGCGGCGAGCCTTGCCTCGATACCCTCGCGGTCAGGGCGCATCTCGCCGTCTGCGGCAAAAGCCCAGGACGAAGCGGAAAGCCAGGCTTCGCCCGCGGCCAGGCGCGATTCTGTCGTGAACACGTTCGGCAACGATGCGATGCCGATGCCATATTGCCCGGGACGCGGTGCGAACACGCGCGCTGCGCGATTTATGTACGGATTTTCGTTACCTTCACTACCGCGCTCAGCCAATGCCTCGGTCGCAGCCTCGAACAGTTGCGCAAGAGACGAAAAAACATCGCGAAACAGTCCCGAAAGGCGAAGCGTCACATCGATGCGCGGCCTGCCGAGTTCCGCCGGCGAGATGATGTCGTAGCCCGATACACGCCCCGAGGCGTGGTCCCAGCGGGGCGCGATACCTGCAAGATGCAGCGCCATCGCAAAATCCTCACCTGCGGTGCGCATGGTCGAAGAGCCCCAAAGGTCCACCATGAGCCCCTTCGGCCAGTCTCCTTGATCCTGCAGGTGACGGCGCAAAAGCTCCTCGGCAAGTTTGATCCCTTGCGCATGTGCCGACGGCGTCGGCACGGCACGGGGATCGACGGCAAACAGATTGCGTCCGGTCGGCAGCACGTCGCGGCGTCCGCGATACGGCGAACCCGCAGGTCCCGGCGCGACACGCTTGCCCGAGAGCGCCGCAAGCAGTGCGTCCTTCTCGGCCTCACCGCAATCGCCCCGGCCGAACACATGCAGGCCGTCGCCGAACTGGCTTTCCTTGAGATCGCAGACGAAGCGATCGATCCGCGGAATGGCTTCGGCCGGCGCGGCAGAACCGGCGATGCCGAGATCATCTTCCAGTCCCGCAGCGCGGGCTTCGTCGCGGATCAATGCAATCAAACGCTGGCGACGCGCAGGATCGAGGCCATCGGCGGTTGAATATTCATCGAGCAATTGCTCGAGGCGACGCAACCCTTCTGGCAGAGCAGCCCGCGCCAGCGGCGGCGGCAAATGGCCGATTGTGACGGCGCCGGTGCGCCTTTTGGCCTGCGCCGCCTCTCCGGGATCATTGACGATGAAGGGATAGAGCACCGGCAGATCATCGATCAACGCTTCCGGCCAGCATGAAGGCGACAGCGCAACCGACTTGCCGGGCAGCCATTCGAGCGTCCCGTGCGCGCCCATATGGATGAGTGCGTCGATGCCCTGCCGACGAAGCCACAGATAGAACGCGACATAGGCGTGACGGGGGGTGCGCGAAAGATCGTGATACTCCGCATCGCGATGATCGAAGTCACCGCGTTCCGGCTGGATCGCGATGATGATCTTGCCACGCCGGATCCCGGCAAAACGAAATTCGCCGCCATGACAACAGGGATCATCCTCCGCCGCGCCCCAGGCGTTTTCGAGATCATCCTGCAACTGGCACGGAAGCCTCACCAATTCCTCGCGGTAATCGCCAAGATCCCACGCCAATTCCTCTCGCAGGAGAACCTCGCCAAGCCTTTCCACAGGTTCGACGTCAAAACCGGCCGAATCGAGATCGGAGAGCAACGTGTCGACCGAGGCCAAGGCATCGAGACCGACCGCATGCGCGACCTGGTGGCGACGGCCGGGATAGTTCGAGAGCACGATCGCAAGCTGCTTGTCCCGCGTCGGCTTGAGCGCAAGCTGGTGCCAGGCTTTCACGCGCCTGGCAACCGCAGAGATCCGCTCGTCGTCCGCCTTGTGCGCAAGATGTGAAAACTGCAGATCGGCATCGCGTTCGCCCGGCGATTTGAAGCTCACAACGCCGGAAAACAGGCGGCCGTCGACCTCGGGCAACACCACATGCATCACAAGATCACCCGGCGAGAGACCGCGAAGCGAGGCCAGCCAGTCATCGCGCCGGGCCGTCGACAATGCGACCTGGAATACGGGGCACGAAATCGCGTCGAACGGCGTGCTGCCGTCGTCTCCGAGGGCCGAGAAGGCTGTCGCATTGACGATCGCGGCTGGCGGGTGCCGGCTGAAAAGAGTCTTCAACCATTTTGCCACACCATCGGATTTCAAAGAGGTGACGAACAAGCCATAAGCATCAAAGCCCTTCTGCCGCAGCGCTGTGATGAGGGCGTCAACCGGTGCGGTATCGGCCGCGGACAGATAGGAACGATAGAAGATGACGAACGCGCGCGGTGCCTGATCGGGAGCCGGCAGAACCGACATCGCGCCGCGTGCTTCGTTGTAGAAGCCCATCTCCGGAAGATTGATTTCGCCGATCACCGGCCCGGCATAAAGGCCGGCAGCCAGCGCCAACTGGGCAATCGCCGCCTGCGCCGCGATCGGACCACCCTTGTCGCATAACGCCTTCAGGCGCCTGAGTGTCGAAATCGGCAAGGTCGAGAGCGCGTCCAGGCGCGGATCGTCGCGACCATCCGCCGGGAGCACCGCAAGCGCAAGGTCGCTGCTCTTCGCCAGTTGATGGAGCGCGGAAAGACCGTACGACCAGTAGGATTCGCCGCCGATCAGGCGCACCAGCACGCCGCGCGCACGCGAAAGCGTCCGCTCGACATAGGTGTCGACCGAGAGCGGATGACGGAGCTCCGCCAGGTTTGCAAGCCGAAGCGACGGCAGGCTGGCGCGGCCGCGCCGCCAGCCGGCGGCGAACGCCGCGAGATCGCTGTCGGAAAACGAGAGCGCCACCAGCTCGGCCGGTTGCTGGTCGAGATCCCTGGGCGTCGCAGTCTCTTCAAGACCGCGGCTCTCGCGAAAGACAATGTGCATCAGACTCCAAGTCCCGCCCTGATTGCAGCCTCGTCGATATCGCCGTGTTCACCGATCACAACCAGCTTCGATTGCCTGGGCCACATGCCCCAGGCAGTATCGAACTGGTGCCGCACCCGCTCGCCCACCGCCTGCAGCAGCAAGCGCATCGGCTTGCCCGCAACCGCGATATACCCCTTGGCGCGCAGCACGTTCTGCTCGCGCGCCAGTCGCTGGACGGAAGCGACCAGCCTGTCCAGATCGCGGATTTCGGGGAGTTCGATCACGACGGATGCGAAATCGTCGTGTTCGTGTTCGTCCTCGCCGTCGTGGTGAGAGGGACGCGCCGCAAGATCGGCTTCTGCCGCGGCTTCAAGGCCAAGGATCACGCGCGCATCGACCACGCCATCGACGACCGCGAGCATCGGTACGCGGCGCGGCATCTCGGCCGATATCGCTGCCCTGGCGGCCTCAAGTCCCTTTGCGCCAGCAAGGTCCGCTTTCGTCAGCAGCACGATGTCGGCGCAGGCGATCTGATCCTCGAACACTTCCGAAAGCGGCGTCTCGTGGTCGAGGTTTTCGTCGGCCGCGCGCTGCGCTTCGACCGCGGCCGGATCCGGGGCGAAACGGCCGGCCGCCACAGCCTCGGCGTCGGCAAGCGCGATCACGCCATCGACCGTGATTCGCGAACGAATCTCGGGCCAATCGAACGCTTTCAGAAGCGGTTTTGGCAACGCCAGCCCCGACGTCTCGATCAGAATATGATCAGGCTTCACCTGACGCGACAGCAACTGTTCCATGGCGGGAATGAAATCGTCGGCCACTGTGCAGCAGATGCAGCCATTGGCAAGTTCGACGATATTTTCCGTCGGACAATTGGCGTCTGCGCATGATTTGAGGATCTCTCCGTCTACGCCTTCGCTGCCGAACTCGTTGACGAGCACGGCGAGTTTCTTGCCATTGGCGTTGCTGATCAGGTGCCGGATCAGCGTAGTTTTGCCCGATCCGAGAAAACCGGTCACAACCGTCACCGGGACCTTGGCAAGCGTGTTCATTCGGCAGCCTCCGAAACGACTGAGATGGGTGGAATCCGTGCAAGCGATTGCTTGCGAAAGATTTCCGGACGGCTGCGCCACGGCACGATACCATTCGGTGCTGCTGCGTAGGCTGCCGCGCCGGCGGCCACATCGGGCGCATTTGAGTCCGACAAACGTCCGTAAATGTAGGACCATCGTCCGGATGCGCTCAGCGCCACGGAGCAACCCTGGCTGCAGGCGGAAAGGCATTCGACGGCAACCACGCTGACGCCCTCGGGCACGCCGAAATCGAGAATGGCCGCATGCAGGCGCGCACCGGGCGTGGTTTCGCCCTCATTCAGTGTTTGGCCGGCACGACAGGTGATGCAGACGTGAAGCGTGACGGTCATCGCTCTCCTCAAGGTCTGGCGGGAGGCGATGAGGCACACGAACCAATGATTGCAACGGTTCGTTCCCCGTCGCGGAACACCCCGTCCGCCGGTCTCAATAGTGCGCTGGCAGGTCTCCCGGCTTGCGGAGCAGGGGTTTTCCCTCCGATCCCCGCCTTCCCAATCCCTCGAGGGGATCAGTGGCTTTGGGCATCTCTCCGGTCACGGTCGCGGGGGCGGCTGCATTTTGGGCCAAGCTCTTTAAGGCTTGAGCCCTATCGCATTCCCTCTTCGCCTGTCGTAGGACAAGCACCAACGCTAGTGGTCCACCTTTTGCCCAAGACCGCAACTTGTCAAGCCAAAGGAACGCATCAGATGATTTCCGAACAGGATGCCGTCGATGACGGGGAAGCCGCCGACACCGAAGCGTCGCTCGATGCGCGCCATGCGACGAAAATGGCAAAAAAGAAGGCCGCACGTGACCGGATGATGGCCGCCAAACATGGTGAAAAGGGTCTCATCATCGTCCACACCGGAACCGGCAAGGGGAAATCATCCTCGGCTTTCGGCATGATTCTGCGATGTGTCGCGCACGGTCTTCCCTGCGCCGTGGTCCAATTCATCAAGGGAGCGTGGGATACCGGCGAGCGCCGTCTGCTCACGGAGCATTTCGGGGATCTCTGTCAATTCCATGCGATGGGCGAAGGCTTCACATGGGAAACGCAGGATCGCGCCCGCGACATCGCGGCCGCGCGGGCGGGCTGGGAAAAGGCGAAGCAGTTGATCGCCGATTCCGCCTTGCGCATGGTCGTTCTCGACGAGATCAATATCGCGCTCCGCTACGACTATCTCGACATCGGCGAAGTCGTCGAGTTCCTGAAGAACTCAAAGCCTGCGATGACACATGTCGTCCTCACCGGGCGCAACGCCAAGCAGGAACTGATCGACGCCGCCGACCTCGTCACCGAAATGATGTTGATCAAGCATCCGTTCCGATCCGGGATCAAGGCGCAGCCGGGCGTCGAGTACTGACCGGAAATCCGAGCCATGACGCGCGCATTGATGATCCAGGGAGCCGGTTCGGACGTGGGCAAGTCGCTCATCGTGGCCGGCCTTGCCCGCCTGGCCGTGCGTCGCGGCCTTCGCGTGCTGCCGTTCAAGCCGCAGAACATGTCGAACAACGCAGCCGTGACGGTCGATGGCGGCGAGATCGGGCGCGCGCAGGCGTTGCAGGCGCAGGCCGCAGGGGTTGCCCCACACACCGACATGAATCCGGTTTTGCTGAAGCCGGAAACGGACGTCGGCGCGCAGATCGTCGTGCAGGGACGCCGCTTCGCGACGTTGCGCGCGCGTGAATATGCGGCCATGAAGCCTGCGCTGATGAAGCCGGTGCTCGAAAGTTTTGTCCGGCTGAAAGATCGCGCCGACCTGGTGCTGGTGGAGGGCGCCGGCAGCGCAGCCGAAGTAAACCTTCGCAAGGCTGACATCGCCAATATGGGCTTCGCCCGAAGCGCCGAGGTCCCGGTGGTGCTCGTCGGTGATATCGACCGCGGCGGCGTCATCGCGCAACTCGTCGGAACCAAAGCCGTGCTCGATCCCGACGATGCCGCCATGGTCGGCGGTTTCATCATCAACAAGTTTCGTGGCGATCCTTCACTGTTCGACGACGGTTACCGGTTGATCGAAAGCCGAACCTCGTGGAGGGGCTTTGGCGTCCTGCCCTACTTTTCCCGCGCCGCCGAGCTTCCGGCCGAGGATGTGATGGGACTTGGTGAGGCGCGCAAGAAAGGCAAATGCAAGATCGCTTTTCTGGCATTGTCGCGGATCGCCAATTTCGACGACCTCGACCCGCTGAAGCTCGAAGGGGAAATCGATCTTGTCATGGTTCGGCCGGGAGAGGCGATCCCCGGCGATGCCAGGCTTGTCATCCTTCCCGGCTCGAAATCGACCCGCGGCGATCTCGCCTTTCTGCGTTCGCAAGGCTGGGACATCGATCTTCACGCACATTATCGCCGCGGCGGCCATGTGCTGGGTGTCTGCGGCGGCTACCAGATGCTCGGGAAGAGCGTGGCAGATCCGGAAGGAATCGAGGGTTCATCGGGAGAATCGCCGGGCCTTGGGCTCCTCGACGTGAAAACGGTAATGACGCCGCAAAAGACTGTAACCCGCGTCACCGCTTCCCACGCCGCAACCGGCGAGCCGATCGAGGCTTATGAAATTCACATCGGGCTTACCGAAGGTGAGGACCGCCTACGTCCGTTCGCCATTCTCAACGGCGCGGGCGAAGGCGCCGTTTCCCGAGACGGTCGCGTGCACGGCAGCTATCTGCACGGCCTGTTTACGTCGGACGGTTTTCGCAAGGCATTTCTCGCGCGAATGGATATTCCGGCCACAAACCTGCATTACCGTGCAAGCGTCGAGAGCACGCTCGATGCGCTCGCCGATCACATCGAAAATCATCTCGACGTCGAAGGCCTGCTCGCCGCTGCCCGCTGAAGATGAGTCATCAACGCGCGAGCGCAGAAGCCAGGCGCGCCCATTCGGCCTCGTTGCCCGGAAGGCCGAGCCGCAGCCATCCCGGCCTCTCCACAAAGATTCTTGACCAAATGTGCGAGCGTGCGAGCCGCTCCTGTGCAACTTTTGCGTCGCCAGTCTGATAGAGCCGGAACAGCGGTGTCCCTCCAACCAGGATCCAGCCGAGCCGCTTCACCACGGAATCGAGCCGCATGCAATCGCCTGCAAGGCGCGCCGATGTCGCTTCCGCCCAGCCGCGGTCCGCAAGAGCGCGCTTGCCGATTGCAATGGCCGCGCCCGAAATCGGCCACGGACCAGCCATTGCGGCAAGCCTGGCGATTTCGGCCTCGCCACCGATGATGAAACCGAGCCGCAGACCGGCAAGCCCGTAAAACTTTCCGAACGATCGTATGATCAATAGACCAGGCCGTCCCGCCTCGGGCGCCAGCGACAGATGCGGAACGGCATCAGCGAAACTCTCATCGACCACAAGCCGGCCGAGGCGCGGCACAAGCGCGAACAATTGCTCCGGATCATGATGGTGTCCGTCAGGATTGTTGGGATTGCCGATGACGGCAAGATCGGCTCCAGCTAGCGCTTCGAGGCGAAAGGTCTCGGCCACATCCCAGCCGGCGGCCGCAAACACCGCCGCGTACTCGCTATAGGTGGGCGCAAGGATGCGCGCGCGGCCACGGGATGAAAGGTGCGGCAAAAGACCAATGGCCGCCTGTGCGCCGCTGGTCGCCAGGATGGATGCTTGCGTGCCGTAAGCGCCTCGCGCCGCCCGATGAAGGGATTCGATCTCGGACCGCGACGGCAGGGCATTCCAGCATTCGGATGGCACGTCTCCCGCGGGGTAAGGATTCCGATTGATGCCGGTCGAAAGATCAATCCAGTCATGCGCGCGACCGCCGAAGCGCTGCATCGCCATATCGATATTTCCGCCGTGCTCCGGCATGCCCCGCTCCCTCACGCGAAAGCCAGGATCAAAAGCAGCCCGGCGAGCAGAATCATGGCACGGCGATAGAGTTTCAGCCCCTGCTCGATGTCTGCGGCGTGCGGATCGCGCGCTGCGCCGTTCAGCCAGGGTTCTTCCGCCACGATGCCGTCATAGATCCGCGGGCCACTGAGCCGCACACCGAGCGCGCCGGCCATTGCGGCTTCCGGCCAGCCCGCGTTGACCGAGCGGTGACGCTTTGCGTCTCGCATCATGCACGACATCGCAATCGATGGCCGCGCCGCGAGCAGCGCAAAGAGCAAAGCGGTCAGGCGTGCCGGTATGAGATTCGCAACGTCGTCGATCCGAGCTGCGGCCCAGCCAAAGGATTCGTGACGCGATGTGCGATGGCCAATCATGGAATCCAGCGTATTGACTGCCTTGTAACCGACAATTCCGGGCAACCCAAACAAGGCGCCCCAGAACACCGGCGCGACGACGCCGTCGCAGGTGTTCTCGGCGAGGCTCTCGATGGCCGCTCGCGCAATGCCGGCCTCGTCGAGCGCGGCCGGATCGCGGCCCACGATTTGCGCGACCGCCATACGCGCGAGCGCCAGATCGCCGGAGCGCAAGGGATGTGATACCGCGGCCACGTGATCATGGAGCGAGCGCAACGCGACCAGCGGCCATGCCAGGATACCGACAAGCACGATGCGGCTCCATGCCGGGATCAACAGCGCCTGTAGGGCGCAGGCCACAGCCACCGACAGCGCGATGACGAAAAGCGCCACCGCAACGCCTGCCGCGCGCCGCAATGCAGACGGATCGGAACTCCGATTGCAGCCCTTGTCCAGGACATCAATCAGCTTGCCGAGCCAGGCGACGGGGTGACCGATGCGGACGAACAGCCCCTCCGGCCAACCGAGCGCGGCGTCCACTATCATCGCCACCGCCATGGCCCCGGCAAATTCCACCCGCGCCTCCTGCGTCCGCTCGCCCCTGATGCGCGAAGACATCGACCCCGCGCAAGCCCAATTGGCTGGATTTCGGCTTTGTTTTTACCGTTGTTTGGTGGTTAGTGCTGGCCTTACGGGAGACAATCATGTCCATCATCTTGATCACGGGAGGAGCCCGATCGGGAAAAAGCCGGCGCGCCGAAACTCGCGCGCGGGCTTTTCCGGGACAGCCCGTCTATATTGCCACGGCCGAGGCGCTCGATGCCGAGATGGCGGAGCGCATTGCCAGACATCGCGCGCGACGGGGAAACGGCTGGATCGAACGGGAGGTGCCGCTTGAGCTGGCGCAGACGCTGAACGAAACCGATGGCGGCGGCGCCAGGCTCATCGATTGTCTTACGCTTTGGTTGTCCAACGTGCTTCACGCGAAACGCGGCTGGATGGACGAGGTTGTGCATCTTGCTGCCGCGCTGACCCGCCAACGCAGCCCCGTCGTCCTGGTCACGAACGAGGTCGGGCTTGGCATTGTGCCGGACAACGCGTTGGCGCGTGAGTTTCGCGATGCGGCGGGTCACATGAATCAGACGATTGCCGGCGCAGCACAAGAAGTGGAGTTTGTAGTGGCCGGATTGCCGATGAAGCTGAAGTAGGTCGCTTGCGGCAAACTCATGATATTCGGCAACGGGATGGCGGTTCGAAGGTCTGACTGAGATGAACCATTTCGCCTTTCTCGCAAAGATCGTGACGGACATCCGGATTGCCCTCGCGCTCTCCACGATCCTCCCCGTTGGCCCGCAAGCGCCGGTCAATGATGGTGAGATCGCGCGCGCAAGCTGGGCACTGCCGGTGGCCGGGCTTCTCGTGGGCCTCGGCGGGGCGGCGATCTATTCCGTCGCGCGCATGACCGGCTTGACGGCCGGCCCGGCCGCGATGCTCGCGGTGACGGGTACTGTGCTCATCACCGGTGCCATCCATGAGGACGGCCTCGCCGATACCGCCGATGGGTTCGGCGGCGGCAGGACATCCGATCGCAAGCTCGATATCATGCGGGACAGCCGGATCGGCACTTACGGCGCCTGCGCCCTTGTCATATCGCTCGCGTTGCGATGGAGCGCGCTGGCGGCGATCGGCAAGCCGGGACCGGTTGCGGCAGCCCTTTCGGTTTCGCATGCAGCGGCCCGCGCCGCGTTGCCGATGTTCATGTGGCTGGTCCCGCCGGCGCGATCAGACGGGCTTTCGGCGGGAGCCGGACAGCCATCAGGGCAAAGCGCAATCATCGCTATGGGTCTGGGGATGCTTTGCCTGATTTTCGGTCTCGGTCCGAGTGGTGCGGTCATCGGAGCGATCTTGTTGGTGCTTGCCGGACTGATAACAGGTTGGCTCGCCATCAGCCATGTCGGAGGACAAACAGGCGATATACTTGGAGCGATGGAGCAGATTGGCGAAATCACGATTGTACTGATGGTGGCAGCTCTTCTCGAGACGGAACCGTAACCGTGACGGTATCATTCGATGAAGCCTTTCGGCGTCAGCTACATGAGCTTTTCATGTGGCGCCGCGATGTGAGGCGCTTCCGTCCTGACCCGCTCCCGAGCGGCGCGATGGAGCACCTGATCGCCATCGCCTGCCTCTCGCCTTCGGTCGGCTTGAGCCAGCCTTGGCGTTTCGTCATCGTCGAGGATCAGGCGAGACGGCGGGCCATCATGGAGAATTTCAAGACCTGCAATGCGAAAGCGTTGCATTCCTATTCAGGCGAACGAGCGGCACGCTACGCCATGCTCAAGCTCGCCGGGCTCGAAGAGGCGCCCGGCCATCTGGCGGTATTCGCGGAGAAATCGAGCGAAACTGGTCACGGCCTTGGCCGCATGACGATGCCGGAAACGACCGAATATTCGGTTGTCGCGGCGATCTGCTCGCTGTGGCTCGCCGCGCGCGCCGAGGGAATAGGCCTTGGCTGGGTATCGATACTTGATCCGCTAAAGGTGAGCGAAATACTTGTCGTGCCGAAATCCTGGAAGTTCATCGGCTATCTCTGCCTCGGTTACCCCAACGCAGAGTTCGACCGGCCCGAACTGGAGCGCGCGAACTGGGAGCACCGCCGCGCCGCGGAAGAATTTACCACTCGGCGCTGATTGGATGTGAGGAGCGCGTGCAGAGCACATTCCTCTGCACGCAATCGGCTGCTGCCCTGTCCTCGCTCCGCAAGCAAGGAGTACCGCCAGCGTCAGAAACAAGAGCGAATATTCGCGGTCTCGCGGTGAATTCCCCTGCCGCGAAATCGCCCAATATCTGTTAAGTCGGCTTCACGTTGGGAACTTATGTTCACCAACATGAATGACCATCGTATGGCGTACCGTTCGACCAAGTTGGCTCCGAAGATCGCGGCAGCAGAAGGTGCTCGCCCTGATTTCGATCTCGAAGACATGCAAACGCACCTCGAACAACTCCAAACACAGGTCGCCGACTGCGAACTGATCCGGGATTTGACAACGACAGGGCAGAACGTGATTTGTTCAAGAAATTTTCGGAGCACTTCCGGGTTCTTGCGACGGAAGTAGAGCGGGCGATTGCGGCGAGGACGTCAACTCAGCCTCGTCGAGGAAACTGGTCTTGATGGCGCGGTGTTCGCGGCTTGGCCGGCGAATCCGCTTCCGACCTTCGAGCTAATTCGAAAATGCCCGCTTGCGCTTCTTTTTCCCAGTCGGCAGAACCGGCGCCGAAGTTCGCGCCTCCTCTGCCTCCCTCGCTTCCCTTAAGCCGCGAAGACGTTCCATATTCTTGCGGATCGCAATCGCCTGTTGCCCGATATCAGCCATCGCTCGCGCGCCTTCTTCCACGGCGAGACGTTGCCGTTCGGCGCGGGCGATGCTTTCGGGGGAAAGTTGAGCGGTTTTCTTCTGGGTCATCTTCTCATCCAGATCAGCAACGAGAAAAGCCCCCGCTCAATCGCAGGATTGAGCGGGCTGTATCACCATTTCAGTACATCCGTGAACGGCGCGAGATGCTCAAGTAAGCGACAGGTTTTCCGCGCTAGTTTTGCCCCGCATCTTGTCGGCCTTGATCTCGAAGTTGACCTTCTGGCCTTCGGCGAGGCCTGAAAGACCGGCCCGCTCGACCGCGCTGATGTGGACGAACACATCGTTTCCGCCATCATGAGGCTGGATAAAGCCGAAGCCCTTTTGGCCATTGAACCACTTGACAGTACCTGTTGGCATTTTCTTCTCCAAAGCATATCCCGCGTGACCATCACGCGATCCCATTCAACTGGTCGATGTCTTTGGGAAGAGCCCGCAGGCCCATTCAAAAAGGCACAGCGGCTAATCGAACATCTCTACAGCTATGGGTTCCGACAAGGAAACACAAGGCTTTCCGCTCCCGTTTGCGGAATAAAGCTCACGGCCGGTCGGCTCGGGAATGGCTGGCGGCGTCCGATTGTGGGCCATAAGGCGACCTATCGACCGACAACTCCGCGAACCCAGCTACGAAATTGTGACCTGCGGCACCGCTATCTGCTATCTGCGATTGATGCGGCAAGGACCCCGTGCGATTGACCGCCTTGGTGAGCCGGCTAGAATGGCTGAGCTTGCGAAGTCTGACGAAAAATTGGCTCGGCCCGTAATGCGCTGGTTTCGTGACCATATCAGGCGGGGTTCGTGGTTGGCGCTCCTTGCGCTCGCCATCAATCTCGGCCTGTCCTTTGGCCACATTCATGCCATCGACGGCAAGGGCTTCCAGCATCGCCTTGCCTCGCAGATAGCCACCATTGCCCCGTCTGACGACGGGCAGACCCCGGGTCATCACGACGGTGACCCGGCCGATCTGCTGTGTCCGATCTGCATGGCCGCGGGCGCCATTGCTCATGCCCTCAACTCCGCGCCGCCGGCCTTGCCGCTGGCCCTGGCCGAGGCGCCGATCGATCAGACGATCGAGCATGAGCCTGGCCTGCCGCAACGACCGCGGGCGGCCTTCTACTCGCGCGGACCACCGATTTCCTGACCCCGCCGCTTCGGCTCCCATGGCGCTTGCGGATCTAGTCCGCTCGCCAGCCGGTGCGGAGCCTCTCCCGTCGCGCACGCCGCACCTCGTGTCGCTGGCTGCGCGAAAATCCAGGTCAGGAATCGTTCATGCATCACCGTCTGTTTCGGTGGCTTCGCCACAACACTTTTCTATCTGTTTCATCGCTATCCGTCTCATCGCTGGTCTGGATGGCTGTCTCAAGCGCGCCGGTCCTGGCACAGGGCGAAAACGAAACTCAAGCGCCGCCCGCCGCGGCGACGCCGCAACCCGCCGCCTCTCCGACCGCCGAACCTGCGCCACCGCAAGGCGGCGCCGGTCCAGCTCCCGAGCAAAAGCAGGAGGCGGCACCTGCGCCGCGGCCTGGGGGCGGCACTGTCTTGCCGGAGACGCGGGTGGTTGCGCCGGTGCAGCGGCAGAAGCCACGCACCCCGCCGCCGCAGGTCGTGTCAAGGCAGCCACCAGCTCCGACCCAGGCGCAGGTGGTCGCCACCCAAAACGAAAAGCTGGACGCTGCGCGGAACACGATATTGGCGCCGCTTGGGGCCGGAACCTATCAGATCAGTCATCAGGACATTGAATCCCTGCCGCAGGGCGTCAATACCGGACTCGACAAAGTGTTGTTGCAGGCTCCGGGTGTCACGCAGGACTCAGCCGCCAGCGGCGACCTGCACGTGCGCAACGAGCACGCCAACGTTCAATTTCGTATCAACGGCATTCAGCTCCCCGATGGCGTCGGAGCCTTTGGCCAGATCCTCGACACCGGCTTCATCGGCAGCCTCAGCCTGATCACGGGCGCGCTGCCCGCGCAATACGGCCTGCGCACCGCGGGGCTTGTCGACATCCAGACCAAGACCGATGCGTTCAACAACTCTGGCAGCGTCAGCCTCTATGGCGGCAGCCATCAAACGATCTCGCCCTATTTCGAATATGGCGGCACCGCCGGCCAGACCCAGTATTACCTGACCGGCCGTTACCTGCAGAACAATCTCGGCATTGAGAATCCGACCCCAGCTTCCAACGCCATCCACGATCACACGACTCAGGAAAAAGGCTTTGCCTATGTTTCGACCGTGATCGATCCGACCAGCCGCCTGACCTATATCGGCGGCACCTACAATGCGGCGTTTCAGATTCCCAATAATCCCGGCCAGCCGGCCAATTTCACGGCGTTCGGGCTGAATTCGTTCAATTCAGCGCTGCTCAACGAGCGGCAGTTTGAATTCACCAACTTCAATGTCGTCGCCTACCAGAAGTCGATGGGTGATATCGACTATCAGCTTTCCTATTTCAACCGTTACAACCAGTTGCATTTCCGGCCCGATCCGGTGGGCGACATCCTCATCAATGGCATCGCCTCCGACGTTTACCGTCAGAGTGTCACCAACGGCATTCAGGAGGATACTGCCTACCGCATCGGCTATGCCCACACGCTGCGCTTTGGATTTTCGGCGAGTAGCGAGCGTTCACTGGTCAACAATGTATCCACGGTTTTGCCGGTCGATCCCGTCACCGGCAATCAGACCGATCCAATCACCGGCGCTCCCTTCGGTCCGCCCTTCACCGTCTTCGATTCCAGCTCGAAGCTCGGTTGGCTGATCGGCACCTACGTTCAGGACGAATGGAAAATCAACAACCAGCTGACGCTGAACACCGGCCTGCGGTTCGACCAGATGTTTCAATATGTGGACGCCAATCAGCTCAGCCCGCGCGTCAGCCTGACCTGGAAACCGACCGACGGCACCACGTTCCACGTCGGCTACGCGCGATACTTTACACCACCCGTGCAGGTGATCGCGGCCCCTGTCAATCTGGCACTGGTCACGCCGCCAACCGCGCCCGCCAACACGCAGACGCCCGCCGTGCCGGTCAACGATCCGGTGCTGCCCGAGCGATCGAATGTCTTCGACATCGGCGTTGTGCAGAAGATTTATGCGATACCCGGCCTCGAAGTCGGAGTCGACGCGTACTACAAACTTGCGCGCGACCTGCTCGACGACGGCCAGTTCGGGGCAGCCTATGTGTTGACCGGATTCAACTATGCAAATGGAATCAACGAGGGCCTTGAACTCAAGGCCAACTACGTCAACGGCAATTTCCGCGCTTACGGCAATCTGGCGTGGGCGACGCAGATCGGCAAGGACATCGTATCCAACCAGTTTCTCTTTTCTCCCGACGAACTGGCCTTCATCGCAACGCACTACATCTTCACCGATCATGCCCAGCAGCTGACGGCATCCGCCGGCGCCTCCTACCTCTGGGAAGGGACGAAGTTCAGTGCCTCGATGATTTACGGCAGCGGACTGCGGTCCGGCTTTGCCAATACCGATCACGTGCCGTCCTACACGCAGTTCAATGTCGGTGTTTCGCACGACTTCAACATCGTCGCTCCAAACAAGCCCACGACCTTCCGCTTCGACATCGTGAACCTCTTCGACACGATCTACGAAATCAGGGACGGCTCGGGCATCGGCGTGTTCGCACCCCAGTTCGGGCCCCGGCGCGGATTCTTTTTCGGCATTACACAAAAGATATGAGCGGCAGGGAAACAAGATGACGCAAAACGTGACCAGGATTGACGATCGAAGCCGAGAGCTGCGGCGTGCGAGAGCTTCGGCGGCTGCGAAGATCGTGAGCCTTGCTTCGATGGCCGCGATGATTTCGCAAGCCGCACTGGCGCAAGCGCCGACTGCGCTATTGCCGCGCAACCTCTCGCCATGGGGCATGTTCCTCAACGCCGACATCGTGGTGAAGGCGGTGATGGTCGGGCTCGCCTTTGCTTCGCTCGTGACCTGGACGGTCTGGCTTGCCAAGACCATCGAGCTGCGATCCGCAAGACGCCTGGCACTGCGGCGGATCAGGATGCTGGAGGCAGGCGACAGTCTGGCTGAGGCGCTAAGGGCCTGTGGCGAGGCGCGCGACGCGGTTGCGCAGCTGATCACCTCCACGGCGCGCGAGGCGGAGCTGTCCGGCGGCATCATCGACGACGGTTTCAAGGAAAGGGTTGCCTTGCGGCTGGAGCGCGTGGAGACGGCAATGACGCGACAGGTAACCCGCGGCGCGGGCATTCTTGCGACCATCGGCGCCACCGCGCCGTTCGTCGGCCTGTTCGGTACGGTGTGGGGCATCATGAATGCGTTCATCGGCATTTCCGAATCCCAGACCACCAATCTGGCGGTGGTGGCGCCCGGCATCGCCGAAGCCTTGCTTGCCACCGCGCTCGGGCTCGTGGCGGCCATTCCGGCGGTCATGATCTACAACCACCTTGCCCGTGTCATCGCCGGCTATCGCACCTTGCTTGGCGATGCTTCGGCGCAGCTTCTGTTGATGGTCAGCCGCGGGCAGCGCCGCCGCGCCGCGCCGTTGCGGCACGCTGCGGAGTAGCCGACATGGCCCTGCGTCTCAATTCAAAATCGGGCGACGACGATCTCGAAGTCCAGCACGAGATCAACGTCACACCGTTCATCGACGTCATCCTGGTCCTCTTGATCATCTTTATGGTGGCGGCTCCGCTTGCGACCGTCGATATCGGCGTCAACCTGCCGGCTTCGACCGCGCCGGAGCAGCCGCGGCCCGACAAACCGGTTTTCCTCACCATCCAGCCTGACCTTGCGATCGCGGTCGGCGACACGACTGTGGCGCGCGAGACCCTGCCGGGAGCGCTCGATGCGGCCACCAATACTCGCAAGGATCAGACGATTTTCGTCCGCGCCGACAGGTCGGTGAGCTATGGCGAGCTGATGGGGGTGATGAACGTCCTGCGCGACGCCGGATATCTCAAGCTCGCCCTTGTCGGGCTCGAAACACCGGCCGAAAAGAAATGACTGCGCTGGCGCTTCATCTTCCTCAACAACGAGGACTGTCGCGCTGGGCCGTTGCAGCGTCGACCATCGTGCTCGCCCACGCGTTGCTCGTGGCTAGCATTGTCCTGTGGTATGCGCGCCGGCCGGTCGAGCCGCCTGTCGTCCTGCCTGCCATCGCGGTATCGCTGTTGCCGGTCGAGGCGAGTTCGCCCGAGATACAGAATCAGGACATTGCGGTCGGACCTGCCATGCAGGAGGCCGAAGAGGCGCCGAAGCCGAAGGACGAGGAGAAGCCGACCGAGAAGCTCGAGCCACAACCGCTGCCACCGCAGCAAGACGAGATCGCGCTGCCGCAAGTCCAGGAGAAGGAAATCGAAACCGAGAGGCCGGTTGTCCAGCCACCCGCTCCCGAAACGCGCGCGCCACCGAAGACGGAACACGTCGGCCAGTTCACGGAGGCCAGCGCAAGGGCCTACAACGCGCTTGTATTCGGCCACATCCAGCGCTTCAAACGCTATCCGGCATCAGCACGCGGGGCTGCCGGGACCGTGGTGGTGCGTTTTGAACTGAACCGCGCGGGCGGTGTCATCGGCAGCGCGGTGACGAAGTCGTCGGGCAACGCGGCCCTCGACCGGGAGGCGCTTGATCTTCTCAGCCGTGCCAGCCCGTTCCCGCCGTTTCCCGCTACCAAGCCGGGCGAGAAAGACAGCTACATCGCGCCAGTGAACTTCTCGCGGTAGCGAACAAGCTGCGGATTTCACAACGGGCTGCCGCGCAACCCGGCCAATCTTGCTCGTGAGGCAAGGACGGCGACTTCACATTACTGAGGTTATTCTGGCATAACCTCCAAAGTTCAGGGTTCATTCGAGAAACCCTGGCTTAAGGGGAGGAGAATATGATGAGAATAATTTGGTGTGTCGCCGCCTTGCTGGGCCTTGTCGCGGCGGCGCCGTCCGCTAGCGCCTGGGATCGCGGCGATGCCGACGTGCTGACGGTGCTGCCGAACACTTCGTCGGGGCAACCCTCGAGCGTCGAGGGCCTGACGGTTGGTCCCGATGGCAACATCTACGTGCCAACATTCGGTTTCAATGCTACCGGCGCGTTGACGGACAGCGCGACGCTTTACGTCCTCAAGCCGAATGGGAAGGTTCTACGACAGGTGACCATTGCAAATTCGAGTCCCCACGTGCTCGGATTGCGCTTCAATCCCGTCAACGGATTCCTGCTGGTGCTTGATTTCGGCGCCGGCAAGGTCCTGCATGTCGACCCGGTGAGCGGCACGTCGTCGGTCTTCGCCACTCCGCCGTTGGCAGGCTCCGGCCTCAATGCGCTGACCTTCGATAAACTCGGCAACGCCTACATTTCCGATTCGTTTAACGGCGTGATCTGGAAGGTCGGCCCCAACGGCGGGACACCGACCATCTGGTCGAACAGCCCGTTGCTCGGCCCAGGCGTTGGGCTCACGCCGCCGTTTGGCGCCAATGGCGTCGAGTTCAACAATGCCGGCAACGTGCTCTTTGTGGCCAACACGGCGTTTCATCAGATCATCCAGATTCCCGTGAATCCGGACGGCAGCGCGGGTGCCGCGTCGGTCTTCATCACCGGCATCAATGCGCCGGACGGAATAGCAATCGATCACGACGACAACATCTGGATCTGCGCCAACCAGGAAGATGATATCGTTGTCATCGACAAGACGGGCAAGGTGATCGCCAAGCTTGGCGACTTCAACGGCTTCAACAAGGACGGCGTGGCAAGCGGGCTGTTGTTCCCGGCGAGCCTTGCTTTCTCGCTTGATGGCAAGAAGCTCTACGTCTCGAACTTGACCTTGTTCCTGCCGTTCGCGGGTGCGTTGCCGGCGGTCGATTCGGCGTGGACGCTGCAGGCCAAGCACTACACCGTGTCCCAGATCCCGGCGGTGATTCCGCCACTGGAGCCCAGCCGGGATTAGACCGGGGTCCGCAGCGTTGTTCCGCACTTGCTAGAGGGGAAGAAGGCGCTAACTAACTGCCGCCTCTAAAACACAGCGCGGCTTGAAAGAGGTCTCCGGCCAAAGTCTCCCGAAAACGGGAATATGGCGGCTATCGGCCGGAGACCAGTTATCGAGCGTTGCCAACGGTTTTGTCGTCCAGATACCGACCGCAACTTTATCGCCATTGTATTGGCACACAGCTTTTCAAACCGGCGCGCGTGCGATCAATTTTTGGATTGCGGTTTGTTCGCAGTCACGACGAGTAGGCGTCCTGTCGGAAAAAGCGTCAGACCATAGCGTTCGGCAATGAGGCCCCACAGCCCCTTCGGCGCGAAGAGCATGATGAGAATTCCGAGAGTGCCGAGGAGGATGAGATACCAGGCCCCGAAGTCGGCGAGATAACGCTGCATCAGATAGAAAATGACGGCGCCAATGACCGGGCCCTCCATCGTTCCGATGCCGCCGATGACGACAATGAAAATAACATAGGCGGTCCAGTCGAGTACCGAAAAGGCGGCGTCGGGCGAAATGCGCGCCTTCTGCAGATAAATGAGCGCGCCCACCATGCCGGTCACGGCGGCCGTGGCGATATAAACGGCGAGCTTGGTGCGATAGATATCGACGCCGAGACCCGCGGCTGCGGCTTCGTGGTCGCGGATCGCACCAAGTGCAAGGCCTCGGCGCGACCGAAGAACGAGATAGACGAAGACAAGCGTACCTATCATCAGCGCAAGCGCCACCCAATAGGAGACGATATCTCGAGCTACCGGCGTGCGCACGTCGAGCAACGTCCTGACCCACTCAATGCCCGGCACGGCCGACGTGACCGACGGTGAGAGTGATGTCCCGGTGCCGCCGCCCAGCGACTTGAACTGGGCGAAAACCAGCCGATAGACCTCGGCTACGACCCAGGTGCCGATCGCAAAATATGCGCCGCGCAGGCGGAATACGATGAGTGCCGTTGGCAGCGCAAATATCGCGGATAAAAAGCCCGCAATCGGGATGGCGAGCAATGGGTTGATGCCCCCGAGAAGCGTGAGCGCGAACAGAAGATAGCCGCCAAAACCGACAAAGGCCTGCTGGCCCACGGAGATGAGGCCGGCATAGCCCGCCAGCAGGTTCCAGCATTGCGCAAGCGCAAGCATGTAGAACAGGAAGATCAAATCCTGAATGATATTGCGGCCCGCGAATGTCGGCAGCAGCACCAGCGCGAGCAGAATGCCGAAGGCGGCAGTCCAGACGGCGCGCGAGGCGCGTCCCGCGGTCTTGATGCGGAATGCTTGCGCGGGCTGCACCGCTCCATCGTCCATCATCCACCTGCTCAATCGAGCGCACGAGGAAACAGGCCGCGCGGCCTGAGAACCAGCACCACGAGAAAGGCAAGATGGCCAGACAGGATCTGCCATTCCGGATCGAACTGGGCTCCCATGGTCTGCGCGAGGCCAAGAATGATGCCCCCGGCCAAAGTCCCCCAAAAACTGCCGAGACCGCCGATGATCACAGCCTCAAAGGCGTAGAGCAACCGGGCGGGACCAATGCTGGGATCGAAATTTGCCCGTAATCCGAGATAAAGCGCTGCGATCGCAATCACGATAAAGGCGAGGCCCATGGCCATGGCAAAGATGCGGCTGACATCGATGCCCATGAGCTGGGCTATTTCGAGATCATCCGAGGTCGCGCGGAAGGCGCGGCCGAGCGGCGTGTGATAGAAAACGAGATTGAGGAACACGATCGCGGCGACTGCGGACAACAGCGTCAGCACAGGGACGACGCCGACCGCGACGCCGCCACCGAGCGCCAATGACGCCGTCTCTATCGCGCCGGAGCGCAAACGCTGGCTGTCGGCCGAGAAAATCTCAAGGAGCCCGTTCTGAATGATGATCGAGAGACCGAAGGTGACCAGGAGGGGCGGCAGCAGGTCACGGCCAAGCGTGCGGTTCAACAGCACGTGCTGAAGCGCGAAGCCGGCAACGAACAGCATCGGAAGCGCAACCAGCACGGCGACGAAGGGGTCCAGACCGAGCTTGGCAGCAACGAAAAGGATGGCGAAGGCAGCGAGCACGATGAGGTCGCCATGAGCCAAATTGACCAGCCGCATCACTCCGAAGATGAGCGAAAGTCCCGCCGCGAACAATGCGTAGAGTCCCCCCAACAGGATGCCCTGGATAAATGCGTTGAGCCAATCCGTCATTTCATGGAACCAAAATAAGCGCGGTGAATCTGATCGCGCGTCAGATCGTGCGGACGGCCCGAGAGCGAGAGACGGCCCTCCTGGAAGCAGTAGACGCGGTCGGCGACTTTCATCGCTTGAACGATATCCTGCTCGACCAGCACGACACTGGTACCCTCGCGCTTAATTTGTGGGAGCGCGGTGTAGATGTCTGCAATAATGATCGGCGCGAGCCCGAGGCTGATCTCGTCGCACAGAAGGACGCGGGGATTGGACATCAGCGCACGCCCGATTGCGACCATCTGCTGCTGCCCGCCCGACAGAACTGGCGTGCTGGAGGATCGCCGGTCCTTCAGGACCGGGAACAGGGAGTAGACACGGTCGAGCGACCATGGACCCGGCGTCTTGCGGCCATATCCGCCGATCATCAGGTTCTCTTCCACGTTGAGCGATGGAAATAGCCGTCGCCCTTCGGGCACGAGGGCAACGCCGAGCTTGACGATGTCGGCTGCATTTTGCGAGCCAATCGGCTCGCCATTGAAGAGGACACTGTCGGCCGGCCGCCTTATGAGGCCTGCGATCGCCTTCAGGAACGTGGACTTCCCCGCCCCGTTCGCGCCGATGATGGCTATGGTCTCGCCCTCATCCAAAGTGGTGTCTATGCCGAAGAGCGCCTGGAAGTCGCCGTAGAAGGCCGTGAGCTTGTGGGTCTCCAGAAGCGGCATGACTCACGCCTCGATGCCGATGTAGATCTGATGCACCTCGGGCAGTCGCATCACCTCGCTCGGCGATCCCTCCGCGACCTTCCGCCCGAAATTGAGCACGACCAGGCGATCGATTACAGCCAGCAAGGCATGCACGACGTGCTCGATCCACAGGATCGCCACACCGCTCCGGCGGACCTCGCGAATGGCAGCGACGAGTTCAACGCACTCGCCCTCGGTCAAGCCGCCGGCGATCTCGTCGAGCAGCAGAAGCCGCGGCGCCGTTGCGAGCGCCCGGGCCAATTCGAGCCGCTTGCGTTCGAGCAGCGTCAGAGAGCCCGCAGGCGCGTTTGCGCGCTTCAACAGGCCGAGCCGTTCGAGAATTTCGCCGCAGGACTGCGTGACCTCCCGCTCGGTCTTGCGACGGCCGCACACCGCACCGACCAGAAGGTTCTCGAACACCGTGAGCTTTTCGAATGGCTGCGGGATCTGGTGCGTGCGCGCGATCCCTGCCAGACATCGAGCCTGTGGTGGCGAGCGCGCGAGGTCGCGCCCATCGAATCGGATGTTCCCGCCATTCGGCGACAGGCCGCCGGCGATCAGATTGAAAAGCGTGGTCTTGCCCGCGCCGTTCGGCCCGATGATCCCGACGGCCTCGCCCGGGGCGATCGCAAGATCGAGGTTTTCGGCGACGACGATTGAACCGAAGCTTTTCCTGAGGCCGGCGATTTCGAGCAGCATGGTCCGTCAATGCGCAGCGTGATCAGGTGATAGCCTCCATCTTGCCGCCTACCGGGATCGCGGGCGCGGTCCGGTTGTCGGTGATGACAATGTCGTACTTGCCGTCCTTGAACCGCCACTGGCCGCCGACGAGCGGCGTTTTGGCGACATTCTTGGCCGCGAACGGTGGCAGGTTCGCCCCATTCCATTGCACCTTGCCGACAACCGTGTCGAGATTGGTCGCAGCGATGGTCTTAACAAGCGCCTTGGAGTCGCGATCCGGAGAACGCTTGAGCACGTCGACGGCGACTTCGAGCAGCGCATGGACGAAGCCGATCGGCTGCGTCCATTGCTTCTTGGTCGCGCTCTGATAGGCGGCAGCAAGATCCTTGGCGCTTGCGCCTGTGAGCGACGACTTGAAAGGATGGTTCGGCGACCACCAGACCTCCGAGGACAGGTTGTTGCCGTCCTTGCCAAGCGCTTCGACCGCGACCGGGAACAGGATCGCTTTGCCGATCGACGCGACCTTCGGTTTGAAACCCTGCTGCAAAGCCTGTTTCCAGAATGTCGTGAAATCCGGCGGCAGCACCACGCCGGTAATGATCTCGCAATTGGCCGACTTGAACGCGCCAATCTGGGCAGAGAAGTTGTCCGTGAGATTCTGGTAGCGGCCGGGATCGGTGAGCTTGTAGCCGCCCTTTTCTAGAACCGGCGGGAAACCGACCACCTTGTCGCCCCAGGCGTTGCCGTCGCCATCGTTGGGAAATAGTCCGCCGACGGCTTTGTTGGTCGGGACCTGGCTCCACATGTTGGTGAAAACGGCGATGACGTCCTCGAGCCCCCAGAAGAAATGATAGGTGTAGTTGAAATCCTTCCATGCGGGCGGCCCGCCGGCCGGATTGGCCTGGCGGCCGATGAACCAGGGTTGCCAGGGCGCCATCGTGGAGATGCACGCTACCTCCTCAATTTCGCATTGTGTCGAAACCGGGTTTGTCGTCTCCGGCGTCGATGCGACCAGCATCAGATCGATCTTGTCCTGGACGATGAGATCTTTTGCCACCTCGGCGGCACGGTTCGGATTGGACTGGCTGTCCTTCACGACGACCTCGACGGGTACGGTCGCGTTGCCGATCTTGAGTCCGGCTTTGGTCGCTTCCCTGAAATTGGCGAGAATGAAATTGTCGGCCTCGGCAAACGCGGCAAGCGGCCCGGTTTGCGGGCTGACATAGCCGAGCTTGATGGCACGCGTCTGCGCAATCGCGGGTGCATGAACTCCCATCGAAAGCAACGCACCCGTCGCGGCGGAATATTTCAGCAACGAGCGGCGGTCGATCGAATGGCGATTGCTGTGGCAGGTCATCTGCGCGTCCTCCCCTCAAGGGTGCGCCGGTTCCGCGTCGCGGATCGTTTGACAGTCGCGCCGGCGTTCGATATTCGAACGAACGTTCGTTAGTCGACCAGTCTCCGTCAGAGGTCAGATGGAGTCAACAGCCCGCGACGGGATGGGACCACCGATGCAACGTAAAGGCGATCCCGACAAGGAATTTATGACGACGCTTGCCAAGGGCCTCGCGGTGCTAGGTGCCTTCGGCCGGCAGCGTCCGACCATGACGTTATCCGAAGCGGCCCAGGTTGCCGAACTGTCGAGGGCGACCGCTCGGCGCGTGCTGCGAACCCTGTCCATGCTGGGCTATGTCAAGCAGGATGGCCGGACGTTTTCACCGTCATCAAGGATTCTGGACTTCGGTTTCGCCTATCTGTCGACGCAGAGCTGGATCGATCGCGCATTGCCGCTGATGCGAGAGCTTAGCGAGCGTCTCGGCGAATCGTGCTCAGCCGCGATCCTGCAAGGCAACGACATCGTCTATGTCGCGCGCGTGCCGGCGCGGCGGATCATGTCGGCAGCGCTGTCGGTCGGCAGCAGGCTTCCGGCCCTGCACACGGCGTTGGGACGAATCCTGTTCGGCTATCTCGATGAAGCCGAAATCTGGCGGCGGCTGAAGTCACAACGTATCGAGGCCTACACCCCGCAAACCATCACCGATCTGCAGGCGCTGTTCGATCGCATTTGCGCCGACCACGAGCAGAGATTCTCCATCGTCGATGAAGAACTCGAGCGCGGCCTTCGCGCGTTGGCCGTGCCGGTCTTCGACCGTACCGGACAAGCCATCGGCGCGATCAATCTGTCGACCCACTCGACCCGCACGACCCGCAATGAAATGCGGAAGCTCTTTCTGCCGGAATTGAACCGAATCTCCGAACAGGTCTCCTGGACCACGGTCTGACGCACTCGTCCTCTCTTGCCATCAGGAGGGACCAGCCGTATCGTCGCCTCAAGTTCGAAATACGGACACTCGTTCGATAATCGAACAAGTTAGGGAGGTTCAGATGGCAGGAAAAGCGCAGAGCGAGCCGGCGTTGGCAATTCCGCCGGAGCATACGGGCAACGTCAAAGTCACGCGCCCGCAGACCGGCCAGGAATATCTGGATTCACTGCGCGACGATCGCACGGTCTACATCTATGGCGAGCGGGTCAAAGACGTCACCGAACATCCGGCCTTCCGCAACACGGCGCGCATGGTTGCCCGTCTCTACGACGCGCTGCACGACAACAAACGCGCGGACAAGATCCTTGTGCCGACCGATACCGGCAATGGCGGTAAGACCCACGCCTTCTTCAAGGCGCCGAAATCCATGGACGACCTGCTTGCCGGCCGCAGCGCCATCGCCGAGTGGGCGAAGATCACCTATGGCTGGATGGGTCGCGCCCCCGACTACAAGGCCGCGTTCCTCGCTACTCTTGGTGCGAACGCCGATTTCTACGAGCCGTACCAGGACAACGCCAGGCGCTGGTACAAATTCAGCCAGGAGCGCTTGCCCTTCGTCAACCACGCGATCATCCACCCGCCGGTCGATCGCGACCGCCCGCCGAATGAAGTCGCTGACGTCTGCTGCCATGTCGAGAAGGAAACGGACGCTGGCATCATCGTGTCCGGCGCCAAGGTGGTCGCCACCGGCTCGGTACTGACCAACTACACGTTCGTGGCGCACCACGGCCAGCTGCCGCTGCAGGACAAGAAATTCGCTGTTGTCTTCATGATTCCGACCAACGCGAAGGGCGTGAAGTTTCTTTGCCGCACTTCCTATGAGATGACATCGACCGTTATGGGCAGTCCGTTCGATTACCCGCTGTCAAGCCGCATCGACGAGAACGACGCTGTGTTCATCCTCGACAAGGTGCTGGTTCCCTGGGAAAACGTCTTCGTCTACGCCGATATCGAAAAAGCCAACAACTTCTTCCCGCGCACCGGGTTTTTGTCGCGTTTTGTCGTGCACGGCTGCACGCGGCTCGCCGTGAAACTCGACTTCATCACTGGTCTGTTGCTCAAAGCCGTCGAGGCCATGGGCAGCAAGGATTTTCGCGGTGTGCAGGTGAACATTGGCGAGATCATCGCATGGCGCAATCTGTTTTGGGGGCTGAGCGACGCCATGGTGCGCGATCCCAAGCCTTGGATCGGCGACTACGTTCAACCCAACGCTGATCCCGGTAACGCCTATCAAGTGCTCTCGACCATTGCCTACACCAAGATCAAATATCTGATCGAGCAGATCGTTGCCTCCGGCCTGATCTATCTCAACAGTCATACCCGTGACTTCAAGAACCCCGAGATCAGGCCCTACATCGATCAGTACATGCGCGGCTCCAACGGCTACAAGGCCGAAGAGCGCGTCAAGCTGATGAAACTGTTGTGGGACAGCCTCGGCACCGAGTTTGGCGGTCGCCACGAGCTTTACGAGATCAACTATGGCGGCGCCACCGAGCAGATCCGGCTGTTCAACTATTGGGGGGCGCTGGCGTCCGGCAACGCCGAAAAGTTCAAAGGCTTCGTCGAAGACTGCATGGCGGAATACGATCTCGACGGTTGGAAAGTGCCTGATCTCACTGATCCAGGAGACCTCAGTTATCACGTCATGCGAAGATGAGCGACGTCGGGAAACGGCTCGATGGGCGATCCGTGGAAATCTCGGAGCAAGAACAGGGAGTTCGCGGCCCATTCAACCGTGTCTGCGTTTAGGAGGCTAGCCGGCAATCGCCCGCGCCACTCTTGCCAGGGCCTGGTCAACGTCCCGGGCGTTTGTGCAAATGCCAAAACCGAAACGAAGCCGATCACCGCGGTGATCGCAATGCAAGTGGACGCTGGCAAGCTTTTCTTCGATCTCGGCGGCGCGCGGCGTCCGGAAGGTAAGAAAATTGCCATGCTCGGCTTTGGTGCCAAACGGGGTGACCAGGTCCGAAATGCGCAGGCCCTCGATCTGCATGACGTCGAGGCCGTCGAGAAAGCGCTTCATCAACGCCCGCGCGTGCAGATGGATTTGTTCGACCGTGATGTGTTCAAGCGCCAGCCAGTCGAGAACGGCCGCGAGTCGGTAGAGTCCTGAGGGATCGAAGGTCGCGCCGAGGAAGCGCCCGCCGTGTTCGGGATAGCCGACCGATTTGCCATTTGGGCCTGCAAGCGCGCCAAAATCGGCGAACCAGCCGGTATCGCGCGGTCTTGGTCCATAAGCGGGCGGGCAATGCATGAAACAGCACCCCTCGCCTGCCATCGCATATTTGTAGCCGCCAGCAAGATAGAAGATGCGGCCGGCGATAGCTGAAAGATCGGTTGGTCGCGCCATGAAGCCGTGATAGCCGTCGATCACAATGAACGTATCCTGCGATGGCACCGCCTCGACCAATGTCCTGAGATTTCCCGATGTCGCGGACGAGGTGAAGAAAACCTGGCTGACAAAGACAAGGTCATGTTCACCTTTGGCGCATGCCGCATGAAACCGCTCGGTGAACGTATCGAATGGTTCGGCGGATATCCGTGCAACGGCGACTAGCCCATCTTCTTCGAGACGTTCTAGCTGACGTCTTGCGGTGTGGAATTCGGCATCGCTGGTCAGGATACGGGTTGGCCGATTGGCCGTAAAACACGACAAGAGCCGACGCAGGAATTCGTGCGTGTTGGGCCCGACGGCAATCGTCGACGGATCAGGCAGGTGCAGCTGCCGTGCAATGCCCGCCTGGACGCGCGGGATAAGTACTCCGAATACAAGATTCCATTTGTCGCCCGCGAGCCGTGCCGCGTCGAGCCAGCACTCCGCTTGCGCCGCGAAAGTCACATCGGGCCAGTCATGGTGGCTGTGAGCCGCAAGGTTGATCCGCTCGGGCGCCGCGGCGCGGAACTTTGCAAAATGGGCCGTGAGATCGAGCATGGTCATGATGCGTACACGAAGCTCATCTGCGCCTGGATCGCGGGCGGAAGCTCAGGCACTGCCGAGCGTGGGATCAGGAAAGTGGAGAGACGAAAGAGGTCGGAGAAGATGCGATGCCGTTCAGTCGTGGTCCGCAAATAAGCGTGGCCCGACGAGCCGCCGGTACCGATCTTCAAACCGATCATGCGCTCCACCATCAGCGCATGCCTGTAACGCCACAGCGTCAAGGTTTCGTCGATGTCGATAAGCGCCGTCAACAGACGGAACGCTGGCTGCACGGCTGGCTTGTCGCGATAGAGCGTGATGAACAGAGCCGCCTGAACCGACTGCGGCGAAAGTCGCCACCCGCCGCCGTCCTCGGACATGGAAAAGATCGCCGAGAACGATGCAATCGCCTGCTCGATGCTCTTGAGCTCGCGCTCGCGTTTTTCCGGCGGGATCGCCGGATCATCGCGCACCAACTCGGCATCGCGGGCGAGATGTCTTTCGACCGCGGCCCGGTAGGCGTCGCGGAACGTCTCTCCTCCCCAATTGAGGAAGGGCGTGCGTGCAAGCCATCGGTTGAGCAAATCGAACAACGACGGTCTGTTGCCGGCAGCGCGAAGTGCGGCCCGGTCTGACTCGGACAGCCGCTCGTCGATCGCCTTGTCGTCGAACGCGATGCGCGTTTCGGCCAGCAACCCCAGCCGCGCCTCGATCAACCGAAACTGCAGCGACTGAAAGCCGGAAGCCGGCATTAGCAGATCGCGGAAATCCAGAAAATCGAACGGCGTCATGGTTTCCAACACATCGAGTTGGGCAACGAGCAGCTTGAGAATCTCATGAATGCGGTTGAGTCCATGAACGATACGGGCCATCGCATCATCGGTGACGGGGATCGCGCCGAAATCCGTCTCGATCCGATCGAGCTCGTGCAGGATCTGCTTGAACCAGAGCTCGTAGGCCTGGTGGACGATGATGAACAGCAACTCGTCATGGGCATTTACGCCGATCTTGGCGCTTTCGGGTTCCTGCGAAGCCAAAAGCCGACCGAGCTGCAGGTAATCGCCGTAGTAGATCGGTGCGCGCACGGCTAACCTCCTTCGAGGTGACGATACCAGTTCGTTGCCCTTCATCATCGTCGCAATATCGTTCCGTATCAAGTGATCCGGAAGCGCTTGCGGGACAGCGACGGGCGCGACGATCCTCAGAGGGGCTTATCGCCTCGAACCAGAGTAGCGCACAGCGATCGAAGCGGTCATTCGTTGGTCGACTGCGGGCCACCTTCGGTCGCGGGTGTCTGCGTATCAGTTTCCGAGCGCGATCCGCACAAGCTCGTCGTACGCGGCCTCCTGTTTTGCCTTCGGCAGCCGCTTGTCGGACAGCGCGTAGCCGACAAACGTCCAATAGAGGATTTGGGCGCGAGCCTGAGCAACATCCTCCGCGAGGCCGGACACTTTGAGTTGACCTTCAATATAGTCGATGCGCCGGCGGTCGATGGCCTGCACGGCGTTTCGCGCTTCGGTATCGAAAGTCGCCCAGCTGCGCACCGCCTTCTCCAGTGCCAGGCGGCTGGAGAATGTCCGGCGCAACAAAAGCAGCAACGGATTCTCATGCTCCGCCGCCGCCTCGAGCTCGGCAATGATCCGCTCGGCCGAGACCTCTCGCCAGTAGGCAAGGATCGCGGTGCGGAACGCGGCGACATCGGCGAAATGCCAGTAGAAGCTGCCGCGCGACACTCCCAAGGCCTTCGCCAGCGGATCGGCCTTCAGCGCGCCGGGGCCATTTGCGGCCAGCGTCTTGAGGCCCTGGTCGAGCCAGTCTTTGGCTGAGAGCTGATCGGGCATGATGCCACGCTACCATACACTCATGTATTGACGGGTACCAGTGACAGTGCTAGTACCATACGCAACTGTATGGAGTCTTCCATGCGTGACGTCTTGCTGCAATGTTCGGGGCTCCTTGCCATCGCGGCGGCGGTAGCCCATGGCGTGCTCACGGAGACCAAGGTGTTCCCGCGGGTGACGATCGAGCCTCGGCGGCTGCGGACGCTGTTTCGCCTGGTGTGGCAGATCCCGACGGTCGCCTGGATCGCCGGCGGCGTGCTCCTGATCGCGGCCCCTTCGATGGGGTCGGAATCGGCCCGGCACTGGATGATCGTGGCGTTTGCCTGCCTGTTTGTCTTCAGCGCGGTCGGTAATGCCTGGGGCACACGGGGCAAGCATTTTGGCTGGATTCTGCTCAGCGCCGTCGCAGCGCTCGCGGTCGCCGGTTACTAGACGAGCTTCGACCCATGATACTTTTACTGAAGCTGACGCCAGGCCGGCGGATATCTTTGTAACAAATACGGTCCTTGATGAGATGTGGTGGACGCTCCGACAACTGCACTCGCCCGTGGTGTCATCGCGTTCGCTGATATTTCACACATCGAGGAACACATAGAGCGCGGCAATCTTGTCGCCGCGAACGATGATCACGTCCAAGCCCGTGTAATCGGGCTTCTCCCCCCGCGGACCGGACCCCCACGCCAGACGGCCGGCGTTGTGGAGTGCCTGCGGCTCGCCGTGAGGCGTGTATGCAAAGTGAGGGTGAGTCGCACGCAGGTCGCCTGCGAACTTGTCCAATGCGTCGTGGCCGACGAAAACGCCGGGCGGCACGTAGAGGACGCAGTCATCGGTATAGAGTTCCTCGATCGCCGCACGACGGCGGGCGGCGTTGCCCTCACCGAAAACCTCCTGGAGGTTGCGGTTAAGCAGTTCATGAATCCTGTCCGACATGGCGGATCTCCGTGTTTCCTTCCTGGCCACAGCAATTTGTGGTGGAGGGCGCGTTTTCGAAATAGAAATGGATGAAAGCCATCGTTGCAGGAATGTCGATTTGAAAGCGGCCTGAGCTCGAGAGGCCCAGCCATGTTCGCAACGTGGCAGAGGAGCGATCCTTTGCTGGAGCGGCCTGTGGTCTATGCCTTCCTGCTCCGTTGCGCCGGCGGCTTCCAGCCCATCGCCACTTCTGCGCTCCACCGCGCGTCCGTCAATCCAGCGATCAGGAAATCGGCCAAGGCGGAAACCTTCGCGGGACGCGCGCGAGCCGTTGGAGTCACGAAATACAATCCGCCTTCGGGCAGGCGCCAATTGGTGAGAATCGGCTCAAGCTGCTTGTTCGGAAAATATTGTGTCGCGATGAACTCGGGTAGCTCGGTGATCGCCAGACCCTCGAGCACCGTCGGCAACAACGCCTCGACGCTAGTTCCTCTGAGCGGCCCGGTTGGCGTGATGGGGCACTCCTCGCCTGTCTTGCGATGCGTAAGGCGCCAGACGTCGCGCTTTGCTCTGTTGGCGTAGCTCAGACATCGATGGGCTTCCAGGTCGTGTGGGTGCTTCGGGCGGCCGTAGCGTGCGATGTAGCCTGGCGATGCGACCAGAAACCGGTGCACGGGTGCGATCAGCCGCGCGACAAGCGATGAGTCCTCAAGGACCGCGATGCGCAGCGCGGCGTCGAAGCCGCCGCCGATCAGGTCGGTCTGCGCATCGGTGAGGTGAAGATCGACCGCGATGTCGGGATAGCGGCGAAAGAATTCCGGTAGCATTGGTGCGACCCAGCGAGCGCCAAAGGACAACGGGGCGGCAAGCTTCACGAGTCCTCGCGGGCGACTCGAGGTCTCGCGCGCGAAGTCCTCGGCTTCCTCTGCTTCCGCGTAGATCCTCGAGGCCCGCTCAGCCAGCGTGTGACCATAATCCGTCAATGCGAGCCGCCGCGACGTCCTGTTGAACAGGCGCCCCCCAAGACGCTGTTCGAGGCGTGTGACGCCTCGTGAGACGGTGGCCACCGATACGCCCATGGCCCGGGCCGCCGCAGCAAACGATCGCTCTTCGGCCACTTTGGCGAACATCGCGAGCCCCTCGAAGTCAGGCAGCTTGGACATCGACATTCCTGCAACGATGAATTTCATTCATTTCTATTTCGAAAAATCGCCCTCCGCAACAATATTGGCGCGACCCGCAAGGAGATGCGGAGACCTGTTTCAAGGAGAGCTTCAATGACCGCGACCCGTTACCTTCCCTTTGTTGGCCGACTGATGATCGGTCTTCCTTTTGCCATGAGTGGCCTGAGCAAGCTGGGTGCCTACAGCGCCACAGCCGGGATGATCAGCGCCGCCGGATTGCCTCTTCCCCCGTTGGCGTTCGCCGTCGCCGTTGCCCTCGAACTCGGCGGTGGTGTGCTCCTGATCGCCGGCTATCAGGCTCGCTCCGTCGCCATAGCCCTCGCTGTCTTCTCGCTCGCGACAGCGGTTTCGTTTCACAATAACTTTGCCGACCAGAACCAGATGATCCACTTCCTCAAGAACGTGATGATGGCAGGCGGGCTTCTGCAGATCGCGGCATTCGGGGCAGGTGCACTCAGCATCGACAATTGGCGCAGGAGTGGCGAACTCGGTTCAAGGCCGGCCGTGGCCACCTGAAGAGCTTACCGCGACCGGCCCCATCATGAGCTTTTTCTTCTCAACGAGCTCCGTGGACTCGGCGGCGGCGAGATCAATTTCGCCGCCGCCCTCTCGGATAGCGAACGCGGCCCTGTTCAGACTGACGCTTTGCCTACCGCTCCGCTACCGCCGCATTGGCCGGCGTTGACGCTTCGGTGTCCGCTTCAAGTTTACCTCGCCGCTCACGCCGCCTGCTTCAGAATGTTGCTGTCGACAGGCATCTTGCGCAGACGCTTGCCCGTCGCCGCATAGATTGCGTTGGCGATCGCCGGCACGATGGCCGAGGTTCCGGTTTCGCCCATTCCACCGGGCGGCTCCGAACTCTTCACCACGTAAACCTCGATAGAAGGAGCCTCGTTCATGCGGATCATCTGATAGCTGTCGAAATTGGTCTGCTCGACACGACCGTTCTTCAGCGTGATCTCGCCATAGAGCGCAGCCGTGGCGCCGAAGATAATTCCGCTCTGGATCTGCGCTTGCACCGTGTTGGGATTGACGACGGTGCCGCAATCGATCGCGCAGATCACGCGGCGGACGCGCACGGTGCCCTCCTTCGAGACTTCGACCTCGGCAACTTGCGCCATGTAGCTGCCGAAGACGAATTGCAGCGACACGCCGCGGCCGCTTCCCTTCGGCAAGGCCTGTCCCCATCCCGCTTTTTCCGCGGCAAGATCGAGCACCGCCCTGGCACGGGGCGATTTGTCGAGCAGCGCGCGCCGATAGGCGACCGGATCCTGTTTCGCTGCGGCCGCCATTTCGTCCATGAAGCTTTCAGTGACGAAAACGTTGTGTGACGGACCGACGCTGCGCCAGAACGCCGTCGGGATACCCGGCGGTTCCGCGCGCACAAATTCGACGTGGAAGTTGGGCAGGTCATAGACCAGATCGATCGCGCCTTCCGTCGAATCGGGATCGAGTCCATCCTTGAAGCCTGGCGGCAGCCACCGCGCGACCACCGAAGAACCAGCGAAACGATTCTTCCAGGCCACCGGCCGGCCTCGTTGGTCGAGCCCGGCAGAAATGCGATCGAGCCAATATGGCCGATACATGTCGTGCTGGATGTCCTCCTCACGTGTCCACACAACCTTCACGGGGCCTTCGACCTGCCTGGCGATCTCGACGGCGCGAATTGCACCGTCCGCTTCCAGCCGACGGCCGAACCCGCCGCCGATCAGATGATTGTGGACGATGACCTTCTCGGGCGGCAAGTCAGCCGCCTTTGCGGCCATCGCCTGGACGCGCGCAAGCGCTTGATTGCCGATCCAGATCTCGCATTCGTCCTTGCGCAGATCAACCGTACAATTCATCGGCTCCATCGTCGCATGGGCCAGGAACGGGACCTGATAGATTGCTTCGACCCTGGTGGCTGCATCCGCCATTGCCTTGTCGGCATCTCCGATATTTTGCGCGACCGCTCCCGTACCGAGCGTTGCATGCTCGAGGTCACTCGCGATGGCATCGGTCGCAAGTTTCGCATGCGGCCCCTCGTCCCATTCGATTCTGAGCGCCGCCAGGCCCTTTTTCGCGGCTCCCATATGGTCCGCGACAACGGCAACGGCGTCATCGAGCCGAACGACCTGCCGCACGCCCTTGATGGTCTTGGCAGCCGTCTCATCCACGCTTCGCACGCGCCCTCCGAACACGGGGGATTGCGCGAGCGTCGCGATTTTCACCCCGCGCGGGCGCACGTCGATGCCATAGACCGCCGTGCCGTTCACCTTTGCGGGCGCGTCGAGTCGCCTGACCGGCGTGCCGATCAGCTTGAACTCCGCGGGCGATTTCAGCGCGACATTGGTGGGGATCGGCATGGTTGCAGCTTCGCCAGCAAGAACTCCGTAGTTCAGGCGCTGCTTGGTCGGGTCGTGGATCACCTCACCGTCCTCGGCGCGGCAGGTTTTTGGATCGACGCCCCAACGCTTGGCCGCCGCCGAGACGAGCATTGTTCGCGCGGTCGCGCCGGCTTCGCGTAGCGGCTTCCAGCCGCCCCGCATCGCATTCGAATTGCCCGTCGCCTGCACGCCCAGCAACGGATTTGCATAAAGTTTTTCGTTCGGCGGCGCATGCTCAAGCCGTACTTGCTTCAAACTCACTTCGAGTTCTTCCGCGATCAGCATTGGAATCGAGGTGTACGTGCCCTGTCCCATCTCGACATAGGGCATGGTCAAAACAACCTGGCCGTCATTGCCGATACGGATGAAGGCATTCGGCGTGAAGTTATCGGAACTGGCGGCTTCGCTCCTGCCGAATGGAAGGTTGAGGCCAAGGACCAGTCCCCCACCCAAAGCCGCGCTCGTTACCAGGAAATTGCGCCGCGAGAAATTATGGCTAACGGCACTGGGCGAAATCTGATTGAAGGTCATGGTTAGCCTCCCCTTGCGTTCGGTTCAGCGGCGAGCTTGATCGCTTGACGGATACGTGTGTAGGTCCCGCAGCGGCAGATATTTCCGCTCATTGCATCGTCGATATCGGCATCGGTTGGATGCGGTTTGCTGGCAAGGAGCGCCGACGCGGACATGATTTGCCCCGATTGACAGTACCCACACTGGACCACTTCATGGTCGAGCCATGCCTTCTGGATCCTGGCACCTGCGGGTGTTGCGCCGATCGCCTCGATGGTCGTCACCTGCGACTTGCCGATGCTGTCGATGGGAGTGATGCAGGAGCGCGTCGCGACGCCGTCGATATGCACTGTGCAGGCGCCGCACAACGCCATGCCGCAACCAAATTTTGTTCCGGTCATGCCGAGCACATCCCGCAGGACCCAGAGCAGAGGCGTGTCACCGTCGACATCGACCTCGTGGGCGTTTCCGTTGACTTTGATGCTAAAGGCCATGGCACCTCTCCTGCGTTCTGTTGCCCCCGCGCGACGTGACGGGCGCGCGGGTAGTTCGTCACTTCGACATCAGACTCAAAACCAGATTGAAACCGCGCGGAGCCGGTAAATCGCCCGTGATGTATCGTTGGAGGCCGTTCGCTGCTGCTAGCCGCAGCTCTCACTCTGCCGTCGGCAGGAGCGGCTTTCCCTTTTCGACGACATGGGTGGCAAATTCTGCCGCATTGCCGTCACCGACATTCCTCGCCGCATGGATCGTCACGGCCGGGATAAAGAGGACATCGCCGGCTTTGAGTGTCACCGGTTTCCCTTGGATCTGGTATTCCGGTGATCCTTCTAGCACACAAATGATCTCTTCGCCCGCATGAATGTGACCGCCGAAGAGCTTATCAGGCTCGAAGTCGACATCGACCTGCACGGCTTCGCGTCCAGATGCGCTAAGATCGTACCGCTGGAAATCTGAACGTCAATCAACTCGATCCGATTGGCGCCATGACATGGCGTTTCGCCTTTCAGTGCGATCCTCGTCTCCAAAATCATTGAATGCTCTGCGTTCAATCATCGGCGCCCTCTTTGAGTCCGCTACTTCACATCGAGAGCACGAGCACCTCACCTCTTCGTGTATCGCACCGGGGAAATAATTCTTCCGCATCCTCGGTCTTGAGTTTTGGCCGGCTCAGCTGGTCAAAGACAAAAATGAGGAAACGCTATGTCAGATTATAATGATGATCACGAATTTGGTGTTTGCCGCCGTCACGCTCTCGAATGCATGCTCTGGGCCGGCACGGGCGTTTTGTGGACAGTGAGCGGCGGTATTCCGCGATCCAGCCTGATCGAATCGGCACAGGCAGCCGAAGGCAGCAGTTTCACCTTCCTGCAGATTTCCGACAGTCACGTCGGCTTTGACAAAGCGGCCAATCCGAATGCGCTTGGCACGCTGCAAGAGGCCATCGCCAAGATCAAGGCGCTTCCCAACAAGCCGGCCTTCATGCTGCATACCGGCGACATCACCCATTTGTCGAAACCGAAGGAATTCGACGACGCAGCGCAAGTCATCGGCAGTTCGGGGCTCGAGACGCACTACGTGCCAGGCGAACACGACAACCTCGACGAGGTTCCCCTAAAATCCTACCTTGAGCGTTACGGCAGGAACACCAAGGGCACGGGCTGGTATTCCTTTAATCAGAACGGTGTGCACTTCATCGGTCTCAACAATGTGATGAACCTCGAGGCCGGCGGCATGGGCAAGCTCGGGCCAGAGCAACTGGCGTGGCTTGCCGATGATGTGAAAGGTCTTTCCGCCTCCACGCCGATCGTCGTCTTCGCCCACATTCCGTTATGGACGATCTCCAAAGAATGGGGCTGGGGCACGGAGGATTCAGAGAAGGCGTTGTCGATGTTGAAGCGCTTCGGTTCGGTGACGGTGCTCAACGGACACATTCATCAGCTGATGCAGAAAGTTGAAGGCAGCGTCAATTTCCACACCGCGAGGTCCACGGCATTTCCTCAGCCGGCGCCTGGTAGCGCCCCTGCGCCAACGCCCCTCGTCGTTCCGGCGGAAAAACTGCGCTCGGTGCTTGGCATCAGAACCGTCGTCTACACGCAGGGCAAGGAGTTGCTCGCCGTCACCGATCAACCCTTGGCGACGGTCTGAATAAACTCCGCACCGCTGGCAGCATTTCGATTCTACATTATCGCCTTCTAGAAAGAATCTTTCTGTCAGTGGCGCGGCGGCGTGTCACCGGAGCCTGATCCTTCACCTATCTCCCTGGCGAAGGTTCGGGCCTCGGTGATACGGCGCTTCACATGCAAAGCATCGTTCGCAGACGGCGGAAGCGAGTTTCCGATTTTGGAGTGATGCGGACTTGACAAAGCCGCGCCTGCTCAAAGCGAGAACCCGCGATTGCCTGTTCACCACAAAGGGCACTGAGCCCAAATCAGGAGGAAAATGATGAGAAAGATAGTGCTTGTTGCCAGCATGCTTGCCGGTGTAGCACTTTGGACACCCGCCCTCGCCCAGACAAAGCCGACGATCCCTGTGATCGTAAAGGACCTGAACTCGCCTTATTGGCAGGCTGTCCTCGCCGGCGCCCGCAAGGCGGGCGCGGAGCTCGGCGTCAATGTCGTAGGCCTCGGCGCGCAGTCCGAATCCGACGTGAACGGTCAGATTGGCGTGCTCGAAAAAACCGTGGCAACCGGCCCGGCGGCAATCGTGATCGCACCGGCGCAATTTGCCGCCCTCGGAAAGCCGATCGACGAAGCGGCAAAAAAGACCAAGGTTATCGGCATCGACTCATCTGCTGACACCAAGGCGATGACCTCACTGCTTGCAATCGACAGCTTGAGAGCGGGCGGCATCGCAGCAGACACTCTCGTTACCGCCATCCAGAAAACGTATGCCGATGCTGAAGGCGACGTCGTGATCATCACTTCCACTCCCGGGGTTCCCTCGTTCGATCAACGTGCCAAGGGCTTCAAGGACGCGGTCGCCGCGAAATATGGTGCGATTAATGTCGCCGCCGAAAAGGCCGCCGACGGCAAGCCCGCAGCAGCCATCGGAATCATGAAGGAGTTTATTGCCAGTATGGAGGACCTGCGCGGGGTGTTCGTCTCGGATC